>Ga0187809_10000017_pt1 | contig 175861 bp, 167 predicted proteins | sample NC_wetland_sal_i_8_FD_132415 | JGI IMG/M metagenome (GOLD analysis project Ga0187809, IMG submission 132415) | Wetland sediment microbial communities from Neuse River Estuary, North Carolina, USA - ASW_4 | ecosystem: Environmental > Aquatic > Freshwater > Wetlands > Sediment | place: USA... | reverse complement strand
GTGTTCCAGGTGGAGTCGCGCGCGCAGATGGGCACGCTGCCGCGGCTGGCCCCCAAGACCTTCTACGACATCGTCGTCGAGGTGGCGCTCATCCGGCCCGGGCCCATCCAGGGCGGCTCGGTGCACCCGTACATCGAGCGCGCCAAGGGGCGCGAGGACGTGACGTTCCTGCACCCGCTGCTGCGCCCGGCCCTGGAGCGGACCAAGGGCGTGCCGCTGTTCCAGGAGCAGCTCATGCAGATGGCGGTCGACGCGGCCGGGTTCAGCCCCGCGGAGGCGGACCAGCTGCGCCGGGCGATGGGCTCCAAGCGGTCGCTGGAACGGATGGAGGCGCTGCACCAGCGGCTGCTCGACGGGATGGCCCGCAACGGGATCACGCGCGACGTGGGGGAGCAGATCTACGACAAGCTCAAGGCCTTCGCCGACTTCGGCTTCCCGGAGTCGCACGCGTACTCGTTCGCCTACCTCGTGTACGCCAGCGCGTGGCTGAAGGTGTACCACCCGGCCGCGTTCTACGCGGGCATCCTCGCGGCCCAGCCCATGGGCTTCTACTCGCCGCAGAGCCTGGCGGCCGACGCGCGGCGGCACGGCATCGGCGTGCTGCGCCCGGACGTGCAGGCGTCGGGCGTCCAGGCGCTCGTGGAGCGTGTCGGCCCCACGCCGCCAGCCGGTGAGCCGCTGCTGGCGCCGCGGCCCAGCGGCACCGGCCCGGTCCCGGCACCTGGCGCGCGGGGGACGGGTGGGCGCTCGCTGGCGATTCGGCTCGGCCTGGCGCCGGTGCGTGCCATCGGCGAGGAGACCGCGACGCGACTGGTCGACGAGCGCGCGGCGCACGGCCCCTTCGCGGACCTGCACGACCTGGTGCGCCGCGTGGACCTGAGCACCGCGCAGCTGGAGTCGCTGGCCACCGCGGGGGCGCTGTCCGGCCTCGGGGTCAGCCGCCGGGAGGGGCTGTGGGCGGCGGGGGCGCTCGCCGCGGAAGGACCGGACACGCTGCCGGGGGTCGCCGTCGGTGTGGCGGCCCCGACGCTGCCGGGCCTCGAGCGCGTCGAAGAGGCCACAGCCGACGTCTGGGCCACGGGCGTGTCCGTCGACTCCTACCCGACGCAGTTCGTCCGCGCCGGCCTCGACGAGGCGGGCGTGCTGCGGGTGGCCGACACCTACCGCGACCCGGCGCCCGCCGGGCGGGTGGCCGTGGCCGGCGTGGTGACGCACCGGCAGCGGCCGGGCACGGCGCAGGGGGTCACGTTCCTGTCGCTGGAGGACGAGACGGGGCTGCTCAACGTCATCTGCTCGTCCGGGCTCTGGCAGCGGTTCCGGCGCACCGCACGGACCTCGAAGGCGCTCGTCGTGCGGGGCCGCCTGGAGCGCAACGACGACGCGACGAACCTCGTCGCCGAGCACCTCGCCCCGCTGTCGCTGCGGGTGCGCACGTCGAGCCGAGACTTCCGGTGAGGCTCACCGGTGGACGGCAGGCTCTCAGTCCGGGGGCGCCTGCGCCACCACGGGGACCTGCCCCGTCGCGGCCTCGACCTCCGTCGCGTCCATCGGCGGATCCATCGTGCGCAGGTGCGAGAACACAGCCCACGAGACGGAGACCAGCGGGACGACGACCACGGCGCCGAAGATGCCGGCGACCAGGCCGCCCGTCGCCACCGACAACGCGACCACGATCGGGTGCAGGGACACCTGCCGGCCCATGACCAGCGGCTGGAGCACGTGCCCCTCGAACTGACCGATGAGGGCGATGCCGAGGCCGACGAGCAGGGCCCACACGACGCCCTTCGTCGCGAGCGCGACGATCATCGCCACGACCATCGCGGCCGGTGCGCCGACGAGCGGCACGAACGCGCCGAGCAGCACGAGCACCGCCAGCGGCGCCGCGAGCGGGATGCGCAGCACCGCGAGCCAGATGAAGGCGAGCAACCCGTCGGTGACCGCGATGATGACGATGCCGCGCGTGTAACCCGAGAAGGAGCTCCACCCGGCGACGCCGGCCGTGATCCAGCTCTTGCGCACGCGGATGGGCAGCTGGTTGAGGAACCACGTCCACATCTCGGCGCCGCGGGCGAGGAAGAAGATGGCGCAGAACGCCGCGATGATCACGGCGGTGAACACCTCGACGGCTGACCCGGCGCTGGCCGCGGCCTGGCCGGCGATCTGCCCGGCATGGCTCTGCACCCACTGCACGCCCTGGTCGATCCAGGCGGTGAGCTGCTCGTTCGTCAGCCGGAACGGTAGGTGGCCGCCCGTGAGCCAGTCGGTGATCTGCCCGGTGCCCTGGGCGAACTGGCTCGACAGCGAGGTCCACTGGTTGGCCACCGAGTAGACGACGTACGTGAGCATCCCCGCGAGGAAGGCGGTGCCGAGGAGCAGCGACAGTCCCACCGCCACCCCGCGCGCCACCCAGCGGGACAGCACGTTGACGATGGGACGCAGCACCGCGGTGATGACGAACGCCAGGAACACCGCGATGACCACGAGCTGAATCTTGGACAGCGCGAAGAACACGACGACCACGGCGAGGGTGACCGCGAGCAGCCGCCACGACACCCCACCCGCCGTGCGGAGCCATCGGGGAGCGGTCTGCTCCGTCGCCGGGATGTCGGTTCGCCACTGGTCGGCCATCGCCCCTCCTGGTCGCCTCGTCCCGGCAAGTCTGCCCCAGACGCGATGCGGGCGCTGGCGCCGCTCCGTGCTATCTTTCTGGCCGCACCTGAGGGGTCTGCAGGCCTCTGGGGTGACCACCTGTCCGGGTGGCGGAATGGCAGACGCGCTAGCTTGAGGTGCTAGTGCCCGTATAGGGCGTAGGGGTTCAAGTCCCCTTCCGGACACCAAGGCAATGCCGAGTCTCGGCGTTGCTCCGAGACCGTTGAGACAGCGGTGCCAAGGGCGATCGGGCTTCGGGCCGGTCGCCCTCGGTGTTTCCTGGGTGACTCACTGCATTCGGCTCCAGGACCAGCCGCCACCGGCGATGTCGCTCGTGCGGTACGCGCGGCGATCGCGCTGGTCAAGCGTCAATTGGCGCTGCCCAGGGCCGCCTCGTGGATCGCGGTGACGCACCGGGTCACGACCGATTCGACGTCGAGCCCGCCCGGGGCGCATCCCTCCCACAAGACGTCTGGCTGGACCGACTCGTCGACCGCGCCGTCTGGACGACGGGGCCACAGCAGCGTGCGCGGGTAGGCGCCCCTCAGCGCGAGCGACCAGCCCCTTCCGGCGACGCGCTCGCTGACCGCGGCGACGACCTGCTGCTCGATCTGCCGCGCCGATTCCGGCGCGCCCGGGTCGCACCTGGCGATCGCGAGCGCGACGGCCTTGGTGTGCTCGTCCCCGTCGCCCTTCCACGCCACCGCCAGCGCCTCCAACGCGGGCAGCAGCACGGGGTCGGCGAGCTCGGCGGCCGCATCGAGAACCAACAGCCCGACGGGCCGGTCGGGCTCCTCGATCACGGCCCGGACCCGGACTAGTGCCTCTCGGTCCGCTCGGCGGGCCAGCCCGAGCAGCGCCTCCGCTGCTGTGTCGGGGTCCTCGTCGTCCAGCCGGGCGAGCAGAGCGGCGCGGATAGCGGGCGAGTCCTGCGACGACTGGGATCCCAGGCCGAACGTCGCCCAGTCACGCACCCGCGGGTCGGTGTCCGACGAGAGCGTGATCAGCGCACCGAGGGCCCGCTCAGGCAGGGGTTCGGAGTACGGCATCCCCGGCACGGACATGGCCACGGCCTCTCGCACGCCGGGAGCCGGGTCTCCCGCGAATGACAGCAGCTCGTCGAGCCACGCGGCGTCGTCCGCGTTCCCCAGGGCAGACACCAGGTCCTGGCGGACGTCGTCGTCCCGCTCAGCGCGGGCCGCACGCAGCACCTCCGGAAGCACGCGCGCGCCGAAGGGTCGCCCCTCGGGGTACCCGAACTGTCCTAGCACCCATGCAGCGGCCCGTCGGTGCCAAGTGTTGTCGTGGGACAGCGCGCTTAGGGCCACCTCGAGCACGGGCCCTTTCGCCTCGACCTGGAGCTGGGCGACCAGCGTCCCCGCCTCCTCCTCGACATCGGGGTCCTCGAGACCCTGACCCAGCGCGAGCAGCCGCACCCACCGTGCGTCGACCTCAGCCACGAGGCGACGGTATCGCTCACGTCCTGAGACGCCGGTCGGCGTCACCGCCACCCGCGCACTGCCTCGGAGACAACCACCAGAACAAGGCGCCTTGGCCTTCATCCGGCCGGTGACGCTGACAGCGTCTACTGTTCGGACGCCCGAGCTCGCCGCTGGCGAGCGGCACACGCTGACGGCACCCTCACCCTGGGCTAGGTCGCCGGCAGCCGGTCGGGAGCGACGACTCCAGTGAGCAACTCAACTGCGAGGTACCGCCCTACTGTTTGCGCGTGACCCCGCTCGAAGAACGTGCCGTGCTGCCGTTCTACCTCAAGATGATGGGACTCAACGCCACATCCGCGGACTCGCCGACCAACGGCGGCCTCTGGACCTCCCTCGTCCGAGCGGGACGGACCACTGACACCTTCGACGTGAAGTGGCTACTGAACGTTGGCGCATGGCGGCCGGTTGTCATGGGGGCGTGGTTCAGCCTTCGGTTCTCGGCCACCCAGGTGGGCATCGAGCTACGACGCGCCATGCAGCATTCCGCAGGCAGCCTGACGGCCCCGCCGCTGGCGACTGCCTGCCTTCTCGTCACCGGTACGGACTCGCTTCCCGAGCTGACGGACTATGTCCAGACCGCCCTCGCCGACGGCTCTGAGAAGTTCGTCTCCGCCGCCATCGAGTCGCTTGGTGCGACTGCACCGCTCGCAATCACGGATAGCCACCGCACATCTCTTCGCGCGATGATCGATTGCGGAGTCCGGCTGCGGCACGACCTCACGTACGACGGCTGACGCAGGAGAAGGGCGCAGTCTGCGTTGAGTCGCCTTCCCGACATGGGTTGCGATGCATCAGCCCAGCAGATGGCTCAGCGGTGTGCCGCGAACGCGCCGGCTCGCCCAGCCGTGCCCGGCGAGGCAGGGACGACGTGCTCGGGTTCTGCGCACCCGCAGTGACGCCGTACTCGATGTCACAGTCCGATCCGATTGACCGTCAGATCGCCGAGCGTCCACGTACCGGCAGCCGCGGCGCTGATCGTCCCAGACACGAATCCCAGTCTTCCAGGCGTGCGGCCGGCGCAACGCTCGCCCCGCGAGGTGACGGCCGCAGCCGGAGTGCCACGATGTATGGCATGCCCGCTTCGTTGGCCATGGGCCTGGTTCCGCTGCTGCTGATCGTCGCGGCGGACGTCTGGGTGTACCTCGATGCCAGGTCGCGGCAGGGCACCCGGCGCGAGGTCAGCGCCACGGTGGTGTCGGTGCAGGTCGATACCCCGCAGGCGTGGCTGCTGTGGTGCGTGGTGCTCTTCATCTTCGCGTTCCCGCTGTACCTGACCGCCCGCCGCGCGTCCGCGTAGCGCTCGGGATCACCGGACCGGTCGGGGTCCGGGGAGCCTGGCGATGCCGGTCAGGCCGTCGCAGCCGCCGGCTGTCGCAGCTCGGCGAGGAAGTCGAGCAGCGCGCCGGTGAAGGCGGCGGGCGCGTGCGTGTTGACGTCGTGCCCGGCCCGCGGCACCACCGTGATGCCCGCGAGCGGTGCGGCGCGGCGGTAGCGCCACTCGTCGAGCCGGAAGGGGTCGAACCGGCCGTTGACCAGCTGCACCGGCACGGTCAGCCGGCGCAGGTCGGCCAGGGGCGAGTACCCGGCGACGGCGGCGAGCATGTCGGTCACCACGTGCCAGCCCTCGCCGCCGATGTGCAGCCGGTCGGTGACGCGCGACGCGACCCGCCGGAACAGCCCCACTGGCTTGCCCTTGATCTCCGCCGAGCACCCTGACAGCAGCACACCCGCGACCCGTTCGCTGTGTCGGCCGGCGTAGGCGAGCGAGGCGTAGCCGCCGAGCGACAGCCCGACGAGCAACGGCGGCCGGTCGCACGAGCGCACCGCGGCGTCGATGGTGTCCAGCGCGCCCTCGAACGTGAACCGCTCGTCCAGGCGGGGCCCGTGCCCGGGCAGGTCCACCGCGACCACCGGGTGGCCGTGGGCGCGCAGGGCAGCGGCCTGGGCGCGCCAGATGGCGGACGACGTGCGGGTGCCGTGGACGAGGACGACGGGGCGGTGCGGGATGACGTGCTCCTGGCAGTGACGGGGACCGTCAGGGTAGGCGACGAACCTGGGAGCCGTTCACAGGTGCGGCGCGCACGGCCCGGTCCCGACGCGCGCGAGCCCCGCGAGGTCGCCGTTCGCCAGGTAGGTCTGCGAGAGCGTGGCGGTGGGGTTCATGAGCTCGCCGGGGTCGTCGACGTGGCCGAGGCCGACGAGGTGCGCCAGCTCGTGCGTGACGATGCCTTCCGCCACGGCTTGCCCGTTCGAGCCGTCGGCCATGAGCTGGGCGATCGACGGCCCGTCGAGCACCACCTCGCCGGTGACGTAGAACGACCGTCCGCCGGACACCACCGAGGCCGAGCCGGCGCTGCCCGCGACGTCCCCGGCCAGCTCCGGCGTCTCGGCGGGTGTGGACCAGGCGATGAGCACGGGTGCCCAGCGGTTCCCGTAGCGCTGCGGCTGGTACGCCGCGCGGTCCTTGCCGGGTGCCTCCTGCGTCGCGCCGTCGGCGACGAACCGGAGCCCGCTCGCGTCCGAGATCCGCGCCAGCGCCGTGGCGAGCAGCGCGTCGCCTTCGGGCGGCTGGCCGTCGGGGCGCACCACGTAGTGGATGGGGCGGCAGGGGCTGTACGTCACCGGCGTGACGCCGTCGGCCTGCGTCTGCATGAAGGAGTAGGGGCCGTCGGTGGGGTGCCCCAGGGGCGGCTCACCGAGCGGCAGGTGCTGCTCCTCGAGCCCGGGCGGCGGTCCGGAGCGCAGCAGTCCGGGGGCGAGCACCCGGACGCCAACCCAGGCGACGAGCACCACGGCGAGGACGACGAGCAGCGGTCCGAGCCGGGACGAACGCCTGCGGGGCGGCAGGAACGGGGTAGGCGGGCCGGCGAGCCAGACGGGCTCGCGCACGTCCGGCGGCAGGCCCTCGCTCACGGGTGGTGAGCCTGGCACGCCGGAATGCCTCGGGTCGACCGCCACGCGGGCGACGTTGGGCGGCGCTCAGGCCCAGTGCGTGACGAGCCGCGCGAGGTGGTCCGCGTACCCGCCGCCGAACAGCAGCGCGTGCACGCCCACCGGGTACACCTGGTGCAGCCCGGTGCGTCCCCGCCAGCCCGGCCGCAGCGGGTGCGCCTCCTGGTACCCGGCCAGCACCTCGTCGAGGAAGGGCAGCCCGAAGAGAGCGAGCATCGCCAGGTCGGTCTCCCGGTGACCGCCGTGCGCGGCCGGGTCGACGAGCGTGGCGCCCTGCGCCGTCCACACGACGTTCCCGGACCACAGGTCCCCGTGCAGGCGGGCGGGCGTGTCGTCGTCGTCCAGCTCGCCGCGTGCCAGCCGGTCGGCGAGCCGGTCCAGCGCGGCCAGCGTGTCGTCGTCGGCCGCCCGGGCGCGCGCCAGCGACGCGGCCAGCGGGCGCAGGCGGCACTCGGCGAGGAACTCGCCCCAGGACTCGTACCGGCCGGACGGCATCGGCAACGGCGCGTCGAGCGGCCCGAAGAAGCCGTCGCCGTCCCAGCCGTCGGGGGGCGCGCCGAACGCGGGCGCGCCGGCGTCGTGCGTCGCGGCCAGCGCCCGGCCGAAGGCTCGAGCAGCGTCCGCCGTGGGCGGCGCGGGGGACAGGCGGACGAGGTCGAGGTGGTCGTCATCCACCGCGAGGACGTCGACCACGCGCGCGCCGCCCGCCGCGCGCAGCCACGCGAGCCCGGCCGCCTCGCACCGGAAGAAGCCGGCGGGCGCGTCGGCGCGGGCCTTGCGGAACACCTGCGCCACCGGGTCCGGGCCCGTCAGCGCGGCGGCATGGAGGCGGGCTGGTGCACGTGCTCGAACACGAGGGACGTCTGCGTGTGCGCCACCTCCTGCCGCGTCGAGAGGTGGTCGATGACGAACTGCCGCAGCGCGTCGCTGTCGGCCACCTGGACATGGGCCAGCACGTCGTCGGTGCCACCCAGCAGGTAGACGTCGCGCACCTCGGGCCGGCCGGCGAGCTCGCGGGCGAACGTGCCGAGCCGGGCGCGGGCCTGCGCCTGCAGCCGCACCGAGATGATGGCCTGCAGCCCACGGCCCAGGGCCCGCGGGTCCACGTCGGCCGAGAAGCCGCGGATCACGCCGGACTCGCGCAGGGCCGCCACGCGCGCGTGGCAGGTGGAGGGCGCGACGCCGACGAGGTCGGCCAGGTCCTTGTTGGAGATGCGGCCGTCGCGCTCGAGCTCGCGCAGGATGTCCCTGTCGACCTCGTCGAGCGCCCCGAAGCGCGTGCGGCCACCGGGTCGCGCGAGCGCCCCGCGTGAAGAATCTACGGACATGAGCGCATGCTAGCGAAGGATGCGCCGAGTTCATCGCATCGAAACTTAGGAAGTTCAGAATCGGCGGTGTCCACGGATGTCTAGCGGTGTTCGACGAGGAGCGACAGCCATGCAGATCGGTGTCCCGCGCGAGATCAAGAACCGTGAGTACCGCGTCTCCGTGACGCCCGCTGGCGTGCACCGGCTGGTCTCCACCGGTCACGAGGTGCTCGTCGAGACCGGCGCGGGTGCCGGCTCGGCCATCAGCGACGACGACTACCGGACCGCCGGCGCGCGGATCGTGCCGGACGCCGCCGCGGCGTGGTCGGCGAACCTCGTCTGCAAGGTCAAGGAGCCCGTGGCCGAGGAGTACCGCTACCTGCGGCCGGACCTCGTCCTGTTCACCTACCTGCACCTGGCGGCCGACCGCGCCGGCACCGACGCGCTCCTGGCTGCCGGCACCACCGCGATCGCCTACGAGACCGTGCGCCTCGCGGACGGCTCGCTGCCGCTGCTCGCGCCGATGAGCGAGGTCGCCGGGAGGCTCGCCGCGCAGGTGGGTGCCTACCACCTCATGCGCAACGAGGGCGGCCGTGGCGTGCTGCTCGGCGGGGTGCCGGGCGTCGACGCGGCGAAGGTCGTCGTCATCGGCGGCGGGACCGTGGGTCGCCACGCCGCCGAGATCGCCGTCGGGATGCGCGCGGACGTCGCCGTGCTCGACCTGTCGATGGCCCGCCTGCGCGAGGTGGACGCCGAGTTCGGCGGCCGGGTGCGCACGCTGGCGTCCAGCGCCTGGGCGGTCGAGCGCGAGCTGCTCGACGCGGACCTCGTCGTCGGCGCCGTGCTGGTGCCCGGCGCCAAGGCGCCGCACGTGGTGAGCAACGCCCTCGTCGCCCGGATGCGGCCGGGCTCGGTTCTCGTCGACGTCGCGGTGGACCAGGGCGGCTGCTTCGAGGACACCCACCCCACGACGCACGACGACCCGACGTACGCCGTGCACGGCAGCGTCTTCTACGCGGTAGCGAACATGCCCGGCGCCGTCCCGGTCACCTCGACGATCGCGCTGACGAACGTCACCGCGCCCTACCTGGCGGCGCTCGCGGACCGCGGCTGGCAGGACGCGCTGGCCGCCGACCCCGCGCTGGCCGCCGGGCTGACGACGCACGCCGGCGAGCTCGTGAGCGAGCCGGTGGCCACCGCGCACGGGCTGCCGTGGCGTCCGTGGGACGGCGCCCGGTCCACCATGATGTCGGCGTGAGCTCGCAGCCGACCCTCGACCTGTCCAACCCCTTCGCCACCCCGTCGGCCCTGCCGTACGGGCTGCCCGACTACGCCGCGATCCGCGAGGAGCACTACCTGCCCGCGTTCCTCGCGGGCCTCGCGGAGCAGCGGGCCGAGGTGGCGGCCATCGCGTCCGGCGCCGAGCCGCCCACGATCGAGAACACGCTCGTGGCCCTCGAGCGCAGCGGGCGCCTGCTCGACCGGGTGTCGGCCGCGTTCCACAACCAGCTGAGTGCGGACGCGACGCCCGGGTTGGAGGCCCTCGAGGAGCGGCTCGCGCCGCTGCTCGCCGCGCACCACGACGCCATCTGGCTCGACCCGGCGCTCGCGGCGCGCGTGGAGGAGCTCGGCCGCCAGGCCGACGAGGGCGCGCTCGACCTCGAGCCGGACACGGCCTACCTCCTCGAGCGCAGGCGGGTGGCTCACCGGCGCGCGGGCGCCGCGCTGGCCGACGAGGCCCAGGCGCGGCTGCGCGCGATCAACGAGCGCCTCACCACGCTCGAGGCCGCGTTCGGTCGCACGCTGCTCGCCGCCACGAACGCGGCCGCGGTGCTCGTCACCGACGAGCGCGAGCTGGCTGGCCTGCCCGACGACGCCAAGGCCGCCGCGGCGGCCGCCGCGAGCCGTCGTGGCGAGGACGGCGGCTGGCTCGTCGATCTGGTGCTGCCCACCGGCCAGCCGGTGCTGGCCCAGCTGGAGCACCGTGGCCTGCGGCGGCGCATCTTCGAGGCCTCCGTGACGCGCGGCCTCGGCGGCGAGCACGACACGCGGCCGATCCTCCTGGAGATCGCCGCGCTGCGCGCCGAGCGGGCGCGGCTGCTGGGCTACGCGCACCACGCGGACTACGTGGCCTCCGACCTGACGATCCACGGCGCCGACGCCGTGGCCGACCTGCTGGCCCGGCTCGTCGGGCCGGCCGTGGCCAACGCGCGGTCCGAGGTCGAGCAGCTGCGGGCGGCGCTCGAGCGCGACGAGCCCGGTGCCGAGCTGGAGCCCTGGGACTGGGCGTTCTACGCGCAGCGCGTGCGCCGCGAGCGCCGCGCGCTCGACGAGGCCGCGATGCGGCCCTACCTCGAGCTCGACCGGGTGGTGGAGCACGGCGTGTTCCGTGCCGCCACGCTGCTCTTCGGGCTGACGTTCCGGCGCCGGGAGGACCTCGTCGGGTACCACCCGGACGTGCGCGTCTACGAGGTGCTCGACGCCGACGGCACCGGCCGGGCCCTGTTCCTCCACGACCCGTGGACCAGGGACAGCAAGCGCGGCGGCGCGTGGATGAACACGCTCGTCGACCAGTCGCGGCTGCTGGGCGAGCGCTGCGTCGTGGTCAACAACCTCAACGTCCCGAAGCCGCCGGCGGGGGAGCCCACGCTGCTGACGTGGGACGAGGTGACGACGCTCTTCCACGAGTTCGGCCACGCGCTGCACGCGATCCTCTCCGACGTGCGCTACCCGTCGCAGTCCGGCACCGCCGTGCCGCGCGACGCCGTGGAGTACCCGAGCCAGGTCAACGAGATGTGGGCCTGGGAGCCGGAGGTGCCCCGCGGCTTCGCGGTGCACCACGTCACGGGCGAGCCCATGCCGGAGGAGTGGGTGCGCACGCTGCTGGACGCCCGCCAGGACGGCGAGGGCTTCGCCACCACCGAGTACCTCGGCGCCGCGCTCCTGGACCAGGCGTGGCACCGGCTGTCGCCCGACGAGGTCCCGGCGACCCCGGACGACGTGGAGGCCTTCGAGCGGGCTGCGCTCGCGGCGGCCGGCATCGCCTACCCGCCCGTCCCGCCGCGCTACCGCTCGACGTACTTCAACCACGTGTTCTCGGGCGGCTACTCGGCCGGCTACTACTCGTACATCTGGTCGGAGGTGCTCGACGCCGACACGGTCACCTGGTACGAGGAGCACGGCGGCCTGCGGCGCGAGAACGGCGACGCGTTCCGCGCGGCCGTGCTGTCCCGTGGCGGGTCGCTCGACGCGCTGCAGGCCTTCGCCGACCTGCGCGGCCGCGCGCCGGACATCGCGCCCCTGCTGGCGCGGCGTGGCCTGGCCGGCCCGGCCGCCTGACCCGGGGGACCGCCACGTCCTGACCGCGACGGCCGCAGTGGCCCGACGCCCGGGACCGGGGACCCGCCGGGGCGCGCCGGCCCCCGCGATACGGTGCCGGGCATGACCACCGCCCCCCAGGCCCAGCCGCTCCGCGCCGAGGACGAGGTGGTGCGGATCTGCCAGGAGCTCATCCGGATCGACTCGAGCAACTACGGGGACGGCTCCGGCCCCCGCGAGCGCGCGGCGGCCGAGCACGTCGCCGGGCTGCTCTCGGACGTCGGCCTGGAGCCGGAGCTCTTCGAGTCGACCCCCGGGCGGGCCAACGTCGTCGTGCGCCTGGAGGGCACCGACCCGAGCCGCCCGGCGCTCGTGCTGCACGGCCACACGGACGTGGTGCCGGCGCGCGCCGAAGACTGGAGCGTCCCCCCGTTCGCCGGCGAGGAGATCGACGGCGTGCTGTGGGGCCGCGGCGCGGTCGACATGAAGGACATGGACGCGATGGTGCTGGCGGTGGTGCGCCAGATGGCCCGCGAGGGGCGCCGGCCGGCGCGGGACGTGGTCGTCGCGATGTTCGCCGACGAGGAGGCCGGCGGTGTCCATGGCGCCGGCTGGGCGGTGGACTACCGGCCCGACCTCTTCGAGGGGGCCACCGAGGCGATCAGCGAGGTCGGCGGCTACTCCGTCGAGGTGGCGGGCCGGCGCGCCTACCTGCTGCAGACGGCCGAGAAGGGGCTGGCGTGGCTGCGGCTCGTCGCGGACGGGCGGGCCGGGCACGGCAGCCAGGTCAACCGCGACAACGCCGTCACGCACCTGGCCGGCGCGGTCGCGCGGATCGGCGCCCATCCCTGGCCCCAGGTGCTCACGCCGACCGTCCGCCGCCTGCTCGAGGGTGTGGCCGAGCTGACCGGGCTGCCGTTCGACGAGCACGACGAGGCCGGCATCGACGCGCTCGTCGCGGCGCTCGGGCCCACCTCCCGGTTCGTCGGCGCGACGCTGCGGCACACCACGAACCCGACCCGGCTCGAGGCCGGCTACCTGTCCAACGTCATCCCGAGCCGGGCGGAGGCGACCGTGGACGGCCGCTTCCTGCCCGGCCGCGAGGACGAGTTCGACGCGACGATCCGCGCGCTCGCGGGAGAGCACGTGCGGGTCACGGACGTGCACCGCGACATCGCGGCCTCGGCGCCCATCGACGGGCCGCTCGTCGACGCCATGGCGGCGGCCGTGGTCGCGGAGGACCCGGGCTCGCTGGTGCTGCCCTACATGCTCGCCGCGGGCACGGACAACAAGTCGCTGGCCCGGCTCGGCATCGCCGGCTACGGCTTCGCGCCGCTGCGGCTGCCGCCCGACTTCGACTTCACCGCCATGTTCCACGGCGTCGACGAGCGCGTCCCCGTGGACTCGCTCCGCTTCGGCTGCCGCGTCCTGGACCGCCTGCTGGCCACCTGCTGAGGGCCGACCGCGGCGGGCGCGGTGACCGGAACGGCCGTCCGATTCGCCACCATCGCAGGGTTGCCGTCGGTAGCGTCGGGGCGTGGCGATCGAGGACGTCGCACCAGCAGCCCGCCAGGCACGGCGCCGGAGGTGGGGCGTGATTGCCGGCGCGTGCGTCGTCGTCCTGGCGGTGGCGGGCTGGCAGCTCGTGGCGCGACTGCCGCGGCTCGAGCGGGCGGAGCTGTCCGTCGCCGACCCGGAGGCGGTCGCGACCGACACCGGCACGCTCGTCGTGACGGACCCGTCCGACGGGACCTACGACGGCGTGTGGACGTTCCGGAACACCGGCCCCGTGCCCGTCGACGTCACGGTCCCGGAGCGGCAGCCGTTGCTGTACGTGGACGTGCACCTCGTCGCGGTCGACCCGGTGACCGGTGAGATGGGGAGCTCGCTCGCCGCCACGCGGCTCGCACCGGGCCAGCGCGTCGGCGTGGCGTTCTCCTTCGGGTCGGGGTGCGAGCCTTACCAAGCCGGCACCGGGTTCGGACCTTCGCCGGCCAGGCTGACCGTCAGCGCTCTCGGCGTCCGCCGCACCGTTCCCATCGACGGGATCGCGAGCGTCATGATCATGACGACGAGGAACATCCCGCAGGACCCGGCGTGCCTGGCGGCCCTCACCGGATAGGGAAGGCCCGGCTCCGGACGAGGCGGCAGGCGGGCTCAGTCCACGTCGTCCTCGTCGAACGTCGGGCGGACCCGGATGATCTTGCGGCGCAGCCACACCTTGCGCTCGCCCCCCGGGTACAGGCGGGTGCGGCTGAGCTCCCAGCGGCCGTACTCCGCCTCGTCGGCGAGCATCGAACGGGCGTCGTTGCCGCTGGTCGTGCGGGGGATCGTCAGTGTCCGGACCTCGTACTGGCCACCCGTCCGCAGGAAGCGCCGCGACGCCCCGGTGCGATTGCCGATCGTCAGGTCCCCGTCCATGCGTCACCTCGCAGCGTCGCGCCGCGCGCGCGGCCGATCCGACGCGCGGACGCTGTGCCATTGTGCCCCCCGCGGCGCTACCGTCAGGGCATGACCGTCGACCCGCGTGCCGCTCTCGACCGGCTCATCGCCGCGCTCGAAGCCCACTTCAACGCCGTCCAGGCCCGCCACGGCGAGGACGACCCCGCGGTCGACGACGCCTACGACGTCCTCGCCGACGCGTTCGAGGTGTACGACGACGCGCTGGGCACCGTCTACGGCGAGGCGACGCCCTTCTACCTCGGCGAGGAGGACGAGGAGGCCGAGGACGAGGAGTCCGAGGACGAGTCGGACGACGAGCTGGACGACGTGGACGACGACGTGGACATCGACGACGGCGACTGGTCCGACGAGGGCGAGCCCGTCAGCCACTGACGGCCGTCAGCCGAGCGTCAACCGCTCGGGGTATCCCAGCGCCGGGGCGCTGACGTCGTCGAGCGCCCGGGCCAGCTCGCGCGGCAGCGCGAGGTCGTCGGCGGCCAGCAGCTGGCGCAGCTGAGCCGGCGTGCGGGGCCCGACGAGGGCCGAGGCCACCCCCTCGCGCTCCCGCAGCCACGCGAGCGCCACCTGCGCCGGCGGGCGGTCCAGGCCGTCGGCCGCCGTGACGAGCGCCTCGACCACCGCCGCGGCAGGCCGTGCGAGGTAGGGCTGGACGAAGCCCGCGAGGTGGGCCGAGGCAGCGCGCGAGTCGGCCGGCACGGTGCGCCGGTACTTGCCGGTGAGCACCCCGCGGCCCAGCGCGGACCAGGCGAGCAGGCCCGCCCCGAGGCTCTCGGCCGCGGGCAGCACCTCCCGCTCGACGCCGCGCTGCAGCAGCGAGTACTCGGCCTCCACGGTGGCCAGTCCGGGGTCGGGCTCGAGCAGCGACGCGGCGCGCGCCACCTGCCAGCCGGCGTGGTTGGACAGGCCGACGTACCGGGTTCGGCCGGAGCTCACGGCGAGCCGCAGCGCCGAGACGGTCTCCTCCAGCGGGGTGCGGGGGTCGGGCGTCTGGACGAGCCAGACGTCGACGTGGTCCGTCCCCAGGCGCGCCAGCGAGCCGTCGAGGCTGTCCAGCAGGGCGCCGCGGCTGGCGTCGACCACGGCGCCGTCGGCGGTCCGCCGCACACCGCCCTTGGTGACGATCGTCACGTCGCGACGCTCGACGACGTCGCCCAGGAGCGAGCCGAGCAGCTCCTCGGCGCCACCCTCGGCGTACGAGGCGGACGTGTCGACGAGCGTGCCTCCGGCGTCGACGAAGTCGTGCAGCAGCTCCCGGGCGTCGTGCTCGTCGGTGTCCCGGCTCCAGGTCATGGTCCCCAGGCCCATCCAGGACACCTGCAGCCCGGTGCGTCCCAGCCGGCGTAGCTCCATGTCTGTGCACCCTAGCGGGGCGTCACTGCCGGGCCCGTTCGCCCCGCGCGGATAAGGTGGCCGACCATGACGCACGGACTGGGCGCGGCCGCTGCCCTGCTGCTCGGCCTGATCCAGGGCCTGACCGAGTTCCTCCCCGTCTCGTCGAGCGCGCACATCCGCATCGTCAGCGAGCTCCTCACCGGGCACGACGCGGGGGCCGCGTTCACCGCCGTCATCCAGCTCGGCACGGAGTCGGCCGTGGTGCTCTACTTCCGCCGCGACATCGCCCGCATCTGCGTCCACTGGTGGCGCGCCGCCCGCGGTGACCTCGGCACCGACTGGCGCTCGCGCGCCGGGATGCCGGCCGGTGCGCCGGCCGACCACGACGCCCTCATGGCCTGGTTCATCGCCATCGGCTCCGTCCCGGTCGTCGTGCTCGGCCTGCTCTTCAAGAACTCGATCGAGGGCGCGTTCCGCAACCTGTGGATCATCGCCACCGTGCTCGTCGTCTTCGGCCTGATCCTCGGCTGGGCGGACCGCGTCGGCGCCAAGCAGCGCACCGTGCAGGAGCTGACGCCACGCCACGCGCTGTGGTTCGGCCTGTGGCAGTCGCTCGCCCTCGTGCCCGGGGTGTCCCGCTCGGGCGGCACCATCACCGGCGGCCTGCTCCTCGGGTACACGCGCGAGGCGGCCGCGCGGTACTCGTTCCTCCTGGCGATCCCCGCGGTGTTCGGCTCGGGACTGTTCGAGCTGGCGACGAGCTTCGACCAGTTCGGCAAGGGCAACACGCCCGGCTTCGGCGCGACGATCCTCGCGACGCTCGTCGCGTTCGTCGTCGGCTACCTCGTCATCATCGCGTTCCTCAAGATCGTGTCGACGTACAGCTACCAGGCCTTCGTCCGGTACCGCATCGGCCTGGCCGCCGTCGTGGTGATCCTGCTCGTCACGCGGACGCTCGAGGCCAACGCCGCGATCCTCAACTGAGCGCCGGCGGTTACAGCCAGCCGCTCTTGCGGAACGCGCGGTACAGCACCCAGCAGACGCCCACCATGAGCGCGATGACGAGCGGGTAGCCGACGGTCCACGTGAGCTCGGGCATGTGCTGGAAGTTCATGCCGTAGATGCCGGCGATGAGCGTCGGCACGGTGATCATCGCGGCCCAGGCCGAGATCTTGCGGGTGTCCTCGTTCTGGCGCACGCCCACCTGGGCGAGGTGGGCCGACAGCATGTCGCGCAGCAGCTCGTCGTGCCCCACCAGGTGGCGGTCGAGGCGGTCCACGGTGGCCTGGACGTTGTCGAGCCACGTCCAGCCGTGGCCCTCGCCCCGCTCGTCGTCGGCCTGCGCCTCGAACTCCGGGAGGGCGGCCATGAGGGGGCTCAGGGCGCGGCGAGCCTCGGCGATCTCGCGCTTGAGGTCGTAGATCCGCTGCACCGGGTCGGCGTGCTCGCGGGAGAACACCAGCCGTTCGGTCGCCTGGACGGCCTCGCCGAGCCCCATCTCGACCTCGCTCGCCTGCGCCAGCACGGTGAACAGGAGCGCGGCGAGCACCTCGCGAGAGCCGGTGTCCGGCGTCGGCACGCCGTCGACGAGGCGCTCCACCGCGCGGCCCAGCGCGCCACCCGCGCCGACCTCCGCCGTCAGGACGAGGTCGGGCGACGAGACGCTGGTCACCTCGCCCGTGGAGACCTCGAGCGTGGTCTCGTCGTACCAAGTCACGGGCGTGGACATGAGCAGGTGGCCGGCGGGGGAGCGATCGACGTGCGCGAACGCGGTCCGAGGGCTGTCGGCCCTGGTCAGCGTCGCGACCCGGTGCTCGAGCATGGCCACCGTGCGGTCGTCCAGGCCCCAGGCACGCGCGGTCGCCGGGAGGTCCGCGAGGTCGTCGACCACCACCCAGGTGGGTCCGGTGCGGGTGGTGGAGGGGGTGGCGTCGGTGCGCACCCAGGCGTCGCCGCGCTGCTGGTAGACCTCGTCGGGCACGCGGGCATTCTGCTCCGCCGGACGGCGGCCGGCCCGCGCGCGACGCGCGACTACGCTGCGGACGTGCTGAGCTGGCCCGCCCCCTCCCTGCCCAGGCTGCCCGGACGAGGGCCGGCGGTGCGCGTGCTCGACACGGCCAGCGGGTCGCTCGTCGATCCCGTGGTGGACGGCACCGCGACCCTGTACGTGTGCGGCATCACGCCGTACGACGCCACGCACCTGGGCCACGCCGCGACCGCCGTGGCCTTCGACCTGCTGGGCCGGGCGTGGCGGGACGCGGGTGTGCGCGTGCGCTTCGCCTCGAACGTGACCGACGTGGACGACCCGCTGCTCGAGCGGGCCGCCGCCACAGGCGTCGACTGGCGCGCGCTCGCCGCCGAGCAGACGGCGCTGTACGCCGAGGACATGGCGGCCCTCGCGGTGCTGCCGCCGGACGCCTACGTGGGCGCCGTGGAGTCCGTCCCGGCGGTGGTCGAGGCGGTCGAGCGGATGCTGGCGGCCGGTGCCGCCTACCGCGTGCCGACGCCCGAGGCGGTCGGGGACGCGGGCCTCGGCGACGTCTACGCCGACCTGGGCGCCGACGCCGAGTTCGGCGAGGCGGCGCGGCTGGACCGGGCGACGATGCTCGCGCTGTCCGCCGAGCGCGGCGGCGACCCCGACCGGCCCGGCAAGCGCGACCCGCTCGACCCGCTGCTGTGGCGCCGCGAACGCGCCGGCGAGCCGGCCTGGGACGGCGGGTCCCTGGGCCGTGGGCGCCCGGGGTGGCACATCGAGTGCGTCGTCATCGCGTCGGGGTCCCTGGGCACGCCGCTGTCGGTGCTCGGCGGCGGCTCCGACCTCGAGTTCCCGCACCACGAGATGAGCTGCTCGCACGTGCGCGTGCTCACCGGCTCGGCGGACGCCGGCGCGCGGGCGCACGTCCACACCGGGATGGTGGGCCTCGACGGCGAGAAGATGAGCAAGTCGCGGGGCAACCTCGTGCTGGTCTCCACGCTCCGGGCGGCGGGCGTGGACCCGATGGCGATCCGCCTGGCGATCCTGGCGCACCGCTACCGGGACGACTGGCAGTGGGGCGACGACGTGCTGCGCGACGCGCAGGAGCGGCTCGCGCGCTGGCGGCGGGCGCTGTCCGGGGTGGGTGGCCCGGCCGCGGACGGCACGCTCGCCGCCGTGCGGGCCGCGCTCGCCGACGACCTGGACGCCCCCGCCGCGCTTGCGGCCGTCGACGCCTGGGTGCAGGCCGCCCTGGCCGGGACGGACGAGCCGGTCGAGGGGGCCCCGGGCGTCGTCGCCCGCGCGCTCGACGCCCTCCTGGGCGTCCGCCTGTAGCGCTCGCCGGGGTCAGGCCCCGGCGCCCTTGTCCCGCCGGCGCAGGTAGCGCTCGAACTCGCGCGCGATCGCCTCGCCGGACGCCTCCGGCAGGTCGGCGGTGTCCTTGGCCTCCTCGAGCTGGCGCACGTACTCGCCGATCTCCGAGTCCTCCCCGGCGAGCTCGTCGACGCCGGACTGCCACGCCGCGGCGTCCTCCGGCAGCTCCCCCATGGGGATCGGCTCGCCCAGCAGCTGCTCCACCTGGTGCAGCAGCGCGAGCGTCGCCTTGGGCGACGGGGGATGGGCCACGTAGTGCGGCACGGCCGCCCACAGCGAGACCGCCTTGAGGCCGCGCGCCGTCGCCTCGTGCTGGAGCACGCCGACGATCCCCGTGGGCCCCTCGTAGGTGGTGCGGTCGAGGGCGAGCGCGGACGCGACCTCCGGGTCGTCGGCCGAGACGGTGACGGGGATCGGCCGCGTGTGCGGCACGTCCGCGAGCAGCGCGCCGATCGTCACGATCCACTCCACGTGGAGCCCCGCGGCGACGTCGAGCAGCTCGCTGCAGTAGCGGCGCCAGCGCATCGACGGCTCGATGCCGTGCACGAGGGCCACCGACCGGCCCGTCTGCGGCGCCTGCGCCAGCGAGATCGCGGTGGTGGGCCACGTGATCTCGCGCGTGCCGTCCGGGCCGGTGGCGACGACGGGGCGGTTCACCTGGAAGTCGTGGTACTCCTCGGGGTCCAGCTCGTCCACCTGCTCGGCGTCCCAGACCTCGGCGAGGTAGGCGACGGCCTGCGTCGCGGCGGCGCCCGCGTCGTTCCAGCCCTCGAAGGCAGCCAGCATCACCGTCGCGCCGACGGGCAGGTCACCGGCGTGGCTCTCACTCATCCGACCAGCCTAGGCGCTGGCCCCCGGGAGCGTCCGGGCGTCGCCGGGGTAGCCTGCTCACCTCCACCGCCCACGTCCCGGAGGTCCACCATGTCGCCCGCGCCCCTGCCCGCCGCGGTGCTGTGGGACCTGGACGGCACCCTGGTCGACACCGAGGTGCTGTGGCGCGAGGAGGAGGCGGCCCTCGTCGCGGAGCGTGGCGGCACCTGGACGCTGGAGGACGGCCTGGCGCTGGTGGGGACGGCGCTGCCGGCCTACGCCCGTGCCCTGCAGGGTGCCGGCGTCGACCTGCCGGCCGACGAGATCATCGCCCGGATCTCGGCGCGGATCATCGCGCGCCAGGAGGAGTCGGCCCGCTGGCAACCGGGCGCCCGCGAGCTCGTCGCCGCGCTGTGGGCCGCCGGTGTGCCCCAGGCGCTCGTGACGTCGTCGTACCGCAACCTCACCGAGCCCGTGGTGCGGGACGCGGGCGGTGCGCTCGCCGTGGTGATCCCCGGTGACGAGGTGGAACGCCCCAAGCCCGACCCGCAGCCCTACCTGCTGGCCGCCCGCCGGCTGGGCGTGGCCCCCGGCGACTGCGTCGTGGTCGAGGACTCCCGTGTCGGCGTCGCGGCGGGCCTGGCCAGCGGCGCGCACGTGCTCGCCGTGGAGTCGGACGTCGAGCTCCCCGACGACCCGCGCCTGTCGCGCGCCGACTCGCTGCGCGCGGTCCGGCTGGAGGACCTCGCGCGCATCGCGGCCGGCGAGGTGCTCGAGCTCAGGGGCGATCCGGTCTGACGCCGGTGGCGCGCTCCACCGCGTCGTCGTCCACCGGCGGCGGGGTGCCGCCGAACGCCGGGCACAGCGCGCTGAACGAGCACCACTCGCAGAGCGCCGAAGGCCGAGGCTGCCAGGTGTCGGTCCGGGCGGCGTGCTGCACGGACGCCCAGAGCGACCGGACGCGTGCCTCGAGCGTGGTCATCTCGGCCTCGGTGGGCTCGTGGCGGATCACCTGGCCGTCCGCGAGGTACTCCAGCTGCAGGGCCCGTGCCAGCACGCCGCGCGTGCGCCACAGCACGTAGGCGTAGAACCGCATCTGGAAGAGGGCATGACCCTCGAACCCGGCGCGCGGCGAGCGCCCGGTCTTGTAGTCGACGATCCGGACCCACCCGTTGGGTGCCACGTCGACCCGGTCGACGATGCCGCGCAGCTGGGGCCCGTCCGGCAGGTCCAGGCGGACCGCGAGCTCGCGCGACTCCGGCTCGAGCCGCGTCGGGTCCTCGAGCGTGAAGTACGTCCCGAGCAGGTCGCCCGCGCCCGCGAGCCACACCGCCTCCTCGGACTCGTCGCCGAAGAGCTCGTCGTACTGCGGCGCCCGCTCGCGCAGGGACCGCCACTGCTCCGGGACCATCGCCCGCGCCGCGGTGAGCGTGCGCTGCGCCGCAGGCAGGTCGAACAGCCGCTCGAGCACCGAGTGCACCAGCGTGCCGCGGGCCGCCGCGGGGCTCGCCGGCTCGGGGAGCCGGTCCACCACCCGGTACCGGAACAGCAGCGGGCACTGCTGGAAGTCGTTGGCGCGCGACGGGGACAGCCCCGGCCGCACCGTGGGGCGCTCGGCGTCCTCGTCCCCGGTCACCGCGACGTCGTCGGCCTGCTCGACTGCCTGGTCCGCTGCGGCACCGGCCACGCCTGCGACGGTCTCGGTCGGCTCGTCGGCCAGCTCGCCGGCTCGGGGTGTGCTCACGGGACGAGCGTAGGAGGGGCCGCCGACACCGCCCCGCTGCCGCGCCCCTAGGCTGGTCCGGTGAGTGAGCAGCGACCCGCGCCGAGCCAGGCCCCACGGGGCTGGGTGATCGGGCGGATCGCGGGCGCCCCCGTGGTGCTGTCCCCGAGCTTCCTGCTGGCGGCCGTGGTGCTGACCGCGGCGTTCGCGCCCTCGGTGCAGTCCGCCACCGGGCTGGGGACCGGCGCCTACGTGGTCGCGCTCGTCTTCGTCGTGCTCCTGTTCGGCTCGGTGTTCTGCCACGAGCTGGCCCACGGGTTCGTCGGTCGCGCGCGCGGCCAGCAGCCGACGGCCTTCGTCCTCACGCTCTGGGGCGGCCACACGACGTTCGGCAGCACCGCGAGCGGGCCGGGCACCGCCGCGCTCGTCGCGGTCGCCGGTCCGGTGACGAACCTGGTGCTCGGCGGCGTGTTCCTGGCGCTCGCGCGGGCCGTGCCGGACGGTTCGCTGCTCCAGTGGATCCTGTGGTCCGGCGCCTTCTCCAACGGGTTCGTCGGCGCGTTCAACCTCCTGCCCGGGCTGCCGCTGGACGGCGGCCAGCTGCTGGAGTCGCTGGTGTGGGCGGTGACCAAGGACCGCGTGCGCGGCATGGTGGCCGCAGCGTGGTGCGGCCGCGTGGTCGCGGTCGGCGTCGTCGCCTGGGCACTGCTGTGGCCGCTGGCGCAGGGACGGCAGCCGACCTTCTACACGGTCATCTGGACCGCCATGGTGGCGGTGTTCCTGTGGTCCGGCGCGTCGCAGGTGCTCCAGGGCGCACGCCAGCAGCGCGCGGTCCACGGGCTCTCGGTGCAGGCCATCGGCCGGCCGGCCGTCGCCGTCGGGTTCCAGGAGTCGGTCGCGGCGGCGGGCGCCCGCGCCGCGGCGGCGGGCGCGAGCGAGGTCGTCGTGCTCTCGCCCGACGGGCGGCCCGCCGCCTACGTCGACACCGCCGCCGCCTCCTCGGTGCCCCGCGAGCAGGCCGGGCTCACGCCCGTGACCGCCGTGGCCGTGCCGCTGCCGGGCGGCGCGGTGGTGGACGGGCGGCTGACGGGCGAGCCGCTGCTCGCCGCGCTGTCCGAGGCGTCGCGGCTGTCGCCGGTGCTCGTCGCCCTCGTCGACGGCCGTGTCGCCGCGCTCATCCGGACGCCCGACGTCGTGGCGGCCCTGCGGCCGTGACGACGCCCCACGAGACGAGGTCCCCGATGCCCGACAGCACCGACGCGCCCGCGGCACCGGCCCGGTCGTCGGCACCGCCCGACGGGCCGACGGGCGCGGCCGGGCGGCGCGGCCCGTTCCGGCTCGGCGACCGCGTGCAGCTCACCGACGCCAAGGGGCACCCCTTCACCGTCACGCTCGAGGACGGCGGCGCCTTCCACACGCACAAGGGCTACATCCCGCACGCCGACCTCGTCGGGCGCCCCGAGGGCACCGTGGTGCACACCACCTACGGCGTCGAGTACCTGGCGCTGCGACCCCTGCTCTCCGACTACGTCGTGTCGATGCCGCGCGGCGCGGCCGTGGTCTACCCCAAGGACGCCGCGCAGATCGTCACCATGGCCGACGTGTTCCCGGGCGCGCGCGTGGTCGAGGCCGGCGTCGGCTCCGGCGCGCTGACGACGTACCTGCTGCGCGCCGTCGGTGACCACGGCCTGCTGCACTCCGTCGAGCGCCGGGCGGACTTCGCGGCCGTGGCGCGCGGGAACGTCGAGGGGTACTTCGCCGGCCCGCACCCGGCGTGGCGGCTCACCGTGGGGGACCTCGCGGACGTGCTGCCGACGATCGCGGAGCCCGCCTCGGTCGACCGCGTGGTCCTCGACATGCTCGCGCCGTGGGAGAACCTCGCGGTCGCCGCCGACGCGCTGGTGCCCGGTGGCGTCCTGTGCTGCTACGTCGCGACGACGACACAGCTGTCGCGGCTCGCCGAGGCGGTGCGCGACGAGGGTCGGTTCACCGAGCCCACCGCGTGGGAGTCGATGGTGCGCACCTGGCACCTCGAGGGTCTCGCCGTGCGTCCGGACCACCGGATGGTGGGTCACACGGGGTTCCTGGTCACCACGCGCCGGCTCGCGGACGGCGTGACGCCTCCCGTGCGCAAACGGCGTCCGGCGCCGGGCGCCTACCCGGTGTCCGACGAGGTCGGCGACGTGACGTGGACCGAGGAGGACTTCGGCGAGGCCCCGGTGTCGCCGAAGAAGGTGCGGCGCGCGCGGCGCGCGGTGGGGCAGCCGCCGGAGGAGTGACCGCGTCCCGGACGCGTCCGTCCGGATGCTGGGATGCTCTGTGTCGTCCGTGTCACGGCAGGAGTTCTCGGCGCGCGCGTGGTTACTGTGTCGAGAAGAGCAGGACGACCGGCGTGCGGAGCACGTGCGAAGGAGGCCGGGATGACCGAGTCGGCACACCCGTCGGGGCCCAGCCGCGACCTGCACCGCGAGCTCGCGGTGCTGGCGGCGAAGAACGAGCGGCTCACCGAGGCGCTGGTCGCGGCCCGCGAGCAGATCGTCGAGCTCAAGCGCCAGGTCGACGAGCTGGCCAAGCCGCCGGGGACGTACGCCGTGTTCCTCGGCGCCCGCGAGGACGGCACGGTCGACATCATGTCGGCGGGCCGCAAGATGCACGTCGCGGCGAGCCCCACGCTCGACCTCGAGCGACTGGCCCCGGGCCAGGAGGTCATGCTCAACGAGGCGCTCACGGTGGTCGAGGCCGGCGGCTACGAGCGCGTCGGCGAGCTCGTCACCGTCAAGGAGATGATCGGCGACGACCGTGCGCTCGTCGTCGGGCGGGGCGACGAGGAGCGCGTGGTGCGCTTCGCGGGCCAGGTCAAGGCCTCCGGGGTGCGCATCGGCGACGCGTTGACGATCGACTCCCGCAGCGGCTTCGTGTTCGAGGTGATCCCGCGCGCCGAGGTCGAGGAGCTGGTCCTCGAGGAGGTGCCGGACATCGACTACGAGGACATCGGCGGCCTGGGGCCCCAGATCGAGGCGATCCGCGACGCCGTCGAGCTGCCTTTCATGCACCCGGAGCTGTTCCGCGAGCACGGGCTCAAGCCGCCCAAGGGCGTGCTGCTCTACGGCCCGCCGGGGTGCGGCAAGACCCTCATCGCCAAGGCGGTGGCCCACTCGCTGGCCTCCACCGCGGCCGCGACGCGCGAGGACGGCGAGGCGAGCAAGTCGTACTTCCTCAACGTCAAGGGCCCTGGGCTCCTCAACAAGTACGTGGGGGAGACCGAGCGGCACATCCGCCTGATCTTCGCCCGCGCCCGCGAGAAGGCGTCGCAGGGGCACCCGGTCGTCGTCTTCTTCGACGAGATGGAGTCGCTGTTCCGCACGCGGGGGACCGGCGTCTCGTCGGACGTGGAGACGACGATCGTGCCGCAGCTGCTCAGCGAGATCGACGGCGTCGAGCGGCTCGAGAACGTCATCGTCATCGGCGCCTCGAACCGCGAGGACATGATCGACCCGGCGATCCTGCGTCCGGGGCGCCTCGACGTGAAGATCAAGATCGAGCGCCCGGACGCCGAGGGCGCCAAGGAGATCTTCGGCAAGTACCTCACGGTGGACCTGCCGATCCACGCCGACGACCTGGCCGAGCACGGTGGTTCCGTGGCCGACGCCGTCGAGGGGATGATCACCCGCACGGTCGAGCGCATGTACACCGAGAGCGAGGAGAACCGCTTCCTCGAGGTGACGTACGCCTCGGGCGACAAGGAGGTTCTCTACTTCAAGGACTTCAACTCCGGGGCGATGATCCAGAACATCGTCGACCGCGCCAAGAAGTCGGCCATCAAGGACTTCCTGGCCACCGGGCAGCGGGGCATCCGCGTGGACCACCTGCTCACTGCGTGCGTGGAGGAGTTCCGCGAGAACGAGGACCTGCCGAACACCACCAACCCCGACGACTGGGCGCGCATCAGCGGCAAGAAGGGCGAGCGCATCGTCTTCATCCGCACGATCGTCCAGGGCAAGAAGGGCGTCGACACGTCCCGCACCATCGAGACCGTGACGAGCACGGGCCAGTACCTCTGATACGGAATCGAGACTGCAAGGGTGCCCGCGGCGGCGCAAGGACGCGGCACGATGGCGCCATTTCGCGCGCAACTCTTCAGTCGCGGTTTCAGGGGGAAAGTATGAATCGGTCAATCGCGGGCTTCGGGGCTGCACTGCTTGTGGTGCTGGTGGCCGGATGCGGCAGGGGAGGCACCAGCGCCGCCGCCACCGTCCCGGTGGGGTCCGCAACGGTCGCCGCGCCGGCGACCGCACCATCCACCGTGGCCTCGGCGAGCGGCGCGCCGAGCTCCGTCTCGGCAACGCCGACAACAACGGCGTCCTGGCTGGTGTCGGGCCGCGGGATCGGGCCGCTGCTGCTGGGGCGCACCTGGAAGGACCTCTCCGCCGACCCGGCGGTGGTGGGCCTCACCGGTGACATCGCAAGCTGTCCCACCGCCTCTCTCATGTCGGGCGAGTACCAGTTCGCGATCACCTTCGACACCACAGGCGCGTCCGGTCCGAACGCGACCGTCACGTCAGTGGGCGTGATGGCCTTCCAGGGCCAGGGGCGTCCGACTCCGCCCGTGGTGGGCCAGGGCGGCGTGACGCTCGGTTCGTCGGCGGCGGGGGTCGAGGCGGCCTATCCCGGGGGGAGTTGGGGCACTCCCGCCTTCAATCCCGCAGTCGAGCGGATCTACGTGCTGGATGCCGGCCCCGTCACTTTCGGCGTCACCGGTGACCGCGTCGAGGACATCGTCGTCGGCGCCCGGGACGTCCCCTACGAGTACTGCGGCTGACCGACTATCCCCTGGGCGGCCGTGGTGACCAGGCCGCCTAGGGTGGGGCCGTGACCGTCCGCCGCATCATGGGCCTGGAGACCGAGTACGGCGTGCTGCAGCCGGGCCGCCCGCTCGCCAACCCGATGCTGCTGTCGAGCCACGTGGTCGCGGTGCACGCGGCGGCCCGCGAGGGCGCGCGGGCCAGGGCACGCTGGGACTACGACGACGAGGACCCGCTCAAGGACGCGCGGGGGTTCCACCTCCAGCGCGCGGCCGCGCACCCGTCCCTGCTCACTGACGACCCGGGGCGGCCCGCACCGTCGGGCGACGGACCCCAGGCGGTGCCGCGCACCACGGTCGAGGAGTACGAGGACCCCGGCGCGGCCAACGTCGTGCTCACCAACGGCGCCCGCCTCTACGTGGACCACGCCCACCCCGAGTACTCCAGCCCGGAGGTGACCAACCCGCTCGACGCGGTGCGCTGGGACCGGGCCGGCCAGCTCGTCATGCTGCAGTCCGTGCGCGCCCTGGCGAGCACGCCCGCGCTGCCGGACGTCGCGCTGTACAAGAACAACGTCGACGGCAAGGGCGCCACCTACGGCACCCACGAGAACTACCTCGTCGACCGGGCCGTGCCGTTCGCCGAGCTCGCCGCCCGGATCATGCCGTTCCTCGTCACGCGCCAGGTGTTCACCGGCGCTGGCCGCGTTGGGCTGGGGCAGCACGGCGAGGAGCCGGGGTTCCAGATCTCGCAGCGCGCGGACTACATCGAGGCGGAGGTGGGCCTCGAGACGACGCTGCGCCGGCCGATCGTCAACACGCGCGACGAACCGCACGCCGACCCGGCTCGCTGGCGCCGGCTGCACGTGATCATCGGCGACGCGACGATGCTCGAGGTGGCTACGTTCGTGCGGATGGGCACCACCTCGCTCGTGCTGTGGCTGCTCGAGCGCGCGCAGGACGAGGGGCCCGCCCGGTCCGCCGCGGCGAAGATCGACGCGCTGCGGCTGGCCGACCCGGTCGAGGCCGTGCACCAGGTGAGCCACGACCTCACGCTGCGGCAGCCGCTGGAGCTGGCCGACGGCCGGCGGCTCACGGCCCTGGAGGTGCAGCGCGGCTACATGGACGCCGTCCGGGACGCGCTCGGCGACGGGGAGCCCGACGAGCAGACCGCCGCCGTCCTGGCGCGCTGGGAGTCGCTCCTCGTGCGGCTGGCCGACGACCCCTCGTCGTGCGCCCGCGAGGTGGAGTGGCTCGCGAAGCTGCGCCTGCTGGAGGGCATGCGCCGGCGCGACCACCTCGCGTGGGACCACCCCCGGCTGGCCGCGGTCGACCTGCAGTGGTCGGACGTCCGGCCCGAGCGCGGCCTGTACTTCCGTCTCGAGGCCGCCGGCGCGGTGGAGCGCCTGGTGGACGACGAGGCCGTGGCGGCGGCCGTGCACCAGCCGCCCGACGACACCCGCGCGTTCTTCCGCGGCGAGGCGGTGCGCCGGTACCCAGGCGAGGTCTCGGCCGCGAGCTGGGACTCGGTGGTGTTCGACGTGCCCGGCGCCCACTCGCTGCAACGCGTCCCGATGCGCGACCCCGCGCGCGGTACGCGGGCCCACGTCGGCGGCCTGCTGGAGGCCAGCCCGGACGCGACGGCCCTGCTCAAGGCCCTCGAGGGCTGACGCGGGCCGCTCCCGGCGTTGTGTCAGGACGAGGGCCTAGGGTGGGCTCAGGAGCGATCGACAGGAGATCGAGATGGCCGGAACCGAGTACGTCCAGCCGCACCGCGACGACGAGCCGGGCGACGAGCCGGAACCCGCCGCCCCCGCGGCGAGCACACGCGACACCGAGGTCGACGCCCTCCTGGAGGAGATCGACGACGTGCTGGAGCAGAACGCCGAGCAGTTCGTGCGCGGGTTCGTCCAGAAGGGCGGTGAGTGAGGCCCCGATGAGCCGCACCGACGCCAACCCTTCCGGGCGGCTGCCGGACGCGCTCACCGCGCGGTTCTTCGCCCCCGGCACCGCCTCCTTCGTCGACTTCCTCGCCGCGCACGCCCCTGACCTGCTGCCGGGCAACCGTCCGCTGCCGGCGGGGGCATCGGTCGCCGAGCTCGCGGCGCCGCACGGCACCACGATCGTCGCCCTGGTCTACGACGGCGGGATCGTCATGGCGGGCGACCGCCGGGCGACGATGGGCTCGATGATCGCGAGCCGCAGCATCGAGAAGGTGTTCCCGGCGGACGAGTACTCCGCCGTCGGCATCGCCGGCACCGCGGGCCTGGCCGTCGAGCTGGTCCGCCTGTTCCAGCTCGAGCTGGAGCACTACGAGAAGATCGAGGGATCCCTGCTGTCGCTCGACGGCAAGGCGAACCGGCTGGCCACGATCATCCGGAGCCAGGTCGGGCTCGCGCTGCAGGGCTTGGCGGTGGTGCCCCTCTTCGGCGGCTACGACCTCGGCCGGGGCGCGGGCCGGATCTTCTCGTACGACGTCACCGGTGGCCGCTACGAGGAGCACGACCACCACGCCGTCGGCTCGGGTTCGGTCTTCGCGCGCGGCTCGCTCAAGAAGCGCTGGCGCCCGGGTCTCGACGAGGCCGGCGCGGTCGCGGTGGCGGTCGAGGCGCTCATCGACGCGGCGGACGACGACTCCGCGACGGGCGGCCCGGACGCCGAGCGGGCCATCTACCCCGTGGTCGCCACGGTGGGTGCCGCCGGCTACCGGCGGGTGCCCGACGCGGACCTCGCGGCCGCCAGCGCGGCGGTCCTCGCGGCTCGTCGTGACGCGCGGGGAGGCGACGCCCGATGAGCATGCCGTTCTACGTCTCGCCCGAGCAGCTGATGAAGGACCGCGCGGACTATGCGCGCAAGGGCATCAGCCGCGGTCGCTCGGTCGTCGTGCTGCAGTACGAGGGCGGCGTGCTCTTCGCCACCGAGAACCCCTCGAGGGCGCTGCACAAGGTCTCGGAGATCTACGACCGCATCGCCTTCGCCGCCGTCGGCAAGTACAACGAGTTCGAGAACCTGCGCGTGGCCGGCGTCCGGTACGCCGACCTGCGCGGCTACTCCTACGACCGGGTGGACGTCACGGCGCGCGGCCTGGCCAACGCCTATGCGCAGACCCTCGGCACCGTGTTCACCACCGAGTCCAAGCCGCTCGAGGTGGAGCTGGTCGTGGTCGAGGTGGGCACCGAGCCCGCCGGCGACCAGATCTACCGCCTGTCCTATGACGGCTCCGTGGCGGACGAGCACGGCTGGGTGGTCATGGGCGGCCAGGCCGAGCGCCTGGCGTCGCTGCTCGGCGACGGCTGGCGCGCGGCGATGTCGCTCCAGGACGCGCTCGCGCTCGCGGTGCGGGTGCTCGGCGCTCCGGCCGACGACGGCGCCAAGCAGCGCACGCTCGACGCGACGGCCCTCGAGGTCGCGGTGCTTGAGCGCGCGCGTACGCGGCGCGCGTTCCGGCGGCTCGCGGGCCCGGTGCTGGAGGACCTCCTGGCCGCCGGCGCCCACGTCGGTGCGCACGCGCGTCCGCACGCGGGTGCCGACACGGCTGCCCAGGCCGCGGGGTCGGAGGCGCCGGACGGTGCCGACGGCCGTGCCGGAGCGGACGACGCGCCGCCGGCAGGCGGCGAGACATCCACGCCGTGAGCGAAGGAGGGGTGGCCATGGACCGGCGCATCTTCGGGCTGGAGACCGAGTACGGCGTGACGTGCGCGGCGATCGACGGCCGCGGCCTGTCGGCCGACGAGGTCGCGCGCTACCTCTTCCGCAAGGTCGTGGCGTGGGGCCGCTCGTCCAACGTGTTCCTGCGCAACGGCTCCCGGCTCTACCTCGACGTCGGCTCGCACCCCGAGTACGCGACCGCGGAGTGCGACGACTGGCGCCAGCTCGTGACGCACGACCGTGCGGGCGAGCGGATCCTCGAGGGCCTGGTGGCGGACGCGCAGCAGCGCCTGGAGCACGAGGGCCTGCCCGGCCGGATCCACCTGTTCAAGAACAACACGGACTCGGCCGGCAACTCCTACGGGTGCCACGAGAACTACCTGGTCCGCAGGCAGGGCGACTTCGGCAAGGTCTCCGACGTCCTGGTGCCGTTCCTCATCACCCGGCAGGTGATGACCGGCGCCGGCAAGGTGCTCGTCACGCCCCGGGGCGCGGTCTACTGCCTGTCGCAGCGGGCCGACCACATCTGGGAGGCGGTGTCGTCGGCCACGACCAGGTCGCGGCCGATCATCAACACGCGGGACGAGCCGCACGCCGACGCCGAGCTCTACCGGCGGCTGCACGTCATCGTCGGCGACTCCTCCATGGCCGAGCCGACGACCATGCTCAAGGTCGCGTCCACCGACCTGCTGCTGCGGCTCGTCGAGGCCGGCGCGCCCATGCGCGACCTCACGCTGGAGAACCCGATCCGGGCCATCCGCGAGATCAGCCACGACATGACGGGGCGTCATCCGGTGACCCTGGCGAACGGCCGCACGGTGACCGCCGTCGACATCCAGGAGGAGTACCTGGCGCGCGTGAGCGACTTCGTCGGCGCCGAGATGGGGCCGAGCCCCGAGATCAAGGCGGTGCTCGACCTGTGGGAGCGGGCGCTGCGGGCGTTGCGCACGGGCGACCTCTCCCTGGTCGACCGCGAGCTCGACTGGGTCATCAAGTACCGGATGATCGAGCGCTACCGCGCCAAGCACGGGCTGGAGCTGGCGGACGTCCGCGTGCAGCGGCTCGACCTCTCGTACCACGACATCTCGCGCACCGAGGGGCTGTACAACCTGCTCGCGGCGCGCGGTCTCGTCGAGCGCGTCACCACCGACCTGGACGTGTTCGAGGCCACGAGCCGCCCGCCGCAGACGACGCGGGCGCGGCTGCGGGGCGAGTTCGTCCGGGCCGCGCAGGAGGCCCGCCGCGACTACACGGTGGACTGGGTGCACCTCAAGCTCAACGACCAGGCGCAGCGCACCGTGCTGTGCAAGGACCCCTTCCGGGCCGTCGACGAGCGGGTGGACCGCCTCATCGAGTCGATGTAGCCGTCCAGGGCGGCTCGGTACAGTGGGCGCCCGCCAGGACGGTGAGACGACGAGGAGGGGATCGGTGCGCCGACGCGCTGTCGCGCTGCTGCTCGCGCTCGTCGTCGGGCTCCTCGGGGCGTGCGCGCAGGGCACGGGTTCGGGCGACCCGAGCATCACGGTCTCCGGCGAGGCGGGCGGCACGCCCACCCTCACGTACGTGGCGCCGCTCACCGTCGACCACACGTACCGTCGGCAGGTCTGGCCGGGCACCGGCCCGGCCCTCGTCGACGGCGGTCCCGTGCTGCTGCGCTACTGGGTCGAGGACGGGCGGACCGCCAGCCTCGTGTCGGAGAACTACTCGACGTCGCCCGTGCCGCAGACCATGAGCCAGAGCGACCTGGGCGCCGACCTCTACAAGACCCTCAAGGGCGAGCGCGTCGGCGCCCGGCTGCTGCAGGTGACGCCGCCGGGGAGCGACCCGCAGCAGGCCTACCCGGCGGTCACGGTCATCGACGTGCTGCCCACGCGGGCCGACGGGACGCCGGTGACGCCGCAGCCCGGCCTGCCCACGGTGACGCTCTCGCCGGACGGCGCGCCGACCATCGCCGCGACGGGCACGCCGCCGCCGAGCACGCTCGTGGTCCAGCCCCTGCTGCGGGGCAACGGGCGGCAGGTGGAGAAGACGGACGTGGTCACCGTCCAGTACGCGGGGTTCTCCTGGACCACGGGTGATCCGGTGGACTCCACCTGGGACCGGGGACAGCCGTCGAGCTTCGCGCTGTCCGACGTGCCGGCGTTCGCCGAGGGCCTGGCGGAGCAGCCGACCGGCTCGCAGGTGATGCTCGTGGTGCCGCCGAGCTACGACCTCGGCGCGACGCAGAGCGAGGCGCTGTCGGGCCAGACCCTCGTGTTCGTCATCGACATCCTGGCCTCGGGGCCGGAAGGAGTGTCCCGATGAGCGTGGCGCTGCGGGTGATCCCGTGCCTGGACGTCGACGCCGGCCGCGTCGTCAAGGGCGTCAACTTCGCGCACCTGCGCGACGCCGGCGACCCCGTCGAGCTCGCGGCGCGCTACGACGCCGAGGGGGCCGACGAGGTCACGTTCCTCGACGTCTCCGCGTCGTCGGCCGGGCGTGAGACCACGTACGACGTGGTGCGGCGCACCGCCGAGCAGGTGTTCGTCCCGCTCACGGTCGGGGGCGGGGTGCGCTCGGTCGAGGACGTCGACGCTCTGCTGCGGGCCGGCGCCGACAAGGTCGGGGTCAACACGGCCGCGATCGCCCGTCCGGAGCTGGTCTCGGAGATCGCGCGGCGGTTCGGCTCGCAGGTGCTGGTGCTGTCGGTGGACGCCCGGCGCGTCACGAGCGGCACGCCGACCCCCTCGGGCTACGAGGTGACCACGCACGGTGGCCGGCGCGGCACGGGCCTGGACGCCGTGGCCTGGGCGGCGCGCGCGGTGGAGCTCGGCGCGGGCGAGGTGCTGCTCAACTCGATGGACGCGGACGGCACGCGGGACGGGTTCGACCTGGAGATGATCCGTGACGTGCGGGCCGCGGTGCACGTGCCGCTCATCGCCTCCGGCGGCGCGGGCACGGCGCAGCACTTCGTCGAGGCCGCGCACGCGGGCGCGGACGCGGTGCTCGCCGCCAGCGTGTTCCACTTCGGGACGCTGACCATCGGCGCGGTGAAGCAGGCGCTGCGCGCCGCGGGCGTCACCGTCCGCTGAGCGGACCGGCACGGCGCGACGGTCGCCGGGCGCCCCGGCGCCCGGGTCGTCGGGCGTGCGAGGATCGGGCCGTGCCCGCCACCAGCATCCCGACGTCCGGACTCGACCCCGAGATCGCCGCCCGCCTCAGGCGGGACGCGGCCGGCCTGGTCGCCGCGGTCGTGCAGCAGCACGACACCGGCGAGGTGCTCATGGTCGGCTGGATGGACGACGAGGCGCTGCACCGGACGCTGACGACCGGCCGCGTGACGTTCTGGAGCCGGTCGCGCCAGGAGTACTGGCGCAAGGGCGACACCTCTGGGCACGTCCAGTGGGTCAAGGCCGTCTCGCTCGACTGCGACGGCGACGCGCTGCTGGTCCGGGTCGACCAGGTGGGCGCCGCCTGCCACACGGGTGCCCGCACGTGCTTCGAGGCGGGCGGCCCGCTCCCGGTGGTCGTCGGGGCGCCGGCATGACCGCGCCCGCGACGACGCAGCCCGGCCCCGGTCGCACCGACGGCGCCTCCGACGCGCTGCCCGACGTGTCGCGGCTCGCGTGGGGCGCCACCTGGCCGTCGCTCGACGAGTTCCGCGCCATGGCGCCCGGCCGGCGCGTCATCCCGGTGGTGCGGCGCCTGCTGGCGGACGGCACCACCCCGGTGGGGCTCTACCGCGCGCTGGCGGGCGGGCGGCCCGGCACCTTCATCCTCGAGTCGGCCGGCTCGGACGGCACGTGGGACCGGTACTCGTTCGTCGGGGTCAACTCCCGGGCGACGCTCACGGCGCGCGACGGCGACCCGGTGTGGGTGGGTGACGTCCCGGTGGGGGTGCCCACGGCCGGACGCCTGCTCGACGTGCTCGGTCGCACGCTCGAGGTGCTCCGCACGCCGGCCGTGCCCGGGCTGCCGCCGCTGACCGGCGGGCTCGTGGGCGTGCTCGGGTGGGACGTGGTGCGCCAGTGGGAGCCCACGCTGCCCGCGCACGCGCCCGACGAGCTGGGCGCCCCCGAGGTGGCGCTGCTCCTGGTGGGGGACCTGGCCGTGGTGGACCACCACGAGGGCGCCGTGTGGCTCGTCGCGAACGCCATCAACATCGACGCCACGGACGAGCGTGTGGACGAGGCGCACGCCGACGCGGTGGCCCGGCTGGACGCGATGCAGGCCCGGCTGGCCGGCCCCGCCGACCCGGGCGTGGCCGCCCTGGCACCGGACGTCCCGGAGCCCGAGCTGGAGTTCCGCACCGAACGTTCGCAGTACGAGGAGTCGGTGCTAGCCGGCAAGGAGGCGATCCGCGACGGCGAGGTGTTCCAGGTGGTCCTGAGCCAGCGCCTCGACCTCGACTGCCCGGCGTCGCCGTTCGACGTCTACCGCGTGCTGCGGACCATCAACCCGAGCCCGTACATGTACTACCTGCAGCTGCAGGACGCCGACGGCACGGACCTGGCCGTCGTCGGCTCCAGCCCCGAGACGCTGGTCAAGGTCACGGGCGACCAGGTGGTGACGTTCCCCATCGCGGGCTCGCGCCCCCGCGGTGCCACGCCCGAGGCCGACCGCGAGCTGGCCGACGAGCTGCTCGCCGACCCCAAGGAGCGGGCCGAGCACGTCATGCTCGTCGACCTCTCGCGCAACGACCTGGTCAAGGTGTGCGACCCGACGAGCGTCGAGGTGCTCGAGTTCATGGCGGTGCGGCGGTACTCGCACATCATGCACATCGCGTCGACGGTCGTCGGCCGGCTGCGGCCCGGGTCCACGGCGCTGGACACGCTCGTGGCGACCTTCCCGGCGGGCACGCTCTCCGGCGCCCCCAAGGCGCGGGCGATCGCGCTCATCGACGAGATCGAGCCGGCGCGCCGTGGCATCTACGGCGGGACCGTCGGCTACTTCGACGTCGCGGGGGACATGGACATGGCGATCGCCATCCGCACCGCGCTGCTCGCGGGTGGCCGGGCGAGCGTGCAGGCCGGCGCGGGCATCGTCGCCGACTCGGTGCCGGCGACGGAGTACGAGGAGACGCGAAGCAAGGCGGCGGCCGCCGTGCGGGCCGTCCAGATCGCGGCCCGCCTGAGGCCGGCGGACGCGTGAGCACGACCTCTGCTCCGCAGCGCCGCTCCACCCGAGGGCGGAGCGCGTTCGTCGTGCTCGTGCTCGCCCTGGTCGCGGGTGCCTGCGCGCTGCCCACCTGGGTGACCGCGACCGGACTGAGCCCGCTCGCGGGACAGGTGGCGGTGCGCGTGAGCGGGTCGGCCGCGGCGCCGGTGGTCCCGGCGACGGCGCTCGTCCTGGCGGCGGCCGGCGTGGCCGCGGCGCTGGCAGGCCGCGTCGGGCGCTGGGTGGTGGTCGCGGTGGTGATCGCCGGCGGGATCGCCCTGGCGGTCGCCGCCGCCGCGGTCGTCGCGGACCCCGCGGGTCCGGGGACCGACGCGGTCGCGGCGCGCACGGGGGTGGACCACCTGGTGGGCTCCGCGGCGGTCACCGCGTTCCCCGCGATCACCGTCGGGGTGGGCGTGGTCGTCGTGCTCGTCGGCGCCCTGCTCGTCCGGTGGTCCGCGGCATGGTCGGCCCCCTCCAGTCGGCACGAGCGGGCCGCCGGGCAGCCGGCACCCGTGGCGGCGCCCGACGAACGGTCCGACTGGGACGCCCTGACGCGCGGCGCGGACCCGTCGGACGAGCCCTGAGCGCGGGGCGGCGGCTAGGGTTGTCCCACTCGAACCACGGAGGACGGACCATGGTGGACCAGCACGTCGACGCCCCAGCCGCCGCGGTGGGCCAGCCCGCCCCCGCCGGCGCGCCGCGAGCCCCGCAGCTGCCGGTGGCGCCCGCCCCCGCGAACGAGGGCAAGACCGCCGCGGCGTGGACCACCGTCACGCTCATCGTGCTCGGCGCCATCGTCGTGGCCCTCGGGATCGCGTCCGGTCAGCACTGGGCCGACTGGGTCGGCGTCGCGATCATCCTGCTCGGTCTCGTCGTCGGCGGGATCATGCGCAAGGCCGGCTACGGTCAGCCGACCCGCCGCCGCTAGCTGTTCACTCTGGGCTGAATCTCACGAGGGAGTGCGATGTCGAACCCGACGGACGACCCGTTCGCGCCACGGCCGCAGGATCCCGCGGGGAACCCCGCGACACCCGGCCCCGTCCCACCGGCGCCGCCCGGGGGCTACGGCCAGCCGCCGGCCCCCGGTTACGGTCAGCCGCCGGCCCCCGGCTACGGTCAGCCGCCCGCCCCGGGTTACGGTCAGCCGCCCGCTCCCGGTTACGGCCAGCCGCCGGCCCCCGGCTACGGCCAGCCCGGGTACGGCGAGCCGCCGGCCGCGCCGCCCTACCCGGGCGCCGGGTACCAGCCCGCGCCCGCGTACGGCAGCTACCCGGCGCCGTCCTACGGCTACGGCGTGCCCTACCCGAAGAACCACCTCGGCGTGCTGTCCCTCGTGCTGGCCATCGCGTCGTTCTTCACGCTGGGCATCCTGGTGTCGATCCCGGCCGTCATCCTGGGCAACCAGGGCCGGCGGGCGGTCGACGAGGGGCAGGCCGACAACCGGTCGCTGTCGACGGCGGGCATCGTCATCGGCTGGGTGAACATCGGGCTGAGCGCGGTGGCGATTGTCGGCGCGATCGTGTTCTTCGCCGCCTTCTCGTCGTCGCGCCCCTGAGCCGTGACGGCCACGCCGGTCCTCACCCCGGCCGGGCTCGGCGCCGCGGCGGCCCGGCGCGTGCCGTCTCCCCGGCCGCTCCTGGTGGCGGGCGGGGCCGTGGCCGCCGCGACGGTGCTCGTCGCGCTGCGTGACCCGCACACGCTCGGCAGCTACGGGTTCTGCCCCTTCCACGCCATCACGCACCTGTGGTGCCCGACGTGCGGCGGCCTGCGGGCCACGTACAGCCTCGCCCACCTGCAGCTGGGCGCGGCCTGGCACGACAACGCGCTCTGGGTGCTGGCCGCGCCGCTCGTGGTGCTCGCGTGGGTGGTCGCCCTGGTCCGCCGCGCGCGAGGGCTGCCCGCGGCCACCCTGCCGGTCTGGGCGCAGGTGGTGGGGCTCGCGCTGGTGCTCGCGTTCGGCGTGCTCCGCAACCTGCCGGCGTTCGCGTCGCTCGCCCCGTGACGACCGCCCACGTCACGGGCGCGTGACAGAAGGCCTCGAAACCGCCTCTACGATGGCCGTTGTCAGCGGGTTTCCCGCAGAGCAGCGGAGGGTGGGGGCTATGACCGTGCTCGACGACATCGTCGCCGGCGTCAGGCAGGACCTCGCCGTGCGCGAGGCCGCGACACCGCTCGACCGTCTCAAGGAGATCGCCGCCCGTCGGCCGTCGGCCGTGGACGGCGCGGGCCGCCTGCGGCTGGAGGACGCGGTGACGATCATCGCGGAGGTCAAGCGGTCGAGCCCGAGCAAGGGCGAGCTCGCGGAGATCACCGATCCCGCCGCGCTGGCGGCCGAGTACGAGAAGGGCGGCGCCGCCGCGATCTCGGTGCTCACCGAGCGGCGCCGGTTCCGCGGGTCGCTCGAGGACCTCGACGCCGTGCGGGCGGTGGTCGACGTCCCGGTGCTCCGCAAGGACTTCGTCGTCACGCCCTACCAGGTGTGGGAGGCCCGGGCCCACGGCGCCGACCTGGTGCTGGTCATCGTCGCCGCGCTGGAGCAGGTGGTGCTCGAGGGGCTCGTCGACCGGGTCCACTCGCTGGGCATGACGGCTCTGGTGGAGGTGCACGACGCGGATGAGGTGGCGCGGGCGGTCGACGCGGGCGCCCGGGTCATCGGCGTGAACGCGCGCAACCTCAAGACGCTCGACGTGGACCGCACCACGTTCGCGCGCGTGGCGCCCGCGATCCCGTCCGGCATCGTGCGGGTCGCCGAGTCCGGCGTGCGCGGCCCGCACGACGTCATGGACTATGCGCGCGCCGGCGCGGACGCCGTGCTCGTCGGCGAGGCGCTCGTGACCGACGACGCACCGCGGCAGTCCGTCGCGGACCTCGTCGCGGCCGGCTCCCACCCGTCGCTGCGCGCGGTGCGCCAGTGACGCCGGTCCGGGGCGGCCGCGCGTCCGAGGGGCGCCTCGGCGTGCCCGCGACCGGTCCGCTGGCCACCCACACCGGCCCCTACTTCGGCGGCTTCGGCGGCCGGTTCGTGCCGGAGGCACTGGTGGCCGCGCTCGACGAGCTCGACGACGCCTACCACAAGGCGCTCGCCGACCCGACGTTCGGGGCCGAGCTCGCGCGGCTGCACCGCACCTACACCGGGCGGCCGAGCCCGCTCACGGAGGTGCCGCGGTTCGCCGCGCACGTCGGCGGCGGCGCGCGCGTCTTCCTCAAGCGCGAGGACCTCAACCACACCGGGTCGCACAAGATCAACAACGTGCTCGGCCAGGCGCTGCTCGTGAAGCGCATGGGCAAGACGCGGGTCATCGCGGAGACGGGCGCGGGCCAGCACGGCGTGGCCACAGCCACCGCCGCCGCGCTCATGGACCTGCAGTGCACGGTCTACATGGGCGAGGAGGACACCCGCCGGCAGGCGCTCAACGTCGCGCGGATGCGGCTGCTCGGCGCCGAGGTGGTGCCCGTGACCCACGGCAGCCGCACGCTCAAGGACGCGATCAACGAGGCGCTGCGCGACTGGGTGGCCAACGTCGAGACGACGCACTACCTGCTCGGCACGGTCACCGGCCCGCACCCGTTCCCGGAGATGGTGCGCGACTTCCACTCGGTCATCGGCGAGGAGGCCAAGGCCCAGCTCGCGGACGAGATCGGCGCCCTGCCGGACGCCGTCATGGCGTGCGTGGGCGGCGGCTCCAACGCGATGGGCATCTTCAACGCGTTCCTCGACGACCCGTCGGTGCGGCTGTTCGGGTTCGAGGCGGGGGGCCTGGGCATCTCGTCCGGCAAGCACGCGGCGCGCTTCTCCGGCGGCGAGCCCGGCGTGCTGCAGGGCACGCGCAGCTACCTGCTGCAGGACGAGGACGGGCAGACGATCCCGAGCCACTCCGTCTCCGCCGGCCTCGACTACCCGAGCGTGGGCCCGGAGCACGCGTGGCTGCACGACATCGGCCGCGCGGAGTACCGGCCGGTCACGGACGTCGAGGCGATGGACGCCTTCTCGCTCCTGTGCCGCACCGAGGGCATCATCCCGGCCATCGAGTCGGCCCACGGGCTGGCCGGCGCGCTCCAGCTCGGGACCGAGCTGGCGGGCTGGGGCCTGGACCACGCGCCGGTGCTCCTGGTCAACCTCTCGGGTCGGGGCGACAAGGACGTGGCCACCGCGGCGCGGTGGTTCGGGCTGCTCGACGAGGGGGACAAGGCGTGACCACGCGGACCGTGTCACCGGTGCAGGCCCGTCTCGACGAGCTCGTCGACGTCGAGGGGAGGCCGGCGCTCGTCGGCTACCTGCCGGTCGGCTACCCGAGCGTGGCCGGCAGCGCCGACGCCGTGCGGGCCATGGTCGACGCGGGCGTCGACGTGGTCGAGCTGGGGATGCCGTACACCGACCCCGTGATGGACGGCCCTGTGATCCAGCGCGCCGTGGAGGCCGCGCTCGAGCGCGGCACGCGCGTGCGGGACACGCTGCGCGTCGTGGAGGAGGTCGCCGGCCGCGGCGCACCGGTCCTCGTCATGACCTACTGGAACCTCGTCCTGCGCTACGGCGTCGAGGCCTACGCGCGGGACCTCGCGGCCGCGGGCGGCGCGGGCCTCATCACGCCCGACCTCATCCCGGACGAGGCGGCCGAGTGGATCGAGGCCTCGGACCGGCACGGCCTGGACCGCGTGTTCCTCGTGGCGCCGAGCTCCACGCCCGAGCGGCTGGAGCTCACCGCCCGCGCGAGCCGCGGTTTCGTCTACGCGGCCTCGACCATGGGCGTGACGGGGGAGCGGGCGACCGTGGGGGCACGGGCCGAGCAGCTCGTCGCGGACACGCGCGCCGCCGGGGCGCACCGGGTCTGCGTGGGCCTGGGGGTGTCGCGGCCGGATCAGGCGGCGCAGGTGGCAACGTACGCGGACGGCGTCATCGTCGGCTCCGCACTGGTCCGGGCGCTGCTCGAGGCGCCCGACGAGGCCGGCGGCCCTGCCGCCGTCGCGGCGGTCGCCGCGGGCCTGGCGCAGGGTGTCCGGGAGGCACGGAGATGAGTGGTCTGATCGCGGCGATCCCCAGCCCGCCGCGCGGCGTCTGGTACCTGGGCCCGCTGCCCATCCGGGCGTACGCGCTGGCGATCCTCTCGGGCATCGTCGTCGCCTACTTCCTGCTCAAGCACCGGTGGGCGGAGCGGGGCGGCGACCCGGAGAAGGTGCTCGACGTGGTCTTCTGGGCCGTGCCGTTCGGCATCGTCGGCGGCCGGATCTACCACCTCATCACCTCACCGGACGCGTACTTCGGCAAGGGCGGCGACCCGGTCCACGCGCTGTACATCTGGAACGGCGGCCTGGGCATCTGGGGCGCGGTCGCGCTGGGCGCGGTGGGCGCCTACATCGGCACCAAGCGCAACGGCATGAAGTTCGCGCCGTTCGCGGACGCCCTGGCGCCGGGGCTGCTCATCGCGCAGGCGATGGGCCGGCTCGGCAACTACTTCAACCAGGAGCTGTTCGGCGGTCCGACGACGCTGCCGTGGGGGCTTCGCGTCTCGGACGCGAACACGCTGGCGGCGGGGTACCCGGTCGGCACGCTGTTCCACCCGACGTTCCTGTACGAGCTGCTGTGGGACCTCGCGGCTGCGGCGTTCATCATCTGGGCCGACCGCCGGTACCGCCTGGGCCACGGCCGCGCCTTCTGGCTGTACGTCCTCGTCTACTGCATCGGCCGCGGCTGGGTGGAGCACCTGCGCATCGACACCGCGCACCACTTCCTGGGGCTGCGGCTCAACGACTGGACCTCCATCGTGGTCGGTCTCGGTGCGCTGGTAGCGTTCATCGTCGTCGGCCGCCGGCACCCCGGGCGCGAGACGACCGTCCTGCTGGACCCACCGGCGGCGCAGGACGAGGAGGAAGCGACCGAGGCCGCGCGCTGACACGGCGGGTGGCAGGCGGTCGTGCCACGGGTGGCGGGATGCTGCTCCGGCGCGATCCGGGAGGTAGTGTCGCCCCACTGATCGGGCCGACGACGTCCCAAACCACTCACCAGGATGGACGTGCGGTCCCCGGCGTGCCGGGGCCGCGGAGGGCGGTGCTGATGTCGACGTCGCGCGTGACCGGCTCGTGGCGGCCGGGCATGCCCACCGGGTTGTACGACCCGGAGGCGGAGCGGGACTCGTGCGGGTTCGCGTTCGTCGCGACGCTGCGGGGCACCCCCGGACGTGACATCGTCGACGCGGGCCTGACGGCGCTGCTCAACCTCGACCACCGCGGCGCGGTGGGCTCCGAGGTGGACTCGGGCGACGGCGCCGGCATCCTCACCCAGATCCCGGACGCGTTCCTGCGCGACGTGGTCGACGCCGAGCTGCCGCCCGCGGGGCACTACGCCATCGGGATGGCGTTCCTGCCGAGCGACGCCGACGAGCAGTCCCGCGCCGTGCGCGCGATCGAGGCGATCGCGGCCGACGAGAAGCTCGACGTCCTGGCGTGGCGCGAGGTCGTCGTCACCGCAGACCTCGTCGGGCCCACGGCGCGCGCGAGCATGCCCGTGTTCCGGCAGCTCGTCGTCGCCGACCCCTCGCGCGAGCTGGCGGGAATCGACCTCGACCGGCTGGCCTTCCGCCTGCGGCGGCGTGCCGAGCACGAGGTCGGCGTGTACTTCGCGTCGCTGTCGAGCCGCACCCTCACGTACAAGGGCATGCTGACCACCGGCCAGCTGGAGCCGTTCTTCGCCGACCTGTCCGACCCGCGCTACTGCACCGAGATCGCCGTGGTGCACTCGCGGTTCTCCACCAACACGTTCCCGTCGTGGCCGCTCGCGCAGCCGTTCCGGCTGCTGGCGCACAACGGCGAGATCAACACGGTGCGCGGCAACCGCAACTGGATCGCCGCCCGCGAGGGTCAGATGCGGTCCGACGTGCTGGGTGACCTCACGCCGCTCATGCCGATCTGCACGCCCGGCGGCTCCGACTCCGGCAGCTTCGACGAGGTGCTCGAGCTGCTGCACCTCGCGGGGCGGTCGCTGCCGCACGCGATCCTCATGATGATCCCGGAGGCGTGGGAGAACCACGCCCAGATGGACCCCGCGCGGCGCGCGTTCTACCAGTACCACTCCACGCTCATGGAGCCCTGGGACGGCCCGGCGGCGATGGCGTTCACCGACGGCACGCTCGTCGGCGCCGTGCAGGACCGCAACGGCCTGCGCCCGGGCCGGTACTGGGTGACGGAGGACGGCCTGGTCGTCTGCGCCAGCGAGTCCGGCGTGCTGGACCTCGACCCCGCGACCGTGGTGACCAAGGGCCGGCTCGAGCCCGGCAAGATGCTGCTCGTCGACACGCGGCGCGGCCGCGTGGTGGACGACGAGGTGCTCAAGTCCGAGCTCGCCACGCAGCGGCCGTACGCGCAGTGGCTCGCCGAGAAGGCCGTGCACCTGGAGCAGCTGCCCGAGCGCGAGCACATCGCCCACTCGGCGGCGTCGGTGCGCCGCCGGCAGCGCACGTTCGGCTACACCGAGGAGGAGCTGAAGATCCTCCTGTCGCCGATGGGCGCGACGGGGGCCGAGCCCCTCGGGGCCATGGGTTCGGACACGCCGGTCGCCGTCCTCTCGGACCGGCCGCGGCTGCTGTTCGACTACTTCACGCAGATGTTCGCCCAGGTGACGAACCCGCCGCTGGACGCCATCCGGGAGGAGCTGGTCACCGCCATCGGCGGCGCCATCGGCCCGGAGCCCAACCTGCTCGCGGACGGCCCGGAGCACGCGCGCAAGCTCTTCCTCCCCTTCCCCGTGCTGGACAACGACCAGCTGGCCAAGATCGTCCACGTCGACCGGTCGCCGGAGTTCGCCTTCAAGGCGGCGATCGTGCGCGGCCTGTACAAGGTGGACGGCGGGGGAGCGGCGCTCGAGGCGCGGCTCGAGGAGATCTTCGCCGAGGTCGACGCGGCGATCGCGGACGGTGTCACCCACGTGGTGCTGTCGGACCGCAACTCCGACGCGGACCTCGCGCCGATCCCGTCGCTGCTGCTGCTGTCGGCCGTCCACCACCACACGCTGCGCCGGCACACCCGCACCCGGATCTCGCTCGTCGTCGAGGCCGGCGACGTGCGCGAGGTGCACCACGTGGCGCTGCTCATCGGCTACGGCGCCGCCGCGGTCAACCCGTACCTGGCGATGGAGACCGTCGAGGACCTCGCGCGCCGGGGCTACCTGCCGGGTGTCGACCCCGAGACCGCGGTCCACAACCTCATCAAGGCGCTGGGCAAGGGCGTGCTCAAGGTGATGTCCAAGATGGGCATCTCCACCATCGCGTCCTACCGCGGCGCGCAGGTGTTCGAGGCGATCGGGCTGTCCCACGCGCTCGTCGACCGCTACTTCACGGGCACCACGAGCCGCTTGGACGGCGTGGGGCTGGACGTCATCGCGGCCGAGGTGGCCGCGCGGCACGCGGACGCCTACCCGGCCAGCGGCAACCGCCAGCCGCACCAGCACCTCGCCGTGGGCGGCGAGTACCAGTGGCGGCGGGGCGGCGAGGAGCACCTCTTCGACCCCGAGACGGTGTTCCGGCTGCAGCACTCGACGCGCACCGGCCGCTACGACGTGTTCGAGCAGTACACGGACCGCGTGAACGAGCAGGAGCACCGGCTCATGACGCTGCGGGGCCTGCTCGAGCTCAAGGAGGGCGTGCGCCCGCCGGTGCCGCTCGACGAGGTGGAGCCGGTCTCCGAGATCGTCAAGCGGTTCAGCACGGGCGCCATGTCGTACGGCTCCATCTCGGCCGAGGCGCACACCACGCTGGCCGTCGCGATGAACCGGCTGGGCGCGCGCTCCAACACGGGCGAGGGCGGCGAGGACCCCGAGCGCCTGCACGACCCGGAGCGGCGCTCGGCGATCAAGCAGGTGGCCTCCGGCCGGTTCGGCGTCACGAGCGAGTACCTCGTCAACGCGGACGACCTGCAGATCAAGCTCGCGCAGGGCGCCAAGCCGGGCGAGGGCGGCCAGCTGCCGGGTCCCAAGGTGTACCCGTGGGTGGCCAAGACGCGGCACTCGACGCCCGGCGTCGGCCTCATCTCCCCGCCGCCGCACCACGACATCTACTCGATCGAGGACCTCAAGCAGCTCATCCACGACCTGAAGAACGCCAACCCCCGCGCGCGCGTCCACACCAAGCTGGTGAGCGAGTTCGGCGTCGGCACGGTCGCGGCGGGCTGCGCGAAGGCGCACGCGGACGTCGTCCTCATCTCCGGCCACGACGGGGGCACCGGCGCGTCGCCGCTGACGAGCCTCAAGCACGCCGGCACCCCCTGGGAGATCGGGCTCGCGGAGACGCAGCAGACGCTCGTCCTCAACGACCTGCGCGACCGCGTCGTCGTGCAGGTGGACGGCCAGCTGAAGACCGGCCGGGACGTCATCGTCGGCGCCCTGCTGGGAGCGGAGGAGTTCGGCTTCGCCACCGCGCCCCTCGTCGTGTCCGGGTGCGTGATGATGCGCGTCTGCCACCTCGACACGTGCCCCGTCGGGGTCGCCACGCAGAACCCCGAGCTGCGGGCGCGCTTCAGCGGCAAGCCCGAGTACGTCATCACGTTCTTCCAGTTCATCGCCCGCCAGGTGCGCGAGTACCTCGCGCGGCTGGGCTTCCGCACGCTCGAGGAGGCCGTGGGCCACGTCGAGCTGCTGGACGTGCGCGAGGCGGTCGAGCACTGGAAGGCCGAGGGCCTCGACCTCGCGCCGGTGCTCGCGGTGACCGAGCCGAAGCCCGGCTCGTCGCTGCACCACGCCAAGGCGCAGGACCACGGCCTGGACAAGGCGCTCGACAACCGGCTCGTCGCGCTCGCCGCACCCGCGCTGGAGCACGGCGAGGCCGTCCGGATCGACCTGCCGGTGCGCAACGTCAACCGCACGGTCGGCACGATGCTCGGCTACGAGGTGACCAGGCGCTACGGCGGCGCGGGGCTGCCCGACGACACGATCGACGTGACGCTCACGGGATCGGCGGGCCAGTCGTTCGGCGCGTTCCTGCCGCGCGGCATCACGCTGCGGCTCTTCGGCGACGCCAACGACTACCTCGCCAAGGGCCTGTCCGGCGGGCGCATCGTGGTCCGCCCGGACCGCTCGTCGGTGCTCTCCAGCCAGCACAACGTCATCGCCGGGAACGTCATCGGCTACGGCGCGACGTCGGGGCAGGTGTTCCTCCGTGGGCTCGTGGGCGAGCGGTTCGGCGTGCGCAACTCCGGCGCCACGCTCGTCGTCGAGGGCGTCGGCGACCACGGGTGCGAGTACATGACGGGCGGCACCGTGCTCGTCCTCGGACGCACCGGGCGCAACTTCGGCGCCGGCATGTCCGGCGGCACGGCCTACGTGCTCGACCTGCAGCGTGACCTGGTCAACGTCCAGGCGGTCGCCTCGGGCGAGCTCGGGCTCGCCCCGCTGGACGACGAGGACTGGGCGCTGGTCGAGCGGCTGCTGCGGGCGCACGGCGACGAGACCGGTTCGCCCGTCGCCGCCCAGCTGCTCGAGGACCTCGACGCCACCCGAGGCCGGTTCACCAGGGTGCTGCCGGCCGAGTACGCGCGCGTGCGCCAGGCGCTGGCCCAGGCGGAGGCCGACGGGGTGGACCCGGGCGCCCCCGGGGTGTGGGAGGGCATCCTGGCGGTGGCCCGTGGCTGACCCGCGCGGCTTCCTCAAGGTGCGGCACCGCGAGCTGCCGCCCAACCGGCCGGTGTCCGTGCGCCTGCAGGACTGGAAGGACGTCCACGAGCAGCTGCAGGAGGGTCAGCCCTTCCTCGTGTCGCAGGCCGGCCGGTGCATGGACTGCGGCGTGCCGTTCTGCCACAACGGCTGCCCCCTGGGCAACCTCATCCCCGAGTGGAACGACCTCGTGCGCCGCGGCCAGTGGGCGGACGCGATCGACCGGCTGCACGCCACCAACAACTTCCCGGAGTTCACCGGGCGCATCTGCCCGGCGCCGTGCGAGTCGAGCTGCGTGCTCGGCATCAACCAGCCCCCGGTGACCATCAAGAACATCGAGGTCTCGATCATCGACGAGGCCTTCGAGCGGGGGTACGTCACGCCGCAGGTGCCGCAGCGCCTCTCGGGGCACACCGTGGCGATCGTCGGCTCCGGCCCGGCCGGCCTGGCCGCGGCACAACAGCTGACGCGGGCCGGTCACACCGTCGTGGTCTACGAGCGGGACGACGCGGTCGGCGGCCTGCTGCGCTACGGCGTGCCGGACTTCAAGCTCGAGAAGCACCACATCGACCGCCGCCTGGCCCAGATGACGGCGGAGGGCACCCGGTTCCGGCCCGGTGTCGCCATCGGCACCGACGTCTCGTGGTCCGACCTGCGGGCGCGGTTCGACGCGATCGTCGTCGCCACCGGTGCCACCGTGCCGCGCGAGCTGCGCCTGCCGGGGCGCGAGCTGGACGGCGTGCACGTCGCGATGGACTTCCTCCACCAGGCGAACGAGGCGGCCCAGGGCCGGGACGTGCCGGACCAGATCACCGCGGCGGGCAAGCACGTCGTCGTCATCGGTGGTGGCGACACCGGCTCGGACTGCGTGGGGACGGCCCTGCGGCAGGGCGCCGCGTCGGTGACCACGCTGGCGATCGGCCGGCGGCCGCCGAGCGAGCGGCCGCCGACGCAGCCGTGGCCCACGGACCCGATCGTGTTCGAGGTGTCGAGCTCGCACGAGGAGGGCGGGGAGCGCGACTACCTCGCCTCGACCGTCGCGTTCCTCGGCGACGACGACGGCCGGGTGCGGCAGCTGCGGCTGGCGACCACCGAGTACCTGCCGGACGGCCGGCGCGTGCCCACGGAGGGCACCGAGCGGGACATCCCGGCGGACCTCGTGCTCGTCTGCATGGGCTTCACCGGCCCGCAGACAGAGACTCTGGCGGACCAGCTCGGCGTCGAAGTGACCGCGCGCGGGCTCGTCGCGCGCGACGAGGACTTCGCCACCACCGTGCCCGGCGTCTTCGTCGCCGGCGACGCGGGGCGCGGGCAGTCCCTCGTCGTGTGGGCCATCGCCGAGGGGCGTGCGGCCGCCGCGGCGGTCGACGCCTACCTCACGGGCAGCACCGAGCTGCCCGCGCCGGTGACGGCGAGCACCACGGCGCTGCGCGCGTGACCGCGGGACGAACGCCGGACGTGCGTCCGGTGCCCGCCGGTGCGCGGGCGGTCGACTAACGCCTCCAGACCACGGCCGGACAGGACGTTCGGTCAGATCAGCAAGGAACGAAAGGCATAGGCTCCGAAGCATGCGTAAGGCAAAGATCGTCTGCACCATCGGTCCCGCGACCGAGTCCCCGGAGCAGATCCAGGCACTCGTCGACGCCGGGATGGACGTGGCGCGGATCAACCGCAGCCACGGCGAGGCCGAGGCCCACGCGGAGGTCTACCGCCGCGTGCGGGCCGCCGCCAAGGCCTCCGGCCGCAACGTGGCTGTGCTCGTGGACCTCCAGGGCCCGAAGATCCGGCTCGGCCGGTTCGTCGAGGGCAAGCACTTCCTCGAGGTCGGTGACACGTTCACCATCACCACCGAGGACGTCGAGGGCACCAAGGAGCTCGTCTCGACGACGTTCAAGGGCCTGCCCGGCGACGTGCGCCCCGGCGACCCGATCCTCATCGACGACGGCAAGGTGCTCGTCCGCGTCGTGGAGGTGGACGGCCCGCGGGTCGTCACCCGCGTCGAGGTCCCCGGCCCGGTCTCCAACAACAAGGGCCTCAACCTGCCGGGCGTCGCGGTGTCGGTCCCCGCGCTGTCGGACAAGGACGAGGAGGACCTGCGCTGGGGCCTGCGGCTCGGCGCGGACTTCATCGCGCTGTCCTTCGTCCGCAACGCCGCCGACTACGACGACGTGCGCCGGATCATGGAGGAAGAGGGCCGGATCGTCCCGGTCATCGCCAAGATCGAGAAGCCGCAGGCCGTCGAGAACCTCGCCGAGATCGTCCACACGTTCGACGGCATCATGGTCGCCCGCGGCGACCTGGGCGTGGAGCTGCCTCTCGAGCAGGTGCCGCTGGTCCAGAAGCGCGCGGTCGAGCTGGCCCGCCAGAACGCCAAGCCGGTCATCGTCGCCACGCAGGTGCTCGAGTCGATGATCACGAGCCCGCGGCCGACGCGCGCCGAGGCCTCGGACTGCGCCAACGCGGTGCTCGACGGCGCGGACGCCGTGATGCTGTCCGGCGAGACGAGCGTCGGCGACTACCCGATCGAGGCCGTGCGCACCATGGCGCGGATCATCGAGTCGACCGAGGAGATGGGTGCCGAGCGCATCGCCCCGCTCGGGTCGATCCCGCACACGCGGGGCGGCGCCATCACGCGGGCCGCGTCCGAGGTGGGCGCGCTCCTCGGGGTGAAGTACCTCGTGACCTTCACACAGTCGGGGGACTCGGCGCGGCGCATGTCGCGCCTGCGGTCGGCCATCCCGCTGCTGGCCTTCACGCCGGTGGACTCGGTGCGCAACCAGCTGGCGCTGTCGTGGGGCGTGCAGACGTACCTCGTGCCCCAGGTGGAGAGCACGGACGTCATGGTGTACCAGGTGGACCAGACGCTGCGGGCCAACGGGCTCGGCGAGATCGGCGACCAGGTCGTTGTCGTGGCCGGCACGCCGATCGGCATCACGGGGACGACGAACTCCGTGGTGGTGCACCGCATCGGCGGCGAGATCCCGGAGAAGCTGCGCTGACGCGCTGAAGGCCGGTACGAAGAGGCGGGACCCGCGGGTCCCGCCTCTTCGTCGTCTCAGCCGGAGTAGGCCGGGCGGTGAGCCTCGATCTCGACGCAGTGCTGGCAGCGCGGGCGGTCGTCGGTGCCGGACCGCTTGTTCCACCACGGGATGTCGCGGCCGGCGGCGCACTCGTCGTCGTCGTGGTAGACCTGCGGGTCCGCAGGGTGGGCGGAGTGGTACGCCTTGACCTTCATGCACGGCCTCCTTGCCGACGCGCTGGCCCACGCCGTGGCCACGATGCCACGGGGTGATGGTGTCGACGCTAGGCGGTCTGGGAACGACGTCCTAAGACTTCGGTCCCGTGACGGCGGCGTCCGCCGGGTGGGCCGGGGCCCGAGCGCGGCCACCACCGCGCGATCCGTAGAGTTCAGCTGCACCGCGCAGGGCTCGAGAAGGGGAACGGCATGCCAGGGGTCGACTTCGTGACGGTCTCGACGGAGGGGCTGGAGTCCTCGCCCGTCGCCGCGCAGCTGGCGGGGCTCCGAGCCAACGAGGCGCGGTACTTCAAGAACAAGTACGACCACGACTTCGTCGTCGTCCCCGCGTCGCAGGCAGCCGCCCAGCTCGAGTACGTCGCCCGGATCCTCGCCGAGGAGCGCGGCCTGACGTTGGGCGCCATCCCGCTCGAGGTGAGCGAGTTCGTGGTCGAGGGGGTGCGCTGGACCTACGTCTTCTACCAGGACGGTCTGGGCCTCAACGTCCTCTACACGCTGGAGCCGGGTGGCAAGCGCGCCGTCGGCTTCAAGCTCTCCGACGGCATGGAGGTCCCCGCCGAGCTGCAGGCGGCCGGCTTCAAGTTCGCGCGGCAGCGCTCGAAGCTGGCAGGGACCATCCGCGGCTCGTTCTTCGTCATCAAGCACGAGTACTGACGTCGGCCGCTCCGCGGCGGCGGGGGAGCGGCGCGCGGCGCGACCGGCCGAGAGGGCCATCGGTGTCTGATCGAGCAAGAACGCTCGGGTCAGTAGCCAGCGATCTGGCCGCCGTCGATGTGCAGGATCTCTCCGGTGATGAACGGTGAGGACTCGAGGAACAGGATCCCGTTGACGACGTCGGCGACCTGGCCGACGCGGCCGAGCGGGTGGAACCTGGCGAGAACGCCGTACGCCTCCGGCGAGTGCTCGCGCGTCTGGATGACGCCTGGGGACACGGCGTTCACGCGTATGCCACGTGACGCGTACTCGATGGCCAGCGATCTGGTCGCCGAGGCGAGCCCACCCTTCGTCAGCGACGTCAGCACGGAGGGCCTGCTGGAGTTGGCGAAGTCGACGAGCGTGGTGGTGATGTTGACCACGTGGCCGCCGCCTTCCTTGAGCATCTCGGGGATGACGCGCTGGGTCAGCTCGAAGAAGCCGGTCAGGTTGACGCCGACCATGACGGAGTAGTCCTCGGCCGTGTAGTCGGTGAACGGCTTGGACATGAAGACGCCGGCGTTGTTGACGAGGGTGTCGATGCGGCCGAACCTGTCGAGCGCCGCACTGACGATCCGGTCGCCGGTGGCGGGATCGGAGACGTCTCCCGCGACGGTCAGCAGGTCCGGGTCGTGGGCGGCCTCAGCCCTTCGCGAGTTGGTGACAGCGGCCCAGCCCCGGGCTCGGTACCCCGCGACGACGCCCGCGCCGATACCTTGAGATCCTCCTGTCACGACGACGACCTTGCGGTCCTGCCCGCTCATGAGGCCAGTCCCTTCGGGCGGCCCGTGGCGGCCGGATCGTTCGGGTGCGGCGAGAGCGGTGTCATCCGCACGTCGGACCAGGGCAGCGATGCCAGGACCTCGCCCAGCTCGGCATCGTTGTCGGCCCGCCACAGACCTAGCGCTCGGCCCTCGCCTGGCAGGCGCCAGAGCCGCTGGAGGTGCCCCTGCAGCGCCAGCTCCCGTGCTCGCTCGGCCTCCTGCGCCGCGGCGCTGTCGACGATCTCGGCCGGTGAGCTCGTCGAGACGGCGGATCTGCACCTCGTCAGGAACTCCCGGCCACCGAGCCCTCTCGTGGGCGAGGCAGCGCCGTTGCTCGAGGGCGGCGGATCGTTGGGATGGGGCGCCAGCGGCGTCACCTCGTCGGTGCGCCACACCCTCAGCGGCATCGAAGCGAGGTCCACCTCGAGGGCGTCGCCGTCGTCAGCCACGAAGAGGCCGAGCGTGCGCCACTCACCGGGCTGCACCGGCGGTCGCCACAGGCGCAGCAGGTGCCCCTGCGCGGCGAGCTCACCCGACCGAGTCGCCTCCTTGGCCCTGATGGCCGCGACTGCAGCCTCTGAGGTGCCCGCAGGGACGCGGGTGGTCATCGTCAGCAGGTACTCCACGGTGGTCGCCTCCTCAGCCCGGCTTGTCGACGCGTCGTCCTGCGGCCGCTACCAGGTCTGGTCGCCGGCACGGACGAGGATCTCGTTGATGGCCACCCGCCGTTCACGAGTGACGATGTAGGCGATCGCATCCGCGACGTCGTCGGGCTGCAGCGGTCCGATGCTGTTGACCTGCCGGTTCGCAGGGTCTGGCGCGCCACCACCGAGCTCCGGGACGAGCTCCGGCCTCACCGTGCCGGGCTCGACGACGCTCACCCGTACCCGCTCGGCCAGCAGCTCCTGACGCAGCGCTTCCGTGAATCCGGTCAGGCCGAACTTCGTCAGGGCATAGACGCTGGCCGCGGGGCGCGCCACTCGCGCGGCCGTCGAGCTCACGTTGACGATGTCGGCCACCCGACGCGGCGAGGTCGTGGCGGCATCGATCAGGTAGGGCGTGGCGGCGTGAGTGACATGGAGCACCGCCTGGATGTTCAGGGCGACCATCCGGTCCCACGCCTCGATCGTGGTGTGCAGCGCCGTGCCCAGGAGCATGATCGCTGCGTTGTTGACCAGGACGTCGAGCCGGTTGAAGTGGTCCAGGGCCGCCTGTACCGCGCCGGTCGCGTGGTCGGGATCGGTCAGATCGGCCTCGACGACCTGGGCCGTGCCACCGGCCGCGATGATGCTGTCGGCGAGATCGTCCAGCCGCGCGCGCCGGCGAGCGACGACTGCGACCGCCGCCCCCTCGTGAGCGAGCCGGCGTGCGGTCGCCGCGCCGATCCCGCTGCTCGCCCCCGTCACGAGGGCCACCGCACCTGCCAACGCACCATCTGTCACGGTTCCTCACCCCAACGGGCCGTGGTCCAGGCTGACCGCCTCGGTCTCCACTCCTGTCCGTGCTGACGCCAACAGCACCACTGTCCCGTGCCCGTCGACGGGTCGAGCCAGGGACAGTCACTGGACATCGCGTCCCCAGGGAGTGCCACGGGCACGAGTGAGGACACGGCCGTCAGATCGTTCGGACGCGCGGGCACCCGGCCGCCGATGGCGGACACCACATGATCGCGAGCCCACCGCCCCGAGCACGTGATCACGGGCACCCACGCGCGGCGGCCAGCAGCTCATCCCATGAGAAAGGCGCCATCACCCTGCCTGGCGCGCCCAGGCAGAGTCCTGCAGCACGTCGCGCAGCTGCTTCCGGGAGGTGATCGAGAGCTTGGCGAAGATCTTCCGGAGGTGCCACTCGACCGTTCTCGGGCTGAGGAAGAGCCTGGCCCCGACCTCCGGGTTGGACAGTCCGTCACGGGCCAACAATGCGATCTGCTGCTCCTGCGACGTCAGCACCTGGCCCGCAGCGGCATCGACCGTCCGCCGGCGCACCGTTTCACCTGTCGCCATCAGCTCACGACGTGCGCGCTCGGCGAACGCCTCCATTCCGATCAGGTCGAGCATCTCGTGAGCCGCTCGCAGCTGGACTCGGGCATCGATCCGCCTGCCTTCCCGCCGCAGCCACTCACCGTAGAGCAGACGGGCGCGAGCCAGCTCAGGGCGCAGCTGCGTCCGCCCGAGCCGTTCGATCGCCTCGTTGTACAGCCGGTCTGCCGTAGCCGCCGCGCTGACCAGAGCTCGAGCTCGCGCTGATATCCCCAGGGCCCAGTCGGTGCCGCATGGTTCGGTCGCGTCGACCAGCCGTTCCAGCGCCTCGCCCGCGACCTCAAGCTCCCCGACCCTCACCGCGGCCTCCACGAGTTCAGGCAGCACCCAGACCGAGATCCAGGGCTCCGGTATCCCGGCCGCCAGGGTGGCCGACCGCATCGCCTCGTCGTAGCGGGCGAGCCCGTTGTACAGAACCGCGGCCGCCCAGTACGCGCTCGTGACCCCCATCCCTTGCCCGCTGGTGGTCGCTTCCTTGAGGGTGCCCTCGATCATCGGAGTCGCCTCCGCCTCGCTACCTCGCAGGGACGCGAGCCGGAGTGCAGTGAACGGGGCCAGCGGGATCCCGGTCGCGGTCGCTACGGCCTCCGCCTCGGCGACGATCGCGGCCGCCGCACTGAAGTCCCCCGTCCAGGCGGTGGCCAGGCCCAGAGTGCTGAGGTGGATGGCCAGCTCCGTCAAGGCGCCGGAGGCGCGCACCACGTCGACCTGCCGGCTGAACGTCGCGCGCATCAGCTCGTCATCCCATATGGCGGACGCGACGCCCGTCGCCACCCACCCCCACCTGAGGACGTCCTGGGGCGACATCGTGACAAGCGCGTCCCCGGCACGTCGCAGAGTCTCGACGGCGACAGCGCGCTCGGCGGTGATCAGCAGCGCAGAGCCCTCGAGGACGAGATCGATGGCACGTGCGGTGCCCACCGGAGCGGGAAGACCCGCGACGGCTCGTGAGATCGTCATGAGGGCGACCTCATCGGCGGCGAAGACCGCGGCTCCCCAGGCGGTCAGGTACGTCTCGCGCGCGAGGTCCGCGTCGAATGCCTCGAGGCGCTGGGCGGCCGCCAGCAAGAGCGGCGGCGCGTCTCTGCCGAGGCCGGAGGCGAAGACGATCTGGCCGCGCACCAGCTGGACGCGAGCGCCCTGGTGGTCGTCGGGGGTGGATGCATCAGCGACGGCCAGGAGGCGCTGCGCCGCCTCGAAGTCACCCGCGTGGAGGCTGGCCGTCGCCGCAGCGATCGCGCGATCGGCGCGTCGGGAGGCGTCGCTGGTCAGAGCGACGGACCGCCGAAGGAACGCGGCTGCCGCGGCGAGCCCCCCTCGCGCCCGGGCGCGCGCGGCGGATCGCTCGAGCTCGGCGGCAACTGACTCGTCAGGGCCGGCGGCGGCGGAGGCGAGATGCCAGGCACGCCGGTCCGGGTCGAGACGCCGGTCGGTGGCTTCGGCCAACGCAAGGTGCGCTGCCCGGCGGTGCTCGGCGGGAGCTGCGCGGTAGGCCGCCGACCGCACCAACGGGTGGCGGAACGTGACTCGCTCGCCGAAGGCGAGCAGCCCGTCCGCGGCTCGCGCGGCGTCCCCACCGGCGCCGACTCCGAGCATCTCGGCGGCGCTCCACACGAGTGACGGGTCGCCCGTGGGCTCGGCTGCGGCGACTAGGAGCAGTCGTTGCGTCTCGTCCGGCAGCGCCTCGATCCGCGTCAGGAAGCTCTGCTCGATTCGTCCCGGCAGGGTGTCGGCGCGCAAGAGGCCGAGGCCGCCCGCCATCTGGGTCATCGACAGCCCACGGGGAAGCTCGAGCAACGCCAGTGGGTTCCCGTTCGTCTCGGCCACGATCTGATCCCGGATGCGTTGGTCCAGGAGCGAGTGGGTCGCCGAGTCCAGCAGGGCGCTGGCGTCGGCGTCCCGCAATCCGGGCACGTCGAGCTCCGGCAGGCCGCGCAACTCGTCGCTCGGCTGACGGGCCGCGAACACGAGCAGCACGCGCTCGGCCTGGAGCCGGCGCGCGACGAAACCCAGGACCTGCGCGGACGCCCGGTCCAGCCACCGCGAGTCATCGACCACGCAGAGCAGCGGCTCGTCCTCCGCCGCGTCCGACAGCAGGCTCAAGACGGCCAGGCCGACCAAGAACCGATCTGGCGGTGCACCGACGCTGATGCCGAACACCGTCTCGAGCGCGGCGCGCTGGGGCGCCGGGATCCGTGCCAACCGATCGAGCAACGGCACGCACAACTGGTGCAACGCAGCGAACGGCAGCTCCATCTCCGACTCGACTCCGCAGGCGCGCAACGTACGCATGCCCTTCGCCGCTTCAGCCGTGTAGTCGAGGAGCGCGGACTTGCCGACCCCGGGATCGCCCCGCAGGACCACAACCTGGCTCTCGCCCGAACGGGCGGCGGCCACCATCTGGTCGAGCCTCGAGCACTCCTTGCTCCGGCCGCGGAGTGTTGTGCTGCCGGCGCCACCGGCGCTGTCTCCGCCTGGCTTCACCAAGGTTCGCCTCCGCCGCACGCGGTGAGTCCGAGAGCGGGCCGCCGACGAGGTGGGCGGTTCCCCGGGCCGTGTGGCGGTTTTCCATGCTAAGTCGGCGTTGGCGAGTTGACGAGGCACCCCGTCTGGTCGCTCGCCTGCGCCGGCGGCGCGGGCGCGCCGGACCTCTCCGGGAGATCGCCCTCTCGCCGAGGTGCCAGGCGCGCCGAGAGCACGATCACTCCAGCAGACCAGGGCATCGCCAGGGCCATTCACGGGCGCGTCGATCCCGGGCCCTGCGCGACGCTCGTGCCCACCGGGACGGCACCGCAGACGACCTCAGGGGCAGCTGAGACCGGCGAGGCCGGCGAGCGAGTGAGGAGGTGCCGCGGAGATGGATTGGCACAGGGCGGCGGTCGAGGCCCACTGGCGGGCGTCCGAGTCGGGGGATTCGGAAGCGGAGCACGCCATCTACAGCGCCGCCTCCGTCCTCGACTACCCCCAGTCCGGCGAACGTTTCCGAGGCCGAACGACGATTGCGAAACAGCGCGGGGGGCACCCCGCCGATCGGCATTTCCGTGTGCGCCGGATCGTAGGCAGCGGCGGACTGTGGGTGAGCGAGTGCGTCATCACCTACGACGGTGTGCCCATCCACTCGGTCTCCATCATGCAGTTCGCTGACCAGGAGGTCGCGCACGAGACGCAGTACTTCGCCGACCCCTTCCGTGCGCCTGCGTGGCGGTTGGCACTCGCTGAGCCGATGCCGGGTGGTCACGTCGACTGGGTGTGAAGCGGAGCCCGGGCCGAGCCGAGGGGACCGAGGAGGAAGCGACGACCGTCGGGGTCGGCCACGGGCTCTGAGGGCAGGACCCGACGACCCAGGTGGTTCCGCGCGGACCAGTGCGCCGCCAGTGCCATGCACGGGCGCGAGCGAGCGGCCCGGTGGGCGACGGTGGTGAACACCGGCGCGTGCCTCGACGGAGCGCAACGACCCGGAGGTCCGGGGTGGTTGTCGTCGCGGCCCGGCACCGGCTGATCGGCGCATCGTCGACGGCGCCGTCCGGCCACCGAAGCGCAATCGCGCAGAGAGAGAGGAGCAACTTCCATGCGTATCGCCATCAACGGGTTCGGCCGCATCGGGCGCACCTTCCTGCGAACCGCAGTCGCCCGTGGCAGCCGCCTCGAGGTGGTCGCGGTGAACGACCTCACCGATGCGGCCACCCTGGCGCACCTGCTGCGCTACGACACCGCCTACGGGAGATTCGCCGGCCAGGTCGAGACCGACGGGGACGCCTTGGTGGTGGACGGGCGTCGGATCGAGGTCCTGGCGGAGCGCGACCCCGCGCGGTTGGCCTGGGGTGAGCGTGGGGTGGACCTGGTGGTCGAGTCGACCGGCCGGTTCACCAAGCGCGAGCTGGCCGCGCAACACCTTGCGGCCGGCGCTCGCAAGGTTCTGGTCAGCGCACCGGCGACGGGTGACGACCTCACCATCGTGGTCGGGGTCAACGAGCAGGACTACGACCCGGCGGTGCACCACATCGTCTCGAACGCCTCGTGCACCACCAACTGCCTCGCGCCGATGGCGAAGGTGCTGCACCAGACCGTGGGCATCGTCAGCGGGATCATGACGACGGTGCACGCCTACACCGCCGACCAGAACCTGCAGGACGGCCCGCACCGTGACCTGCGGCGCGCGCGAGCGGCAGCGCGGAACGTGGTCCCCACGACCAGCGGTGCCGCGAAGGCGATCGGCAGGGTGATCCCCGAGCTCAACGGCCGCCTGACCGGGTTCGCGCTGCGGGTGCCGGTGCTCACCGGGTCGATCACCGACCTGACCGTGACCGCGTCGCGTGACGTGACCGTCGACGAGGTCAACGAGGCCTACCGGGCGGCCGCGGCTGGGCCGTTGGCGGGCATCATGGCCTACAACGAGGAGCCCATCGTGTCCAGCGACATCGTCGGCACCACGGTCAGCGCGACCGTGGACGCACCCCTGACCGCAGTGGTCGGCCGGACCGTCAAGGTGCTGGGCTGGTACGACAACGAGTGGGGCTTCGCCTCGCGGCTGGTGGACACTGCCGAGCTGATGACCCGCGCCTGAACCCCACCGGTGGCACCCGCTGCGCCTCCCACGCCGCGACCGGACCCCGGCCCGCGGGCCGCGCCCGAGCCCGCGCGGTGGCTGCTGGTGGGGTACGCGCTGGGGTTGGGCGTGCTGGGCGGGCTGGTCGGGTTCGCCCTGCTGTGGGTGATCACGGCCGGCGGCGGCTGGTACAGCCCGGCACGCCCCGGATGGTTCGGCGGTCACTGGTGGTGGGTGGCGGTCACCGGGGCCGGCGGCCTGGCGGTTGGCCTGGTACGGCGGCTGACCCGCTTGCCCGAGCAGGTCCCGGGCCTGTTCGAGGACCTGCGGGCCCAGTACGTGGCCCCGGCCCTGGTGCCCGGGACCGTCGCGGTGTCGTTGGTCTCGCTGTTCGGCGCAGCGAGCCTGGGCCCGGAGAAGGTGCTCGCCACGGTGGCTGGCGGCGCAGGCACCTGGCTGGCTCGGCGCCGGCGGCTGAGCGACGAGGACCGCGCAGTGGTCGCCTTGGGCGGCATAGCCGGGGTGTTCGGCGGCGTGTTCTCCAGCCCGGTGATCGTGGTGATGATGATCCTGGAGGTTGTCCGCCCCGGTGGGCGGCGGTTCAGCGCGACGATGGTCGCGACCCTGGTCGCTAGCACGATCTCCTTCGGGATCTACTTCGCCCTGGCCGGTGCGGTGTTCCTGGGCACGTACCGTGTGCCGGCCTACCCGTTCGAGGACTGGCAGCTGCTCGCCGCCGTCCCGCTGGGTCTGGTCGCGGCCGTGGTCGCCGGCGCGACGGACGCGAGCGTCTCGGTGGCCCGCTGGCTGCTGGGCAGGCTCACCATCCCCCGCCTCGCGACGACCACCGCCGCCGGTGTGGTCCTCGGCCTCGTCGGGGTGGCACTGCCGCTGACCATGTTCTCCGGCGCCGACCAGCTCGAGGCCGTGCTGACCGGTGCACCGGGCCTGGGGCTGGGGCTGTGCGCGGCGATCCTGGCGGCCAAGGTCCTGACCTACGCGATCAGCCAGGCGGCCGGCTTCGTCGGCGGGCCGATCTTCCCCTGGCTGTTCATCGGCGGTACCGCGGGTGTGGTGGTGCACCTGGCCGTTCCGGCCCTGCCGCTCGGACTCACGTTCGCCTGCCTGCTCGCCGCCGTGCTCGGCACGGCCGCCGCCGCACCGTTCGCGATGGTCCTGATGACCGGGTTCCTCACCCGCGCCGGAGCCCTGCAGACCGCACCCATCCTCATCGCGGTCGTCACCGCCTACCTCGTCGTCCACGGCGCCGCCTACCTTCGGGCCGGTCGCCGACGCTCCCGCGGTTGAGGTGCGCCTGGCGCACGCCATGAGCGCGGGCGACACTGACGGCGGTCAGCCCCGGGGCGTGGCCGGCGCCCGATCGGCGGCCGCTGCGATCATCGGGCATGGGCACGACCGACCGTGGAGTGGGCATGACGAACCGACCTGAGGACGGCGACGGGCGATCCGAGCTGGACGCTGCGATCGACACGACCGTGGCGCCCAGCGGCTCCGGATGCGTCGAGTGCGAGGCCACCGGCGGATGGTGGGTCCACCTGCGCCGCTGCGCCACGTGCGGGCACATCGGCTGCTGCGACAGTTCACCGTCGCGCCACGCGACCGCCCACTTCACCCAGACCGGGCACCGCGTCATCCAGAGCTTCGAGCCCGGCGAGGAGTGGTTCTGGGACTACGTCGACGGCGAGGGCTTCGACGGGCCGACCTTGTGCCCGCCTCACCACCACCCGCTCGACCAGACAGCCCCAGGCCCAGCCGGACGAGTCCCCCCGAACTGGCAGGCAGTCCTGCAGCGCGGCGCCCCGTCCGCGTGAAGCCAGCGGCCCGCACGTCCGGACGCGGGAGTCGCGTTGCCTCTCACGGACGTTGATCCCGGGAAGTACTGGCTACGCCACGTCTGCGAGACGACGAGGCGTCGGTGCAGACGAGAGGGGCCTTCTGTGAGGACGGTCTCGGTCTCAGCGTTCTTCACTCGCGCGGGGACCGTGGGAAGCGGGCCGTCGGGTTCAGGCTGACCGACGGCATGGACGTGCCGACGGAGCTGGCGGCTGCTGGCTTCACGTTTGCTCGCCAGCGCTCGAAGCAGGCGGGGCACCGTCCGGGGTCCTTCTTCGTGATCACGCATGAGGACTGACCGCCGCTCGCCGTGGACGCGCGGCTCGGCCCGCCGCCGTGACCCAGTACGCTCCGGCGCGGCGCAGCCGCCGAGGCGGACCGGTCGGCCGCCACGCGAGAGAGATGGCCAGATGCACCTGCTGACCCCCGCCGCACCGATCGACGCCGGCGACACGGCGTGGATCATCGTCTGTACCGCGCTCGTGCTGCTCATGACCCCCGGGCTGGCGTTCTTCTACGCCGGCATGGTCCGGTCCAAGCACGCGCTCGCGATGATCATGCAGAGCTTCACGACGATCGCGGTCGTCTCGGTCACGTGGGTCGTCGTGGGGTACTCGCTCGCGTTCGACGCCGACGCCGGCGGCGGGCTCGTCGGCGGTCTGCACCTCGCCGGGCTGACGCACGCCGAGGTCGCCGTGCCCGGGCTCCCGCTCACCGTGCCGCCGCTCGCGTTCGTGGCCTTCCAGCTCATGTTCGCGATCCTCACGGCCGCGCTCATCAGCGGGGCCTCCGCGGACCGGATGCGGTTCGGCGCCTTCGTGTCGTTCATCGCGATCTGGTCGGTCGTCGTCTACGCGCCCATCGCGCACTGGGTCTGGTCGCCCCACGGCTGGCTCCACCGGCTCGGGCTGCTGGACTTCGCGGGTGGGACGGTCGTGGAGATCGCCTCGGGCGCCTCCGCGCTCGCGCTCGCCCTCGTCCTGGGCCCACGACGAGGGTGGCCGCGGGAGATGATGGCGCCGCACAACGTGCCGCTGACCCTGCTCGGCGCCGGGCTGCTCTGGGTCGGCTGGATCGGGTTCAACGCCGGGTCGGCCCTGACCGCGGGCAACCTCGCGGCGAGCGCCGCGCTCGCCACCCACCTGTCCGGTGTGGGCGGCATGATCGGCTGGCTCGTCCTCGAGAAGCGGCTCACCGGGAAGGCGACGACGCTCGGTGGCGCCACGGGCGCGGTGGCGGGGCTCGTCGCCATCACGCCGGCGGCCGGCTTCGTCGCGCCCGTCCCGGCGATCGCGCTCGGCGCGGTGGCCGGCGTGGTCTGCCTGTTCGCCATCCGGCTGAAGTTCCGCTTCCGCTACGACGACTCGCTGGACGTGGTGGCCGTGCACTACGTCGGCGGCGTCATCGGCACGCTGGGCGTCGGGCTGCTCGCGGCGGCCGCGGTCAACCCCGCAGTCACGCACCAGGGGCTGCTCCTCGGCGGCGGCCTGACCCAGCTCGGGCGCCAACTGCTCGGCGTCGCCGTGGCTTCGGCATTCGCCTTCGCCGCGTCGTACGTGATCGCGTGGGCGCTGCGGGCCACGATCGGGCTACGGGTGACGCCGGAGGACGAGCACGACGGGCTGGACGCGAGCCAGCACGCGGAGAGCGCCTACGAGTTCACTGCCACCTCCAGCCTGGGAAGGACCTCCTGATGAAGCTCGTGACAGCGATCGTCAAGCCGTTCAAGGTCGGCGACGTGCGGGAGGCTCTCGGCGCCATCGGCGTCCGTGGCCTGACGGTCTCGGACGCGCAGGGCTACGGCCGTCAGGGCGGCCACACCGAGGTCTACCGCGGTGCGGAGTACCAGATCGACTTCGTGCCCAAGGTGCGGATCGAGGTGGTCATCACCGATGACATGGTGGACAGCGTCCTCGACACCCTCGTCGCGGCGGCCCGCACCGGCAAGATCGGCGACGGCAAGATCTGGGTGCTCACCGTCGACGAGGTGGTGCGGGTGCGGACCGACGAGCGCGGGGACGACGCCGTCTGAGCGGGTGTGCCTAGACGTTCGGTGAGCGGGCGGGCGCTGGGGCATCCACCGACGCAAGCACGACGCACTGATCCCAGGATCCTTCACGACCTTCGCGACCGGCTGCTAACCACGGAACTCCCGCGGCTTGCTTGCAGGCACAAGGACTCTTCTCGGAGATGACGTCGTCACTCAAGGCAGGCGTCCGGGAAGGCGGCGCAGGCTCCGACCACTAACCAAGGCCGGCTCTCGACGTGACAATCTCCGAGCCTCATCCGAGTGGAAAGCAGTCGCGCTGGCACGCTGCATCAGTGGCGGAAACGCCGCTGTGCGTGCCGGATCATCTGGCGACGGCCGCGCGCGAACCGTACCGAACGCGTAGTTGATCTACCGGAACGACGTTTCGACGGGCTTCAGCAGGAGGAGGCATTGATTGGCGATGTACTGATCCACCGTCGCGACGACGTGCAGCTTGGCGCCGACGCCGATCGAGTCGGGCACGTCGCCGGAGTAGTGCAGGTCGTAGGTCGTGTTCACGTCACGGAACTGGAACTGCGGACCTGGCTGCGCCACGGTCTCGCTGAAGTCGCCCTGGTTGACGAGGATGTCGTAGCGGGTCTTCGTCCCGTCATGCGAGGCCATGGCAACGATGGCTCCGTCGAAGGCAAGCTTCGCGCCCGCGTACTTCGCCGCGAACGATGCGATCTCCGGGCCGCAGTAGTCCTGCTGCTTCATGACCGCTGCGAAGTCGGTGCTCGTCTCCACAGTGAGCAGTTGATCGGTGGCCGCGACCGGCGCAGTGGCCGCAGTTGTGGCGTCATCGGATGGCGTGGCTGAGGCCGCATCGGTTGGCTCCGCCGGTGAGCTCGGCGGAGCCGGAGTGACGTCTGAGCACGAGCGATCGACCGTGAAGCGCGGCTTGCCGGTGACGGCTGATCCGGCCGCGGGCGACTGCTCGCAGACCACCCAGTTCGACTTGTCGACCACGCCGAAGACGCCACCGCCGACGACCTCAACGTCGTCCTTGTTGACCCCGGCACGATCGACATCGCTCAGCGCAACGTCGAGTTTCTTCCCCACGACGTTGGGCATGACCGCGTCCTTGCCCGAACCCCCGCAGCCCGAGAGTCCCGCCGCCAGCGCCAACGCCAGGACGATCGGAACAGCCATGCCACGCCCTCGCATCAAGTCCCCCAGTCGCTCGAACCGGACCCTGGTTCCCAGGGCGGTTCGAAACTCGATCCGACGTGGCTCCTTCTGATGGCCACGCGTACGGGCGCAGGCTATCGACCGTGTTGGCTTCCATGCCGACCTTTCAGTAATGGCACGGGATGAACTTGCGGCTCTGACGCCGGTACCCGCAGCATCCAGTGCTGCTTGTCGATGGCAGTCACCGCGTGATCGACGCCGTGAGGACCCTCAGCCACGTTCAGGACGGCGGAACCGCTCGACGATGCCGTCCTGGTCGTAGTCGGCGGGAGCGCGGAACGGGTTGACGTGCTCGTCGTTCCAGATCGACTCGTCGTGCCTGCGCAACTGGCTGCGTGGCGGCCGATGTCAAGGACTTCAACCGTCCAGGTGTCACGGCCGGCGCTTTCAGCCGAGCTGCGCGACGCTCGCCAGCACATCCGGCCGCTGGTGCAGGCGAACGAGGTGCTGCGCCAGCCGGCAGCGCACCTGTAGCAGCCGCAGCCGCCGAGAGGAGGCTGAGCGGACCCCGGCGACGAGGCGGGCGCACACCGCCGCACCCTGTGCGGCGCCCGTTCAGATTGCGAGGCGTTGTGTGGGCGGTTGCCGAGGCCCACTAGCTTTCGGGGCGGAGACTTGAGGCATCGCCATGCGGACGATGAGCGGCCCTAGTCTCGCAATCTCCGTGTCGATCTCACCGAGCGTGCGGCCGGGCGCGATCGTGAGGCGCGCTCCGAACAGGCATGAGTGCACGCTCTGCGCCACGCTCATGCCCAAGCCCTTGCCCAGCCAGGTCGGGGCTCCCGCCGCAACGGTCGACTGCCAGTTCGCCTTGTCGATCGGGTCGCGCGGGCCAGCTGGTGTCGTCTGCCATTTGACTCCGGGCTGCGGCCTGCCGTCGCTGTCGAGGATGTGCTTGGCGAAGAGCCGGTGGAGGAGCGACCAGTCGAAGTCTGCCGAGGTGCTGACGTTGTCTTGGCGCACCCCGAGCAACACCACGGGCCCCTTCAGTCGCTGGCGGTAGTGGTCGGGATCTGGCCTCCACTCGAAGGCGGTCATACCCTCCTGGATCTCGGCGGTGACGAAGTGCTCCGGCGTAGAGGCGGGTGCCCACATTCGAGCGGCCCAGCTCCCGCCGCCGGATGAGGGGTCGAGCTCGTGGTCCAGGTGGCACCAGGAGTCCATCCGGGCTGCCAGCCAGGCGATGCGCGCGGGCAGCGCCAGTTCCATCCCGGCGGCGTCGTCGGGAACGTCGTTCCAGATGGTGGTGGAGTCGACGTGGGGGACCAGCGTCGCCGGCTGCGTGCGCCAGGCCCGCGCTGTTGCCGAGACCCAGGTGTTTGCGCTGACGGTGTACGCGTCGAGGACCGACTCCCAGGTGCCGGACGCCAGAGGCGCTATTCCCGTGCGGCGAACCACCAACGAGCGAGCCCGGCGCTGAGTAGCGTTTCGGCCATGGAGGACCACAACGTCAGAACGCTTGATGTCCCTTACGGAACGAAACGGTTCTCGGGAGTGATCCAGGAGTCAGCAGCTGTGGCTCCGGGAGCCAGTCTCGTCGTTTCCGGAGTCCTGGGTGGTATGGCCAGCCTGGGCGCCCGCGCCTGGTTGACCATCCTGGGTGTTTCCAGCGCGCGCATCACGGGTGGTCCGGAATGCACCGTGCGCATCGCTGGCGTGTTCACCGGCTCATTTGAGCTCGTGGACAGTGTCGTCGAGGTCGCGCGTGGGTCGCTCATTCGAAGCGGGGGCGTCGTGTGGGAGGTCACCGTCGACGGAAGACTCGTTGTGGCGGCCAATCACTACGAGGCAATGAACACCGGCGATGGCCCCTGGTTCACCTGGGCCGCACTCGATGCCGACGGGCGTCTATCGGCGGCGGACCGCCGCTAGGCGCCGTGCGGGCGAACGTCGGGTACCCGTCAACTCACCTCTCCTGTGACACATACGTGACACGCCGGGAAGTTCCCGCAGTTCAAGTGGGTAGGTGGTTTCGGAAAGTCGGCTGACCTGCGGGAGAAGTGGGTCAGCCGAGGGCTGGTCCACAGCTCGGAGGCGGTTTGGTCCACAGGTGGCTTGCCAGGGCTGGTCGTTGAGTGACGAATGCGCAGATCAGACCATCAAAGCCGGCCGCGCGACAAGGTGGACATGGTCCGCCGGCATGACTCGCCCCAAGGGCCACCACGGCGAGGCCGGACACACACCTCGCCGCTCCTAAGTCGCGGCGACCGGCTTACGCGACGGGAACTCCCCGGCGCCAGGAGCCTCGCGCTCGGCGGGGCGAGTTCGCTCGCGTCGAAGTGCCGTGGGTCTGGGCGCACGCTGAGCGCCGGCGCCGGGCAGAGGACGGCTCTTGTAGTGGTGATCGCCGCGGTCGCTGTCGAAGATGGCGGATCGCCAGCCGAACCCTGCACCCCGTCGCGTGCCGGCTGGGTGGAGGGGGCGTGCGTCAGTTCTATGGTTGGACCTTGATCCGCCGTCACCGTAAAGGCTGCGAGGACGCATGGAGCAGGGACAGCAGTCGTACGCGATCCATGGTGTCGCGCAGACCGTCGGCGAGGTACTCAAGGGTGCGCATTTCGAGATCGACTACTACCAGCGCGAGTACAAGTGGGAGTCGAAGCAGATCAGCGAGCTCGTGGCTGACCTGACGCTGCGCTTCTTGGAGGCGTATGAGCCTGGCCACGAGCGCAAGCAAGTCGCTGGCTACCCCTACTACTTCCTGGGCTCGACACTGATCAGCCGACGGAGCTCCACCCGGTACATCGTCGATGGCCAGCAGCGTTTGACGAGTCTGACGCTGTTGCTGATGCACCTAAGGCGGCTTGCCCAAACCGATAGCTCTGCGCCGAAGATCGATGACCTGATCTACTCGGAGAAGTACGGGCAGAAATCTTTCAACCTGGACATCCCGGACCGTGCCAAGTGCATGGCGGCTCTGTTCGAGGGTGAGGACTACCCGACCGAGGGTGAGCCCGAGTCTGTCTCGAACCTCGTGGCACGGTTTGGTGACATCGTCGACGCGCTGCCCGACGATGTCACCGGTGAGGCCTTGCCGTTCTTCATGGACTGGCTGACCGACAACGTCCAGCTCGTGGTGATCACCGCGTTCAGCGACGACGACGCCTACGGGATCTTCGAGACCATGAACGACCGGGGCCTGAAGCTGGCCCCGACCGACATGCTGAAGGGATACCTGCTGGCGAACATCTCCGACGAGGCGGGGCGCAACGAGGCCAACGTGACCTGGCGCGCGACCATGCGCCGCCTCGCCGATATCGCCCAGGATGCGCCGGCGGACTTCCTGAAGACCTGGCTGCGCAGCCAATACGCCGAGAAGATCCGTGAGCGCAAGCGGGGAGCGAGGCCCGAGGACTGGGACCGTATCGGCACTGAGTTCCACCGGTGGACTCGTGAGAACGCGAAGACACTCGGTTTGACCCTTGGGAAGCCGTTCCAGGACTTCATCGACGTCGACGCTGCCTTCTACGCGGCTGCGTATCAGCGCGCACTGGACGCTGCCCGTGGAGAGGACCCCGAACTCGTCTACGTCGCGTACAACGCCGATCGCGAGTTCACGTTGCAGTACCAGCTGCTGCTCGCTCCGCTGACGCCCAACGACGACAGAGCGACGGTCGCACGCAAGATGGATCTGGTTGCCCGCTTTGTGGACATCGTCCTTGCGCGCCGGATCTGGAACAATAAGTCAATCGCATACTCGACGCTGCAGTACTCGATGTTCGTCACGATGCGCGCGATTCGACGTTTGGAAGTGCCCGAACTGGGGCAAGAGCTGTGTCGCAGGCTGAAAGACATGGAGGAAACATTCGGACCGGTTCATCAGCTGCGTTTGCATCAACAGAATCGATTCCAGATCCACCGAACATTGGCGCGACTCACGGACTACGTCCACCTCCAGTCGGGCGATCAGTCGAGATATCGCGAATTCATCTCGCAGGGCGGCACCAAGTACGAGGTTGAGCACGTTTGGGCGGACCACTGGGACCAGCACACAGACGAGTTCCAACACGCCTACGACTTCGCTCAGGAGCGGAACTTGCTCGGCGGCCTCCTGGTGTTGCCGAAGAGCTTCAATGCGTCGTACAACGACCTTACCTACGAGCAGAAACTGCCGCACTACCTCACTCAGAACCTGCTTGCACGCTCACTGCACCCGCAGGCATACGATCACAATCCCGGCTTCGTCCACTTCGTCAAATCCAGTGGGCTCCCGTTCAAGCCGTACGACCAGTTCACTTCAAAGTCGTTCGCCGAAAGGGGCGACTTGTACCGGCAAATTGCCGAGCGCGTGTGGAATCCAGAGGATATTCTCCAGTAGCCGCGTCCCACAATACAGAAGGCACCCTCCATGCGCCGCCTGGGCTACTGGCGTTTGAGCAACTCGTTGGAGGCCTCGCGTTTGGTGCTGGGTTTCGTGGGCACGGGATCCATTGCGGGCGGCGCGTCGAGCCAGGTCGGCCACGAGAGCACGAGTCGGCATGTGCCCGTTGCAGACAACCACATCGGCGTCCTTAGCAGCACCGACGGCAATCGTGTTGCTCAGGGAACTGACACCGCTGCCCGAGGGCCCGGCGAGTGCCCACACCTCTCCAGGCTGTGCCGCCCGTGAACGCGTCGAGAACTGCCATTCCCGGCTCATCCGATCTGAGGGTGTAGTTGCTGTCTGAAGCCACCGGTCTCGAGCAGGCTGCGGGCGATGTAGTTGGTCAGGTTGCGGAAGCCGAGCGCGGAGCCGCGTAGGTGCTCGAGTCGGCCGTTGATCGCCTCAGTCGGGCCGTTGCTGGTGCCGGGCCGGTCGAAGAACGCCAGCACGTCCGCCGAGCGCTTCTTCAGTGTGCGCCCGAGGGTGGCAACCTCGACGAGCGCGGCCGGGACGCTGTGGCTGACGGAGCCGATCAGCGCGGTCATCAGTTCGCGCCCGATGTTGGGGTCGGGGTGGCGGTAGGCGGTGATCATCCGCTGGTAGATGCCCTAGGTCGCCTCGACCTGCAAGTGCTCGTCGCCCGCGAACAGCGCCTCCAGTCGTGCCACTTGCCGCTCGGTGAGCAGATCGACTCCGGTGTGGAGGGTGCGCCGGGCGCGGTAGAGCGGGTCGCCGGCCAAGCCGCGGTGTCCGTGCAGCTCTTGCTGGATCCGACGCCGGGAGCGGTCCAGGGCGTCACCGGCCAACCGCACGACGTGGAACGGATCCATCACCGCCACCGCGGCCGGTAGTTCCTCGGCGGCGGCGGTCTTGAACCCGGTGAACCCGTCCATCGCCACGACCTCGATCCCGGCCGCCCACGCCTTGGGCCGGGCGGCGAGCCAGGTGGCGAAGACCTGCTTGGAACGGCCGGCGACCATGTCCAGCAACCGTGCCGGACCGACCCCGTCGCGCACCGGGATCAGGTCGATGACCACAGTGACGTACTTGTCGCCGTGACGGGTGTGACGCCACACGTGCTCGTCGACCCCGATCACGTTCACCGCGTCGAACCTGGTCGGGTCGCTGATCAGGACCCGGTGCCCCTCGGCCAGCACAGCGTCGTTCGCGGTGTCCCACGCCACCCCGAGCGCGGTCGCGACGCGGGCGATCGTCAGGTGCTGGACGACCAGGGCGACCAACGCCCAACGCAGCGCTGCACGCGACAGCCGCGAACGCGGCTCGGCCGCCGCCAAGGTGTCCTGGCGCCACACGTGCGCGCAACCGCCGCAGCGGTAGCGGCGCACCCGGACCAGCAGCGTGGTGGGCCGCCACCCGAACGGCTCGTGCGCCAGCCGTCTGGTCACGCAGTCACGCACGAGCCCGTGGGCGCCGCAACGGCGGCAGAACCCGTCCTCAGGCCCCGCCACGACACGGCAGACGAGGACCGCGCCCGCCGCGGTCACGCGCTGGCCCACGACAACCAGGCCGAGGTCGTCCAGGCGGCAGAACGCAGTCAGGTCGGGCGGGCAGAAGGTAGCGTCGTCCACGTCGAGGTCTTCCGATGGGCTGGTGTGAGAACCCCCATCTTCGGAAGACCTCGACCTCGACCCGCGCCCGACACGCCTCCCATCGTCCCGGCGACGACCCGACCGCCACGCGAGATCATCGCCCGGTGAGCACTCGCGACCAGTACATCTGCGCCTTCTGCGGCGAGCCAACAACCGACGACCCCGGGTACATCCGCCTTGACCTGTCGTGGGTCCACAGCCAGGCCACTCAGACCATCGGGGCTCATCACGCATGCCTCGCGGCAGCGCTACAACCGGGGTTTCCGCTCGCCGTCGAAGGCCTCTACGAGTAGGCGGCTACACCCTCATCCCGGATGAGCCCCTTTGACCTACACATAGAGGGAGGGTGCCCCGGGCGGGATTCGAACCCGCACTGGATCGGGTTTGAGCCGAACGCCTCTGCCGTTGGGCTACCGGGGCCGCGCGCACCCAGGATAGTGGTGGCCGCGGGTGCGTCCGCGCAGGTCGAGTGGCGGCATCGGCCGTCGCGTGGCCTGCGGCGATTACTCTTGTCCGCGTGAGCACCAACGACGCCGCGGAGCCCGCCGCCCTCGACCTGTCCACGCCCGTGCGCCCCGCGGCCGACCAGCCGTCGTCGGCCGCCCGTCCCGCGCGCCGCGCGGTGGTCGCCGAGGACGAGGCTCTCATCCGCATGGACGTCGTGGAGACGCTGCGGGAGGCCGGCTTCGAGGTCGTCGGCGAGGCGGGGAACGGCGAGGAGGCCGTGGCCCTGGCCACCGAGCTCAAGCCCGACGTCGTCGTCATGGACGTCAAGATGCCGGTGCTGGACGGCATCTCGGCGGCGGAGCAGATCGTCAAGGCGCACCTCGCGGCCGTCGTCATGCTCACCGCGTTCTCGCAGGCGGAGCTCGTCGAGAGGGCGCGGGACGCCGGCGCCATGGCCTACGTGGTCAAGCCGTTCAGCCCGGCAGACCTGCTGCCCGCGGTGGAGATCGCCATCTCGCGGTACGCGCAGATCGGCGCGCTCGAGGCCGAGGTCGCGGACCTCACCGAGCGCTTCGAGACCCGCAAGCGCGTGGACCGGGCCAAGGGCCTGCTCATGACGAAGATGGGCCTGACCGAGCCGGAGTCGTTCCGCTGGATCCAGAAGACGTCGATGGATCGTCGCCTGACGATGCGCGAGGTCGCGGACGCCGTGATCGAGCAGGTCGGGGGCTCCGGGAGCTGAGGCCCCGGCACCCGTCCGGATGACGCCGGGAACCTGGGACTGGCCCGCGAACCGGACAATGGTCCATGATCGGACGCAGGCACACCGGTGGGGGCAGGGTGGGCCGTTCCGAGCGGCCGGTTCCTGCGAGGAGGTTCCCTTCGTGCGTCCTGGTGTCAGCACCCGCCCCGCCACCGCCGAGGACCTGGACGGCCTCGTCGCGCTGTCGCTCGAGGCCCGCTCCGAGCTCCAGGTGGGCTCGCAGCTCTGCACGGACGACCCCCAGCGACTGAGGGACCAGCTGGTGCTGCTCTCCTCGTCGCCCGGCGGCACGGTTCTGGTGGGCACGGTGGACGACGAGGTCGCGGGCCTGCTCCTGGCGCACGTCGTCGGCCCGGGGCCGTTCACGGACGTCGTCGCGCTCAACCTCGAGGCGCTCTACGTGCGGCCGGAGGCGCGGCGGCGCGGGCTCGGGCACGCGCTGCTCGTCGCGGCCGCGACGCTGGCCGACGAGGTCGGCGCCACCGAGGTGTACGCCTCGCCGCTGCCCGGTGCGCGGGGCATGCACCGCTTCCTCGCGCGGATCGGGTTCGCGCCGGCCGCGGCCCACCGCGTGGTCACGACGAGCGCGCTGCAGCGCCGGTTGGCGCAGGACCCCTCGGCGCTGTTGGGTGCCGTGACCGGCCGCCAACCGCGCCAGCGCCTGGAGGACCTCATCGCGCGTCGCCGCCAGGCGCGGGCCGCCCAGGGCGACGCCACGCGGGCGCCGGCGGAGGCGTCGCGTCAGGCGCGTGCGTCGATCAGCATGCAGGTGAGCCGCGCGGTGCAGACGCGCCGCCCGTCGTCGTCCACGACGACGATCTCGTAGCTCGCGAGGTTGCCGCCCAGGTGCACCGCGGTGGCCACGCCGTGCACCCAGCCTTCGCGCGCCGAGCGGTGGTGCGTTGCGTTGAGCTCGATGCCCACGGCCACCCGGCCGTCCGGCGCGTGCGCGTTGGCCGCGTAGGAGGCGAGCGTCTCGGCGAGGGCGGCGGTCGCGCCGCCGTGCAGCAGGCCGTAGGGCTGGGTGTTCCCGGCCACGGGCATCGAGCCGCGCGTGCGTTGGGCGGTGATCTCCTCGAACGTGATGCCGAGTCGCTCGATGAGGGTGCCGTCCGCGGACGGGAGGGTGTCGGCCATGCCGGATAGGTTGACACCGTGACCCCGACGCAGCCAGCCACCGCACCGTCCGAGCGTCCGCGACTGCTGCTCGTCGACGGTCACTCGATGGCGTACCGGGCGTTCTTCGCGCTGCCGGTGGAGAACTTCGCCACGTCGTCGGGCGAGCCCACCAACGCGGTGTTCGGGTTCACGTCGATGCTGGCCAACCTGTTGCGCGACGAGCGGCCGACGCACCTGGCGGTCGCGTTCGACCTCGGCCGTGTGACGTTCCGCACGGAGCGCTTCAGCGCCTACAAGGCGACGCGATCGGAGACGCCCGAGCCGTTCCGCGGGCAGGTCGAGGTGATCCGGCGCCTCCTGGAGACCATGCGCGTCCCGGTGCTCACCCAGCCCGGGTTCGAGGCCGACGACGTGCTCGCCACGCTCGTGTCCCGCGCCCGCGAGGCGGACATGGACGTGTTCGTCGTCACCGGCGACCGGGACGCGTTCCAGCTCATCGAGCCCCACGTGACGGTGCTGTACCCGGTGCGGGGCGTCTCCGAGATGAGCCGCATGACGCCGGAGGCGGTGGAGGCCAAGTACGGCGTGCCGCCCGAGCGGTACCCGGACCTGGCGGCACTGGTGGGGGAGACGAGCGACAACCTGCCCGGCGTGCCGGGCGTCGGCCCCAAGACCGCCGCGAAGTGGATCCTGCAGTACGGCGGCCTGGAGGGCGTGCTCGCGGCGGCGGACGAGATCCCCGGCAAGGCGGGGGAGTCGTTGCGGGCCAACCTCGAGCAGGTGCGCCTGAACCGGCAGCTCAACGCCCTGGTGCGCGACCTCGAGCTGCCGGTCGACACCGACGGGCTCGCGGTGCAGCCGTGGGACCGGCAGGCCCTGCACGAGATCCTCGACGAGCTCGAGTTCCGCACGCTGCGCGACCGGCTGTTCGCGCTGCTGCCCGAGGAGGCGTCGGACCAGGTCGCGGCCTCGGCCGGCGCGCTCGCGCTCGAGGAGGTGGCGCCGGGCGGCCTCGCGGGCTGGCTGGCGGCCCTGCGCGGCCAGCTGATCGGCGTGGACGTGCGCGGCGTCGGCACGCCCGCCGCTGGGGACGCGTGGGGCATCGCGCTGGCCGCCGAGGGTGGCCGGTCCGTGGTCCACGACCTCGCGGAGATCACACCCGCCGACGAGTCGGCGCTGGCGACGTGGCTGGCGGACCCGGACGCGCCGAAGGCCTGCCATGGCGCCAAGGCGACGTGGCACGCGCTCGCCGGCCGCGGCCTGGGGCTTGACGGCGTGGTGTTCGACACCGAGCTCGCCGCCTACCTGTGCCAGCCGGACCGGCGCGCCTACGACCTCGGCGACCTGGCGGTGGGCTACCTGCGCCGCGAGCTGGGCGTGGAGGAGGAGGGCGCGCAGGGCGCCCTCGACCTGGCGCTCGGCGGCGTCGACGAGGACCGCCGGGCCGCGGTGCGGGCCGTCGCGGTGCGGGACCTGGTGGATGTGCTGGGCGGCGAGCTGGCGGACCGCGGGGCCTCCGCCCTGCTCGCGGACGTGGAGCTGCCGCTGCAGCGGGTGCTGCAGGGCATCGAGCGGACGGGCATCGCCGTGGACGACGGCTACCTGGCGACGCTCGAGAAGGAGTTCGACGGCCAGGTGCAGCGCGCGGCCGCCGAGGCGTACGCGGTGATCGGCCGCGAGGTGAACCTCGGCTCGCCCAAGCAGCTGCAGGAGGTGCTGTTCGACCAGCTGGCGATGCCGCGGACCAAGAAGATCAAGACCGGGTACACCACCGACGCCGCCGCGCTGCAGGACCTGTACGTCCGCACCGAGCACCCGTTCCTCGCGCACCTGCTGGCCCACCGCGACGCCATCCGGCTGCGTCAGGTGGTGGAGCTGCTGCGGCGGTCAGTGGCGGCGAGCGACGGGCGCATCCACACGACGTTCCAGCAGACCATCGCCGCCACCGGGCGGCTGTCGTCGACCGAGCCCAACCTCCAGAACATCCCCATCCGCACCGAGGCCGGGCGGCAGATCCGCCGCGCGTTCGTCGTCGGCCCGGGGTACGAGACGCTGCTCACCGCGGACTACTCGCAGATCGAGATGCGCATCATGGCGCACCTGTCGCACGACGCCGGGCTCATCGAGGCGTTCCGGTCCGGGGAGGACCTGCACTCGTACGTCGCGTCGCTCGTCTTCGAGGTGCCGCCGGCGCAGGTGACGGGCGACCAGCGGTCGAAGATCAAGGCGATGAGCTACGGGCTGGCCTACGGGCTGTCGTCGTTCGGCCTCTCGCAGCAGCTGGCGATCGACGTGTCCGAGGCGTCGCGCCTCATGGAGGCGTACTTCGCGCGGTTCGGCGGCGTCCGCGCCTACCTCAAGAGCGTCGTGGAGGAGGCGCGGGCCACCGGGTACACCGCGACCATCCTCGGCCGGCGGCGGTACCTGCCGGACCTGCTCTCGGACAACCGCAACCGGCGCGACGCGGCCGAGCGGATGGCGCTCAACGCGCCGATCCAGGGGAGCGCGGCCGATCTCATCAAGCTCGCGATGATCGGGGTCGACCGCGAGCTGACCCGGCGCGGGCTCGCGTCGCGGATGCTGCTGCAGGTGCACGACGAGCTGGTGCTCGAGGTGGCGCCGGGGGAGCGTGACGAGGTCGAGGCCCTGGTCCGCGCCCAGATGGGGGCGGCGGGCGACGCCGTCCCGGGCGCGCCGATGTCGGTGGCGCTCGACGTCTCCGTGGGCACGGGCGCCGACTGGCACGCCGCCGGCCACTGAGGCGGCACCGCACACGCGGTCGCACGGCTCGCGCCGAGCGACGTGGTGGGCGAGCGGGGACCGGCGCGGCAACCGCGCGGGCTACGCGGGGACGTGCGTCGCGACGACGAGCGTGCCGGGCAGCATCGCGCCGCGCACCGGACCCCAGCCGGCGTAGACGTCGTCGCGCCCGGGCGGCCACTCCGGCTCCACCAGCCGGTCGATGACGAGGCCCGCTGCGGTCACCTCTCCCACGAGGTCGCCGAGCGTGCGGTGGTACTCGGCGTAGAGCACGGACCCGTCGGCAGCCTTCTCCACGTACGGGGAGCGGTCGAAGTACGAGCGCGTCGCGGTGAGGCCGCCCACCCCGGGGTCGTCGGGGAACGGCCATCGCAGCGGGTGCGTGGTGGCGAACACCCAGCGCCCGCCGGGCCGCAGCACGCGGGCGACCTCGGCATGCACGCGAGCCGCGTCCGGCACGAACGGCAGGGCGCCGAAGGCGGTGAACGCGACGTCGAAGCACCGGTCGGGGAACGGCAGCGCGCGGGCGTCCGCCTGCACGCGCGGCGTGGTGATGCCGGTCGCGGCGTCCAGGCGCCCACCGGCGGCGAGCATGCCGGCCGAGACGTCGGTCGCGACCACCCGCACGCCCCGGGCGGTGAGCCAGCGGGTGCACTGCGCGGCGCCCGCGCCGACCTCGAGCACGGTCAGGCCAGTCGTGTCGCCGAGCAGGCCGGCGTCCTCCTCGCGCAGCCCCTCCGGGCCCCAGACGAAGTCGGCGGCGCCGAGGGAGGCGCCGTGGTCGTCGAGGTACTCCTGCGCGTGCGCGTCCCACCAGGCGCGGGCCGCGGCACCGCCGGCCTCGTCGGGCACCGCCTCGTAGCCGGCGGACGCCACCGGGTCCTGGCCGGGCGTGAGGCTCACGCCGCCCGCTCCCGGCCGCGCAGGTACCACCAGGAGCCGCCGACGAGCATGAGGGTGCTGATGACCAGCGGCGTGATGACGGGCCCCACCCAGGTGACGGGGATGAGGAAGTACACGTCGAGGTCGGTGAGGCGGGCCGGCCAGCCCGTGAGCACGCGCAACCAGAGGTAGTACGTGAGGTCCCACGCCGCGAACGCGACCAGGAAGGCCGCCAGGCGGCGGCCGAACGAGCGCGCCGCGAGGTACCCGATCGCGGCGAGCATGACGATCGTCGCGGCCTCCCGCGCGGTCTCCGCGCGCATGACGGCGTCGCTGCCCAGCACCGGCCGGTCGGGCGTGACGAAGGCGATGAAGCCCAGGTTCAGGTACACGTGCTTGCCGACCACGGAGTAGTCGGTGTGGTACCCGAGGAGTCGGCGCAGGTAGAACACGACCGCGGCCTCGACGTAGCCGAAGGCGACGCCGAACACCAGGACGGCGGCGAGGTTGGCTCTGCGACGCATGGCCCCATCCTGCCGCGCATGGGTGGCACCTCCCTGTGAGATCAGGACGCGCCCGGTCCCGCGCCCTTGTGCCCACCCCGGGCCCCGGATCGCTGGCTAGCCTGAGCCCGGCGTCCGCCCGACGACGTGCAGCCGGCGCCGGTCACCTGCGAGAAGAGGGAGTGCGGACGTGCGAGTCGGAGTGCTGACGGGGGGCGGCGACGTCCCCGGGTTGAACGCCGCGATCCGGGCCGTGGTCAAGCGTGGCGAGGGCGCGCACGGGCACTCCATCGTCGGCTTCCGCAACGGCTGGAAGGGCGTCGTCGAGGGCGACGTGCGCCCGCTGGTGCGCGACGACCTGCGCAACGTGCTGGCGACCGGCGGCACGCTGCTCGGCACCTCCCGGTTCCACCCGCACCGCAACCCCGGCGGCGTGGACGCGGTGCTCGCCACGCTGGAGCAGGAGCGCATCGAGGCGCTCATCTGCATCGGCGGCGACGGCACGCTCGGGGCGGCGAGCGAGATCGCCCGTGCCGGCGTGCGGGTGATCGGGATCCCGAAGACGATCGACAACGACGTCTGGGGCACCGACCGGTCCATCGGCTTCGACACCGCGGTCACCATCGCGACGGAGGCGATCGACCGCATCCACACGACGGCCGAGAGCCACAACCGCGTGATGATCGTCGAGGTCATGGGCCGGCACGCGGGGTGGATCGCCGTGACGAGCGGCATCGCGGGCGGCGCGGAGATCGTCCTGGCGCCCGAGGAGCCGTTCGACATCGAGCGGATCGAGAAGTTCCTGGTGCACCGCCACCGCGCGCACGCGAGCTTCTCGATCATCGTCGTGGCCGAGGGCTCGGTGCCGGCCGAGGGCACCGCGATGAGCTACCAGACCGAGGTCGGCCAGTTCGGCGAGATCGTCGCCGGCGCGATCGGCGAGCGGCTGAAGTCCGAGATCGCCGGGCGCACCGGGTTCGACACGCGCGTCACGGTGCTGGGCCACGTGCAGCGCGGCGGCAGCCCCACCGCGTCGGACCGCATCCTGGCCTCACGTTTCGGGGTGGCGGCCATCGACGCGCTGAGCGAAGGGCGCAGCGACGTCATGACCGCCGTGCGGGGTGACCGCGTCGAGCTCGTCGACATCGCCGAGATCGCCGGGAAGGTGCAGTACGTGCCCCAGGACCTGCTGCGGGTGGCGCGCGAGCTCGCGTGAGACACCGTTTGGCCGCGTCGTCCCGCGCCAGGTAGGCTTGCCGGCGGTGCCGCGCGCCCACCTGCCTGCGGTCTGTGGTGACCCGTTCGTCGTGGGTCGGATCTGTCCGCAGGCCACCGGTGGGAATCCCCAGGATTCGCGGCGTCGCGACAACCAACACCCCATGTCCGCACTACTTCCTGTCCGCATCGGAGCCATTCCCTACATGAGCATCTCCACCCCCGCGAAGCCGGCCGCCCAGCAGGTCGCCGTGAACGACATCGGCACGGCCGAGGACCTCATGGCCGCGATCGACGCGACCATCAAGTACTTCAACGATGGCGACATCGTCGAGGGCACCATCGTCAAGGTCGACCGTGACGAGGTCCTGCTCGACATCGGCTACAAGACCGAGGGCGTCATCCCCTCCCGCGAGCTGTCCATCAAGCACGACGTGGACCCCGGTGAGGTCGTCAAGGTCGGTGACGCGGTCGAGGCCCTGGTCCTCCAGAAGGAGGACAAGGAGGGTCGGCTCATCCTGTCCAAGAAGCGGGCGCAGTACGAGCGCGCGTGGGGCACGATCGAGAAGATCAAGGAGGAGGACGGCGTCGTCACCGGCACCGTCATCGAGGTCGTCAAGGGCGGCCTGATCCTCGACATCGGCCTGCGCGGCTTCCTGCCCGCCTCGCTCGTGGAGATGCGCCGCGTGCGCGACCTCGCCCCGTACGTGGGCAAGGAGATCGAGGCGAAGATCATCGAGCTGGACAAGAACCGCAACAACGTGGTCCTGTCCCGCCGCGCGTGGCTCGAGCAGACGCAGTCCGAGGTGCGCTCCACGTTCCTGCAGACCCTGCAGAAGGGCCAGGTCCGCGAGGGCGTCGTCTCGTCGATCGTCAACTTCGGTGCCTTCGTCGACCTGGGCGGCGTGGACGGCCTCGTGCACGTCTCCGAGCTCTCCTGGAAGCACATCGACCACCCGTCCGAGGTCGTCGAGGTGGGCCAGCCGGTCACCGTCGAGGTGCTCGACGTCGACTTCGACCGCGAGCGCGTCTCGCTGTCGCTCAAGGCGACGCAGGAGGACCCGTGGCAGGCGTTCGCCCGGACGCACGCCATCGGCCAGGTCGTCCCCGGCAAGGTCACCAAGCTCGTCCCGTTCGGCGCGTTCGTGCGCGTCGAGGACGGCATCGAGGGCCTGGTCCACATCTCCGAGCTGGCCGTGCGCCACGTCGAGATCCCGGAGCAGGTCGTCCAGGTGGGCGACGACGTGTTCGTCAAGGTCATCGACATCGACCTGGAGCGCCGCCGCATCTCGCTGTCGCTCAAGCAGGCGAACGAGGGCTTCGACCCCGCGTCGGAGGACTTCGACCCGTCGCTCTACGGCATGGCCGCGGAGTACGACGAGCAGGGCAACTACAAGTACCCGGAGGGTTTCGACCCGACGACGAGCGAGTGGCTGCCCGGCTACGAGACGCAGCGCGAGGCATGGGAGGCGCAGTACGCCGCCGCCCACGCGCGCTGGGAGGCGCACCGCAAGCAGGTGGCCGCGGCCGCTGCCGCGGACGCCGAGGCCGCCGCGGGTGGCGAGGCGGGCGCCGCCCCGTCGTCGTACTCCTCGTCCTCCGAGGAGGCGACCGGCACGCTCGCCTCGGACGAGGCGCTCGCCGCGCTGCGGGAGAAGCTCACCGGCAACTGACGCGTGCGAGGTCCGGGCCGGCGCCCGGGCCGCGCGCATGTCGCGAAGGCCCGTCACCCCTGCGGTGACGGGCCTTCGCCGTCCCTAGGCTGGGCGGCCATGAGCTCCTGGCGCACCGTCGACACCCGCACCGCCTACGAGAACCGGTGGATCCGCGTGCGCGAGGACCACGTCGTGATGCCGGACGGGAAGCCGGGGCTCTACGGGGTCGTCGAGCTGCGCCACCCGGCGGTCTTCGTCGTCGCGCTGGACGACGAGGAGCGGGTGCTGCTGGTCACGCTCGACCGGTACACCGTCGGGTCATCCGTCGAGGTGGTCGCCGGGGGCTCGGACGGGCAAGAGCCCCTGGTGGCCGCCCGGCGCGAGCTGGCCGAGGAGGTGGGGCTGGCCGCCGACGAGTGGACCGTGCTCGGCGGGATGGACGCGCTCAACGGCGTCGTCGTCGCACCGGAGCACGTGTTCCTGGCGCGGCACCTGCACGCCGCGGTGCCGGCCGCGACGTTGGCTGCGACGCAGCGCGAGGAGGGGATCGCCGGCGCGCGGTTCGTCCCGTTCGGGGAGGCGCTGGCGATGATCGCGGCGGGGCGGATCCGTGACGGGGAGACGATCGCGGCACTGGCGCTGGCAGGCATCCACCTCGGTCGGTTCCGCTAGCCGACCGGCAGGCGTCGCCGAAGGCTGCTCGGCACGGCAGGATGGCGCCCATGCAGCGCATCGGGTTGACCGGCGGGATCGCGGCGGGCAAGTCGGTGGTGGCGCGGCGGTTCGCCGAGCTCGGCGCGGTCGTCATCGACGCGGACGAGCTCGCACGGCTGGCCGTGCAGCCCGGCACGAGCGGGTACGACGAGGTGGTGACGACCTTCGGCCCGCAGGTCGTCGCCCCGGGGGGCGCGCTCGACCGGGAGGCGCTCGCGCGGCTCGTCTTCGCCGACGCCGACGCGCGCCGGCGGCTCGAGGCGATCGTGCACCCGCAGGTACGTCGGCTCGCGGCCGAGCGGGAGGCGGCGGCCGCCGCGGCCGACCCGGCGGCCGTGGTGGTGCACGACATCCCGTTGCTCGTCGAGACCGGTCAGGCCGACTCGTTCGGCCTCGTGGTGGTCGTCGCGGCGCCGGCGGCGCTGCGTGTGGACCGCCTCGTCCGGCTGCGGGGGATGGCGCCGGACGACGCGCAGGCGCGTGTCGGGGCCCAGGCGCCCGACGACGTGCGCGAGGCCGCCGCCGACGTGGTGCTCGACGGCACCGGCACCGACGAGGGCCTGCGGGCCCAGGTGGACACCCTGTGGCAGCGGCTCGTGGCCGAGCGCGCCGAGGAGGAGTGAGACGCCGCACCCCATCGGGTGAATGACGCCGGAACCACGCAACTTTCGGTGGCCGGCTGCCGAACAGGAGAGGACGGGCGCGACGAGGCGCTCGGTCCGCCTATGGGCGGGCGTCGCGGTGCGGGGACGCCGGGGGTGGAGATGTCCGTGTCGGCAGTGGGAACGCGCGGCTGGGCCGCGAGGCCGTGGCAGTCGAAGGCATCGGTTTCGGTGCAGTCGTCGCAGGTGTCGGCCGGCCGGATGGTCGAGCTGGCCGCGGAGGCGGCCCGGCACGTGCAGGACGACCGCGGCTGGGTCTCCGTGCGGGACCGCGCGACCATGCGCGTCGACCTGCGCGTGCGGGACATGGTCAAGGACGACGGCGCCGAGGTGATGCAGTTCCACGTCGAGGTGGCGCTCGGCGCCGGGCGCGTGACGGCCCGCAGCGCCGTCGACAGCTTCCAGATCAAGGAGGGGAGCTTCGGCGGCCTGATCTCCGTGGGCAACAAGAAGATCCTCGGCTACTCGGCGTACGAGCGGTACATGGAGGTCTTCGGCTCGCTCGTGGCGCAGGACGACCCCGCGGCGCAGGTCTCGTTCACCAGCGGCAAGTAGGGGCCCCGGCCCGGCTACGGCAGGGCGGGGACGGCCCCTGCCGTGCGGACCGTGCTCGCCGGGCGGCCGGCTCCGGTCGGGGCGGGGAAGAACAGCCGCCACAGGAGCGCGATCCCCAGCGTGCTCGTGGCGAGCGACGCCAGGCCGCTCGGGTGCTGCAGGTAGACGAGCAGGTAGCCCGCCAGGTGGATCCGGGCGACCAGCCTGCCCTGGACCAGGTCCGGGGGCACGGGCACCGCGTCGGCGGTGCGGTTGGCGTCGCCCTTGGTGGTGAGGGTCCCGTCGGCGGCGACCGCCGCCACGCGGTGGGTCACCACGTCGGTCGCGGTGCTCGGGTCGCGGAACGTGATGACGTCGCCCGGCACCACGGCCCCGGTGACGGGCGCGTCGACCACCACGTCACCGGGGACGAGGTGAGGTTCCATGGACCCGGTGTGCACCACGTAGACGTGGTACCCGCCGAGCGCCCAGGCCGCGGTCGCACCGAGCCCCGCGCACAGGACGACGAGCGCGAGCACGCCGAGGAGCCGGCGCGGCCGGCGTCGGCTCCTCGGCGGTCGTCTCATGGCTCTTGCCTGGTGGATGTCACGCCAGCGGCTTGCCGGCCTGGGTCGCGACGAGGTGGAACGGGACGGTGCCCTCGTACTGACCCTGCTGGGTCTGGAGCACGCCGTTGAGGCCGAACGTCACGGCGACGGTGCCGGTGGTGCCGCTCGGGAGGTTCGACGCCAGGAGGATCTTCGACGGGACGCCGCAGTACGGCGGGTACGTGCCGCCGGTGAAGATCGTGGCGCTGCCGCCGCGGCCGTTGGCGTCGACGCCGCACTCGTCCCCGTGGCCCAGGTAGGTGTTCGTGCCGTCGGCGAACGCCAGGTTCCCGGACGTGAAGGCCGTGCCGCCGTGCGAGTCGGCGACGCTGAAGAAGCCGTACCGGCCCAGGCCGCCGTCGGACCACGCCGGCGAGTTCTTGCCGCCGGTGAAGGCCGCGTACGGAGCGCCGCTCTGGTCGAACGTCAGCCACACGTCGACGTTGCCACCCGAGGCGGTGACCTGGTAGTTGATCGACTTGGTCTGGTTCACGCCCGGCATGAGGTTCGCGAAGTTGAGCGCGGTGGTGGTGTGCGGGTCGATCGCCAGCGAGAGGTGGCCGGACGTGGCGCTGATGGACCCGGCCTTCGAGTCGCTGAAGTAGGCGCCGGTGGCCGGCACCGTCGCGGCGACGAGCGCGCCGGTGGCGCACAGCGCCGTGACGAAGCCGCCGAGCTTGAGAAGCACTGCCTTCTGCATGACGTACCCCCAATGAGGACATGGCGGGCTAGCGCCCCCCATCTCCCCGAGCCAAGCAAGTACCGCCGGGGCGGCACATCCACAACTTTGACGATTGCGTGCGTCGGCTGTGCGGCTGCTCAGTCCCGCGCGACGCCGGTCTCGCCCACGTCGTCGAGCAGCGCCCGGGCCCGTGCGACGGCGGCGAGCTGGCTGTGCACGCCGAGCTTGTCGAGCACGCCCCGGATCTGGCTGCGCACGGTCGCCAGGGACACGACGGACTCGAGCGCGATCTCCTCGGCGGCGGCCCCGCGGACGAGGGAGTCGAGCACCTCGCGCTCGCGCCGCGTCAGCCGGCCGAGCACCTCCTGCGCCGCGGCTCGGCGGGCCGAGCGACCGCGCGCGGCCTGGACGATCCGGTAGTGGGACGCGGGGTCGTGCGGCTCGGGGCCGGCCAGGGCGCTCGTGACGGCGTCGACGAGCTCGTCGAACGGCCGGGTCTTGTCGAGCACGTCGATCGCGCCCTCGTCGAGCGCCCGGGCCACGGCCAGCATGTCGTGGCTGCCCGTGAGCACGAGCACGCGCGCGCCGGCGGCGCGGAGGGCACCGACGAGGCGGCTGCCGTCGCGGCCGTCCCCGAGGTGCAGGTCGAGCAGCACCAGGACGCCCGGGCCCGTGGCGCCCAGCACGTCCTCGGGACCGGTGGAGGGTGCGACGGCGGCGTCGAGCCCCCGCTCGCGCAGCGCCGCCACCAGCAGCTGCGCGAGGAGGAGGTGGTCCTCCACGACGAGGACGCGGTCGGTCACGACACGTCGGCCAGGAGGTCTTGGTCCGGCAGGGCGTCGGCCCGGCCCTCGCGCAGGTCGAGCGCGACGGTGGCGCCGGTGGTGCCCGGCGTCGGGCGCAGGAGCGTGAGGCTGCCCCCCTCGCGCTCGATGAGCCGGGACGAGACGAAGAGCCCCAGCCCGCTGCCCGGCGCGCGGGTCGCGGCGCCTCGCCAGCCCCGCTCGGCGGCATGGGTGAACGCGGCTGCCGGGAAGCCCGGGCCGTCGTCCGTGACGAGCAGACGGACCGTGCCGGGGCGTCGGGTCGGGTCCGTGCCGAGGGTCACCAGTGCACCCGGAGCGTGGCGGGCAGCGTTGGTGAGCAGGTGCCCGACGACCGCGACGAGCGCGTGCGGGCGGCCCACGACGAGGACCGCGGGCGAGACGCCGAGCGCGATGCGCTGCCCGGCCGCGCGGTGCGCAGCGACGACCGGTCGCAGGGCGTGCAGCACGCTGAACGTGTCCCCGGGCTCGTCGGACGGCCCGGACACCAGGTGGCGCAGCCGGGAGGCCTCGCTCTCGACGGCGACGGCGAGCTCGGCGTCCTCGGGATCGGCCCGGCGGCCGAGGCGGTCCGCGAGCACGTGCCCTGCCGCCTCGACGGCGAGCAGGGCGGAGGCGAGCTCGTGCTCCTGCTCGGCGCGCTCGTCGAGCATGGCCGCCAGCAGCGCCTCCAGGCGCGTGACCTCGGCCGTCACGGCGGCCCGCGGGCGCTGGCGGACGTGCGCGCGCGCCGCCGCCCCCGTGCCGACCCCCATGCCGTGGACGCTACCTGCGACGGCCGCGGTTGGCGATGGTTTGTCCGGATTCATCCGATTGTGCGAAGTTTCACCCTCCCGCCCAGCGACCCCGGAGGGCAGGGGAGGGCGAGGTCGGCCGTGTCGGTGGGGCGACGTACCGTGGCTCCATGCGCCCCGTCACGGACCTGCAACGCACGGTGGCGCCGTTCGAGGTGGTGAGCGAGTACCGCCCGAGCGGCGACCAGCCGGCCGCGATCGACGACCTCGCCCGCCGGCTGCAGGCGGGCGAGAAGGACGTCGTGCTGCTCGGGGCCACCGGCACGGGCAAGTCGGCCACCACGGCCTGGCTCATCGAACGGCTGCAGCGCCCCACGCTGGTCATGGCGCCGAACAAGACCCTCGCGGCCCAGCTGGCCACGGAGTTCCGCGAGCTGATGCCGCACAACGCGGTCGAGTACTTCGTCTCGTACTACGACTACTACCAGCCCGAGGCGTACATCCCGCAGACGGACACCTACATCGAGAAGGACTCCTCGATCAACGACGAGGTGGAACGGCTGCGGCACTCGGCCACGAGCTCGCTGCTGACGCGGCGCGACGTCGTCGTGGTCGCCACCGTGAGCTGCATCTACGGCCTCGGCACGCCGCAGGAGTACGTCGACCGGATGGTGACGCTGCGCGTGGGCGACGTGGTCGACCGCGACCAGCTGCTGCGCGAGTTCGTCACGATGCAGTACACCCGCAACGACATGGCGTTCACCCGCGGCACGTTCCGGGTGCGGGGCGACACCGTGGAGATCATCCCGGTGTACGAGGAGCTGGCCGTCCGGATCGAGTTCTTCGGCGACGAGATCGAGGCGATCGCGACGCTGCACCCGCTGACGGGTGACGTGGTGCGCTCCGAGCAGGAGGTCCACGTGTTCCCGGCCACCCACTACGTGGCGGGGCCGGAGCGCATGGAGCAGGCGATCACCGGGATCGAGTCCGAGCTCGAGGCCCGGCTGGCGGAGCTCGAGCGCGAGGGCAAGCTGCTCGAGGCGCAGCGGCTGCGCATGCGCACCACCTACGACGTCGAGATGATGCGCCAGATCGGCTCCTGCGCGGGCATCGAGAACTACTCGCGCCACATCGACGGGCGGGCCCCCGGCTCGGCGCCGAACACCCTGCTCGACTACTTCCCGGAGGACTTCCTCCTGGTGATCGACGAGTCGCACGTGACGGTGCCGCAGATCGGGGCCATGTTCGAGGGCGACCGGTCGCGCAAGCGCACCCTCGTCGACCACGGGTTCCGGCTGCCGAGCGCGATCGACAACCGGCCGTTGCGCTGGGAGGAGTTCACCGAGCGGATCGGGCAGACCGTGTACCTCTCGGCCACGCCGGGGCAGTACGAGCTGTCGATGTCCGACGGCGTCGTGGAGCAGATCATCCGGCCGACCGGCCTGGTCGACCCGCAGGTGGTGGTCAAGCCCACCAAGGGGCAGATCGACGACCTGCTCGGCGAGATCACCGAGCGCGTCGCGCGGGACGAGCGCGTGCTGGTCACCACGCTGACGAAGAAGATGGCCGAGGACCTGACGGACTACCTCCTGGAGAAGGGCGTGCGGGTGCGCTACCTGCACTCCGAGGTGGACACGCTGCGTCGGGTCGAGCTGCTGCGCGGCCTGCGGCTCGGGGGGTTCGACGTGCTCGTGGGCATCAACCTGCTGCGCGAGGGCCTGGACCTGCCGGAGGTGTCGCTCGTGGCGATCCTCGACGCGGACAAGGAAGGCTTCCTGCGGTCGGGCACGTCCCTCATCCAGACCATCGGGCGGGCGGCCCGCAACGTGTCCGGCGAGGTGCACATGTACGCCGACCGGATCACGCCGGGCATGGCGACCGCGATCGACGAGACCAACCGCCGGCGCGAGAAGCAGGTCGCCTACAACACCGAGCACGGCATCGACCCGACCCCGCTGCGCAAGAAGATCAACGACATCACCGACCTGCTCGCGCGCGAGGACGCCGACACGGCGCAGCTCATCGGCGGTGCCGGCCGGCAGGCGAGCCGAGGCAAGGCGCCCGTGCCGGGCTTCGGCTCCCGTGCGCCCCAGGACGACCGGACGAAGCTCGTCGGCGCGGCCGCGGGCGACCTCGCCGACCTCATCCAGGAGCTCACCGACCAGATGCACGCCGCCGCGGCGGAGCTGCAGTTCGAGCTGGCCGCCCGGCTGCGCGACGAGATCTCGGGGCTGAAGCGGGAGCTGCGCGACATGCGGGCCGCCACGGCCTGAGCCCGCACGGACCGGGCCCGAGCCGGCAGCGCCGGCCGGGCTGGGGCTGCCCTACACTGGCCGGCGGAGGGGAGTACTCCCCACGGTGTCGTCGTCACCACGGTCGCCAGCGTTGCCGGCCCGGTGACACCGGTCGGTGCCCGTCACGGGCCCGGCAGAGAAGACCTCCGGACTGTCAGCGTGCTCGCGCGTCGCTCCGGAGGTTGTGCCATGGATGTTCCCGGCTGGGTCTGGGCCCTCACCGTCGCCGTCATCGTCGTCATGCTCGTCGTCGACTACCTCGGCCACGTGCGCTCGCCGCACGCGCCCTCGCTCTCCGAGGCGGCGCGCTGGTCCGCCGGCTACGTGGGCGTCGCCCTCGTCTTCGGACTGGTCGTGTGGCTCGTCTGGGGCGGCGAGCTCGGGGGGCAGTACATCGCCGGGTACGTCACCGAGAAGAGCCTCTCGGTGGACAACCTCTTCGTCTTCGTCCTCATCATGGCCAGCTTCCGCGTGCCGCGACGCAACCAGCAGAAGGTGCTGCTCGTCGGGATCACCGTGGCGCTCGCCCTGCGTGCGGTGCTCATCTTCGCGGGGGCGGCGCTCATCGAGAACGTGAGCTGGATCTTCTACCTGTTCGGCGCCTTCCTGCTGTACACGGCGTGGACCCAGGTGCGGGGCGGCAGCGGCGGCGACGAGGAGTACACGGACAACGTGGTGCTGCGGCTGACCCGGCGCGTGCTGCGCTCGACCGACGACTACGTCGGCGACGCGCTGGTGGTGCGCCGCGACGGGCTCCGGTACGTCACGCCGATGCTGGCGGTGATGATCGCGATCGGCACGGCCGACGTGCTGTTCGCGCTCGACTCGATCCCGGCGATCTTCGGGCTGACCGAGCAGACCTACCTCGTCTTCACCGCCAACGCGTTCTCGCTGCTCGGGCTGCGCCAGCTGTTCTTCCTCGTCGACGGGCTGCTGGACCGGCTCGTCTACCTGTCCTACGGGCTGGGTGCGATCCTCGGCTTCATCGGCGTCAAGCTGGTGCTCCACGCGCTGCACGCGAACGAGCTGCCGTTCGTCAACCACGGCGAGCCGGTGGACGTGCCGGAGATCGGCACGTGGTGGTCGCTCGGTGTCATCGTGGTGGTGCTGGCCGTGACCACCCTCCTGTCGCTGCGCCGCACGCGGCGCGACGCCCGCGCGGAGCGGGCCCACGCCACGGAGGAGCGCGTCTGATGGTGCAGGAGATGCCCACGGTCTTCGAGGTCGCCTCGTTGGTCGCCGTGGTCGGCGTGCTCCTCGCCGACCTCATGATCGTCGGGCGCCGCCCGCACGTGCCGTCGGTCCGTGAGTCGGTCACGTGGGTGCTCGTCTACGTCGGGCTCGCGCTCGGCTTCGCGGGGCTCCTGGCCTGGTTCGGTGGCCCGACGCCGGCCGGACAGTTCGTGGCCGGCTGGCTCACCGAGTACTCGCTCTCGGTCGACAACCTCTTCGTCTTCATGCTCATCATGGGCGCGTTCGCGGTGCCGCGGGAGCAGCAGCAGCGCGTGCTCATGGTGGGGATCATCCTGGCGCTGGTGCTGCGCGGGGCGTTCATCCTGGCGGGCGCCGCGGTGATTGCGCACGTGGGGTGGGTGTTCTACCTGTTCGGGGCGTTCCTCGGCTACACGGCGGTCACGGTGTGGCGCCAGGGGAGCACGCGCGACGAGGAGTACCGGGAGAACGCGGTGGTGCGGCTCGCCGAGCGCGTGCTGCCCCTGACCCGCGAGTACCACGGCGGCCGGGTCCGTACCGTCGTCGACGGCCGTCGCGTGGTCACGCCGCTGCTCATCGTCTTCGTGGCGATCGGCACCACGGACGTGCTCTTCGCGTTCGACTCGATCCCGGCGATCTTCGGCCTGACGCACGACCCGTTCCTCGTGTTCACCACGAACGTGTTCGCACTCATGGGGCTGCGCCAGCTGTACTTCCTGCTCGGCGGGCTGCTGCGGGAGCTGACGTTCCTGCCCTACGGGCTGGCGGTGATCCTGGGGTTCATCGGCCTGAAGATGGTCTCCGAGGCGCTGCGGACGAACACGGTCCCGTTCGTCAACCACGGGCGCCCGGTGCGCTGGGCGCCGGAGGTGCCCACCTGGGTGTCGCTCGTCGTCATCGCCGCGGTGCTCGGCACCACGGTGCTGGCGAGCTGGGCGCACGGACGCCGGGTGCCGGCCGCTGTGCCGGACGTCCCGGACGACGAGGCCGAGCAGCCGCGCGGTTGACTCCGCGACGGCGGTCGTGCCGGGTGCGCCGGCCTCGCGCGACGGGAGCGGGAGCGGTCAGTCGGCCCAGGGGCCGAACACCTGGTCCCAGGCGTGCGCCTCGACCGTGGCCAGCACGCCGGCCGCGGCGTACGGGTCCTGCGCGAGCAGCCGGTCCAGCGCGTCGCGCGACGGCACCCGGAACACGAGGAGGGCGCCGGGCGCGTCGGTGAACGGCCCCGAGGCGAGCAGGTCGCCAGCGGCGAGCCGGTCGGCGAGCCAGGCGCGGTGCGTGGGGCGGGTCGCCGCGAGGGTGTCGGCCTGGTCGTTGTACGTGTAGCGCACGGCGTAGACGGTCACGGGACCATCCTGCCGCGCTCGTCGTGCGAGAGTGGCGGCATGCCCCGGACGCTGCGCTCGCTGCTCACCGACGACCTCCTGGCGACGATCCACGGACGCGCGGCCGGGCACGACCGCGACAACACCTTCCCCGAGGACGACCTCGCCGACCTGCGCGCCGCCGGCTACCTGCGGGCGTTCGTGCCGGCAGAGCTCGGCGGCGCGGGTCTCACGCTCGAGGAGGTGGCCCGCGAGCAGGTCCGGCTCGCGGGTGCGGCGCCGGCGACCGCGTTGTCCGTCAACATGCACCTCGTCGTCACGGGCATGGCCGCGCTGCTGCACGCCCGCGGGGACGACTCGATGGCGTTCGTGCTGCGCGACGCCGCCGCGGGGGAGGTGTTCGCGTTCGGCAACTCCGAGGCGGGCAACGACCTGGTGATGTTCGGCTCGCGGACGCGCGCGGAGCGCCAGCCGGACGGCGGCTACCGGTACTTCGGCACCAAGATCTTCACGTCGCTGGCGCCCGTGTGGACGCGGCTGGCGACCTTCGGGCTCGACGAGCGGCACCCGGACGGGCCGCGGCTGGTTCACGGCGTGGTGACGCGCGAGGGGACGACGACGAAGGACGACTGGGACACGCTCGGCATGCGGGCGACGCAGTCGCGGACCACGGTGCTCGACGGCGCCTACGCCCCGGCCGACCGGATCGTGCGAGCACTGCCGCCGGGACCCAGCGCGGACCCCTTCATCGTCGCGCTCTTCGCGGCGTTCGAGATCCTGCTCGCCGCGGTCTACACGGGCGTCGGGCGCCGTGCGCTGGCACTGGGTGCCGAGGCGACGCGGCGGCGGACGTCGCTGAAGTACGGCGGGCGTGCCTACAGCCAGGATCCGGACATCCGGTGGCGGGTGGCGAGCGCCGCGCTCGCGCAGGACGGCGCCGAGCTCGAGGTGTTCGCGCTGGCGAGAGGGATCGACGAGGGGGAGGACTACGGCACACGGCTGTTCGCCCAGCTCGTCGGCCTCAAGGTGCGCTGCACGGAGGCGGCGCGCGTGGTGGTCGACGGTGCGCTGCGGGTGAGCGGCGGGGCGGGCTACTCGAGCGGCCAGGAGCTCGGCCGGCTGTACCGGGACGTGCTCGCCGGCATCTACCACCCGTCGGACGACGAGTCCGCGCACGCGACCGTGGCGCAGTCGGTGCTGGGCCCGCTCGAGGGCTGACCGCCGACACCGAATCGTCACCCTACGGATCCGTAACCTACGGTTCCGTAGGTTTACGCTTGGCGCGTGCCGTCGGCCGCAGTCCCGCTCCCCGTTCCCCCCGCCTACCCCGCGGGCGTGCCCCGCGAGGTGGACGTTCCCGACGAGCCGCTGGGCGAGCTCCTCGTGTCGGCCGCCGTCCGCTTCCCGGACCGGGTCGCGGTCGACTTCCTCGGCCGCCGGACGACGTACCGCCAGCTGTCGGACGCGGTCGCGCGGGCCGCTCAGGTGCTCGTCGACCTGGGCGTGCGGGCCGGCGACCGGGTGGCGATCGTGCTGCCGAACTGCACCGCGCACGTGGTCGCGTTCCACGCCGCGCTGCGCATCGGCGCGGTCGTCGTCGAGCACAACCCGACGTACACGCCGGAGGCGTTGCGCCACCAGCTGGCGGACTGCGGGGCCAGCGTCGCCCTCGTCTGGACCAAGGCCGTCCCGGCCGTGCTCGAGGCCACCGGTCCCGAGCTGCGAACCGTCGTGGCCGTCGATATCGCCGCGGACCTGCCGTGGTCCAAGCGGTCGGCGCTGCGCCTGCCGGTCCGCGCCGCGCGGACGAAGCGGGCCGCACTGTGGGCGCCGGTACCGGCGGGCACGCCCTCGTGGCACCGCCTGGTCGCGCGCACCGGCCGGCTCCCCGGCGAGCACCCGTGGCCCGCCTCGTCCGACGTCGCGCTCATCCAGTACACCGGCGGGACCACCGGCACGCCCAAGGGCGCCGTGCTGACGCACCGCAACCTCATGGCGAACGTGGTCCAGTCGCGGCTCTGGCTCGGTGCGCGGGACGCGCTGGACGTCATGTACGCACCGCTGCCGTTCTTCCATGCGTTCGGCCTGACGGTGTGCCTGGCCTACGGGACGAGCACCGCCGCGACGCTCGTGGTCTTCCCGACGTTCGACGTCGACATGGTGCTCGCCGCGCAGCGACGGGTGCCGGCGACCTTCCTGCCGTGCGTGCCGCCGATGCTGGACCGCCTGGCGAAGGCCGCGACCGCGCGCCACGTCGACCTGACCTCCGTCGGCTACTCGATCTCCGGCGCGATGGCGCTCCCGGCCGAGGTCGCCCGGCGCTGGGAGGAGCTGACCGGCGGCCTGGTCATCGAGGGGTACGGCATGACCGAGACGTCGCCGGTGGCGCTCGGCAACCCGTTCACCGCGGCCCGGCGGCCCGGTGCGCTCGGCCTGCCCTGGCCGTCGACCGAGATCCGCATCGTCGACCAGGAGCACCCGGAGCGCGAGCTGCCGGCGGGAGAGCCGGGTGAGCTGCTCGTCCGCGGCCCCCAGGTGTTCCAGGGGTACTGGAACATGCCCGACGAGACGGCGCACCAGCTGCTCCCGGACGGCTGGCTGCGCACGGGCGACGTGGTGCGGGTGGAGCCGGACGGCTTCGTCGTCCTCGTCGACCGGATGAAGGAGATGATCGTCTCCGGCGGGTTCAAGGTGTACCCGTCGCAGGTGGAGGACCAGCTACGGACGATGCCGGGCATCGCCGACGTCGCGGTGGTGGGCGAGCCGTCGGGGACGCACGGCGAGAGCGTCGTGGCCGCGGTGGTCCTGGAGGAGGGCGCGCACGGCGTCGACCTGGATGCCGTCCGTGCCTGGTGCGCGCAGCGTGTGGCGCGGTACGCGTTGCCGCGCCGGCTCGTCGTGCTGCCGGACCTGCCGCGGTCCCAGGTGGGCAAGGTGCTGCGCCGCGTGGTGCGCGAGGCGGTGCTCGCGATGCCGAAGCCCGCGTTGCCCAAGCCGGCGGTGGCGCGAACCGGAGAGGCGACGTCGAGCGCCGGCTGACCGGCGCGACGCACCGTCCACCGATCGAACAGGTGTGCGAGTGTCGGTGCGGCGACGTAGACTCCCGAACCGTGAACGACCGGCTGGTGGTGCGGGGTGCCCGCGAGCACAACCTGCGGAACATCGACCTCGACCTGCCCCGTGACGAGCTCATCGTCTTCACCGGCCTGTCGGGGTCGGGGAAGTCGTCGCTCGCGTTCGACACGATCTTCGCCGAGGGGCAGCGCCGCTACGTCGAGTCGCTCTCGGCGTACGCGCGGCAGTTCCTCGGGCAGATGGACAAGCCGGACGTCGACTTCATCGAGGGCCTGTCGCCGGCGGTGTCGATCGACCAGAAGTCGACGAACCGGAACCCTCGCTCGACCGTCGGCACCATCACCGAGGTCTACGACTACCTCCGGCTGCTCTACGCCCGCGCGGGCACGCAGTTCTGCCCGGTGTGCGGTGAGCGGGTCCAGGCGCAGACGCCGCAGCAGATCGTCGACCGGCTGCTCGAGCTGCCCGAGGGCACGCGGTACCAGGTGCTGGCGCCGGTGGTGCGAGGCCGCAAGGGCGAGTACCAGGACCTCTTCGCAGAGCTGCAGGCCAAGGGGTTCGCCCGCGCCCGCGTCGACGGCGAGGTGGTGCAGCTGGCGAGCCCGCCCACGCTGGAGAAGAAGCTCAAGCACGACATCGAGGTGGTCGTCGACCGGCTCGTCGCGCGCGAGGGCGTGCAGCGGCGCCTCACCGACTCCGTGGAGACCGCGCTGGCGCTCGCCGGCGGGCTCCTCGTCGTCGACCTGGTGGACGCGGACCCGGACGACGAGGGCAAGGAGCGTCGCTTCTCGGAGCGTCGCGCCTGCCCGAACGACCACGTGCTCACGCTGGACGAGGTGGAGCCGCGCACGTTCTCGTTCAACGCCCCGTACGGCGCGTGCCCCGAGTGCACGGGCATCGGCTCACGGCTGGAGGTGGACCCGGACCTCGTCGTGCCGAACGAGGACCTCTCGCTCGCGCAGGGCGCGATCGCCCCGTGGGCGCAGACGTCCGCGGAGTACTTCGAGCGCGTGCTGACGGCGCTGGCCGACGACCTCGGCTTCTCGATGGACACGCCGTGGCGTGCGCTGCCGCAGCGGGCGAAGGACGCCGTGCTGCACGGCCAGGACTACGAGGTCAAGGTCCGCTACCGCAACCGCTGGGGCCGCGAGCGGCAGTACTCGACGGGCTTCGAGGGTGTCGTCAGCTTCATCGAGCGGCGGTACGCCGAGACGGACTCCGAGTGGAGCAAGGAGCGCTACGAGGCGTTCATGCGCGAGGTGCCCTGCCCGGTCTGCCAGGGGGCGCGGCTCAAGCCCGAGGTGCTCGCGGTCAAGGTGGGCGGCAGGTCCATCTGGGACGTCTGCCAGCTGCCGATCCGGGACGCCCGGGACTTCCTCGCCGACCTCGAGCTCGGCCCGCGCGAGCGTGCCATCGCCGCGCAGGTGCTCAAGGAGATCCTCGCGCGGCTCGGCTTCCTCCTCGACGTCGGGCTCGACTACCTGTCCCTGTCCCGTCCGGCCGCGACGCTCTCGGGTGGCGAGGCGCAGCGCATCCGGCTCGCCACGCAGATCGGGTCGGGGCTCGTCGGGGTGCTCTACGTGCTGGACGAGCCGAGCATCGGGCTGCACCAGCGCGACAACCGACGGCTCATCGACACGCTGACGCGGCTACGGGACCTGGGCAACACGCTCATCGTCGTCGAGCACGACGAGGACACCATCCGCACGGCCGACTGGATCGTCGACATCGGCCCGGGGGCGGGGGAGCACGGGGGTCGCGTGGTGCACTCCGGGGACCTCGCCGGGCTGCTCGCCAACCAGGAGTCCGTCACAGGCGCGTACCTCTCGGGCCGGCGCTCGATCCCCATGCCGCAGGTGCGGCGCCCGGTGGACGCGAAGCGCCAGGTGCGGGTGCTGGGCGCGGTGGAGCACAACCTGCGGGGCATCGACGTGTCGTTCCCGCTGGGCGTCTTCACCGCGGTCACGGGCGTGTCAGGCTCGGGCAAGTCGACGCTGGTCAACACGATCCTGTACACGGTGATGGCGAACCAGCTCAACGGTGCGCGGCAGGTGCCCGGGCGGCACCGCACGGTGACCGGGCTCGAGCTGCTCGACAAGGTGGTGCACGTCGACCAGGGGCCGATCGGGCGCACGCCGCGGTCGAACCCCGCGACGTACACCGGCGTGTGGGACCACGTGCGGCGGCTCTTCGCGGAGACCACCGAGGCGAAGGTGCGCGGCTACACGCCGGGGCGGTTCAGCTTCAACGTCAAGGGCGGTCGCTGCGACGCGTGCTCGGGTGACGGCACGCTGAAGATCGAGATGAACTTCCTGCCCGACGTCTACGTCCCGTGCGAGGTGTGCCACGGGGCCCGCTACAACCGCGAGACGCTCGAGGTGCACTTCAAGGGCAAGACGGTGGCGGACGTCCTGGCGATGCCGATCGAGGAGGCCGCCGAGTTCTTCTCGGCCGTGCCGGCGATCGCGCGCCACCTCAAGACCCTGGTCGACGTCGGCCTCGGGTACGTGCGGCTCGGGCAGCCGGCGCCCACGCTGTCCGGCGGTGAGGCGCAGCGCGTCAAGCTCGCCTCCGAGCTGCAGCGCCGGTCCACCGGCCGGACCGTGTACGTGCTCGACGAGCCGACCACCGGCCTGCACTTCGAGGACGTGCGCAAGCTGCTCGGCGTGCTGCAGTCCCTCGTGGACAAGGGCAACACCGTCGTCGTGATCGAGCACAACCTCGACGTCATCAAGAACGCCGACTGGGTGATCGACCTCGGGCCCGAGGGCGGCAACGGGGGCGGCCTCGTCGTCGCCGAAGGGACGCCGGAGCACGTGGCGACCGTCGAGGCCAGCCACACGGGCCGGTTCCTCGCCGAGGTGCTCGAACCGGAGCGGCAGCGTCAGAGCGCCTGACGGCGGTGGCCGGTCAGTCGTCGGTGGCCGGGACGGCGTCCAGGTAGGCGACGGGCGTCGGCTGCACGCGGACCGGGAAGTTGACGGACCGGGCGATGAAGCAGTGCTCCTCCGCCTCGTCGTGCAGCCGCGCGAGCACCTCGTCGGTCACCGGTGAGCCGTCCGGGAGCGTGGCGCCCGCCGCGACGGCCACCCGGGGGTGGAGCACCACCTCGGTGACGCGGCCCTGGCCGGCGGCCTCGACGCGGATGGTGCCGGCCGCGGTATCGGCGTAGCCGAGCACGGCCACGCCGTCCCGCGCCGCCAGGTGGAGCAGCCAGACCATGTGGCACTGCGCGAGCGACGAGACGAGCAGGTCCTCGGGCGACCAGCGGTGAGGGTCGCCGCGGAAGTGCGGGTCGGACGTGGCGAGGATGACCGGCCGGTCGCCGGCCGCGAGCTCGTGGTCGCGCCCGTAGGCGGTGAAGCTCGTCGTGCCGGTGCGGCGGGCGCCGGTCCACGTGAGGTCGACGGAGTACTGGTGCAGCTGGGGCACGGGCCCACGCTACCGACCCCGGTCGAATCCGCGAGCCCCGCGCGGCGGGTGGCGCGCGACGGCGCGGGGACGTCGGAGGCTCGAACTAGGCTCGAACGCATGGCCGACCCCGCCACCTACCGCCCCGCGCCGGGGGAGATCCCGGACGCGCCGGGCGTCTACCGGTTCCGGGACAAGGACGGCCGCGTCATCTACGTGGGCAAGGCCAAGAGCCTGCGCAACCGGCTCAACAGCTACTTCCAGGACCTCGCGGGCCTCCACCCGCGCACACAGACCATGGTGACCACGGCCGCGTCGGTCCAGTGGACCGTGGTCGGTACCGAGGTCGAGGCGCTCGCCCTCGAGTACTCCTGGATCAAGGAGTTCGACCCGCGGTTCAACATCAAGTACCGGGACGACAAGTCGTACCCGTACCTCGCCGTGACGATGGCGGACGAGTTCCCGCGCGTGCAGGTGATGCGCGGCGCCAAGCGCAAGGGCACCCGCTACTTCGGCCCGTACGCGCACGCGTGGGCGATCCGCGAGACGGTCGACCTGCTGCTGCGGGTGTTCCCGGTGCGGACGTGCTCGGCGGGCGTGTTCAAGCGCGCGCACCAGCAGGGGCGGCCCTGCCTGCTGGGCTACATCGACAAGTGCTCCGCGCCGTGCGTCGGGCGCATCAGCCCGGAGGACCACCAGCGGCTGGCGCAGGACTTCTGCGACTTCATGGCGGGCGACACCGCGCGGTTCACGCGGCGGCTGACCCAGGCGATGAAGGCTGCGGCGGCGGAGCTGGACTTCGAGCGGGCGGCCCGCCTGCGCGACGACATCGCGTCGCTCGAGCGGGCCACGGAGCGCAACGCGGTGGTGCTCAAGGACGGCACCGACGCGGACATCTTCGCCCTGGCCGGGGACGAGCTGGAGGCGGCGGTCCAGGTGTTCCACGTGCGGGACGGGCGCATCCGGGGCCAGCGCGGCTGGGTGGTCGAGAAGGTCGAGGACGTCGACGACGCCGAGCTCGTGGAGCGGCTGCTGCAGCAGGTGTACGGGCTCGCGGACGACGAGGGCGGGGACGGCGCGGCGGTGCCGCGCGAGGTGCTGGTGCCGGTGCTGCCGAGCGACGTGGAGCAGGTGCAGGCGTGGCTGACCGGCCTGCGGGGGGCGCACGTGAGCGTGCGGGTGCCGCAGCGCGGCGACAAGCGCGAGCTGGCGGCCACGGTGCGGCAGAACGCCGAGCACGCCCTCGCGCTGCACCGCACGCGCCGCGCCGGCGACCTGACGACGCGCAGCCAGGCGCTGCGCGAGATCCAGGAGGCGCTCGACCTGCCGAGCGCACCCCTGCGCATCGAGTGCTACGACGTGTCGCACACGCAGGGGACGTACCAGTCGGCGTCGATGGTGGTGTTCGAGGACGGCCTGCCGCGCAAGGGGGAGTACCGGCTCTTCACCGTCCGGGGGCCGGAGGGTGACGGAGCACGGGACGACACCGCGGCGATGCACGAGGTCATCACGCGCCGGTTCCGGCGCTACCTGGCGGAGCGCGACCGTGCGGGGGACGTGGAGCTCGGCGACGGGGCTGCGGAGGACGACGACGGTGTCCCGATGCGTTCCGGCCCGGTCGACGAGCACACCGGCAAGCCTGTGCGGTTCGCCTACCCGCCGAGCCTCGTGGTCGTCGACGGCGGCCCGCCCCAGGTGGCTGCGGCCGCCGCCGCGATGGCCGAGCTGGGGATCGACGACGTGGCGCTGTGCGGGCTGGCCAAGCGCCTCGAGGAGGTGTGGCTGCCGGGGGAGGCCTACCCGGTGATCCTGCAGCGCAGCTCCGAGGGGCTGTACCTGCTGCAGCGCGTGCGCGACGAGGCCCACCGCTTCGCCATCTCGGCGCACCGCAAGCGGCGCAGCAAGGGCATGACGGTCTCGGTGCTGGACGAGGTGCCCGGCGTCGGCGCGGCCCGGCGGGCGGCGCTGCTCAAGCACTTCGGCTCGGTGAAGCGGCTGCGTGCGGCGAGCGTCGAGGAGATCGCCTCGGTGCCCGGCATGGGCGAGCGCACCGCCGCCGCGGTGCTCGCGGCGCTGCGTGGCCCCGGCGCGTCCGACGGCGTCGGGTCCGTCCCGTCCGGCGACGGCCTGGCACCGGCCCCGTCGGCCGACGGCGCGCCGGGTCCCGCCGAGGGCGCCGACGAGCGGGCTGGCATGCTGGGCGCATGACGCAGGGCCCCGAACCGCAGCCGGTCACCGTCCCCGCGGGCATCCCGGTGGTCGAGGCGCACGCCAGCGCCCCCCGCCTGGACCAGCCGCAGGTCATCCTCGTCACGGGCATGTCCGGCGCGGGCCGGACGCGGGCGGCCGCGGTGCTCGAGGACCTCGGCTGGTACGTCGTGGACAACCTGCCCGCGCAGATGCTCGTCCACCTCGTCGGCATGCTGACGTCCGGCACGGCGGGTGGGCGCGCACAGCGGCTCGGCGCGGTCATCGACGTGCGGGGCGCCGAGTTCTTCGGCAGCCTCGACGCCGCGATCGACGAGGTGCAGGCCAGCGGCGTGGACCTGCGGGTGCTCTTCCTCGACGCGTCCGACGAGGCGTTGGTGCGACGCTTCGAGCAGGTGCGCCGGCCGCACCCCCTGCAGGGCGACGGTCGCGTGCTCGACGCGATCGCCGAGGAGCGCCGGCTGCTCGCACGGGTGCGGGAGCGGGCGGACGTCGTGCTGGACACGTCCGACCTGGCGCCGCAGGAGCTGGCGCGCAGCGTGCGCGCGCTCGCGCACGGCGACGGCCCGGACGTGCTGCGCATCTCCATCGTGTCGTTCGGCTTCAAGTACGGGGTGCCGGTGGACGCCGACCACGTGCTCGACGTGCGCTTCCTCGCCAACCCGTTCTGGATCTCGGAGCTGCGGCACCTCTCGGGGCGCGACGAGCCCGTGCGGCGCTACGTCATGGGCCTGCCTGGCGCGCAGACGTTCGTCGACCGGTACGTCTCCGCCCTCGAGCCCGTGATCGAGGGCTACCTGCACGAGGACAAGCGGTACGTCACCATCGCGGTGGGGTGCACCGGCGGCAAGCACCGGTCGGTGGTCATCGCGGACGCCCTGGCCACGCAGCTGCGGCAGAAGGGTCAGCTCGTCTCCGTGAGCGCGCGCGACCTGGGCAAGGAATGACCGCGGAGCAGCTCGCGGGCGCCCCACGCGCCGGCGAGCGTGGCCCCGCCGTGGTCGCGCTCGGCGGTGGCCACGGGCTTGCGGCGAGCCTGTCCGCGCTGCGGCTCATGTCGGACCGGATCACGGCCGTCGTCACGGTGGCCGACGACGGGGGCTCGTCGGGCCGGCTGCGCGCGGAGCTCGGCGTGCTGCCGCCGGGTGACCTGCGCATGGCGCTGGCCGCGCTCTGCGACGACTCCGACTGGGGCCGGCTGTGGCGCGACGTGCTGCAGCACCGGTTCGAGTCGGAGGGGGCGCTCGACCGGCACGCCGTCGGCAACCTCCTCATCGTGGCCCTGTGGGAGATCCTCGGGGACCCTGTGGCCGGGCTGGACTGGGTGGGCCGGCTGCTGGGTGCGCGGGGCCGCGTGCTGCCGATGGCCGCCGTGCCGCTGCGCATCGAGGCCGACGTCGTCGGAGCCGACGGGCGGACCCGGCTCGTGGACGGGCAGAGCCACGTCGCGGTCGCGAAGGGCCGCGTCGCGCAGGTGCGGCTCGACCCGCCGCGGCCGCCGGCGTGCCCCGAGGCCCTCGACGCGGTCCGGGAGGCCGACCTCGTCGTGCTGGGTCCCGGCTCCTGGTACACCTCCGTGCTGCCGCACCTGCTGGTGCCCGAGCTCCACGAAGCGCTCGTCACCAGCCGGGCCCGGACCATCGTCACGCTCAACCTCCAGCCGGAGCGCATCGGAGAGACGCTGGGGATGCCCGTGACGGACCACCTGGCCGCGCTCGCCGAGCACGCCCCGGACCTGCACGTCGATGCGGTCGTCGTGGACCCGGGCGCGGTGGAGGACGTCGACCTGCTGGCGGAGCGGTGCGCCGCGATGGGTGCGCGGATGCTCCTGCGGCAGGTGGGCCGGGGCGACGGCACGGCCCAGCACGACCCGCTGCGCCTGGCGGCCGCGTACCGCGACGTCGTCGACGGCTTCTACGGGGACGTGCGCGGCTGAGCGGCTCCGACCGGGCTGCGTCGGCGCGCCGTCGGGATGGCAAGATGCCCCCATGGCTCTGACGGCACAGGTCAAGGACGAGCTCGCCCGTCTCAAGGTCGACCGCACGTCGTGCCGCAAGGCCGAGGTCTCCGCGACGCTCCGCTTCGCCGGGGGCCTGCACATCATCTCCGGCCGCATCGTCGTCGAGGCCGAGCTCGACACCGGCGCGGCCGCGCGGCGCCTGCGCCAAGCGATCTCCGAGGTGTACGGGCACGAGAGCGACGTCATCGTGGTGTCCGGCGGCGGGCTGCGGCGCGGCAGCCGGTACGTCGTGCGGGTGGTCAAGGACGGCGAGTCGCTCGCGCGGCAGACCGGCCTCCTCGACAACCGGGGTCGCCCGGTGCGCGGCCTGCCGCCCCAGGTGGTGTCCGCGGGCGTGGGCGAGGCCGAGGCCGCCTGGCGGGGGGCCTTCCTCGCGCACGGGTCCCTCACCGAGCCAGGACGCTCGTCGGCGCTCGAGGTGACGTGCCCCGGACCCGAGGCCGCCCTCGCGCTCGTCGGTGCGGCGCGCCGGCTCGGCATCTCGGCCAAGGCCCGTGAGGTGCGCGGCATCGACCGGGTGGTCATCCGCGACGGGGACGCGATCAGCGCGATGCTGGCCCGGCTCGGCGCGCACGAGACGATGCTCGTGTGGGAGGAGCGGCGCGTGCGCCGCGAGGTGCGCGGCACCGCCAACCGGCTGGCGAACTTCGACGACGCGAACCTGCGCCGGTCGGCGCGCGCGGCCGTCGCCGCCGGCGCCCGGGTGGAGCGCGCGTTCGAGATCCTCGGCGACGAGCTGCCCGACCACCTGCGCCAGGCCGGCGAGCTGCGGCTCGCGCACAAGGAGGCTTCGCTGGAGGAGCTCGGCAAGCTCGCGGACCCGCAGCTGACGAAGGACGCGGTCGCCGGCCGGATCCGGCGCCTGCTGGCGACGGCCGACAAGCGGGCCGCGGACCTGGGCATCCCGGACACCGAGGCGAGCCTCTCGCCTGACATGCTCGACCTCTGATTCCGTGCGACCTTCGTCGCAGGCGACGGCATCGAGGCCGGGTATAGGGTCCTGTCATCCGATCGTCACAAGGGCGTCACGTGTTCGGCACGTCTGAGGACGGCCGGCCGTACCCCACGTGGTCGACGCGGACGCACATCGGCGTGCGAGTGTTCCCACCAGTCATTACGTGTGCGCCGACCCGTTCGGCGCGTGCCGAGGAGGGCAAGTGACCATCAAGGTCGGCATCAACGGCTTCGGCCGTATCGGGCGCAACTTCTACCGGGCGCTCATCGCCTCCGGTGCGGACGTCGAGGTTGTCGGGGTCAACGACCTCACCGACAACAAGACCCTGGCCCACCTGCTCAAGTACGACACGGTGCTCGGCAAGTTCGAGAAGACCGTCGAGTACGACGACGAGAACATCATCGTCGACGGCAAGAAGATCCGCGTCCTCGCCGAGCGCGACCCCGCCAACCTCCCCTGGGGCGAGCTGGGCGCCGACATCGTCATCGAGTCGACGGGCTTCTTCACCGACGCGACGAAGGCCAAGGCCCACATCGACGGCGGCGCGAAGAAGGTCATCATCTCCGCTCCGGCGAAGAACGAGGACGCCACGTTCGTCATGGGTGTGAACCACACCAACTACGACCCGGCGAACCACCACATCATCTCGAACGCGTCGTGCACCACGAACTGCCTGGCCCCGCTGGCCAAGGCGCTCAACGACTCGATCGGCATCGTGCGTGGCCTCATGACCACCATCCACGCCTACACCGGCGACCAGAACCTGCAGGACGGCCCGCACCGCGACCTCCGCCGCGCCCGCGCCGCCGCGCAGAACATCGTCCCCACCTCCACCGGTGCCGCGAAGGCCGTCGCCCTCGTGCTGCCGGAGCTCAAGGGCAAGCTCGACGGCTACGCGCTCCGCGTGCCGGTCATCACGGGCTCCGCCACGGACCTCACGTTCACGGCGCCCAAGGAGACCACGGTCGAGGAGGTCAACGCGGCGGTCAAGGCGGCCGCGGAGGGCGCCCTCAAGGGTCACCTCAAGTACGTGGACGACGAGATCGTCTCGAGCGACATCGTGACGGACCCGACCCAGAGCATCTTCGACTCCAAGCTGACGAAGGTGATCGGCGACCAGGTGAAGGTCGTGGCCTGGTACGACAACGAGTGGGGCTACTCCAACTCGCTCGTCGCGCTGACCCAGTACGTGGGCGAGCGGCTCTGACCGTCCCGCGCTAGCACCACCAGCCATGCGTCCGCGTGCGCCCCGGCCTTCCCGCCGCCAGGCGCACGCGGACGCTGTGCTGTGCGGCCCCTTCACCCCTGCGCGGCCGGCCCCGGTCCGCGACGACATGACCAGGTAGGAGACATGCAGACCATCGACGATCTGGGCGACCTGCGCGGCAAGCGCGTGCTCGTCCGTTCCGACTTCAACGTCCCGCTCAAGGACGGCGTCATCACCGACGACGGCCGGATCCGCGCGGCGCTGCCGACCCTGCAGGCGCTGCTCGGCAAGGGCGCCCGCGTGGTCGTCACGGCGCACCTCGGCCGCCCGTCGGGCGAGGGCTTCGAGGCGAAGTACTCGCTCGCGCCCGTCGCCACGCGGCTGGGCGAGCTGCTCGGCCAGCCGGTCGCGCTGGCCGGGGACCTCGTCGGCGAGTCGGCGAAGGCCACGGTCGCCGCGCTGGAGGACGGCCAGGTCGTGCTGCTCGAGAACGTGCGCTTCGACGCGCGCGAGACGAGCAAGGACGAGGCCGCCCGCGGCGCGCTGGCCGACGAGCTGGCCGCGCTGGCCGACGTGTACGTGTCCGACGGCTTCGGCGTGGTGCACCGCAAGCAGGCCTCGGTGTACGACGTCGCCAAGCGGCTGCCGCACGCGGTGGGCTCGCTCGTCCTCAAGGAGGTCGAGTCGCTGCGCAAGGCGACCGAGAACCCCGAGCGGCCCTACGTCGTCGTCCTCGGCGGCGCCAAGGTGTCCGACAAGCTCGGCGTCATCTCCAACCTGCTGACGAAGGCCGACCGGCTCGTCATCGGGGGCGGCATGGCCTTCACGTTCGCCGCCGCCCAGGGCCACTCGGTGGGCAAGAGCCTGCTCGAGGCCGACCAGGTCGAGACCGTCAAGGGCTACCTGGCGACCGCGGCCGCCAAGGGCGTCGAGATCGTGCTGCCGGTCGACGCGGTGGTCGCGCCCGAGTTCAAGGCCGACGCGCCGGCGACCGTGGTCGCGATCGACGCGATCCCGGAGGACCAGATGGGCCTGGACGTCGGCCCGCAGACGGCCGCCCTGTTCGCGTCGAAGATCGTCGACGCCAAGACGGTCGTGTGGAACGGCCCGGCGGGCGTGTTCGAGTTCGAGGCGTTCGCGGCCGGCACGCGTGCCGTGGCGCAGGCCCTCGTGGACGCCCACGCGGCGGGCGCGTTCACCATCGTCGGCGGCGGCGACTCGGCCGCCGCGATCCGGATCCTCGGCTTCGACGAGGCCGACTTCGGTCACATCTCCACCGGTGGCGGCGCCTCCCTCGAGTTCCTCGAGGGCAAGAGCCTGCCGGGCATCGCGGTCCTGGAGGACTGAGCACCATGGCTGGTCGCACCCCGCTCATGGCGGGCAACTGGAAGATGAACCTGGACCACCACGAGGCGGTCCACACCGTGCAGAAGCTCGCGTGGCTGCTGCAGGACGCCAAGCACGACTACGCGTCGGTCGAGGTCGCGGTCATCCCGCCCTTCACCGACCTGCGCAGCGTGCAGACCCTGGTCGACGCCGACAAGCTCGGCATCGTCTACGGTGCGCAGGACGTGTCGACGCACACGTCGGGCGCCTTCACCGGGGAGATCTCGCCGCTGTTCCTCAGCAAGCTCGGCTGCACCTACGCGGTGGTCGGGCACAGCGAGCGGCGGCAGTACCACGCCGAGGACGACGCGCTCGTGGGCGCCAAGGTGGCCTCGGCCCTCGCGGCCGGGCTCACGCCCATCCTGTGCATCGGCGAGCCGCTGGACGTCCGCAAGGCCGGGACCCACGTCGCGCACACGCTGGCGCAGCTCGACGGCGCCCTCGCCGGCCTCACGGCGGAGCAGGTCAAGCAGATCGTCGTCGCCTACGAGCCCGTGTGGGCCATCGGCACCGGCGAGACCGCGACGCCCGAGGACGCCCAGGAGATGTGCGAGGCCATCCGCAACCGCATCGACGCGCTGCACGACGTCGAGGTCGCGGACACCGTGCGCGTCCTGTACGGCGGCTCGGTGAAGTCGTCGAACGTCGCGGCGATCATGGCGAAGGCCGACGTCGACGGCGCGCTCGTCGGCGGCGCGAGCCTCGACCCCGAGGAGTTCTCGAAGATCGTGCGCTACCAGGCGCACGCCGTCGGGCTCTGATCGCTCGGAACGGCGGGGCGGGCGCTGCCCGCCCCGCCGTTCCATGCCCTGATCCGTGCCGAAGGTCGTTCACCAGCAGGGCAAACGTCGCTTACCCTTGATGCCGTCCAGTACCGCTTCGTGAGGAACCACTTCCCGTGACCGTCCTGCGCATCGTCCTTCAGGTGCTGCTGGTGCTCAGCAGCCTCCTGCTCGTGCCGCTCGTGCTGCTCCACAAGGGCCGCGGCGGTGGCCTGTCGGACATGTTCGGCGGCGGCATCACCTCGAACGTCGGGTCGTCGGGCGTCGCGGAGCGCAACCTCAACCGCATCACGATCACGGTGTCGATCGTCTGGGTCCTCATCATCACCGGGCTCGGCCTGCTGGAACGCTGGAGCTGAGGAACCATGGCGAGCGGAAGTGCGATCCGGGGGTCCCGCGTCGGTGCCGGCCCCATGGGCGAGGCGGAGCGGGGCGAGGCTGCCCCGCGCGTGTGGATCTCCTACTGGTGCGCGAACGGCCACGAGACGCGGCCGAGCTTCGCGGAGGAGGCGGTCGCCGAGGCGCCCGTCACGTGGGACTGCCCGCGCTGCGGCTTCCCGGCCGGGCAGGACAAGGACAACCCGCCCGCGCCGTTCCGGAACGAGCCGTACAAGACGCACCTGGCCTACGTGAAGGAGCGGCGGTCCGACGAGGACGGCGCCGCGATCCTCGACGAGGCCCTGGCCGCACTGCGCGCGCGCCGCGGTCGCTGAGCGGTCCCTCACCCGCGGTCGGGCGCGGTCGCGGCCGGCCTCAGGCGGGGATGCGGCTCGCGGCGGCGACGTCGACGAGCCAGAGCGTGCGCTCCGTGCCGAGGGCGCCGGCGGCCGGGATCTCGTCGACGCGCGCACCGGAGAGCGCGGCGGCGACGGCCTCGGCCTTCTCCTCGCCGGCCACGACGAACCACACCTCGCGCGCGGCACGGATCGCCGGGTAGGTGAGCGACACGCGGCGCGGCGGCGGCTTGGGGGAGTCGGGCTCGCCGACGACCGTGCGGACCTCCTCGTGCAGCGTGGCATGGCCGGGGAAGAGCGAGGCGACGTGGCCGTCGGGGCCGACGCCGAGCAGCAGCACGTCGAACTCGGGGACGCCGGCCGGTGCCCCGACCAGGCCGGTGGCGGCCGGAGCCACGCCGCCGCTCGGGCTGGCGTCGTCCACGTCGTCGTCGGCCGGCGCGTACCGGGCGAGCTCGTGCGCGTAGGCCTCGGCGGCGGCGCCCTCGTCGGGCGCCGCCCCCTCGGCCGGCATCGCATGGACGTGGTCCGGCGGCAGGGGGAGCGCGTCGAGCAGCGCCTCGCGGGCCTGGCGCTCGTTGCGGTCGGGGGAGTCGGGGGCGACGAAGCGCTCGTCGCCCCACCACACGTGGACGCCCGACCAGTCGACCGCGTGCCGCACGGGCGAGGCCGCGACCGCCGCGAGCGTGGCGATGCCGACGGTGCCGCCCGTGAGCACGACGTGCACCGGGGAGCGCAGCGACTGCAGGTCCAGGAGCCGGACCAGCAGGCGCGCGGCCGTCGCGTCCGCGACGGCGGCGGCGTCCGGGTGGACGACGACCTCCACGTCGCGCGCCCGTGCGCCCGCGTGCCGCCCGCGCGTGGCGTCGGGCGCGACGACGACGGGTTGTTCGCCGTGGACCGGGCCGGAGTCGTCGGCCGTGCTCACGCCGGCACCTTCCCGAGGCCCTTGGTGATGACCTCGCCGTAGACCTCGTCCGGATCGAGCCGGCGCAGCTCCTCGACGAGGCACTCCTTGAGCTGACGGATCGGCAGCGCGATGCGGTGCGGCGGCTGGCCGGGCTGGTGCAGCTCGGCGGTCTTGCCGTCCGGCCGGTCGAGCACGATCGCCCCGCCCGACCGCTCGAGCCGCACCTCGGTGATCGCGGGCGCCCCGGGGATGCGGTCGATCTCCACCGGGCAGCGCAGCGCCCAGCCGAGCCACGCGGCCATGAGGTCGAGCGACGGGTGGCTCGCCTCGCCCCGCACCACGGCCTTGTGCACCGGCTCGAACGGCGGCTGGTCGAGGGTCGCCGCGATGAGCCCGCGCCACAGCGTGGCGCGCGTCCACGCCAGGTCGGTGTCGCCGGCGGTGTAGGTGCTGGCGAGGTGACGCAGCGTCGACGTCGGGTGGGTGCACTGCGTCGTGTCGGTGATGCGGCGCATGCCCATCCTGCCGATGGGGTGCTCGCCCGGGTGGTCCGGCACCTCGAAGGGCCACCAGACGACGATGGGCGCGTCGGGCAGCAGCAGCGGCGTCACCAGGCTGTCGAGGTGGTCGCCCAGCTCGCCCGCCGGGTAGAGCAGCACCACCTCGCTGGCCCCCGCGTCGCCGCCCAGCCTGATCTGGGCGGCGAGGTGCGAGTCGGGGCGCGTGTCGATGGTCGACAGCACGATGATCCGGCACGGGTGCTCCCGGCTGGCCGCGTTGGCGGCGTCGATCGCCTCCTCCGGGTCGTGCGCGCCGGCGTCGATGACGAGCGTGAGCACGCGGCCGAGCGCCACGACGCCGCCCTCGTCGCGCTCCTCCACGAGGCGCTTGTTGATGTCGCGCGTCGTGGTGTCGGGGAGGTCGATGATCACGGCTGCCTCCAGGTGCGTCCGTCGCGCGCCATCATCTCGTCGGCCGAGGCCGGCCCCCACGAGCCCGCGGGGTACGGGTCCGGCTTGCCGTGCTTGTGCCAGTAGTCGATCACCGGGTCGAGCACGCGCCAGGACAGCTCGACCTCGTCCTGCTGCGGGAACAGCGGCGGGTCGCCGAGCAGCACGTCGAGGATGAGGCGCTCGTACGCCTCGGGTGACGTCTCGGTGAACGCGTGGCCGTAGCCGAAGTCCATCGTGACGTCGCGCACCTCCATCGCCGTGCCCGGCACCTTCGCGCCGAACCGCACGGTGACGCCCTCGTCGGGCTGGATGCGGATGACGATCGCGTTCTTGCCCAGCTCCGAGGTGTCGGAGGACTCGAACGGCAGGTGCGGCGCCTTCTTGAACACGACGGCGATCTCGGTGACCCGCCGGCCCAGCCGCTTGCCGGTGCGCAGGTAGAACGGGACGCCGGCCCAGCGCCGGGTGTCGATGTCGACCCGGATGGCCGCGAAGGTCTCGGTCACGGAGTCGGGGTTGAACCCCTCCTCCTCGTGGTAGGCCACCACCTTCTCGCCGCCCTGCCAGCCGCCGAGGTACTGCCCCCGGGCGGTGTGCTTGCCGAGGTCGCGGGGGAGCCGCACCGCGGAGAGCACCTTCGTCTTCTCGGCGCGCAGGTGGTCGGCGTCGAACGAGACCGGCTCCTCCATCGCGGTGAGTGCGAGCAGCTGCATGAGGTGGTTCTGGATGACGTCGCGCGCGGCGCCGATCCCGTCGTAGTACCCGGCGCGGCCGGCGATGCCGATGTCCTCGGCCATGGTGATCTGCACGTGGTCGACGTAGTTGGAGTTCCAGATCGGCTCGAACAGCTGGTTGGCGAACCGCAGCGCCAGCAGGTTCTGCACCGTCTCCTTGCCCAGGTAGTGGTCGATCCGGAAGATGTCGTCCGGCCGGAACACCTGGGACACGATGTCGTTGAGCTCGCGTGCGCTGGCCAGGTCGTGGCCGAACGGCTTCTCGATGACCACACGGCGCCACGTGCCCTCGCGCGGCTGCGACAGCCCGGAGCGCGCCAGCTGCTCGCACACGACGGGGAAGGACGCGGGCGGCACCGAGAGGTAGAACGCGTGGTTGCCCTCCGTGCCGCGGTTGACGTCGAGCTCCTCGACGGTCTCGGCGAGGCGGTCGAACGCCCCGGCCTCGTCGAACGTCCCGGCGACGAAGCGGATCCCCTCGGACAGCTGCCGCCACGTCGCCTCGCGGAACGGCGTGCGCGCGTACTCCTTGACGGAGTCGTGGACGATCTGGGCGAAGTCCTGCGTCTCCCAGTCGCGGCGGGCGAACCCGGTGAGGGCGAAGCCCGGCGGCAGCAGGCCGCGGTTGGTGAGGTCGTAGACCGCGGGCATGAGCTTCTTGCGCGCCAGGTCGCCCGTGACGCCGAAGATCACCAGGCCGCACGGCCCGGCGATGCGGCGCATCCTCCGGTCGCGGGGGTCACGCAGCGGGTTGTGCCCGGGGGCGACGCGGGCGGGGCTCACCGGGCCGCCCCGGTCGTCGCAGCGTCCAGGCCGGTGCGGACGCTCTCGCGCAGCTGGTTCCACGAGGCCACGAACTTGTCCACGCCCTCGGACTCCAGCGCGTCCGTCACCTCCTCGAACGAGATGCCGAGCGCTTCGACGCCGGCGACGACGGCGGCCGCCTCGTCGTACGTGCCCGTCACCGTGTCGCCCGTGGCAGCGCCGTGGTCGGCCACCGCGTCGAGCGTCGCCTCCGGCATGGTGTTGACCACCCCGCGCACGACGAGGTCGTCGACGTACTTGGTGTCCGGGTAGGCCTTGTCCTTGACGCCCGTCGAGGCCCACAGGGGCCGCTGCGGGTGCGCGCCGGCCGCCGCGAGGGCCGCCCAGCGCGGCGTGGCGACGACGTCCTCGTAGGCGGCGTAGGCCAGCCGGGCGTTGGCCACGGCGGCCGCACCCCGGAGGCGGGCGGCCTCGGGCGACCCGATCGCGTCGAGCCGCGGGTCCACCGCGCTGTCCACGCGGGAGACGAAGAACGACGCCACCGAGCCGATCGGCGTCAGGTCGAGGCCCGCGGCCTGAGCCTGCTCGAGCCCGGCCAGGAACGCGTCCATCACGGCGCGGTAGCGCTCGATCGAGAAGATGAGCGTGACGTTGACGCTGATCCCCTCGGCGAGCACGGCCGTGATGGCGGGCAGGCCCTCGACGGTCGCCGGGATCTTGATGAAGAGGTTCGGGCGGTCCACCTGGGCCCACAGTGCCCGGGCCGAGGCGATGGTGCCCGCGGTGTCGTGCGCGAGCGCCGGCTCGACCTCGATCGAGACGCGCCCGTCCACGGTGCCGGAGGCCTCGTAGACGGGCCGGAGCACGTCGCACGCCTCGCGCACGTCGTCCGTGGTGATCCGGAACACGGCCTCGTCGAGCGAGGTCCCGGCCGCGGCCAGCGCGGCGAGCTGCTCGGCGTAGTAGTCGCCGTGCGCGAGCGCGGCCGCGAAGATCGTCGGGTTCGACGTCACCCCGACGACCCCGCGGTCGACGAGCGCCTTGAGGCCGCCGGAGCGGGTGCGCCCGCGTGACAGGTCGTCGAGCCAGACCGCCACGCCGGCGTCCGCCAGCCGCTGCAGGGGGCTGTCCTGCGAAGTCATGTCCTGCCCCTTCTGTGGTCCCGGCCGGGCGGAGACCCGCCCGGCCGTGGGGCGCGGCACCCTACGCGGCGCCGCCCCTCGAGGCCGCGAGCGACGAGCGCGCGGCCGCCGCGACGGCGTCGGCCGTGATCCCGTACTCCCGGTACAAGGTCTCGTAATCCGCGGAGGCGCCGAAGTGTTCCAGGCTGACCGCGGAACCGTGCGCACCGAGGTACTTGTGCCACGACAGGGCGATGCCGGCCTCGACGCTCACGCGGGCCGCGACGGACGACGGCAGCACCGACTCGCGGTACGCCTCGTCCTGCTCGTCGAACCACTCGAGGCACGGCGCGGACACCACGCGCGTGGGGATGCCCTCGGCCTCGAGGGTCTCGCGCGCCTGCACGGCGAGCTGCACCTCCGAGCCGGTGCCGATGAGCACGACCTGCGGGGCGCCGCCGGTCGCCTCGAGGAGCACGTAGGCGCCGCGGCGCACGCCGTCGGTGGTGGCGTAGCCCTCCTCGCCGCGCGGGAACGTGGGCACGTTCTGCCGCGTGAGGATGAGGCCCACCGGGCCGCCGCGCCGCTCGAGCGTCGCCTGCCAGGCGGCGGCGGTCTCGTTGGCGTCCGCGGGGCGGACCACCGACAGGCCGGGGATCGCGCGCAGCGCGGCGAGGTGCTCGACCGGCTGGTGCGTGGGGCCGTCCTCGCCGAGGCCGATGGAGTCGTGCGTCCACACGTAGGTGGTGGGGATGCCCATGAGGGCGGCCAGCCGCACGGAGCCGCGCATGTAGTCCGAGAACTGGAGGAACGTGCCGCCGTAGGCGCGCGTGAGCCCGTGCAGCACGATGCCGCTGATGATGGCGCCCATGCCGTGCTCGCGGATGCCGAAGTGCAGCGTGCGGCCGTACTCGTCGCCCGCGAACTCGGAGCTGGAGCGGTGGGCCGGCAGGAACGACGGCTCGCCCTTCATCGTCGTGTTGTTCGAGCCGGCCAGGTCGGCCGAGCCGCCCCACAGCTCCGGCAGCACCGGCGCGAGGGCCGACAGCACCGAGCCGGACGCGGACCGCGTGGCGACGTCCTTGCCGGCGGGGAACGACGGCAGGGACTGCTCCCACCCGGCGGGCAGCTCGTGCGCCACGAGGCGGTCCAGCAGCGCGGCGCGGTCGGGGTTGGCGGCGCGCCACTCGTCGTAGGCGCGCTGCCAGGTGGCCCGCTCGGCTGCGGCCCGGGCGGCGAGCCGGCCGCGGGTGTGCTCGATGACCGCGGGCTCGACGTCGAACGACGCGTCGGGGTTGAACCCGAGGACCTCCTTGAGGCCGCGCACGGCCTCGGTGCCGAGCTTGGAGCCGTGCGCCGCGTGGGAGCCGGTCTTGCCGGGCGTGGGCCAGGCGATGAGCGTGCGCAGCGCGATGAACGTGGGCCGGTGCGTCTCGGCCTTCGCCTCCGCGATCGCGGCGGCGAGCGCGTCCACGTCCTCGCGGTACTCGCCGCCGGCGGTCCAGTCGACCACCAGCGTCTGCCAGCCGTAGGCGGCGTAGCGCGCCAGGGTGTCCTCGCCGAACGCGATGACCGTGTCGCCCTCGATGGAGATCTTGTTGTCGTCCCACACGACGACGAGGTTGCCCAGCTCCTGCGTCCCGGCGATCGACGACGCCTCGCCCGAGACGCCCTCCTCGAGGTCGCCGTCGGAGGCGATGACGATCACGTGGTGGTCGAACGGGCTGGTGCCGGGGGCCGCGTCCGGGTCGAGCAGGCCGCGCTCACGGCGCGCGGCCATCGCCATGCCGACGGCCGACGAGATGCCCTGGCCCAGCGGGCCGGTGGTGATCTCGATGCCCTTGGTGTGGCCCCACTCGGGGTGGCCGGGGGTCTTCGAGCCCCACGTCCGCAGCGCCTCGAGGTCCTCGAGCTCGAGCCCGAAGCCGCCGAGGTAGAGCTGGATGTACTGCGTCAGGCTCGAGTGGCCGGCGGACAGCACGAACCGGTCGCGTCCGAGCCAGGCGGGGTCCGCGGGGTCGTGCCGCAGCACGTCCTGGTACAGCAGGTACGCGAGCGGTGCCAGGCTGATCGCGGTGCCGGGGTGGCCGTTGCCGACCTTCTCGACCGCGTCCGCCGCGAGCACCCGGACCGTGTCCACCGCCCGGATGTCCAGATCGGTCCAGCCGACCGTGGTCGCCAGGGGAGCCTTCGCGTTCACCGCACCTCGATTCCTTCCGGGCCGTGCCCGGGTCGCTGAGCACCGGCGGGCCGGGGGCCCGCGGCCGGGCGGGGCGCCCTCACCGAAGGAGCCTCACGCCACCTGCACGACGAGCCTATATCGGGCCGTGGGACGGCCGCCCGGTGGTCCCACGGGGCCGTCTCGGCCCGCCCCCGACCTGGGACGGAAGTCCCATGTACGATGACCGAACCGATGCGTTACGACCGGCTCTCCGACGACGAACGGACAGGCGTGCGACTCTCCAGCCCGGCGGCCCCCGCGGCCTCGGCGGTGAGCCCTGCCAGGCCGGCGACGGGTCCGGCCCCGGCGAACGGCCCGGTCCCGGTGCCGGCGACGAGCCGGGCGCACGGGTGGCGCAGCACGCTCGCGGCGTACGTCGCGCTGACCAAGCCGCGGGTCATCGAGCTGCTCCTCGTCACCACCGTGCCGACCATGGTGCTGGCGGCGCGGGGCCTGCCGTCCCTCGTGCTCGTGGCCACGACGCTCGTCGGCGGCGCGCTCGCCGCCGGGTCCGCCAACGTCCTCAACTGCTACCTCGACCGCGACATCGACGCCGTCATGCACCGTACGCGGCGGCGCCCCACGGTCACGGGCGCGGTGAGCCCGGCGGCCACGCTCGCGTTCGGCCTCACGCTCGGTGTCGTGGCGCTCGCGCTTCTGTGGTTCGCGGTGAACCCGGCCTCGGCGTTGCTCGCCGCGGGGGCGATCGCCATCTACGTCGTCGGCTACACCATGCTGCTCAAGCGGCGCACGTCGCAGAACATCGTGTGGGGTGGTGCCGCCGGCTGCATGCCCGTGCTCATCGGGTGGTCGGCCGTCACGGGCGGGGTGTCCTGGTCGGCGCTGCTGCTGTTCGGCGTCGTCTTCTTCTGGACCCCGCCGCACTACTGGCCGCTGTCGATGAAGTTCCGCGCCGACTACCGCGCCGCCGGCGTGCCGATGCTGCCGGTGGTGCGCCGGGACGCGCAGGTGGCCGCGCAGATGGTGGCCTACGCGCTGGCCATGGTCGCGTGCTCGCTGCTCCTCGTGCCCGTCGCCCACATGACCTGGGTGTACGCCGTCGTCGCCACGGGGCTGGGCGCGTGGTTCGTCGGCTCGTGCCTGTCGCTGCTGCGCCAGGCCCGGGACCCGGAGCACCACAAGGTCCGCGCGATGCGGGTGTTCCACCACTCGATCACCTACCTCACGCTGCTGTCCGTGGCGGTCGTCGTCGACGTCTTCCTGCCGCTGTAGCCTCGCGTCCATGGCGGACGGCGGCGCGCTCGCGCAGGCGCTGGACGCCTACCTCGCCCACCTCGACGTGGAGCGGGGCCTGTCGGCCAACACGCTCGCCGCCTACCGCCGGGACCTGTCGCGGTACGTCGGCTTCCTGGAGGCGCGGGGGATCGGCACGCCGGCGGCCGTCGTCGAGCGGGACGTCGAGGACTACGTGCTCGCCGTCCGCACCGGGGCCGACGGCCGCGCGGCGCTCTCGGCCTCGTCGGCGGCGCGGGGCGTGGTGGCCATCCGGGGGTGGCACCGGTTCTGCGTGCCCGAGGGGCTGGCCGCCCAGGACCCGGCCCGCGAGGTGCACCCACCGGCGCGCCCCAAGCGCCTGCCCAAGGCGCTGTCGGTCGACGACGTGCGCCGACTGCTGGAGGACGGCGTGCCGGGCGACGGCCCGGTGCCGCTGCGCGACCGCGCGCTGCTGGAGCTGCTGTACTCCACCGGCGCCCGGATCTCCGAGGCGGTGGGGCTGGACCTGGACGACATCGACCTCACGGACGGCGAGGGTGCCGTGCGGCTGTTCGGCAAGGGCAGCAAGGAGCGCGTGGTCCCGGTGGGCTCCTACGCCGCGCGGGCGGTCGAGGCGTACGTGGTGCGGGCGCGCCCCGCGCTGGCGGCCGCCGGGCGGGGGACGCCGGCCCTGTTCCTCAACGTGCGCGGTGCGCGGCTGTCGCGCCAGAGCGCCTGGGCCGTGCTGCGCACCGCCGCCGAGCGCGCGGGTCTCGGCGGCGCGGCGCACGTCTCGCCGCACACGCTGCGGCACTCGTTCGCGACCCACCTGCTGCAGGGCGGCGCCGACATCCGCGTGGTCCAGGAGCTCCTCGGGCACGCGTCCGTGACGACGACGCAGATCTACACGATGGTCACGCCGGACCTGCTCCGCGAGGTCTACATCGCGAACCATCCGCGGGCCACGACGTCCGCACGCACCGGCCAGTCGCCGGGGCGCTGACCGCGCCCTCCGGTAGGTTGGCCGCGTGAGTGCCCAGACCGTCGCGGTCGACGCCGTCGGCCGTCCGATGCCCCAGTTCCCGGTGCCGGCCCCGCTGGCCGCTCACGGCCCCGCGCGCGTCATCGCCCTCTGCAACCAGAAGGGCGGCGTCGGCAAGACGACGACCGCGATCAACCTCGCCGCCGCGCTCGCCGAGTACGGCCGCCGGGTGCTCGTGGTGGACTTCGACCCGCAGGGTGCCGCGTCGGTCGGCCTCGGGGTGCCGCCGCACGAGCTGGACCGCACGGTCTACAACCTCATCATGGACCGGGCGGTGGACTACACCGAGGTGCTGCGGCCCACGGCCATCCCCGGCCTGGACCTGCTCCCCGCGAACATCGACCTGTCCGCCGCCGAGGTGCAGCTGGTGTCCGAGGTGGCGCGCGAGTCCGCGCTGTCCCGCGCGCTGCGTCCCGCGCTGGACACGTACGACGAGATCATCGTCGACTGCCAGCCGTCCCTCGGCCTGCTCACGGTCAACGCGCTCACCGCGGCCCACGGCGTGCTCATCCCGCTCGAGTGCGAGTTCTTCGCGCTGCGCGGCGTGGCCCTGCTCGTCGAGACCATCGAGAAGGTGCGCGACCGGCTCAACCCGCGGCTGCAGGTGGACGGCATCCTCGCCACGATGTACGACTCGCGCACGCTGCACGCGCGCGAGGTCGTCGCCCGGGTCCACGAGGCGTTCGGCGACAAGCTGTTCCAGACCGTCATCTCCCGCACCGTGAAGTTCCCGGACGCCACGGTGGCGGCCGAGCCGATCACCACCTACGCGCCGTCGCACAGCGGTGCGGAGGCGTACCGGCAGCTGGCCCGTGAGCTCGTCGCGCGTGGCGACGCCGCCTGAGCCGGACGAGCCGGGTCCCGTCGGCGCCGCGGGGTTCGAGGTCCATCTCGACGTCTTCGAGGGCCCGTTCGACCTGTTGCTCGGCCTCATCGCCAAGCACCGGCTGGACATCACGGAGGTCGCCCTCGCGCGCGTGACCGACGAGTTCATCGCCCACATCCGCGCCGCCGAGGGCACGTGGGACCTGGGCCAGGCCTCGGAGTTCCTCGTCGTCGCCGCGACGCTGCTCGACCTCAAGGCCGCGCGGCTGCTGCCGTCCGGCGAGGTGGAGGACGACGAGGACCTCGAGCTCCTCGAGGCGCGGGACCTGCTGTTCGCGCGGCTGCTGCAGTACCGCGCCTACAAGCAGGTGGCCGCGGACCTCGGCGCCCGGCTGGTCGACGAGGGCCGGCGCCGCCCGCGGGCGGTGGTGCTCGAGCCGCACCTGGCCGCGCTGCTGCCCGAGCTGGTGTGGTCCCTCGGCCCGGATCAGCTGGCGGTGCTGGCGGCACGGGCGCTGGCCCCCCGGCCGACGCCCGTGGTCGACGTCAGCCACATCCACGCGCCGGCCGTCAGCGTCCGCGAGCAGGCGGTGGTCCTCGGCGAACGGCTGCGCCGCGGCGGCACGGTGACGTTCCGCTCGCTCGTGGCCGACGCGGGCTCGACGCTCGTCGTCGTCGCGCGGTTCCTCGCGCTGCTCGAGCTGTTCCGGGAGGCGGCGGTCGCGTTCGAGCAGGCGGCGCCGCTGGGGGAGCTGACGGTGCGCTGGACCGGGGCCGACGACCACGTCATGACGACCAGTGACTTCGACGAGGGGCCGGTGGCGGCCCCGCAGACCACCGAGGAGGCCCTGCCGTGAGCGAGTCCGGCGAGCTGGACGAGCGGCCGCCGGCCGCGGACGAGCTGGCGTTCGACGTGGACGCCCTGCCGGGCGGCGCCCGCGCGACGATCGAGGCCGTGCTCATGGTGGCCGACGAGCCGATCCCGGCGGTGCGCCTGGCCGCCGTCCTCGCGCTGCCCACCGCACGCGTCGAGGAGCTGCTCGCGGAGCTGGCCGCGGACTACCGCGGCCAGGCCGGCGGTCCCGTGCGCGGCTTCGAGCTGCGCGAGGCGGGCGACGGGTGGCGGATCTACTCGGCCGCCGCCTACGCCGACGTCGTCGGGCGCTTCGTCGTCGACGGCCAGCAGGCGCGCCTCACGCAGGCGGCGCTCGAGACGCTCGCCGTGGTGGCCTATCGCCAGCCGGTGACGCGCGGGCAGGTCTCCGCGGTGCGCGGGGTCAACGTCGACTCCGTGGTGCGCACGCTCACCAGCCGCGGGCTCGTCGCCGAGGTGGGCACGGACCCGAGCACTGGTGCGGTGCTGTACGGGACCACGGGATACTTCCTGGAGCGGATGGGCCTGACGAGCTTGGACGAGCTGCCCCCGCTGGCGCCCTACCTCCCGGAGTTCGACGCTCTGGAGGGCGCCGAGCAGACCGGAGGAGACGCATGAGTGGACAGGCCGGCCGCGGGAGCGGCCGGGGGACCAGGCAGCCCGCACGGGACGTGCACGACCCGGAGGGCATCCGGCTGCAGAAGGTGCTCGCGGCCGCGGGGGTGGCCTCGCGGAGGGCGTCGGAGGAGCTCATCCTCGCCGGGCGCGTGACCGTGGACGGCGTGGTGGTGCGCGAGCTGGGCGTGCGCGTGGACCCCGACAAGCAGGTGATCCACGTGGACGGCGACCGCGTGCAGACCAATCCCGACCTCGTCACGCTCGCGTTCCACAAGCCCGAGGGCGTGCTCTCGACGATGAGCGACCCGGAGGGCCGCGAGACCGTCGCGGACTACATCCAGGAGCGCACCGAGCGGCTGTTCCACGTCGGCCGCCTCGACGTGGACTCCGAGGGCCTGCTGCTGCTGACGAACGACGGCGAGCTGGCCCAGCGCCTGACTCACCCCTCGTACGAGGTGCCCAAGACGTACCTCGTCGACGTCATCGGCCAGGTGCCGACCCGGCTCGGGCCGCAGCTGCTCAAGGGCGTGGAGCTCGACGACGGCCTGGTGACGCTGGACGCCTACCGGATCGTCGACATGATCCCGGGGCAGAGCCTCGTGGAGGTGGTTCTGCACGACGGGCGCAACCGCGTGGTGCGGCGGCTCTTCGAGCAGGTCGGCTTCCCCGTGATCCGGCTGGTCCGCACCAAGGTGGGCCCCATCCGGCTCGGCGAGCTCAAGGCGGGGCGGACGCGCGTGCTCAGTCCGGCGGAGGTCGCCTCGCTGCAGCGGGCGGTGGGGCTGTGACCGTAGCGACGAAGGGTCCGGTGCGCGTGGTCGGCACCGGACTCCTCGGCGCGTCGGTGGGCCTCGCGCTGAGCCGCGAGGGCGTCGAGGTGCAGCTGTCGGACCCGTCGCGCACGGCGCTCGCGCTCGCGCGCGACGTCGGGGCCGGGACACCGGCTCGGGCCGACGACCCCGAGCCGGCGCTCGTCGTCGTGGCCGCGCCGCCGGACGTCACGGCCGACGTGGTGCGCGCGGAGCTGGCGGCCCACCCGCACGCGGTGGTGACCGACGTCGCCTCGGTGAAGGGCTACGTGCTCGAGGAGCTGCGGGCCGCGGGCGCCGACCTCACGCGCTACGTCGGCTCGCACCCCATGGCGGGCCGCGAGCGGTCGGGGCCGGCGGCGGCGGTGCCGGACCTGTTCCTCGGGCGCCCGTGGGTGATCGCCGACTCCGGCTCGTCGGACCCGGACGCCCTGCTGGCGGTGCGGTCGCTCGCCGTGGACCTGGGCGCCGTGCCGGTGGCCATGGACGCGGCCGAGCACGACGCCGCGGTCGCCGCGGTGTCCCACCTGCCGCAGCTCGCGGCGAGCCTGGTGGCGGCGCGGCTGCGTGGGCTCGACGAGCCCGCGCTGGGCCTGGCCGGCCAGGGGCTCCGCGACGTCACGCGCATCGCGGCGAGCGACCCGGCGCTGTGGACCTCGATCCTCGCCGCCAACGCGCTGGCGGTGCGGTCGGTGCTCGTCGCGCTGCGCGACGACCTGGACCGGGTGGTGGAGGCCCTCACCAGCGCGGCGCTGGCGACCGGGCCGGAGGACGTGGCTCCCGGCGCGCTCACCGCCATCGCCGAGGCGATCGCGGCGGGCAACGCGGGGCAGGCGCGGATCCCGGGCAAGCACGGCGGCCGTCAGGGCTCGTACGCCGCCGTCACGGTGCTGGTCCCGGACCAGCCGGGGGAGCTGGCGCGCCTCCTGACCGACGTGGGTGCCGCGGGCGTCAACCTCGAGGACCTGCGGATCGAGCACGCGGCCGGCCGGCCGGCCGGCATGGCGGCGATCTTCGTGCTGCCCGAGCGTGAGGTGGAACTCGTCGCCGCGCTCACGCAGCGCGGCTGGCGGCTGGTCGAATGAGCCTCGTCGTCGCCATCGACGGACCCTCCGGGTCCGGCAAGTCGTCGGTGTCGCGCGCGGTCGCCCGGCGCCTCGGCCTGGCGTACCTCGACACCGGCGCCATGTACCGGGCCGCCACCTGGTGGTGCCTGTCCGAGGGTGTGGACCTGACCGACGCCGTGACCGTGGCCGACGAGGTGAGGCGGCTGCCGCTCGTCATGGGCCTGGACCCGGCGCGTCCCGGCGTGCACGTCGCCGGTGTCGACGTCGCCGGCCCCATCCGTGAGACGTGGGTGTCGGAGCAGGTCAGCGCGCTGTCGACCAACCTCGCCGTGCGCGCCGAGCTCGTCACACGGCAGCGCGACCTCGTCGCCGCGGAGCGCACCGGCGGCTTCTCGGGCGGGCGTGGCGTGGTGGCGGAGGGGCGGGACATCACCACCGTGGTGGCGCCGGACGCCGACGTGCGCGTGCTGCTCACCGCCAGCGCCGCGGCGCGCCTGGCTCGTCGGGCGCTCGAGGTGCACGGCGCGGCGGACGCGGCGGCCGTCGCGGCGACGCGGGACCAGGTGCTGCGCCGCGACGCGCGCGACTCGACGGTCGTCGAGTTCCAGCGACCGGCCGACGGCGTGGAGCTCGTCGACTCCTCCCAGCTGGACCTGCCCCAGACGGTCGAGGCCGTCCTCGACGTGGTGGAGCGCCTCACCGGGCGGCGCGCGTGACCGCGGAGCGTCCTGCCGGCTGGGTGCCGTCGCCCGCGGGCCCCTCCTGGGCGCGGTGGGTCGGCCGGTTCTTCGGGCGCGTGGTGTGGAACGCCAGGGTGGTCGGCCGGGAGCGGGTCCCCGCGCAGGGCCCGGTGGTGCTCGCCGCCAACCACGTGACGTTCATCGACGGGCCGATGCTCATCGGCCTGGCCCCGCGTCCCCTGCACATCATCACCAAGCAGGAGATGTTCCACGGCCCGGTGGGGACCATCCTCACGTGGGCGGGGCAGATCCCGGTGGACCGGTCCAACGGCCGCGCGGCGCTGCAGTCGGCGCTCGGCGTGCTGCGGCGGGACGGCGCCGTCGGCATCTTCCCGGAGGGCAACCGCGGCCGGGGCACCGTCGAGGGCGTCCGCGCCGGCGCCGCGTGGCTGGGCGTGCACGGCGACGCGGCGATGGTGCCGGTGGCGATCGTCGGCACCCGCCTGACGGGGGAGTCGCTCGGGCACCTCCCGGGGCTGCGGCGCCGCCTGTACGTCGAGTTCGGCGACCCGATCCAGCCGTCGCAGGACGGCCCGGCGCGGGAGCGGATCGGCGCGACGAGCGAACGGCTGCGCGACGCGATGGCCGCACTGGTCGACGGCGCGCAGGCCCGCAGCGGCCTGGCCCTCCCGGCCGACGACCCGCGCAACCCCGCGGCGTAGCCCGCGCCACCCCGCGCCGCCCGCTCCCACCCCCGCCGCGTGGGCCGCCCCCCGCCGCGTGCGCCGCCGCACCCCGAACAGGTGCCGAGCGCACAGTTCGTGCGCCAGATCGAGGGTTTCGTGCGCCGGAACCATGGATCTGGCCGACGAACGATGCGCTCGAGCCGGCTGGGGTGCGGCGCCCCCCGCCGCGTGGGACGCCGCAACCCCGGACAGGTGCCGAGCGCACAGTTGGTGCGCCAGATCGGGGGTTTCGTGCGCCGGAACCATGGATCTCGACGACGAACGATGCGCTCGAGCCGGGTGGGGCGTGCCTATGAGGGATGCGCCCGGAACGGGTGGGGTGCGTCGTCGGGGACAATGGGGGCGTGAGTTCCAGCGAGTTCCCCGGTCCCGCCGCGCCCGACGAGGCTGCCGCGCCGTCCGACGACGTCCGGTCGCGGTACGACGACGCGTTCGACGACGGCCCGGCCGCGCCCGTCGACGACTCGGCCGCGCTCGACGAGGGCACGGCCGCGCTCGACGACGAGACGGCGGCGTCGGACGTGGCGCGCGAGCGGGCGCTGCGGGCGGGCCTGGCCGAGTACGAGCTCGACGAGGACGACCTGCTGCTGCTGGAGGGCGGTGACGAGGAGGGCGAGGCGGCGGCGGTGCGCCGCGCGCTGCCGGTGCTCGCCATCGTCGGCCGGCCGAACGTCGGCAAGTCGACCCTGGTCAACCGCATCATCGGGCGGCGCGAGGCCGTGGTGCTCGACACGCCGGGCGTGACGCGCGACCGCGTCCGCTACCCCGCGGAGTGGGCCGGGCGCGAGTTCGTCGTGGTGGACACGGGCGGCTGGGAGGTGGACGTCGCCGGCATCGAGGCGCGCGTGGCCGAGCAGGCCGAGGTGGCCATCGCCGAGGCGGACGCCGTGGTGCTCGTGGTCGACGCCACCGTGGGCACCACCGACACGGACGAGCAGGTGGTGCGGCTGCTGCGGCGGTCCGGCAAGCCCGTGGTGCTGGCGGCCAACAAGGTGGACGGGCCCTCCGCCGAGTCGGAAGCCGCCGCGCTGTGGTCGCTCGGGCTCGGTCAGCCCTGGGGGGTCTCGGCGCTGCACGGCCGGGGGACCGGCGACCTGCTCGACGCGATCCTCGAGGCGTTGCCGCAGGAGTCGGCGCACGGCGCCGCCATGCCCGAGGGGCCGCGGCGCGTTGCGCTCGTCGGCCGGCCCAACGTCGGCAAGTCCTCGCTGCTCAACCAGCTCGCCGGCGCCGAGCGCGTGGTGGTGGACGAGGTCGCGGGCACCACGCGCGACCCCGTCGACGAGCTCGTCGAGCTCAAGGGCGTTCCGTACGTGTTCGTGGACACCGCGGGCATCCGCCGGCGCGTGCACCAGACCACGGGCGCGGACTTCTACGCGTCGCTGCGCACGCAGGCCGCGATCGAGAAGGCCGAGGTCGCGGTGGTGCTCGTCGACGCGTCCGAGTCGATGACCGAGCAGGACACGCGCGTGATCCAGCAGGTGGTGGACGCGGGGCGCGCCCTGGTCATCGCCTACAACAAGTGGGACCTCATGGACGACGAGCGTCGCCACTACCTCGAGCGCGAGATCGAGCAGGACCTGGTGCAGGTCCAGTGGGCCCCACGGGTGAACCTCTCCGCCCGCACCGGCCGCCACACGGACCGGCTGGTGCCGGCGCTGGAGACGGCGCTCGCGTCGTGGGACACGCGCATCTCGACGGGCCGGCTCAACGCCTTCCTCGGCGAGCTGGTCGCCGCGCACCCGCACCCGCTGCGGGGCGGGAAGCAGCCGCGGATCCTCTTCGCGACGCAGGCCTCGACGCGCCCGCCCCGGTTCGTCGTGTTCGCCACGGGCTTCCTCGACCCCGGGTACCGCCGGTACATCGAGCGTCGGCTGCGCGAGACCTTCGGCTTCGAGGGCACGCCGATCGTCGTCTCCGTCCGGGTGCGCGAGAAGCGCAAGCGCTGATCAGCTGGCCGAGATCGCGCCCCGCAGCACACCCAGGTCCGGCAGCGACCCGGCCTCGTGGTAGCGCGCCAGGAGCGCGCGGGCCGCGTCGGTGGAGTCCCACACGTTCCACAGCAGCACGCCGACGAGCGCGGCGTCCTGCGTGTAGTAGACGACGCCGGTCTCGTCGGGGACCGCCCAGTCCTCGAGGAGCGTGAGGCTCGCGTCCAGGCGCCCGACGGCCTCGTAGCCGAGGTCGAAGATGTCGGAGTAGAAGAACGGCGTGTGCGTGTACGGCTCCAGGGGACGGCCGGTGAGCGCCGCCGCCATGTTGACGCCGGCCGCGCGGCCGGACACCGTCGCCTGGTCCACGTGCTCCACGCGGCGCCGGCCGAGGATCGCGTCGGGGTAGCTCGCCACGTCGCCCGCCGCGAACACGGCCGGGTCCACCGTGCGCAGGAACCGGTCGACGACGATGCCGTCGTCCACCGGCAGCCCGCACGCCTGGGCCAGCTCGGTGTTGGGCTCGATGCCGAGCCCGAGCACCACGCCGTCGGCCGCGAGCGACACGGGGGTCTCGCCCGTCTGGACGTGCACGGTGACCGTGCCCACGGACGAGCGCTCCAGCCAGCGCGCCTGCGTGCCGGTGTGCACGTCGACCCCGTGCTCGTCGAACGTGCGCCGGATCCGCGCCGCGACGCCGGGCGGGTACTGGCGGCCGCCCACCTCGGCGTGGGGCGTGAGGAACGTGACCTTCGCGCCGGCCATGGCGAGCCCCGCGGCGAGCTCGGTGCCGATGAAGCCACCGCCGACGACGACGACGCTGCCGCCCGCCAGCGCCCGCGCCTGGTGGTAGTCGCCGACGGTGCGGTAGTACACCACCTGCTGGGACGGGCCGAGGTTGAGCTCGCGGGGGCGGCCCCCGGTGGCCAGGAGGAGCGCGCGGTACCCGTAGACGTCGTCGTCCGCGGTCACGGTGCGCGCGGTGCGGTCGACGGCCGACACGCGCGTCGAGAGGTGCAACTGGGCGTCCGTGGCGCCGTCGGTGCCGAGGAACGGCTCGTGGCCGGCGGGGTCGCGCCACAGGTCCTTGGACAGCGGCGGCCGCTCGTAGGGCGGGTCCGCCTCCTCGCCCAGGATCGCGATGCTGCCGTCCGGGTCCACCTGCCGGATCCCGCGTGCGGCGGCGTCCGCCGCCATGCCGCCGCCGACGATGACGTAGTCGTAGTCGAAGCGCATGCGCACACCGTACGGGTGCGGCCCCCTGCGCGCGCTCCGGCGTGAGACGACCGTTGTGCGGTGCGGGCGCCACCCGCATGCTGGGCGGGCCGGCCGGGGGTGCCGGGGACGGCGGGACGGACGTGGGGGGGCGGACGGTGGTGGCGCCCATGAGCGGCTCGGTGCCGCGTGACAGGTACCGGGACCTCGTCGTGCGCGAGGCCGGCCCCGACGACGAGGCCGCCCTGACCGCGCTGCACGACGCGAGTCCCGACGGCGGCGCGGTCGGATTCCGTGTCCATCACCACGCGCCGCCCGGCACCGGGGAACCGTCGGTGCACCGCCGCGTGGTGGACGTGGTCGCGGAGGTGCCGGGGCTGGGTGCCGTGGGGTCGGCCCGGCTGAGCGTGGGGATGATCAGCGTCGCGGGGGAGCCTCGGCCGTACGCGCTGCTGTCGTCGCTCGTCGTGCATCCGGACCATCGCCGGCGCGGCGTGGCCGCGGCGCTGGCGCGCTGGCGCCTGGACCGAGCCGACGAGGTCGCCGGCCCGCGGGCGGTGGTGCTCGCCAACGTGCAGCAGGGCAACGACGCCTCCCGCGCCAACGCGTCGCGGTGGGCGGACGGCTGGACCGGCCCCGCCGTCAGCGCGCCGCTGACGATGCTGCGACGGCCGCCGCGCGCGACGCGCTTCACCGTGCGCGACGCGACGCTCGCCGACGCGTCAGCGGTGGCCGCCGGTCACGCCGGCTTCACCGCCGATCACGCGTTCGCGCACCTGTGGTCGGCGTCGTCCCTGGGGGACTGGCTCGCCGGTGCCCCCGTGCACCGGTACCGGGTGGCGGTCGATGCGGGCGGTGCCGTGGTGGCCGGTGCCGCGCTGCGGGACGAGGCCCTGCTGCGCACCATGGAGGTGACCCGGATGCCGACCGGGATCGTGCTGGCGAACCTGGTGCTGCGGGCGGTGCCGGCCGACCGGCGGCTACGGAACGTGGTGGTGCACCACCTCTGGTTCGCGCCGGGCCACCTGGACGCCGCGGCCGCGCTGCTGGCCGCCACCCGCTGGGACTGGCGCGACCGGGGCACGCACCTCCTGGTCGCCCTGGACCGTCGGAGTCCGGCCCTGCCGGCGCTCGGGCTGCGGCCGTGGACGCCGACGACGAGGTCGTCGACCGCCGTGCACGCCGCTCCGCCGGTGGTGCTCTCGGGTCCGGTGGAGCCGGTGCTGTGACGCTCGCGGATGAATCGTTGGGCGAAGCCGCCGCCGGGCGACGCGTCGGTCCGGCGTGGCTGGTGGGGTAGCATTCTCGCGGCCCCGCGGGGCCAGCGGGCTGTGGCGCAGCTTGGTAGCGCACTTGACTGGGGGTCAAGGGGTCGTGGGTTCAAATCCCGCCAGCCCGACATAGAAGTAGCAGGTCAGAGACCTGTCAGAGGCGGCAACGGCCCCTCTCCGCTAGTCCCGGAGAGGGGCCGTTGCACATCTACTGCACAACGCCCGTGCGTCTAGTCCACGCGCGGGGGTGCGTCACTCGCCGCTGTGGGCCCTTGCCAGGGCCTCGCCCACGGGCCTCCTGCACACCGCCGGGGGTAGAGCGTCCGTAACCGTCGTGCGGGACCTCCGTCGTGTGGCCCAGCCACGCGGCCACGTCGACGGCGGGCATCCCGGCGGACAGCAGTGTGGACGCCAGCGTGTGGCGTGTCGCGTGCGGCACCGGCCACCGTGGCGTCAGGAAGCCAGTCCCACCCAGAGGGCGACCACCGCGAGCAGCGGCGGCACCAGCTGCTTGAGCGCCGAGGCGGCCTTCGTCGGGGACGAGACGAGCAGCACGGTCCCGGCGGCCACCATGGAGCCGGTGCCGGCGAACACCAACGCAGCGCCCGCACCCACGCGAGCCGTGGCCGTCAGAACGATCCCCACGCCGACGACCACGGCGAGGAACAGGTTGTAGAAGCCCTGGTTGAAGGCGAGCTCGCGCGTGGCCGCCGCCTCGCCCGCCGTGGTGCCGAAGGTGGCGCGAGCACGGGCCGAGGTCCAGCTGAAGGACTCCAGCAGCCAGATGTAGACGTGGATCGCCGCGGCGACCCCGGCGAGCACGAGACCGAGGACCAGCACACACACCTCCCGAGTCCGGCCGGACGGCAGATCGTACTGTGATGCATCCCGCGCGGTCCCGTCGGCGCTATCCCGGCGGAGCAACCGCGGGGAGGCCGTAGCGTGGGAGGGGCCGCTGGCCGTCCTGACGGTAAGGGCTCACACGGGTCGTCCCCGAAGGGGGTTCGAGAAGGTCAGGAAGTAGACCCCGGTGAGCCGCCAGCGCCACCGTCCGGACGAAGAACGCCACTGGTCGCGTTGGCTGATCCGCCACTCGCCTGGTGGTGGCCGGAGGCCACCAGTCGGTCGCACGGCCGTGGGGTCGCGCGCGGTGTGGGGGACCCGCGCCGGAGGTCACGCCGTGCGGGCCATCCGCGCGGCGATCCGGCTCGCGACGGCTGCGGACAGCAGGGAGCACACGCCACTGAGTCGTGCGGCGCGCTCGCGTCCCGACCGGCCGAAGGCCGGGACGGCCATGGTCACCGCGTGCACGGCGTCGATCAGCGCGGACGCCCGGAGCGCCCTCGTCCCACCGAACCCGGCGACGAGCAGGCCCTGCGCGGCGAGCCGGGCGCCGAGGACCCGGGCCGCGACCCGGGACAGGTCGTCGTCGGCGTCGGCGACGACGCGCAGCGCCGCGCGCGGACGGAGCAGCAGCGCAAGTCCGGCGCCGGTCTGGCCTGCACCGAGGAGGCCTGCCGCGACCCGGGCCCCGGTCACCGCCGGCCCCGGCCGGCGAGATAGCCGCCGACGCCCAGCGCCGCGGCACCGAGCACCGCGAGCGTGCCGTGATGGTGCGAGGCCCACAGCTGGGGGTCCTGGGCGTGCGCCCGGTCGGTGAAGTCCCCACGGAGCCCGTAGTCGTGCCCGTCGGCCCCGTCGTCGGGCTGCCACAGGTTGCCCCGGGCGCCGGGGTCGACGGGTTCGCCGGTCTGCTGCGAGTCGAACCCGGTCCGCGCGAGGTAGCGATCGAGCAGCCCTGGGGCCAGGGCATTCGCCGCCAGTGTCGCCGCCGTGCTCGACCCCACCCAGTACTCCCGGCGGCGCGGGTGCTCGGCCGCGTGCAGCACCGCCCGGCCGGCCAGCACCGGGTCGTAGATCGGCGGGACCGGCTGGGCGTGCTTGGGCAGCTTGTTGAGCAGCCAGGAGAACTGGGGCGTGTTCACCGCCGGCATCTGCACCATGGTCACGTTCACCCCGCTGCGCTCGTGCAGCAGCTCGCACCGCAGGGCCTCGTGGAAGCCCTGGACGGCGTGCTTGGCCCCGCAGTAGGCGGTCTGCAGGGGGATCCCGCGGTAGGCGAGGGCCGACCCCACCTGCACGATCGTGCCGTGGCCCCGCGGCTTCATCCGGCTCAGCGCGGCCATCGTGGCGTAGACGTAGCCGAGGTAGGTCACCTCGGTGGCGCGGCGGTACTCGTCGGGCGTGATGTCGTCGAACGTGGCGAAGACGGACGAGAACGCGACGTTGACCCAGACCGACACCGGTCCGAGCTCCGACTCCACCCTGTCGGCCGCCGCGGCGACCGCCTGCGCGTCGGCGACGTCCACCGGCACGACGAACGGCTGACCGCCGGCGCGTTCCACGTCGGCGGCGGCCCCGGCGAGCCCGGCCTCGCCGCGGGCCAGCAGCGCCACGCGCGCTCCTCGCTGTGCCAGGGCGATCGCGGCGGCCCGGCCGATCCCCCCGCTCGCTCCTGTCACGACGACCACGTCGTCGCGTTCCACTCGGGTTGCCCGCATGGCCTGCGCCCCTTTCCCTCGGCCACGCGCCGCTCAGCCTGAGCGCGGGGTTATCGACGCTACGGGGGTCGCGCCGACGACGCACCCTGGGGATGACATCCGTCACGCGGCATCGGTGACGGCCGGCGGGGGAGAGGCGGCCTGTGCCCGGGCAGGCTCGTTCCCATGAACCACACCACCGCCCCCGCCGTCGAGCTGCGGGGACTCGTCAAGAGCTTCGGGGCCGTGCGCGCCGTCGACGGCCTGGACCTCGTCGTGCAGCGCGGCGAGGTGGTCGCCTTCCTGGGCCCCAACGGCGCCGGGAAGACGACGACGATCGACATGCTGCTGGGCCTGGCCCGGCCGGACCAGGGCACGGTCCGCGTCCTGGGGACGTCGCCCGACGAGGCGATCGCCGGCGGCCGGATCGCCGCCGTGCTGCAGACCGGCGGCCTGCTGCGGGACCTGACGGTGCGCGAGACCGCCGAGCTCGTCGCCTCGTTCGTCGAGCACCCGCGCCCGGTGGCCGAGGTGCTGGCGCGCGCCGGCCTGACCGGCATCGAGAACCGGGTGGTCGGCATGTGCTCGGGGGGTGAGCAGCAGCGGCTGCGGTTCGCGCTGGCCCTGCTGCCGGCGCCGGACGTGCTGCTGCTCGACGAGCCGACCACGGGGATGGACGTCTCCGGGCGGCGGGAGTTCTGGGGTGCGATCCGCGCCGACGCCGCCGAGGGGCGGACCGTCGTGTTCGCCACGCACTACCTGGAGGAGGCCGACGCGTACGCCGACCGGATCGTCCTCGTCAGCCACGGCCGCGTGGTCGCGGACGGCACCGCCGCGCACATCCGGTCGATCGCCTCGGGTCGCGTGGTCTCGGCGGCGTTCGACGAGCCGGCCCCGGCCGACGACGAGCTGGCCGCCCTACCCGGCGTCGAGCTGCTCGAGCGCCGCGGCGAGCGGGTGCTGCTGCACACGCACGCGTCCGACGCGCTGGGTCGCGCCGTCTTCGCCACCCCCGGCGCGCACGACGTGGAGATCACGTCCCTCGGCCTCGAGGAGGCCTTCCTCACCCTGACGTCCGCCGGTGCGGCGGGCGACGAGACGATGCGGAGCACCCGATGAGCATCTCGGCCCCCACCCTGACGGCGACCCGCCCGGCTGCCGGGACCCGACCCGGCGCGCGCCTGATCCAGCCGGTCTACCTGCGCACCGAGCTGCGGCGGCTGCTGCGCAACCGGCGCTCGGTGATCATCTCGCTCATCATGCCGCCGGGCCTGTTCCTGCTGTTCGGCACGGCCTCGGCCTACCGGACGCAGAGCGCGGGCGCGGGCAACGTCACCGCCTACGTCATGATCTCCATGGCGCTGTACGGGACGCTGCTGGCCACCACCAGCGGCGGTGCCTCCGTCTCCGTGGAACGCGCGCAGGGGTGGAGCCGGCAGCTGCGGCTCACGTCGCTGCGGCCGGGCGTCTACGTGGTGACCAAGGTGATCGTCGCGATGGTGGCCGGGTTGGCCTCGATGGCGGTGACGGTCCTCGTCGGGTGGTGGTCGGGCGCGCAGCTCGGCCTGGTGCGGCTGGTGGCCTGCGTCCTCATCGCCTGGGTCGGCTCCTCGGTGTTCGCCGCGTTCGGGCTGTTCATGGGGTACCTGCTGCCGAGCGAGAACGTCATGCAGATCCTGGGTCCGGCCCTGGCGGTGCTCGCGTTCGCGGGTGGGTTGTTCATGCCGCTCAACGGCGGGGTGTTCGCCACGGTCGCCCACTTCATGCCGACCTACGGGCTCGCCGAGCTGACGCGCGGCCCCCTGGTGGGCTCGGCTCCCAGCGTCTGGGCGTACGTGAACGTCGTCGTCTGGGGCGTGGTCTTCGCCGCCGGCGCGGCGTGGCGGTTCCGCCGCGACACCGCGCGGGTGTGACGTCGCTAGGTTGACGGTCGTGAGCCAGGTCCAGGGGGCGGGGGTCCCGCGCAGCGGCGTGATGCGCGTCGTGGGACCCCTGATGGGCATCGTCTGGCTGGTGTTCCTGCTGCAGCCGTTCCAGACGGCATGGGACGCCCCGGCGGGCCCGGCCCGGGACGTGTCGCTGGCCGCGGTGGTGGCGCAGGCCATCGCGTTCGCGACCCTGGCGCTGTCCGGGGGACCGACGCGGCGGCCCGAGCTCTGGCCGTTGTGGAGGGCCTGGGGGATCGTCCTGGTCCAGGTGGTGTGCGTGGCCCTCGCGTCGCTCGCCGCGCACGAGGACGGCCTGGTGGGGCTCGTGTTCGTCGCGGTCACCGCGGTGCTGTCGTTGCCCGGCCGGTGGGGTCTCGTCGTCGCGCTGCTCAGCGTGGCGGCCATCCACGTGGTGCCGCGGCTCGTCCCCGGCTGGGGCACCACCGACGGCCTGTCCATCTCCCTGGTGCTGGCCGCGCTGGCGGTGTGGGGGTTCCGGCAGGTGCTCGCGTCGAACCGGCAGCTCCGGGCCGCGCAGGACGAGGTTGCGGCGCTGGCCGTGGACCGCGAGCGGGAGCGGATCGCCCGCGACATGCACGACATCCTGGGGCACACGCTGACCGTGGTGGCCGTCAAGGCCGAGCTGGCCGGCCGGCTGGTGGACCTCGACCCCGCACGGGCGCGGGACGAGATCGGGCAGGTGCAGGGGCTGGCGCGCAGCGCGCTGGCGGACGTCCGGTCGATGGTGACGGCGACGCGGGAGGTGACGCTCGTCGGGGAGCTCGCGGGCGCCCGGCAGGCGCTCGACGCGGCGGGCGTCGCGGCCGAGCTGCCCACCGCGGCCGACGAGGTGCCGGACCGGCTGCGCCCGCTGTTCGCGTGGACCGTGCGGGAGGGCGTCACCAACGTGCTGCGTCATGCCGCCGCACGGTCCGTGCGGATCTCGATGTCGCCGGACGAGCTGGTGATCGAGGACGACGGACGCGGTCCCACCGGGGGCGCCGGCCACGGTCTGGTGGGCCTGGCGGAACGCGCGCGGGCCGTCGGCGCCGTGGTCGATGCGGGACCGGGTGCCGCCGGCGGCTACCGGCTGCGGGTGAGGGCGGTGCCGGGATGATCCGTGTGCTGCTCGCCGACGACCAGGCGCTGGTGCGCGGTGCGCTCGCCGCGCTGCTCGACCTGGAGCGCGACCTGGAGGTGGTGGCGCAGGTGGGTCGGGGCGACGAGGTGGTGGACGCCGCGCGCGCCGCTGCCGCCGACGTCGCGCTGCTGGACGTGGAGATGCCCGGGCTGGACGGGATCTCGGCGGCGGCGGCGCTCCGCCGTGAGCTGCCGGCCTGCCGATCGCTCATCGTCACCACGTTCGGCCGCCCGGGCTACCTGCGCCGGGCGTTGGACGCGGGCGCCAGCGGGTTCGTGGTGAAGGACACGCCGGCAGACGAGCTGGCCGACGCGGTGCGGCGGGTCCACGCGGGGCTGCGCGTGGTCGACCCGTCGCTCGCGGTCGAGTCGCTGACGGTGGGTGACTCGCCGTTGACGGAACGGGAGGCCGACGTGCTCCGGGCGGCGGCGGGTGGTGGCACGGTCGCGGACATCGCGCGCGAGACGTTCCTGTCCGAGGGGACGGTGCGCAACTACCTCTCGTCCGCCATGGGCAAGACCGGTGGCCGGACCCGCGCCGAGGCGTGCCGGATCGCACAGGCGAACGGCTGGCTGCTGCCGTAGCGGGGCGGCCGCTTGATCCTCACAGGTGGGGACCTCACCCTGTGCGGGTGGTGGGATCCGTCGACGCCCGTGGTGCTGGGGCCGGCCTGCCACGCGCGCGCGTCGTCGCTCCGGCCCCGCGGCGGGGCCGACCGTGAGCCCCGCGCCGCTCACCGTCTCCTCCGCCCTGAGCTCCTGGCAGCTCGACGTCCCGGCGGTGCTGCTCGTGGTCGTCCTGGCCGCGTGGTACTCCGTCGCGGTCCGCAGGGTGCGCCGCAGCGGGGCGCGCTGGTCGCCGCTGCGCGCCGGCGCCTTCGTCGGGGGACTGGCCCTGGTCGTCGTCTCGACGTGCTCGTTCGTGGGCGTCTACGAACGCCAGCTGTTCTGGGTGCTCACGCTGCAGGTGTGCTTGCTCCTCCTCGTCGCGCCGCTGCTGCTCGGCGTCGGTGCGCCCGTCGCGCTCGCCGCCGCCGCCCGGGGCCGAGGCCCGGCGGGCGAGGGCACGGACGGCGCGGGCCGGAAGCCGCGCCTCCTCCGGGTCCTCGGCGCGCCCGGCGTCGGCCCGCTGCTGCTCATCCTCGTGACGGTGCTGGTGTTCTTCAGCCCGCTCCTCGAGGCGGCACTGCGTCACCCACCACTGCTCGACGCCGTCCAGCTGGTGCTGCTCGCGGCGGGCCTGCTCATGGCGCTGCCCGTGACGGACGAGGGGATGGGGCTCAGCTCGCTCGGCTACGCCGCCCTCATCGGCCTGGGGTTCTTCGAGTTCCTCCTCGACGGGATCCCCGGCATCGCGCTGCGCCTGCACGGGGGCGTCCTGGCGCTGCCGTACTGGTCGTCGCTGCACCGCGGGTGGGGTCCGGGTCCGCTCGCGGACCAGCACCTGGCGGGCGGCGTGCTCTGGTTCTTCGGCGAGGCGGGGGACCTCCCGTTCCTCGTCGTGGCCATGGTCGCCTGGATCCGCGCCGACGCCCGCGAGGCGCGGCGGATCGACCGGGAGCTCGACCTCGCGGCCGCGGCGGCCGTCCCGGCTGCCGCGGTGCCCACCGCGCCTGACGAGGGCGGCGCCGCCGCGGCGGTGCGGCCGCCCGAGCTCGAGCGCCCGTGGTGGGAGACCGACGCCGCGGTGTTCGGCGAGGCGCGGGCGCGCCGGTACGGGTGGACCACGCAGGACGAGCCGGAGGGTCCTCCGGACGGCGCCTGAGCCGGCGCGGAAGCGCGCGTGGGTCCGGGTCTCGCGTGTTGCGTCCCGTGCACCGGACGACCGGCGAAGGGGCCCCGCGTGCGCTCTTCACCGGGAGGCGTACTCCAGCTCCAGGTGGTCGTGGTGGACGCCCCAGGTCAGGTCGAACGACCAGCAGCCGGCAGTCGGCATGTCGATGATCGAGGGCCCGGGGCCTCCCTCGACGGTCCGGGTCACGGTCTGCCCCGTCCCGCGCAGCGAGGCCCGGATGAGCAGGGGCGCCCCAGCGGGGGAGCTGACGCGCGGCACCCAGAGGATCTTGTTGTTCTGGTCGGCGGCCGGCGGTGAGACCAGCGGGTCGTGGACCGCCCAGAGGATGGCGACGATGTCGCCGTCGTCGCTGAGGACGTACGGCATCGGGGTCGTCGGCGGGGTGAAGCCGGCGTTCGCCCAGGTGGGAAGGGCCCGGGGTGTGTAGGTGGTGACGCACCCCGACCTCGCCGCGGTGGGACTCGATGCAGGGCCGCGCGAGCCCGCCACCAGGCTGGGACCGGCGGCGACGAGCAGCACGACGCAGACCGCGGCGACCGCCATGCTGAGCCGGAACGGCCAGGGGCTGCGAGGTCGCCGCAGCGCGACAGCGGCGGCGGCGCAGGCCAGAGCGGCGGCGAGCGAGCCACCGACGATGGCGCGGCCGGCCGGCCGTCCGGGCGGTCCGAGCACGACGAGGGCGGCGGCCGTGACGAGGGTGGCGAGCCCGACCCGCGTCGCGCGGGCGTGGCCGAGACGGTGGGCCAGGCCCCGCACGCCCGTGGCATCGTCGTCGTCGAGGTCCGGGAGCACGTTGGCGAGGTGCGCGCCGACGCCCAGCAGGGCCGCTGCCAGCAGCCCCCACCACGCGGGTCCGGCCCGGCCCGGCTGGGCCAGCACCACGAAGAGCAGGAGCAGGCTGAACGACACGGCGTAGGGCACCCACGAGGCCGCGGTGGACTTGAGCCGGACGTTGTAGGACCACGCGCTCGCCACGGCGACCAGGTGCACCACGCCCGGCACGACACCCGTCGCGAGAGACAGCGCCGCGCACGGGACGAGCGCCACGACGGCGCCGGCCCGTAGCGCCGCCGCGCTCACGAGCCCGCTGACGACCGGCTTGCCCGAGCGGCCCACCGCACGGTCGCGCACGGCGTCGAGCCAGTCGTTCGACCACCCCACCGACAGCTGACCCGTGAGCACCGCCCCGGCGACGAGCAGGCTCGTCCGCGGCGTCGACCCCGTGCCTACCGCGAGGCCCGTGGCGAGGGCGGTGACGACGAGCGTCGGACCCGGGTGCGACGCACGGACGAGACCTCGGAGCGAGACCGTCATGGTCCGCATCGGACCACATCCTCGGCGCGGGCGCCGACCGGATCCCGCCGGGCGCCCCCAGCCGGTCGCGGCAGCCACCGTGCCGAGCCGGATCGACGACCGCATGACACGATGCCCGCATGTCCCGCGTCGTCGCGGTCGCACCGGTGCTGGCCGGCCACCGCTACGAGCAGGCCGAGATCAGCGCCCGCATCGGCCCTCTGCTGTCCTCCGACCCGGGTCGGCTCGCCACACTCGCCCGCTTCCATGAGCACAGCGGCGTCCGGACGCGCCACTTCGCGCTGCCGCTCGAGAGCTACGCCGGGCTGCGGAGCTTCGGCGACGCGAACACGCTGTTCCAGACGATCGGCACGGAGCTCGCCGAGGCGGCGGTGCGTGCCGCCCTCGCGGCGGCGGACCTGGCCCCCGGCGACGTCGACTTCCTGCTGTTCACCACCGTCACGGGCGTGGGCGCGCCGTCGATCGACGCCGCTCTGGTCGAGCGGGTCGGGCTTCGCCCCGACGTCAAGCGGCTGCCGTCGTTCGGCCTGGGCTGCGTCGCCGGGGCGAGCGGGATCGCCCGGGCGCACGACTACCTGGCCGGCCACCCGGACGACGTCGCCCTCGTCGTCTCCGTCGAGCTCTGCTCGCTGACGATCCAGCACGGTGACGACTCCCCGGCCAACCTCGTCGCGAGTGGGCTGTTCGGCGACGGCGCCGCCGCGGTGGTCATGCTCGGTGATCGCCGCGCGGCCGACCGCGACGGCCTGGACGTCCTCGGGACGCGCAGCGGGCTCTACCCCGACACCACCGGCATGCTCGGGTGGGACGTCGGCGGCAGCGGGTTCCGGATCGTCCTGGGGGCCGGCATGGGTGACGTCGTCGAGGCGCACGTGCGGGCCGACGTGGACGCTCTCCTGGCACCTCACGGAGCAGCCCTGACGGAGGTCGCGGCCTGGGTCGCCCACGCGGGCGGCCCCCGGATCCTCGAGGCCGCCACACGTGCCCTCATGCTCGGGGAGCACGCGCTCGACCGCAGTCGCCGCTCGCTCGCGGCGGTCGGCAACCTCTCGTCGTCCTCCGTGCTGCACGTCCTCGCCGACACGCTCGCGGACGGGGCGCCGCCACCCGGCGGGCTCGCGGTGCTCTTCGCCTTCGGCCCGGGGGTGAGCGCCGAGTCGGTCCTCCTGCGGCGGACCGGGGGACCCGAACCGTGTCGGTGACGGTCTACCTGCTGCTCGTCGGTGCGGTCGCACTCGAACGGCTCGCCGAGCTGCTGCTGTCCGCGCGGCACGCCGCGTGGTCGTTCGCCCGCGGCGGGACCGAGCACGGCCGGGGGCACTTCCCGGCGATGGTGGCGCTCCACAGCGCCCTCCTGCTCGCGTGCGCCGGCGAGGTCGTGGCCGCTCGGCGTCCGTTCGTCCCCGCGCTCGGCTGGCCCGCCCTGGCGATCGTCGTCGCGAGCCAGGCCCTGCGGTGGTGGTGCATCGTGACCCTCGGGCCGCGATGGAACACCCGCGTGATCGTCGTCCCCGGCCTGCCGCTGGTCACCCGGGGCCCGTACCGGGTGCTGCGGCACCCGAACTACGTCGCCGTGGTTGCCGAGGGGCTCGCGCTGCCACTCGTGCACGGGGCCTGGGTCACGGCGCTCGTCTTCTCGGTGCTCAACGCGGTGCTGCTGCTGCGCTTCCGGATCCCCGCGGAGGAGCGCGCGCTCGCGAGCGCCGTCCGGGTGCCGCCCCCGGGCGGTGGCGTCGGATGAGCGCAGACGTCGACGCGGACGTGCTCGTGGTGGGCGGAGGTCCCGTCGGGCTCGCGACCGCGATCGAGGCACGCCTCGCGGGTCTGTCGGTGGTGATCGTCGAGCCGAGGGTGGGGATCATCGACAAGGCCTGCGGCGAAGGCCTGATGCCCGGTGCGCTCGCGGCGCTGGCCCGGCTCGGCGTGGACCCGCAGGGCCATGCGATCACCGGCATCAGCTACCGGGACGCGCTCAGGCACGTGGACCACGCCTTCCGTGGCGGACCCGGGCGGGGCGTGCGGCGCACCGTGCTGCACGGCGCCCTCCTGGATCGCTGCGCGAGCCTCGGTGCCGAGCGGGTCGTCGCCCGGGTGACCCGCGTCACGCAGAGCCCGACGGCTGTCGAGGCCGCCGGGGTGCGTGCCCGGTGGCTGCTCGCCTGCGACGGCCTGCACTCGCCGGTGCGACGTCTGGTCGGGCTGGACGCGGCCGGGCCCCGGTGGTCCGGGCGCCCGCCCGTCCGGCGCTTCGGGCTCCGTCGCCACTTCGCGGTCGCACCCTGGACCGGGATGGTCGAGGTGCACTGGGGGCCGGGCGCGGAGGCGTACGTGACCCCCGTCGCACGGACCGAGGTCGGTGTGGCGCTGCTGGGCCCGGGCGGCGTCGACTTCTCGACCGCCCTGGCGACGTTCCCGTCGCTCGCGCGTCGGCTCGACGGTGGCGAGGCCACCACGAGCGTGCTCGGCGCGGGCCCGTTGCGGCAACGCGCGAGAGCCCGCACGACCGGCCGGGTCCGCCTCGTCGGCGACGCCGCGGGGTACGTCGATGCGCTCACCGGCGAGGGCCTGCGCGTGGGGCTGGCGCAGGCGCGGGCGGCGATCGCGTACCTCGACGACGGCGCCGCCTACGAGCGTGCCTGGCGCGCCGCGACCCGCGACGACCGCGTCCTGACCACAGCGGTGACCGCGTGGGCGACGTCGCCCGCGCGCCGGTCGGTGGTCCCGGTCGCTCGGGCCGCGCCCTGGTTGTTCGGAGCCGTCGTGGAGCGGCTGGCTCACTGACGCTGTGGCGCCGTTCGCGCGATGCCGCCGCTGTACGGGCGACGAAGGTGAGGGTGGGCCGGACGGTCGGGGGCGCCGACCTGGATCGAGCGGTCGCCGCCGCCGCGAGGGTGATCATTGCCCTGGCACGGCGCTGCCGCCGGCCCCGGAAGCTTCCGGTCGCCGGCGGCAGCGGTCGGGGACCCGCTCAGGAGCTGTGGTGGGCGGCCTGCTCGATGACCCGGGTCACGGTCCCGGGCCGGGAGATCAGCGACAGGTGCGAGGCGTCGACCGTCGTGACGACGGCGTGGGCCCGCCGGGCCATGAACTCCAGCGCCGCCGGCGGGATGGCGTGGTCGTCGGTGCCGATGACGGCCCAGCTGGGGATCGTCGCCCACGCCGGGGTACCGGACGGCTCGCCGAGCGCCGAGGCGGCGATGGGCCGCTGAGTGGCCGCGAGCTCGGCCACGCGGGTGGCCGGCAGGTCGTTCGCGAGGATCGCGCCGAACTGGGCCGGCTTGACGTAGGCGTCGACGACGCCTCCTGCGGACGGCACGAAGCTCAGCGCGGTCGGGGCGATCTGGCTGCCGGGGAACTGCGCGGTGAGCCCGTCGAGCGTCTCGCCCTGGGCGGGCATGTAGGCGTCGACGTAGACCAGCGCCTTGACGTTCGCGTTGCCGGTCGCGGCGTTGGTGGTGACGAACCCCCCGTAGGAGTGGCCGACGAGCACGATCGGCCCGCGGACGGTGGCCAGGTAGCTGGCGAGGTAGGCCGAGTCGGTCGTCACCCCGCGCAGCGGGTTCGGCGGCACGTCCACGGTGTAGCCGTCCTTCTGCAGCCGGGTGACGACGGCGCTCCAGCTGGAGCCGTCGGCCCAGGCGCCGTGCTCGAGCACGATGGTGGGCTTCGCCCCGGAGGAGGGGCCGTGCCCGGTCGGGGCCGCGGCGACGACGCTGGGGAAGGCGACGACGCCGAGGAGGGCGAGCCCGGCGACGGCGAGACGCGTCGCCCGGGTGCGGGGACGTGAGGGTGTGCGCATGACGGTGTCCTTTGGTTGGGGTGGGTGCAGGTCGAACGTCCGGCGGGTCACAGCCCCTGGCGGTTCAGCCAGGTGAGCGTGTAGTCGGCGACCTCGTGCCAGCCGTGGTCGAAGACCAGGGAGTGGCCGCGGTCGGGGAACACGCGGTAGTCGGTGACGGCGCCCGAGCCGGCGTAGAGGGCGTGGGCGGCCTTGGCGACGACCTCCGGGACGGTGTGGTCCCGGCCTCCGCCGATGATGAGCAGCGGTCCGCGATCCCGCTTCCGGGTGTCGACCGCCGCCGGTGAGGACTTCGAGAAGTTCGCGGCGGAGGCCTCGAACAGGGGCTTGCCGGGCCCGGGGATCGCCCAGGCCTCGAAGAGCTCGTCGGACTCCTGGGCGCTGAGCGTGTTGCCGAACCCGTACCGGAACTGGTTCTTCGTCAGCGAGACCGCCTTCGTCTTGTTCCCGGGTCTGGACAGCACCGGCAGCCCGGAGCGGATCTGGGCGAACGGCAGGGGCTTGACGCCCTTGATCTGCCCGGGGTCGATCGCCACGGCGGCGGCCGCGACGCCGGAGGCCAGCAGCTTCTGGGCGACGAGGCCTCCGAAGGAGTGGCCGACGACGATCGGCGCGGCGCCGAGCCCGGCGATCACCGCGGCGTACGCGTCGGTGATGTCGTCGAGGCCCTTGTCCGCCACGGCCGCAGGGTTGGCGCGCGCCTGCTGGACGGTGGCCGCGTCCCCGGGCCAGCCGGGGGCGATCGGGGCGTAGCCGACGGCGCGGTAGAGCTCGACCCAGGGCTGCCAGGCGGCGGAGTGGATCCACAGGCCGTGGATGAAGACGACGGGGGTGGGGTCGCTCATGTGACTCTCCTCGATAACGCGGTAGACTTACTAGTAACTCCACCGACCATACGTGGCTCGGCGAGGGAGCGCAAGGAGCAGTGGACGGCCGCCGCCGGGCGGCCCCGAGGTGGGGTGGAGGTGTGGCAGACTCGTGGGCCACATGACACGGGACGACACGGCCGACGCGGCGGGCGACGACGCCCGGAGCGCGGCGACAGGGACCGCGCGGACGCCTGTGGTGCCGATGCGGGAGCGGATCATCGATGCCGCCACGGAGCTCTTCTACGGGCAGGGCCTGCGCGCGGTGAGCGCGGACAAGATCGTGGCCCGCGTGGGCATCACCAAAGTGACCTTCTACCGCCACTTCCCGACGAAGGACGACCTGATCGTCGCCTACCTGGAGCGGCGGGCGCAGTGGGAACGCGACGCCGTCGCGGGCGCCCGCGCGGCGGCCGGTGACGTTCCGGAGGTCTTCCGGATGGTTGCTGCCGCCATCGGTGACGAGAGCTGCACCCCGGGGTTCCGGGGCTGCCCCTTCATCAACGCCGCGGCCGAGTACGCCGACCCGGAGCACCCCGTGCGCCGTGTGGTGGACCGGCACCGGCGCTGGTTCAAGGGCGCCATCCAGGAGCTCTTGGACGAGCTCGGCGTCCCCGGCTCGGACCGGGTCGCCGACGAGCTCGTCATGCTCCGCGACGGTGCGATGGTCAGCGGGTACCTCAGCGATCCGCGCGCCGTTGCGGACGCCCTGTACGCCGCCGGCCGCGCCGTCATCGAGTTCAGCCTGGCCCGCTGACCCGAGCGCCCGTCAGAGGTCCAGCCGCACCACCGCGCGCCGGATCGTCGGGCGGCTCACCTGCCGGAACCCCGCCGCGAGGAACGCGCCGAGCGGCCCCACGTTGAGCTCGCCCCACGTCACCTCGACGCCCCGTTCCGTCACCATGGGGTAGCCCTCGACCGCGCGGGCCCCGGCCGAGCGGGCGTGCTCGGCGGCACCGCGCGCCAGGTCGTACGTGAGGTGGCGGCCGCGGTAGCCCAGCCGCACGACGAAGCAGACGGCGGACCACACGGTGGCATCGTCCTTGTCCTCGTCGCGGCCCCGCCAGGCGACGGGGGAGTTGCGCACGCGCCGGAAGCCGGTGCGGGGTCCCACCTCGCACCAGCCCACCGGTTCGTCGCCCAGGTAGGCCACGATGCCGCTGGTGCCGGGTGCGTCCGGCTCGCCGGCGGCCGTCTGGCGGCGCAGGTGCAGGGCGCGCTCCTCGAACGGCATGTGCCACCAGAGCCGGTCGGCCCACACCTGGCGCTGGCACTGGCAGTGGTGGGCGTAGTCGGCCGTGCCGAGCACGGCCTGCAGGTCGTCCCACGAGGCCTCGTTGGCCGGGACGATGCGCACCGACGCGCCGTCGGGCGGCGCCGGCGGCCGCCCGCTACCGGGCGTCACGGCGCGCCGCCCAGGTGTCCGTCGCCCCGGGCTGGTGGGCGAGGTCACGGTCCAGCAGGGACGGCGCTTGCTCCTGGCTCACGGCGGGGGTGAAGAGATACCCCTGGCCGGCCGCGCACCCGAGGCGTTGGAGCAGGCTGAGCTGGGCGCTCGTCTCGACGCCCTCCGCCACCACGGTGAGCCCCAGCGACGTGCCCAGGCCGACGAGGGACGTGAGCAGCGCGCTCCTGCGTCGCTCGCTTCCCTCGTCGGCCGCGGCGCTCAGGAACGAGCGGTCGATCTTGAACGCGTCGACAGGGAACCGCTGCAGGGTCTCCAGGGACGAGTACTCGGTCCCGAAGTTGTCGAGGTGGAGGCGGAGCCCGGCGTCGTGCAGCTGCTGCATGAGCTGGAGCGCACTCTCACGGCGGTGCACGAGGACGGCCTCCTTGACCTCCAGCGTCAGCCGGTCCGGCGTGAGGTGGTGCCGGTCGAGGGTCTCGAGGAGGCGCGGCAGCAGCTCGGCGTGCCAGAACTGCCGCTCCGAGAGGTTCACGGCCACGCTGGCGACCCGAGGACCCCACAGCCCGAGCTGTCGGCAGACCTCGTCGAGGATCCAGTAGCCGAGTCGCACGCTGAGCCCGGTCTCGTCCATGACCGGGAGGAACTCGCCCGGCATCACCAGCCCGCGCTGCGGGTGGCGCCACCGGACCAGCGCCTCGAACCGGTCGGTGTGCCCGGACGTGAGGTCGACGATCGGCTGGTAGTGCACCTCGAACTGGTGCAGGTCCAGCGCGCGGGCGACGTCCGCGTGCAGGCGCCGCAGGCGGAGCGTGTCGGCGCGCATCGCGTCGTCGAAGAACGCCGCGGTGCCCGGGTCGTCGCTCTTGGCGCGGTACATCGCGATGTCGGCGGCGCGCAGCAGCTCCTCGGCGGAGCTCTCGTCGGCCGTGCTGGTGACGATGCCGATGCTGGCCCGGACCGGCAGGTCGGCTCCGTCGACAGTCACGCCCTCGGCGAGCGCCTCCTGCAGCCGGCGGGCGGCCAGGAGCGCACCCTCCGGGCCGGTGTCGTGCAGGAGGAGCGCGAACTCGTCGCCGCCGAACCGTGCCCCCGTGTCCACGCTCCGCAGCTCACGCCGGATCCGGTTGCCGACCACGGCCAGGAGGTGGTCGCCCGTCTGGTGCCCGAGCGAGTCGTTGACGAGCTTGAAGCCGTCGAGGTCGAGGAAGAGCACGGCGAAGGGCGTGCCGGACCGGTCGCGGCGGGCGATCGCCTCGGTGAGCCTGTCGAGGAAGAGCCGACGGTTCGCCAGCCCGGTGACGGTGTCGTAGAGAGCCGCCCTGCGGACCTCCTCCTCCAGCCGCTGGGACTCCAGCGCGGTGCTCAGCAGCCCGGCCCAGTGCTGGTACGTCTCGCGCGTGGACCTCGAGTCCACGGCGCCGACGATGGCCAGCAGTCCCCAGTCGTGCGTCGCGGTGCGGACGGGGACCACCACGCAGATCTCGCGCCCGGCCGCCCGGACGAGATCCAGGAGGGCGGGCGGCGGGAAGGAGCGGACGTCGGTGCGCGCGCCGACGCGGGTCGCCAGGGCGTCGATGGGGTCGTACGTGCCGACGATGTCGAGCAGTCCGTCGGACGGTGCCTCGGCCCAGAGGGCCAGGATCCCGGCCCTGACGTGCGTGCCCGCGAGCCACGCAAGCTCGCGAGGGTCGTTCGTCGTCGTGTCGAGAAGGCCGGCGTCGACGACGTACTGCTCGGCGATCGCCGTCTCGGTGTCGTCGACCTGGCTCCGGAAGGCGCCGGCCTGAAGCCGCCACAGGGCCGCCGTGACCCGGGCGCTGGCCTCGGCGTGCACGCCGAGGGCCAGCAGACCCTCGGTGTAGGCCGTGAAGGCCTCGGTGATCCGCCGCACGGTGCTCGCGCGTGACGTCATGCGGCGGAGCCGCGCCATCGCCGCGTCGACCTGCGCCTGGGTCAGGGACCGGCCGGAACCGACCAGACGGTCGACCGCACCGATCGTCGCCGGTACCGCCTCGTGGGCCGTGGCCTCTCCGACGCCGTCGGTGACCAGGGTCGTGACGAGCGCCTGCTGGAGCCGCTCGCGCAGCAGGTCGGCCGAGGGCAGTGGCCGCCCCGGGCTCGTCATGGCGTCCTCCCGGGAGCAGCCGCAGGACGCGCGGAGCATGAGGGACGGCGAGCGTGGCGTCACCGGCGTGCTCGGCACCTGCTCGCCGCGCGCCGCGGCCAGCACCAGCCGGCCCGCGAGGGACCCGACCTCGTCGAACGGCTGGTCGACGCTCGTCAGGGCCGGCACGGCGAGCGCCCCGGCCTCGATGTTGTCGAAGCCCACGACGGCCATCTCGACCGGCAGCCGCACGCCAGCCTCGGTGAGCACGCTCATGAGTCCGAGGGCGTTGCGGTCGGTCGCGACGAGGACGGCGGTCGGCCGGTCCGTGCGTGCCAGGAGCGCCCGAGCGGCGTCACGGCCTCCGGCCTCGCCGTTGTCAGGTGCCGTCACGACGTACCGCGGGTCAGGCGTGAGCCCGTGCGACCGCATCGCGTGCTCGTAGCCGGCGAAGCGGTCACGGATGTCCTGCTGGGCGAAGTTGCCGACGAAGCCGACGCTGGTGTGGCCGTGCCGCAGGAGGTGCTCCACGGCGGTGACCGCACCGCCGTGGTTGTCTGGCATGGCCCCGGGGGCGTCGAAGTCCGCCATGAGGGTGCTCGACAGGATCACCGGCCGCCCCGCGTCGCGCAGGCCGCGCAGGTACGGCGCCCCGACGGCCGTGGTGACGGAGACCACGCCGTCGACCAGCGACCACGCCACCGGGATCGCGAAGTCGCCCGGCTCGCCCGCCTCGTCCTGCGGAGCGGACTCCGGGAGCGTCTCGACGACCACGACACGCCCGCCCTCGGCCCCGACCTCGCGGGCGAGGCCCGCCAGGAGCTCCCCGAAGTAGTGGCCTCCCATGCTCGGGGTCACCACCAGCACGGTGGTGGGGTCGGCCTCGCTCAACGTCTCACGTCCTCGTGTGCTCGTCGGCCTCTGCGCCCCCGCACATGATCGCACCGCCCTGCGGCACCGCCTGCCGGGCTCCGCCCGCGCCGACGCGCGTCCGCCACCCTCACGGCGTGGTGGCCGCGGTCATCCGGGGACCTCGGTCCACGCGAGGTCGACGCCGGCGAAGCGTCCGAAGGCGGCGACGGCGTCGTCGATCGCGGCCCGTTCCGCGACGGTCCAGGCGCGCAGCGGGCGCAGGACGAGCCGGGTGGGCCGGCCACGCGCGTCGCGCCGGTAGGCCCAGCGCCCGGCGGCCCGGCCGTCCACGAGCAGCCAGTGCATGGGTGCGCCACCGCCTCGGGTCAGCAGCGCGGCGTCGCCGGTGATCGCCGACCGCGTGCGCAGGTACGACATGACCAGCTCGTCGTACGCCTGGACCAGGTCGGCCCGCGGCCCGTCTCCCGCCGCGGGCGGCTCGCCCGGGCCGTGCCACCAGGTCACCCCGTCGTCCTCGACCCGGAGCAGGTCGCCGGCCACCGCGCCGACGGCCGCGCGAGCCTCGGTGAGGGTCAGGCTCGCCCACGCCGCCAGGTCGTCCACCGTGGTCGGTCCCCGCGTGGCGACGTACCGGCGGGCGAGCTCCGCGAGCGCCTCCTCGCGCGTGCGCCCGTCCGCGCCGGGCGACCGCTGGTCGAGCAGCGCGTACGTCTGCTGCCGCCCCTCGGCGACCCCGCTGACCAGGACGCCCTCGAGCTCGGCGTCCATGATCGCCAGACCGAGGCCGAGGCCGTCGAGGACGTACCCGGCGCGCGACAGCACGTCCGACAGCTCCGTCCGCGTCCGGTGCCGCCCGTCCGCCAGCGCCGCGGCCACGGCGCGCCGGGTGCCGGCCCTCGCGTCGTCGTCCAGGCCCCGCTGCCGGTAGAGCGCCTGGTTGGCGCGCTGGACCCGGGGCGCGGTGGCCCGCAGCAGCCACCGGACGTCGGCCGGCGCGACCGCGTGCCAGGTGGGGCGCAGCACGTGCGTGCGCAGCACGGCCCCGGCGTCGAGCTCGGCCGACACGTCCGCGTGGGCCAGGCCGCCGGCGCGCTGGGCGAGCGACCACGCGGACGGCAGCAGGTCCTGCGCCTGCACCGCGGCCAGGCGCGAGACGACACCGGCGGCGCCGCCGGCGGTCGGGGGAGCGACGAGCTGGTTCGCGAGCCGCCAGCGTGCGACGAGGGCGTGGTCCACGTCCCGGAGCCTACGGACGGGGTCCGACGGGGGCTCCACGCTCACCGGGACGCACCCGGAGCGACCGGCTCTCGCCCGACCGGGCGGCTCCTGGGCCATGGTCCCGGCTGCGTCCCTCCCCGGAGTGGTCGGATGTCTGGCGGAGACACCCTGACCGAGGAGGGGGAACGACGTGATCGTGCTGTGGGACCTGGACGGGACGCTCCTGCTGGACAACAGCGCGCAGGGCGGCCTGGGCGTGTTCGCGCAGGCGCTGCGCGAGGTGAGCGACCACGAGCCGGTGGCGGTCCCGGACCGTCACGGCAAGGTGGACTGGCAGATCCTCGACGAGATGCGCCAGGGCGCCGGCCTGCCGGCGAGCGTCGCCGGACCCCTGACGCGGCGTTTCAAGGAGCTGTCGGAGGAGTGGTACTCGCAGCCTGCCAACGCGTGCACCCCGGTGCCGGGCGTGGCCGAGGCGCTGCTCGCGGTGCACGAGGCGGGCTGGGTCAACGCCCTCATCACGGGCAACTCCAAGGTGCGCACGCGCGTCAAGCTGCGCAGCGCGGGCTTCGACCTCGACATGTTCGACTGGGACCACTCGTTCTTCGGCGAGATCTACCCCGACCGGGCCGCGCTGGCGCGGGCCGCCGCACGGGCCGTCCACGAGGGCGTGCTCGTGGGCGACACGAGCGGGGACGGCGTGGCCGCGAACGCCGGAGGGTTCGCGTTCGTCGCGGTGACCACCGGGGGCAACGACGCGGCGTCGTTCGCCAAGTTCGGACCGGTGCTCGTGGTGGACGACTGGGTGGCCCAGCTCGACCTCTTCACCGCGACCATCGCGCGGCTCGCGCGGTAGGCGCGCGAACCGCGGGACGCGGCGGCTACAGCACCTTCGAGAGGAAGTCCTGCGTCCGGGGCTCGCGCGGGTGCGAGAGCACCTCGTCGGGCGTGCCGCGCTCGACGACCACGCCGTCGGCCATGAACACCACCTGGTCGGCCACCTCACGGGCGAACCCGATCTCGTGGGTGACGACGATCATCGTCATGCCGCTCGCCGCGAGGTCGCGCATCACCTGGAGCACCTCGCCGACCAGCTCTGGGTCGAGCGCGCTCGTCGGCTCGTCGAAGAGCATGAGCTCGGGGTCCATCGCGAGCGCCCGCGCGATCGCAACGCGCTGCTGCTGACCTCCGGAGAGCTGCGCGGGGTAGTGCTCCAGGCGGTCACCGAGCCCGACGCGCTCGAGCTGGAACGTGGCCCGCTCGCGCGCCTCGTCCTTGCTGCGCCCCAGCACCTGCACCTGCGCCTCGGTGACGTTCCCGAGCGCGGTCATGTGCGGGAAGAGGTTGAACCGCTGGAACACCATGCCGACGTTGGCGCGCTGGCGGGCGATCTCCTTCGGGTGGAGCCGGAACAGCGTGGGCTTGCCGTTCCGCTCACCCTCGCGGTAGCCCATGAGGACGCCGTCGACGTGGATGCGGCCGGCGCCGATCTCCTCGAGCTGGTTGATGCACCGCAGCGCGGTGGACTTCCCGGAGCCCGAGGGGCCGAGGACCGTCGTCACCGTGCCCTTGGGCACCGTGAGGTCGATGCCGCGCAGCACGTGCGTGTGGCCGAACCACTTGTGCACGCCCTGCATCTCGACCATGGGGACGTCGGGGCCGCTCGTGCTCATACCCGCCCGCCGTTCGGCCGGCCCATGCCGCCGGCGATGATGTGTCCCTGGTCGTCGACGCCGCCGTACTCGGGCGTCGTGCGCGCGGCGTTGATGGCCTCCTGGCGCAGCGCGTGTCGGCTCGGCTTCGTGGGGGCCGGCCCGTGCGGCTCGAACCCGCGGCCGTAGTACTTCTCGAGGTAGTGCTGGCCCACCATGAAGACACTGGTCATGAGCAGGTACCACAGGCACGCGACGATGAGCAGCGGCACCGGCTGGAACGTGCGGTTGCCGATGGCGCTCGTCGCGAACTGCAGCTCGAGGTTGAAGGGCACCGCCAGGACCAGCGACGTCGTCTTGAGCATGGAGATCGTCTCGTTGCCGGTGGGCGGCACGATGACCCGCATCGCCTGCGGCAGCACGATCCGGCGCAGGATCGGGCCTTCCTTCATGCCCAGTGCCCGCGCGGCCTCGTGCTGGCCGTGGTCCACGCTCTCCAGCCCGGCCCGGACGATCTCCGACAGGTAGGCGGCCTCGTTGAGGGCGAGCCCCACGAGCGCCGCGACCGCGGCCGTGAAGATGTCCTTCGTCGAGATGGACCAGAACTGCGGACCGAAGGGGATGCCCAGCGACAGCTTGGGGAAGATGACCGCGATGAGGCCCCAGAACACCAGCTGCGTGTACACGGGCGTGCCGCGGAAGAACCAGATGTAGGCCAGCGCGACCCACCGCATCACGGGGTTGGCCGAGCCGCGCATCACGGCCAGCAGCACGGCCAGCACGATCGCGATGACCATCGCGCCGATCGTCAGCCCGATGGTCCACGCGACGCCGCGGAGCACGGGCATCGTGAACAGGTAGTGCCACACCGTCGGCCAGGCGAACTTGCGGTTCGTGACGAGGGCGTGCGCCGCCATCGCGGCGAGGACGAGCACGACGACGGCGGACACCCACCGGCCCGGGTACCGGACGGGGACCGCGTGGATCCGTTCCGGTTCCCGGGCCGCGGGCACCTGGTGCTGGGACAACGAGGGCTCGCTCAGCTCACGGAGGGGTTGACGACGACCTTGTCACTGGTCACCGCGCCGGTGGTGTTGCCCCACGCGGTGAGGATCTTGCCGTAGGTGCCGTCGTCGATGAGCTTGACGAGCGCCTTCTGGATCGCGGTCGTCAGGGCCTGGTCGTCCTTGCTGACGACGATGCCCTCGGGCGCGCTCTCGAACACGTCGCCGAGCTGCTGGAGCTGCCCGTTCGTCTGGGCGACGGCGTAGGCGATGATCGGCGAGTCGGCGAACATGACGTCGGTCTTGCCGCCGACGAGGTCCGTGGTGACGTCGCTCTGCGCCGGGTGACGCACGACGTTCGGTGCCTTCTTCCCGGCCGCGGTGCACGCCGGGATGATCGACTTCGTCAGCTCGTCGTCCTCGACCGTGCCGGTCTGGACGCCGACGCTCTTGCCACAGATGTTGTTCGGCGCGCCGTCGGTGGTGATGCCCTGCGGGTTCCCGGCCGCGACGGCGTAGGCCTCGCCGGCGTTGAAGTACTCGATCATGTTGACCTGCTTCTCACGGTCGGGGTTGATCGTGAAGGAGGAGATGCCCACGTCGTACTTGCTGCCGATGGCGGGGATGATCCCGGTGAAGTCGGCGGACTGGATGTCGGCCTTGAGGCCGAGCACGCCCGCGATCGCCTTGGCGAGGTCGATGTCGTAGCCGATCGGCGTGGTGCCGTCCTCGGCGAGGTACTCGGCCGGCGCGTAGGAGGTGTCGGAGCCGACGACGAGCGTGCCGGCGGACTTGACCTTGTCCGGCAGCAGGGCGGCGATGGTGTCGTCCTTCGCCACGGTCGAGGGGTCGAACGTGCTGCTGCCGCTCGGCGCCGCGCTGGCACCCGCGCCGGCGGTGGTGCCGGCGGTCGAGCCGCCGGTGGTGCCGCCCGAGCCGCCGGAGGAGCAGGCGGCGAGGGACAGGGTGACCGCGGCGACGGTGGCGGCCAGGGCCAGAGGAGTCTTGCGCACGGGGTTTGCCTCCTGGCGGTTCGTCGACCCGGCGCGGGCGGGGCGCCGGCCGGCTGGACGCTGAACGTAGACCCGGCATGTTACGGGGCCGTGTCTTGGTGTGTGAATGTTTCCACTCTATGGAATGGGTTTGCACCCAGGCGGGTGTCGGACACGGCAGGATCGGCGCATGATCCCCGGCACCCTCGGCACCCCCGGCACCCCGTCCGGCACCCGCGTGCTCCTCCTCGGCTCCGGCGAGCTCGGCAAGGAGGTGGCCATCGAGCTGGCGCGGTTCGGCGTCGAGGTGGTCGCGGTGGACCGCTACGCCGGGGCGCCGGCGATGGCGGTCGCGAGTCGAGCCCACGTCGTCGACATGCTCGACCCGGACGCGCTGCGGGCCGTGCTGGCCGCCGAGCGGCCGGACGTCGTGGTCCCGGAGGTGGAGGCCATCGCCACGCACGTCCTCGCCGAGGTCGAGGCCACCGGTACGCGTGTGGTGCCCACGGCCCGGGCCGCGCGCCTGACGATGGACCGCGAGGGCATCCGGCGCCTCGCCGCCGAGGAGCTGGGGCTGCCCACGTCGCCGTACGAGTTCACGGACTCGCTGGCGGGCGTCCGGGCGGCGGCCGAGCGGCTGGGACTGCCCGTGGTGGTGAAGCCGGTGATGTCGTCGTCCGGCCACGGACAGTCCCTGGTGCGGACGGTCGACGAGCTCGACGCCGCGTGGGAGACCGCCCGCACCGGCGGGCGCGCCGCGGCCCGCGACGGCGGGGTTCGCGTGATCGTCGAGGGCTTCGTGCCGTTCGACTCCGAGATCACGCTGCTCACCGTGCGGCACGCCGGGGGAGTGACGTTCTGCGACCCGGTGGGTCACGTCCAGGTGGACGGCGACTACCGCGAGTCCTGGCAGCCGGCCGCGCTGCCGCCGGGCCTGGTCGACGAGGCCCGGCGGGTGGCCGCCACCATCACGGAGGCCCTGGGCGGCTGGGGCCTCTTCGGGGTGGAGCTGTTCGTCGTCGGCGACCGGGTGCTGTTCTCGGAGGTGTCGCCGCGGCCGCACGACACCGGCCTCGTGACGCTCGTCTCGCAGGACCTGTCGGAGTTCGCGCTGCACGCGCGGGCGCTCCTGGGCCTGCCGGCGCCGGACCCGCTGCGGCTGGGCGCGGGCTCCGACCAGGCCGCCGCGGCCTCGTGCGCCGTGCTGGCCCACGGCCACGGCGTGCCGGTCGTCGAGGGGGTCGACGAGGCGCTGGCGGTGCCCACCGTGCAGGTGCGGGTCTTCGGCAAGCCCGAGGTGCGCGGCCACCGGCGCGTGGCCGTGACGCTCGCGCGGGGAGCCACGGTGGCGGAGGCCCGAGCGCGCGCGTGCGCCGCGGCCGCGGCGCTGCGGGTGCGCCTGGAGTAGCGGCGCGCTCAGGCCCGGGGGACGTGAGCCTCGATCTCCGCGAGCCAGGCGGACGGGTCGGCGTCGGACGGCATGCGCCAGTCGCCACGGGGCGACATGGTGCCGCCGGCACTCACCTTGGGACCGTTCGGCAGCGCGGACCGCTTGAACTGGTTGCCGAAGAAGCGCCGGACGAAGACGAGCAGCCAGCGGCGGATCTCGGCCAGGTCGTAGGCGCGGTGCTGGTCCTGCGGGTACCCGGGGGGCCAGGCCCCGGCGGCGGCGTCGCGCCACGCGTGCCAGGCGAGGAACGCGATCTTCGAGGGTCGCGTGCCGTGCCGCAGCAGGTGGAACAGCGTGAAGTCCTGGAGCGCGTAGGGCCCGACGACCTGCTCGGTGCTCTGCATCGGCGCGTCCGCGGTGGCCGGGACCAGCTCGGGCGAGATCTCCTGGTCCAGCACGCGGCCCAGCACGGCGTTGGTGGCGTCGTCGAACAGCCTCTCCCCGATGACCCACCGGATGAGGTGCTGGATGAGCGTCTTGGGGACGCCCGCGTTGACGCCGTAGTGCGACATCTGGTCGCCCACGCCGTACGTGCACCAGCCGAGCGCGAGCTCCGAGAGGTCCCCGGTGCCGAGCACGATGCCGTGGCGCTGGTTCGCGGCGCGGAAGAGGAAGTCGGTGCGCAGCCCGGCCTGGACGTTCTCGAACGTCACGTCGTACTGCTCGGTGCCGTCGGCGTACGGGTGGCCCAGGTCCGCCAGCAGCTGGCGCGCCATCGGCCGGATGTCCACGGTCTCGTGCGTGGTGCCCAGCGCGCTCATGAGCGCGAGCGCGCTGGCCTTCGTCGTCTCCGAGGTGGCGAACCCGGGCAGCGTGAAGGCGAGGACGTCGCTGCGCGGCCGGCCCAGCCGGTCCATCGCGTTGGCGGCGACGATGAGCGCGTGCGTGGAGTCCAGGCCGCCGGAGACGCCGATGACGACCTTGGCGGCGCCGGTGGCGCGCAGCCGCTGCTCGAGGCCGCTGACCTGGATGTTGTAGGCCTCGTAGCAGTCGAGGGCGAGGCGTGCGGGGTCGTCGGGCACGAACGGGAAGCGGTCGACGCGGCGCCGCAGGCCGATGTCGCCGGCGGGTGGGTCGAGCGTGAACGCGACCCGCCGGAAGGCGCCCGTCGGCTCGATCCCCAGGGCGCGGCGGTTGTCGTCGAACGTGCCCGTCCGGGCCCGCTCCTGCCGGATGCGGTCGAGGTCGACGTCGGCGACGGTGATCCGCTCGCCGTCGGGGAACCGGTCGCCCTCGGCGACCAGGTCCCCGACCTCGTACACCATCGTCTGGCCGTCCCACGACAGGTCCGTGGTGGACTCGCCCTGACCTGCGGCGGCGTAGACGTAGGAGGCCAGGCACCGCATCGACGCGGAGCGCGCGAGCAGCCGGCGGTCCTCCGCGCGGCCCACGGTGATGGGGCTGCCCGAGAGGTTCGTCAGTACCGTGGCGCCGGCCAGCGCGGCGTGCGCGCTCGGGGGCACCGGGACCCACATGTCCTCGCACACCTCGACGTGGACCACGAGGCCGCGCACGTCGCTCGCCTCGAAGAGCAGGTCGGGGCCGAAGGGTGCCTCCTGCCCCGCGACGACGACGGTGCCGTCGACCTCGTCGCCCGGCGCGAACCAGCGCCGCTCGTAGAACTCGCGGTAGGTCGGCAGGTACGACTTGGGCGCGACGCCGAGGACCCGGCCGCGGTGCACCACGAGGGCGGCGTTGTAGACGCGGTTGCCGAACGCCAGCGGCGCGCCGACGACGAGCACCGGAAGGAGGTCCGCGGAGGCGGCGACGAGCTCGGCCACGGCGTCACGCACCGCGTCGAGGAGCGCGTCCTGCAGCACCAGGTCGTCGATCGCGTAGCCGGAGAGGGCGAGCTCCGGGAACACCGCGACGCCGACCCCCTCGTCGTGCGCCCGACGCGCGGCGGACAGCACGGCGGCGACGTTGGCGGCGGGGTTGGCCACGCGCACCGGGACGGTGCAGGCTGCGACCCGGACGAACCCCTGGGCGTAGGCGGAGGCGAAGTCCACGCGGCGAGTCTTCCACGGCTGGTCCAGGCCGCCCGCACGGGCGGCCGGCAGGGGGTCGCCCGCGCCGTGGCCTCCGCGACACGCGGTGGCGCCTCACCCGCGAGAGTGAATCTTCTGGGACGAAAGGCCCGCCACCTGGACAGTTGTCTAGCAATCGCTCCCATGACTCGTGTCATGGCGGGCGAATACCGGGGACCTAGGTCCCGAAATGGGCACCTGGCATGCAGAATTGCCGACATGGACTTCGAGTGCGACCCCCAGATCACGTGGGCGTGGACCGTGACGGACGCTGAGATCCGCGTCGCGAAGCGTGACTGGCTGCGGGCGCGCGACAACGGCGCCCCGGCCGCGGACGTCGACATGGCGTTCGAGTACTACCGACTGCTCATGAGCGAGCAGGCGCAGCAGATCGCCGAGGAGTTCCGCTCGCGCCACAGCGCCTGACGGCGCGTCCGGCGCCGCCGGCACCCCGCCCGCTCAGGGCTGCGGGTCGGTGGCGGTGACCGGCTCGGGGCGCACCTGCACGCGGACCAGCGCCCCGGTCTCCACCCGTTCGGCAGCCGCGTGCTGCACCACCAGCTCCGTCCCGTCCTCGGTCCGCACCTGGGTCCGGCGCACCGCCCCCAGGTAGCTCGTCGCCACCACGATCGCGGGGGCACCCTCCGTGCCGAGCTCGAGGTTCTCCGGCCGCACGAACACGAGGGCTGGCCCGTCGGCCCGGGTGCCGAGCAGCGGCACCTGCCGGCCCAGCACGCTCGCCGTCCCGCCGGACACCGTCGCCGGCACCAGCGAGCTGCGGCCGATGAACTCCGCGACGAACGGCGTGGCCGGCCGCATGTAGAGGTCCTCGGGCGTGCCGTGCTGCTCGATGGTCCCGGCGTTCATCACGGCCACCCGGTCGGAGATGGCCAGGGCCTCCTCCTGGTCGTGCGTGACGAACACGGTGGTGATGCCCAGACGCTGCTGGATGCGGCGGATCTCGTCCCGCAGCTGCACGCGGACCTTGGCGTCGAGCGCCGACAGCGGCTCGTCGAGCAGCAGCACGCGCGGCTCGGTGACCAGGGCGCGCGCCAGCGCGACGCGCTGCTGCTGGCCGCCCGAGAGCTGGTGCGGGTACCGCTGCGCGAGCTCTGCCAGGCCGACCAGCTCGAGGGCTGCCGCGGCCCGCTCGGCGGCCTCGGCGGCGGGCACGCGGCGTGTGCGCAGCCCGAACGCGGTGTTGCGGGCCACCGACAGGTGCGGGAACAGCGAGTACGACTGGAACACCATGCCGATGTCCCGCTTGTTCGTCGGGACGCCGGCCATGTCGCGGCCGGCCACCGTGATCCGCCCGCCGTCGGGGTGCTCCAGGCCGGCGAGCAGGCGCAGCGCCGTGGACTTGCCGCATCCCGAGGGGCCGAGCAGGCAGACGAGCTCGCCGGGCGCGACCTCGAGGTCCAGGCCGTGCAGCACGCGCTGGGTGCCGAACGACTTGACGACGCCCGCGAACCGGACGCCGGCGCCGTCCTGCTGGTCGGGCCGGGCGGCCGAGGCCGTGCGGTGCGGGGCGGTGAGGGGCAGAGTCATGGGGTCTCCGGGGGTGGCGGGGCCGGTCATCGGCCGGACCGGACGGTGAGCAGGCGACCGACGCGGTCGATCGCCAGGAGCAGGACGAAGACGAGGGCGAGCGACAGCAGCGACATGATCACCGCGACGAAGGGGTCGATCTTCGAGACGACGACGAGCGCGGTCTGCAGGTTCTGCCGGTTGAGCAGGGAGGCGATGGTGAACTCGCCCAGCACGACGGCGACCGAGATGAGGCCCGCCAGCATGAGCCCCCGGCGCACGTTGGGCGCGATGACCCGCAGCAGCACGCGTCCCCAGCTCGCGCCGAGCGAGCGCGCGGCCTCCGCCAGGGTCCGGGTGTCGATGGCGTCGAGGTTGGCCTGGAGCGCCCGGTAGGCGAACGGCAGGCACGTGATGCCGTAGGCGAAGGCCAGCGACCAGATGCCCGTGCCGAACGCGTGCCCGATGACGAGGTAGATGGGGGCGAGCCCGACGACGAGCGCGATCGAGGGCAGCGCGATCGGCAGGAGGGCGACGACCTCCATCCAGCGCCGCAGCCGGGGGAACCGCAGGTGCACCAGCACCATGGTCGGCGCGATGAGCAGCATGACGATGGCGATGGTCGCCACCGCCAGGACCAGCGAGTTGCGCAGGCCCTGCCACAACGGGGCGTACACCTCCGGCCGCGCCGGGTGCAGCATGTCCGCCCAGTGCCCCCAGCCGTGGCCGTTGCCCTGGCGGAGCGTGAACTCCGCCATGCCCACGAGGGGCACGGCGAACAGCGCGCCGACCAGGGACAGGATGAGCACCCGGATCCAGCGGGCCGGGGCGAGGGCGCGGGTCATCGCTGCCACCTCGCCGCGCGGCGCTGCACCGCCGAGTAGGCCCACATCACGAGGGCCATGACGACCACCATGCCGAGCGCGAGCGCGCCCGCGAGGTTCTGGCGTCCCAGCACGGTCTCGCTCGTGAGCGCCGCCCGGATCTGCAGCGGGACGATCTGCGCCCCCTGGCTCGCGAGCGCCGCGGCCGTGGCGTACGAGGAGAACGCGTTGGCGAAGAGCAGCAGGAAGCTCGCGAGGAACGACGGCGCGAGCACCGGCACGGCGACGCGGGCCCAGAAGGTACGGGTGGTGCCGCCCAGCGTCAGCGTCGCCTCCGCCCACTGCGGACGCAGGGCCGTCAGCGCCGGCAGGAAGGTGATGACCATCATGGGCACCTGGAAGTAGATGTACGGGAGGTACAGCCCGGGCATGGCATAGATCCACGCGCCCGACGCGAAGATGTCGATCCCGAACGAGTCCTTGAGCCAGACCGTCACCATGCCGCGCAGCCCGATGGTGGCGATGAACGCGAACGCGAGCATGACGCCGCCGAACTGGGCGATCACGCTGGCGGCGGACTCGAGCAGCCCGCGGGCGAAGCCGCCCTCCCGCAGGCCGAGGGCCGCGACGCACACGAGCGCGCCGACGATCGCGCCGACGGCCGCCGAGACGGCGGACAAGGTGATCGAGTTGCGGAACGTGCGCAGCACCACGGGGTCGCCGAGCGCCGAGAGGTTGCTCCACGTGAAGGCCCCGTGCTTGTCGAACAGCCCCGTCCCGACGGCGAGGACGGTCGGCAGCACGAGGAAGAGGAGCACGTAGGCGGCGAAGGGCGTCAGGCCCAGCGGCGCCGCGAGACGCGAGACGCGCGCGCGCCACGCCGGCACCGGCCGGACCGGACCACGAGGGTCCGGCCCGACCGTGCCGCGCGTGCGCAGGGGGGACAGGGTGGTCATCGGCTCAGGAGATCGCCGCGGCCCACTCCTGGCCGAGGAGATCGCCCGCCTTCTTGCTCTGGGCGTCGGAGGGCACGAGCGTCGTCGCGGGAGCCGGCGGCAGCTTGCTCCACAGGGCCTCGTCGAGCGTCCCGGCCTTCTGCATCGCGGTCGCCCGCACCGGGCGGGCGCCGCCCTTGAGCCAGAGGTTCTGGGCCTGGTCGCTGTAGAGGAACTCCTCCCACAGCCGGGCGGCCGCCGGGTGCGGCGCGTCCTTGTTGATCGCCTGGTTGTAGTACGCCGCGTAGCCGTTGCCCGGGAAGACGACGACCTTCCACGCGGGGTTGTCCTTCACGTGCGTGGCGTTGAGGTAGTCCCAGTCGAAGACCACCGGTGTCTCGCCGTCGGCCACCGTGGCCGTGGTGACGTCGATCTTCAGCAGGTTGCCGGCCTTCTGGAGCTTGCTGAAGAAGTCGATGCCCGGCTGGAAGTTGTCGAGCGAGCCGCCGGACTGCACGGCCGCCATGCCGACCGCGGCGAAGGCCGCGCCGGCCTGCGTGGGGTCCCCGTTCATGGCGACGGCACCCTTGTACGCGGGCTTGAGGAGGTCGGACAGCTGGGTGGGCGCGGGGTACTTCGACGAGTCGTACCCGATGGACATGTAGCCGCCGTAGTCGCCGGTGAACAGGCCCGACTGCTCCTTGAGGGAGGCGTCGATGTCGTTCCACCCGGCCACCTTGTACGGCGCGAAGTGGTCCGTGCTCTGCAGGGCGACGGTGAGGCCGACGTCGAACACGTCGGGCGCGGTGTCGAGGCCCTTGTTCGTCTTGGCGGCGTCGATCTCCTCGGCGCTCGAGGCGTCGGGCGAGGCCTCGTTGACGGTGATGCCCGGGTACTTGGCCTTGAACGCGTCGATGATCTCGCCGTAGTCGGCCCAGTCGCGGGGGAGGGCGATGACGTTGAGCGCGCCCTCCTTCTTCGCGGCGGCGGCGAGGTTCTCCAACGAGCCGAAGGCGGTGAGGCTGGTGGCGGTCGCGGCGTTCACCGTGCCACCTGCGGTCGACGCGCCCGCCGGGGCGGTGCTGCCCGCGGTGGTCGAGCCGGCGGAGGAGCAGGCGGTGAGGGCGAGGGCCGTGGCCAGGCCGAGGACGACCGGCGCCAAGCGCTTCGTCATGAGGAGCGTTCTCCTTGCGGTGGAGGAGGCCCGGGCACCCTGATCAGGGCGAAGATCGGGCCGGAACGTTCCAGGACGCTAGGAGCGCCGGGTGAGGGGACGGTGAACGGTGGCGGAACGCCGCGCGCACGCCGTCCGACGACATGGCGCCGACGGGCACCGGCGCGTCAGGTCCACCGACGGGCGCCGGCGCGTCAGGTCCAGGCAGCGGTCGCCAGGTAGCCCAGGCTCGCCGCGGCGACGGTGAGCACGAGCGTGCCCAGCGCGTTGGTCACGGCGCGCCGGCGGTCGCCGGCCTGGGCCAGGCGCACGGTCTCGACCATCGCGGTGGAGAAGGTGGTGTAGCCGCCGCAGAAACCGGTCGCGGCCACGGTGTACCACGTGACGGGCAGCGCCCCGGTGCCCAGGGCGCCCGCGAGGGCCCCGATGAGCAGCGACCCGGTGACGTTGATGGTGATCGTCGCGAGCGGCAGCCGGCCGGCCCACCGGCCCCGGAACCAGCCGTCGACGACGAACCGGGTGGCCGCGCCGAGGCCCCCGACGAGTGCGACGAGCACCGGGGTCATCGTGACGCCTCGCTCGTGACGGCGGCCCCGGCCTCGTCGTGCGCCGCGCGGGCGGTGCCGCGGCGCCCGGCCGAGGCGGCCAGCGCGACCCCCGCCACGCACGCGAGCGTGCCGCCGACCACGGTGGCGAGCGCGTACCCCACGGCGATCCCGGCCCGGCCGCCCGCGAGCAGGCCGTGCAGCTCGAGCGCGAACGCGGAGTACGTGGTGAAGCCGCCGAGCACGCCCGTGCCGAGCATCAGCCGCAGCCAGCGCCGCCGGTGCGTCTCGTCACCGCGGCCGAGCAGCCACTGGAGCAGGAACCCCAGGAGGAAGGCGCCGACGACGTTCTCGGTGAGCGTCCCGAGGGGCACCCCGTCGTGCGGGAGCAGCGCGTGCGAGAGTCCGTACCGCGCCAGGCTCCCGACGGCGCCGCCGGCGGCGACGCTCACGACCAGCACGGGGTCGGTGTGGTGCGGTCGGCTCATGCGGCCGAGGTCCTGACCCTGTGGGGCGGCGCCGGGACGAGCAGCCCGGGCCGGCGCCGCGCGTGCGCCAGCCGCCCGGCGACCGAGCCGGCGACCACCTGGTTCATCCGGTGCACCACGCCCGGTCGGCGGGTGCCGACGGCGATGGTCCGGGCGTCGTGCTCGTCGGCGACGAGCGCCAGCAGTTCATCGGCCAAGGCGGACACTCCTGTCGCGGGCACAGGAACCATCAGCCGGACGGCGGTTCAGTCGTCTTCGACGCAGGCGGGATCCATCGCCGCCGGCGAGCCTACGACATCTCCCGGGCCGGCCGCCGCCCGTCCCGTCCGGTGGACGCCTGCGCCGCAGGTCCCTCGACCCGCCCCACCCCCTCCGCCACGCTGGACGTCGTCGGTGCGCACGAGGGGGAGGGGACCGATGGGCGAGGCCGTGCGGGGGGCGTCGGGTGCCTGGGGTCCGCCGGCGCGGCAGACCAGGCGCGCGAGTATGCAGTCGTACCTGACCATCCGGGCCCTGGCCGATCCGGCATACCGCGCGGACGCGTTCGCGCTGTACGCCTACTTCCGCTGGCTGGACGACGAGGTCGACGAGCGCCTCGGCTCGGTGGCGGACCGCGCGGCGCTCGTCGTGCGGGAACGCCGGCTCCTGGCCGATGCGGTCGACCCGGCCGCGTCGTCGCCCCGGTCCGCCGCCACACCCCAGGAGCGGCTGCTCGTCGACCTCGTGCGCGGCCGAGACGACGGCGTCCGCACGGACGCGTCCGGGGCGCGCCAGTCGATCGCGTCGATGCTCGACGTCATGGCGTTCGACGCGGCGCGGCGGGGCCGCCCCGTGACGCAGGCGGAGCTCGACGCCTACACGCACTCGTTGGCGGTCGCGGTGACGGAGGCGCTGCACCACTGCATCGGCCATGGCTGCGGCGCACCGCACGACGACTCCCGCTACGTCGCCGTCACCGGCGCGCACGTCGCCCACATGCTGCGCGACCTGCGCCAGGACGTGGCCGTCGGGTACGTCAACGTGCCGGCGGAGGTGCTGGCCACGGGGCTCTCGCCCGACGTCCCCGACGACCCGGACCTCCGCGCCTGGGTGGAGGCGCGGGTGGGGTACGCCCGCTCGTGCTTCGCGACGGCCCGGGCGTACCTCGCGCGGCTCGAGAGCGCGCGGTGCCGGCTGGCGGGGCATGCCTACCTCGCCCGGTTCGAGTGGGTGCTCGACGCCATCGAGCGCGACGGCTACCGCCTGCGTGAGGCCTATCCGCAGCGCAGCAGCGTGCACGGCGGCCTGGCGATCGGCGCCGCGGCGCTGCGGTCCGTCGTGGCGGCCCGGCCGACGAGCACGGACGGTGGCCGGTGAGCGGCGGCGCGTCGGTGATCGTCGTCGGCGCCGGTGTGGGCGGCCTCTCGGCCGCGATCCACCTGGCCCGCGGCGGGGCGCGGGTGACGGTGGTCGAGCGTCACGCGCGGGCCGGCGGCCGGGTGGGCGAGATGCGCCGCGGCGGTCACCGCTTCGCGACCGGGCCGACGCTCCTCGTCATGCCGCACCTGTACCGGGCCGAGCTGGCGGCCCTGGGGGGCGACCTGGAGCGCGACCTGCGGCCGCAGCGCGTGGACCCGACGTACCACCTCGTGTTCGACGACGGGGCCCGGCTCGACCTCACGTCCGACCTGGTGGCGATGTCGGCCCAGCTGGAGGCGGTCGAGACCGGCTCCACGGGCGGGCTGCTGCGCTACCTCGCCGAGGGGCGCCGGCACTACGACCTCGCGATGCCCGCCCTCGTCGAGCGCGACTTCCGCACCGCGCGGGAGTTCCTGGCGCCGCGGACCGTCGCGGCGGCGCTCCGGCTGCGGGCCTGGCAACCGCACTACCGCCACATGGCGGACTTCTTCGCCGCGCCGCGGCTGCGGGCGGCCTTCAGCTTCCAGGACGTCTACATGGGCCTCAGCCCGTTCCGGGCGCCCGCCACGTTCTCCCTCACCCCGTTCTCGGAGCTGGCCCACGGCGTCTGGTACCCCGACGGCGGCATGCGGCGGATCGTCGACGTCCTCGTCGGCCTCGCCGAGGAGGCCGGCGTGCGGTTCGTCTACGGCGAACCCGTCACGCGCATCGGCCTCGCGGGCGGCCGCGCGACCGGTGTGGTCCTGTCCGAAGGGCGGACGCTGTCGGCGGACGCCGTGCTGGTCAACGCGGACCTGCCGTACGCCTACCGCCACCTGCTGCCGGACCGGGAGGCCGCCCGGCGCGTCTGCCGGCGGCGGTTCTCGGGCTCCGCGATCTCCTTCTTCTGGGGGCTGGACACCCCGTGCGCCGGGCTGGCGCCGCACACCCTGTTCCTGGCCGACGACTACCGGGACAACTTCGACCGCATCGAACGGAACCTGCCGCTGTCGGCGACGCCCAGCCTCTACGTGCACGCGCCGGGCCGGCTCGACCCGGGCGCGGCGCCCGCCGGCGGGGACACGCTCGTCGCGGTGGTCCCCACGGGTCACCTCACGGACGACGGCGACGACGCGGGCGGCCCCGAGCGCGAGGCGGCCGTGTGGGACGCGGCCCGGGAGACCGCACGGGCGGCCGTGCTCCGCCGGCTGGCGCTCGTCGGGTTCCCCGACCTGGAGCGGCACATCACCGTGGAGGCGTCGGCCACGCCCCTGGACTGGCGCGACCGGCTCAACCTCGAGCGCGGTGCGACGCACGGGCTGGCGCACACGCTCACGCAGCTGGCCTACCTGCGGCCGCACAACCGGCACGCCCGGTACCGGAACCTCTACTTCGCCGGCGCCTCGACCCACCCGGGGACGGGTGTCCCGACCGCGCTCGTCTCGGGACGGCTCGCCGCGCGACGGCTGCTGGACGACCTCGGGGAGTGAGGGCCGCAGGCTCAGGGGCGCTGGTGGCCCGAGTGCACGATGCGTTCGTCGCTGCGGTGCGGCCGTCCCGCGTGCAGCTGCAGCCCACTCGTGACGAGCGGGAAGTGGCTGAAGGCCTGCGGCGTGTTGCCGAGCTGCCGGCCCGTCCCCGGGTCCCACTCCTCGCTGAGCAGGCCGACGTCGTTGCGCAGCGTCAGCAGGTGCTCGAACAGCCGCGTCGCCTCGTGCTGGCGCCCCGCCAGGTGCAGCGCGTCGACGAGCCAGAACGAGCACGCGAGGAACATCCCCTCGCCGCCCGGGACGCCGTCGTCGGACTCGGTGGTCTGGTAGCGCCGGACCAGCCCGCCCTCGGTGAGCTCGCGCTGCACGGCGTCGATCGTGCCCTGCACGCGTGGGTCGCTCGCCGGCAGGAAGCCGACGCGGGGGATGAGCAGCAGGCTCGCATCCAGCGCCGGCGACCCGTAGGACTGCGTGAACGTGCCGCGCTCGGCGTCGTAGCCGTGCGCGAGGACGTCGGAGTGGATCGTCGCCCGCAGCGCCTGCCACCGGTCCACGGGCCCGTGCAGGTCCGGGTGGCGGTGCACGGCCCGGACCATCCGGTCTGCCGCCACCCAGGCCATGACCTTCGAGTGCGTGAAGTGCCGCCGCGCGCCGCGCATCTCCCACAACCCGTTGTCCGGCTGGTCCCACGCGCCCTCGAGGTGGTCCATGAGGGCGGTCTGGACGTCCCACGCGTCGTCGTGGGTGCCGAGGCCGGCGTCTCGCGCGAGCGCGAGACCGTCGAGCGTCTCGCCCCAGACGTCGAGCTGGAGCTGTCCGGACGCGGCGTTGCCGATCCGCACCGGCCGGGAGCCCTCGTAGCCGGCGAGCCAGCCGAGCTCCGCCTCCGGCAGGCGCCGCGTGCCGTCGAGCGCGTACATGATCTGCAGCTTCGCGGGATCGCCCGCGATCGCGCGGAGCAGCCACTCGCGCCACGCCGCGGCCTCGTCGAGGTACCCGGCCGAGATGAGCGCCTGCAGCGTGTACGTGGAGTCCCGCAGCCAGCTGTACCGGTAGTCCCAGTTGCGGGGGCCTCCGATCTGCTCGGGCAGCGACGTCGTGGCGGCGGCGACGATCCCGCCGGTCGGCTCGTAGGTGAGCGCCTTGAGCGTCAGCAGCGAGCGGGAGATCGCGTCGCGGTACGGGCCCACGACCGGCGTGCCACCGCGGCTCCAGCTCTCCCAGAAGTCGATCGACTGCCGCAGGGCCCTCTCGGCGTCGACGCTCGCCGGCGCCCGCTCGTGGCTGGGGTGCCAGGTCAGGACGAACGGCACGCGGTCGCCGGCACGCACCGTCACGTCCGAGACCGTCGCCCAGTCCTGCCCGTGCGTCGGCACCGGGGTGCGCAGCCGGACGGCGTCGGGGCCGGCCACCGCCTCCATCTGCCCGGGCCGGTGCCGGACCCATGGCACCACCTGGCCGTAGTCGAACCGCAGGCGCAACGTCGAGCGCACCGGAACCGCACCGCTGACGCCCTCCACGACGCGCACCAGGTCCGGCGCGTGGCCGCGCGGCGGCATGAAGTCGATGACGCGGACCGTCCCGTCCGGCGTGACCCATTCCGTCTCCAGGACCAGCGTGTCCGGCAGGTACCGGCGGCGCGTGCAGGTCCCGCCGGCCTGCGGCGCGACCTGCCAGTGCCCGGCGTCGGGTGTGTCCAGCAGCGCGGCGAAGCACGCGGGGGAGTCGAAGCGAGGGAGGCAGAGCCAGTCGATCGAGCCGTCCGTGGCCACGAGGGCGCCCGTCTGCAGGTCTCCGATCAGGGCGTAGTCCTCGATCCGGCGCATGCGGTGATCCTGACATCCGCCGACGCCCGGCGCCTCGCCACGCACGTCGGCGGACGGTGCGGCCGCCCCTAGTGGCCGACCACCATCGAACCCTCCTCCTGTCCCACCAGGGTCGTCACGACCACCGTGAGGCCGTTGGGGACCTGCCCCCGCAGGTCCGTGATGAGGTCGCGGACGGGTGGGAGCGGCCCGGGGCTTCGCACGTGGACGTAGAAGGTGCCGGAGAGCCGCTCGACGCCGTCGATGCGGCCGCCCGGGGTCGCCGCGATCCACCGCTCGGCGGTGGACTCGACCCGTTGCGTCCAGATCGCCACGGCGTAGGTGAAGGCGGTGTTGGCGACCAGGGGGACGAGCACCAGCAGCAGCAGGACGCCGATCGCGAGGTAGGCGCGCCGGTAGGACATCTGCGAGCTGGCGGCCCGCTCCGTCGCGTAGCCGGCCGCGGTGAACACCACGGTCCCGATGAGCACGAGAGCGACGAGGTTCGACAAGAACAGCACCAGGGCGCCGAGGGCGAGGACGAACGACCCCTGGCCGAGGCACACGCCGACCACGACGAGCGGCGGGACCAACGAGATGGCGATCGCCACGCCAGGAAGCACGGCCGCCACATCACGTCGCGTCAGCGCCACGGAGCCGGCAACGCCGGTCGCGACCGCTGCGACGAGGTCGAGCAGGCCGGGAGACGTGCGCGCCGTGACCTGGCTGTTGGTGAAGAGGTTCACGTCACCGGGCACGACGAGCGTGAAGGCCACGCCGATCGCCACCACGAGACCAGCGCCGAGGGCGACGTAGCGGACGGCCCGTCGGGTGAGGTGGCCGTCGCGCAGCACCACGCCCAGCGCGGTGCCCATGATCGGCGTGGACAGCGGGGCGATGATCATCGCCCCGATGACGGTGGCCGTGGAGTCCGACATCACCCCGGCGGCGGCGATGACCGCCGAGACCACCAGCATCGTCCAGAACCCCGACCGCCTGGACTGCGCGTCGTCCGCGCCCAGGTCGAGGTCCGCCGTGAGCTCGTCCAGCGTGCGCCGCTGCACCGCCGGCAGGATGTGCTTGCTCAGCTGACCACGCACTGCGACCTCCGGATGGGTCCCGACGGGTTGCGTCAGAGTGCTGTCGGCCGGTGCGGCCGCGGGCGGACGCGAGGGTCCAGGCGACACTCGGCAGCGCACCGAGCGCCAGCTGCGGGACGAGTGCCTGGGAGAAGTCCTCGGCCGCCCGCCCGAACATCAGCGTGGCAGGGAGTCGGCCCTTGTCAAGGCTCCCGCAGGCACGGCGGACGCGCAGGTCCCGTCCCGGACGGGCCCCGCACGTCGCACGTGCGATTCGCCGCAACCCGCAGGTGCACAGGCAGGGGTCACAGCCGCGGGCCATCGAGAGCACGCGGAGTGCGGAAGAGGCGCCATCCTTGGCTGGATGGCGCCTCTGACCTGCTACTACGTCCGTGGGCGATACTGGGATCGAACCAGTGACCTCTTCCGTGTCAGGGAAGCGCGCTCCCGCTGCGCCAATCGCCCGTGGTGGTGGAGCTCCGAGGTGGAGACGGGATTCGAACCCGTGTATACGGCTTTGCAGGCCGCTGCCTCGCCTCTCGGCCACTCCACCCTGAGACGGCGTTCCTCAACGGCTGAGCCGTGGTGGATAGCCTCCGAGCGGACGACGGGATTCGAACCCGCGACCCTCACCTTGGCAAGGTGATGCTCTACCCCTGAGCCACGTCCGCACGCCTGGTCCGGCCCTTCCGGGCCTTCCTGGTGCGTCGAAGACTCTAGCCGACGGCGGCGACCCGAGTCCAACCGGCCTGGTCGCGGGCCGGACGCGTGTGACGAGCGCGGTCGCCGTGTGAGGGCGCGGGTAGCCTCGCGCCGTGGACGACGTCGACTTCACGCTCACCGGCCAGGTGGCCCTGGTCACCGGCGCGTCGCGCGGCATCGGGCGCGACCTCGTGCGGGCGCTGGCGGCCGCGGGCGCCGTGGTCGGGGCCGCGGCCCGCACGGAGGAGGACCTGGCCGCGCTCGTCGACGAGGTGACCGCCGCGGGCGGCCGGGCGTTCGCCGTCCCGATGGACGTGGCCGACGTGGCCTCGGTGCGACGCGCGGTCGCCGACGTCGAACGTGCCCACGGGCGCATCGACGTCCTGGTGAACGATGCCGGGCTGGGCTTCAACCACGACGCGCTCGACGTCACCGAGGCCGACTGGGACCAGATGATGGCCGTGAACGCGCGCGGCCTGTTCTTCGTCACGCAGGCGGTGGCGCGCGGCATGGTGGCGCACCGGTACGGACGGATCGTCCACATCGGCTCGCAGGCCGGCCTCGTCGGGATCCCGCGCCACGCGGTCTACGCCGCGAGCAAGGGCGCCGTCGCCATGCTCACCAAGGTGCTCGCGCTCGAGCGGGCGCCGTACGGGGTCACGGTCAACACGGTGGCCCCGACGTTCGTCCGCACCCCGGGCACCGCCGAGCGCCTCGACGACCCGGACTTCAGCGCCGACGTGCTGGCGCGCATCCCGATGGGTCACGTCGCGACGACGACCGACGTGGCGGCGGCGGTGCGCTACCTGGCGTCGCCGGCGGCGGGCATGGTGACGGGCACCGTGCTGGTCATCGACGGCGGGTGGACCGCGCAGTAGTCAACGTAGGCCCCGGACATGGAACGAGGCCGCGCGCCCGGTGGGCGGCGGCCTCGTCGGTGCGGGAGGTCAGGCGGTCAGCAACGTCGCGATGAGGGCGCTGATCTCGTCCTCCATGCGCTCGCTCTCGCCACCGAGCGGCACCAGCGACTCGGTCGCGCCGAGGAAGCGCACCACGGGCTCGGTGGGAGCGGCGAGCAGCGCGCTGCCCTCGATGCCGGACAGCGAGATGAGCAGGTACTCGGGGTCCTCGTCGCGCCACACCTGGACGTCGCCCGCGCCCGCGGGCTCGTCGGCGGTGGCGTGCACGCCCTGGTCGAGCAGCTCGCGCCCGATGAGCCAGGTGGACGTGGACTGCGCGCCGCGGAACACGGCGCGGACGGTGTACGGGTCGCTCGTGCGGAAGCCGAGCTCGGTGGTGACCGGCAGCACGCTCGCGTCGGCGCCGATGAGCTGCATGGCAACGACTTCGAGCACGTCGAACGACGAGTTCGTCACCGGCCCTCCCTCTCTACGCGCGACCGCGAGTCATTGGATCTTAGGAAGTACATCGGCTCGAGAAGCTGCTGACTCCATCCCTGCGCCGGTGAAGATTCGGTGGAACTGGTCGTAGCACCCAGCCCGCACAACCAGAAGCGTGTCGCGTGTCCGGCTTGTCGTCCAGTGTCCGGTTCGGAGTTCACCCCGGAGTGTGGCTACGATCAGTCCTCGTCGCGGGCGATTGGCTCAGTGGTAGAGCGCCTCGTTCACACCGAGGAGGTCACTGGTTCGAACCCAGTATCGCCCACCGACGCGAGGGCCCCGATCGGCGTTGCCGGTCCGGGGCCCTCGCGCTTGCCTCGGGTCGGCGGAGCGCGCACCCCGGCTCGGTCACCGCCGTGCCGCCTCGTCGGCCGCCAGCGCCTCGAGCTCGTGCGCGAGCAGCGCGACGAGCATCTCGTCGTCGGGCACGATGTCGGGATCCGTGACGACGGTGACGGCCAGCTCCCCGGCGTAGGAGAGCACGGCGAACGACGCGCCGACGTTGCCCGGGCTGACGGCGACCGGTATCAGTGCGCTCACCTCGTGGCCGGCGATCCGCAGCCGTTCCGCCGGACCCCGCACGTTCGTCTCGAACGTGTGGACCAGGCGTTGGTGCTCGACGAACCAGCGGAACCATCCGAGCGCGGCGAGCCCGCGGAACGCTGCACCGAGGGGGAGCGCCGACCGGCCGCGCGGACGGGCCTTGCGGCGGGCCGTGGCGGCGGCCACATGGCGCACGCGGGCCGCCCGGTCCAGCCCCACCGGCACGGCGAGCGGAAGGATGCCGTTGTCGTTCCCCGGCCGCCGGTCGCCGGTGAGCCGCGCGGTGACGGGAACCGACACGACGAGACGCCGCGGGTGCTCGCCCCGGGCCCCGAGCAGGCCGGCAAGGGCGCCGACGACGGCCGCGACCATCGCGTCGTTGATGCTTCCCCCGTGGCGGTGCGCCCCTAGACGGAACTCGGCCAGCGGCACGCGCGTCACGTGCAATCGCCGGGTGGCACCGGTCGCACGGTTGACCGACGTACGCGCGGCCACGACGGGCAGCCGGCTGCCGATCCCGAGCTCGAGCAGCCCGTGCAGCCAGGCGAGCGTGCCGGGCGCGGCGCGCGGTGCCCCCGCCGCGCGCGCAGGGGTGCCGCCGGCGGGCCCCTGGTCGGCGAGGGCGGCGAGCAGACCCAGCCCGCCCACGCCGTCGGCGAGCACGTGGTGCAGCGTCACCACCAGGGCGCCCCTGCGCGCGGGCGTGTCGTCCCAGCCCGTGAGCCAACGCGCCGACCACAGGGGACGCCCCTGGTCGAGCGGTGCGCAGACGAGGTCGGCTGCCTCGTCGAGCACCGCCCGCTCGCCCCCTCCGAGCAGGACACGCGCCGCGACGTGCCGGCCGGGGTCGGCACACGCGTCGAGAACCCAGGACGGACGTCGCTGGGTGCGGACGAGGACCTGCACGAGCCGCGGTACCGTCCGAGCGCGGTCGACCACGGCCTCGATGACGCCCGTCGTGCCGTCATCGGCGCCGTCGACCAGGAGGACGGCGCCGATGTGCGTCGGGGCCGGGCCACAGTCGGACGCCAGCATCGTCAGGTCGGCCACGCCCAACGGCTCCCGCGCGTCGTCCGGTGCGGTCGCGCCGCGCCTCGAGCGGGACATGCCGTGAGACTCGCACCCGGCCCCGCACCGCCGAGCAGGGCGGAAGTCCCGCCCGTGCGCGTCCGGGCACCGACACGTCGCGCGAGCGTGCGCCGGTGCCAGGGCCGTCGTCACGTCCGGCGCGGCGGCGGGTCCTGGCGGGGACGTGGGGTCGGTAGCATCGAGCACGCCCGGCCCGGCGGTCCGCCGTGAGCCGCGAGGCGCACCGGTCCCCAAGGAGCTGCACCCGTGTCCGAGCAGATCACCCTCACCGTCGACGGCATCGAGACGACGGTGGCGGCGGGCACGACGGGCGCCGACCTCTTCCGCGACCGCCGCGACGTCGTGGTGGCGCGGGTCGACGGCGAGCTGCGCGACCTCGCACGCGAGGTGCCCGACGGGGCGACGGTCGAGGCCGTGACGCTGGGCGAGCCGGACGGCCTGACGGTGCTGCGGCACTCGGCGGCCCACGTGCTGGCGCAGGCGGTCCAGGAGGTCAACCCGAGCGCCCGGCTGGGCATCGGCCCGCCGATCACCGACGGCTTCTACTACGACTTCGACGTGGAGCGCCCCTTCACCCCCGAGGACCTGCGGGAGCTCGAGAAGGTCATGGCGCGCATCGTCAAGGAGGGCCAGACCTTCCGGCGGGTGGACGTCACCGAGGCGCAGGCGCGCGAGATCGAGCGGGACGAGCCGTACAAGCTCGAGCTCATCGGCCTCAAGGGCGACGCGGGCGACGACGACGGTGCGAGCGTCGAGGTGGGCCTGGGTGGCCTGACGATGTACGAGAACGTCCGGCGCGACGGGACCGTGGTGTGGCAGGACCTGTGCCGTGGTCCGCACCTGCCCAGCACGCGGCTGCTGGGCAACGGCTTCCAGCTGACGCGCTCGGCCGCCGCCTACTGGCGGGGCAGCGAGAAGAACCCGCAGCTGCAGCGCGTCTACGGCACCGCGTGGCCCACCAAGGACGAGCTCAAGGCGCACCTCGAGCGGCTGGCCGAGGCCGAGCGCCGCGACCACCGGAGGCTCGGCGCCGAGCTTGACCTCTTCAGCTTCCCCGACGAGATCGGCTCGGGCCTGGCGGTGTTCCACCCCAAGGGCGGGATCGTCCGCATGGAGATGGAGGAGTACAGCCGCCGCCGGCACGTCGAGGCGGGCTACTCCTTCGTCAACACGCCCCACATCACCAAGGCCAAGCTGTTCCAGACGTCGCGCCACCTCGAGTGGTACGCGGACGGGATGTACCCGCCCATGCGCCTGGACACCGAGTTCCACGAGGACGGCACGGTCAAGCGCGAGGGGCAGGACTACTACCTCAAGCCCATGAACTGCCCGATGCACAACCTCGTGTACCGGGCCCGTGGGCGCAGCTACCGCGAGCTGCCGCTGCGGCTCTTCGAGTTCGGCACGGTGTACCGCTACGAGAAGTCCGGCGTGGTCCAGGGCATGACGCGCGCGCGGGGCTTCACGCAGGACGACGCGCACATCTACTGCTCCCGCGAGCAGATGCGCGACGAGCTGGCCTCGCTGCTGACGTTCGTCCTCGACCTCCTCCGGGACTACGGGCTGAGCGAGTTCTACCTCGAGCTGTCGACCCGCGACCCGAAGAAGTCGGTGGGCGACGACGCGAGCTGGGATGAGGCCACCGCGACGCTGCGTGAGGTCGCCACCGCGTCCGGGCTGACGCTCGTGGACGACCCGGGCGGCGCCGCGTTCTACGGCCCCAAGATCTCCGTCCAGGCCAAGGACGCCATCGGCCGCACGTGGCAGCTGTCGACGATCCAGCTCGACTTCTTCGAGCCGGAGCTGTTCGAGCTGGAGTACACGGCGGCGGACGGCACGCGGCAGCGACCGGTGATGATCCACCGCGCGCTGTTCGGCTCGATCGAGCGGTTCTTCGCCATCCTCGTCGAGCACTACGCCGGCGCCTTCCCGGCCTGGCTGGCGCCGGTGCAGGTGCTCGCGCTCCCGGTCGCCGAGGCGTTCGACGACTACGTCAAGGACGTCGTGGCGCGGCTGACCGCCCGCGGGATCCGCGCCGAGCTCGACCTCTCCGACGACCGGTTCGGCAAGAAGATCCGCAACGCCGCCAAGGACAAGGTGCCGTTCGTGCTCATCGCCGGGGGTGAGGACGTCGCGGCCGGCGCCGTGTCGTTCCGCTTCCGCGACGGGCACCAGGAGAACGGCGTCCCGGTGGACGAGGCGATCGAGCGGATCGTCGCCGCGGTGCGGGACCGGGTGCAGGTGTGAGCGACGACCCGGTCGTCGCCCGGGCCGACGAGCTCGCCGGCGAGCCGGACGGGTTCGAGCGGCTCTGGACCCCGCACCGGATGGCCTACATCGGCGGCGAGAACAAGCCTGCCGACGGGGCCCCGGGCGACGGGTGCCCCTTCTGCCGGGCCGCGACGCTCCCCGACGACGAGGGCCTGGTGGTGGGGCGAGGCGCGCTGACGTACGCCCTGCTCAACCTGTACCCGTACAACTCGGGTCACGTGCTGGTGTGCCCCTACCGGCACGTCGCGGACTACACGGACCTGACGGCCGCCGAGGTCACCGAGCTCGGGGTGACCACGCGCATCGCGATGCGGGCGCTGCGCGCGACGCACGCGCCGCAGGGGTTCAACCTCGGGCTGAACCTGGGCGACGTCGCCGGCGCGGGCATCGCCGCGCACCTGCACCAGCACGTGGTGCCGCGGTGGCGGGGCGACGCGAACTTCCTGCCGATCGTCGCGCGCACCCGGGCGCTGCCCGAGATCCTGGCGGACACGCGGCAGCGACTCGCCGCGGCGTGGGACCGGGCGGCGCAGGACGAGGGGAGCGCGGCGTGCTGAGCCGGCTGCGGGCGGTCTGGGGCCGCCTCATGGGTCCGCTCGCGGACGGCCTGCTGCGGGTGGGCGTGACACCCGACCAGGTGACGATCGGCGGCACCGTGGTGTCGGTCGTCCTGGCGCTGTGGCTGTTCCCCACCGGGCACCTCTTCCTCGGGGCCATCCTCCTGGGCGTCTTCACGGTGCTGGACACCATCGACGGCCTCATGGCGCGCCGCTCGGGCCACAGCGGCCCCTGGGGCGCGTTCCTCGACTCGACGCTCGACCGGTTCGCCGACGGCGCGATCTTCGCGGGCCTGGTGCTCTGGTTCACGGGCCGGGGCGACGACCGGCTGACCGCGGTCTTCGCGCTCGCCTGCCTGGTGCTGGGGGCGATCGTGCCCTACGCGCGGGCGCGCGCCGAAGGGTTGGGCATGTCGGCCAACGTCGGCATCGCCGAACGCGGTGACCGGATCCTCGTCTCGCTCGTCGCCACGGGGCTCGTCGGGCTCGGCGTGACGCCCGTGCTGCTCACGGTCGCCCTGGGTCTGCTCGCCGCCGCTTCCCTGGTCACGGTGGTGCAGCGCATGCTCGCGGTGCGACGCCAGGTGCGGGAGGCCACGTCTTGAGGTTGGACCGGCTCACCCCGGGTGCGGCGTACGCGGCGGCCTGGCGCTGGGGCCGGCGGCTCCCCGAGCCGGTGGCCCGGGCGCTGGCGCTCGTGGCGGCGGACGTCGCGTGGCTGCGGCACGGCACCGGGGTACGCCGGCTGGAGGCGAACCTCGCGCGCGTCCGGCCGGAGCTCGGACGCTCGGGCGTGCGCCGGCTGTCGCGCGCCGGCATGCGCTCCTACCTGCGGTACTTCGCCGAGGCGTTCACCCTGCCGGGCCGCAGCCGCGAGCAGATCGCGGCGCGCGTCCGCGTGGCGGGCCGCGAGGTGGTGCAGCGTCACCTGGACGCCGGGCGCCAGGTGGTGCTCGTGCTCGGGCACCTCGGCAACTGGGACCTCGCGGGGGCGTGGGCCGCGCGGGAGCTCGCGCACGTCACCACGGTGGCCGAGCGGCTCAAGCCCGAGGAGGTCTACCAGGAGTTCCTCGCCTTCCGGGAGGGCCTCGGGATGCGCATCATCCCGACGAGCGGGGACGGCGACGTGTTCCGCCAGCTCGTGCGCGCGGTCCGCACCGGGCCCGGCGTGATGCCGCTGCTGGCCGACCGTGACCTGACGGCCAAGGGCGTCGAGGTGGACCTGTTCGGCCGCCGCGCGCGCGTGGCGGTGGGCCCGGCCGCGCTCGGCGTCACCACGGGTGCCCCGGTGGTCGTGGCAGGGATCACGTACGAACGCCTCCGGGGCGCGCGGCGACGGGCCGCGGGTGGGCCGTGGGGGATCTGCATCGAGTTCCACGACGTGCCGGTGCCGCCGGCGGACCTGCCCGCGCGCGAGCGCATCCGCGTCATGACGCAGGCGTGGACCGACGGGCTCGCGGGCATCATCCGGCGCCACCCGCAGGACTGGCACATGCTGCAGCGCGTGTTCGTCGAGGACCTGGACCCCGACCGCTACGCGGCGACCGTCGGGGCGGAGGTGTCGCCGTGAGGGTGTCCCGCCAGCGGCACCATCGGCTCCGGGTGGGCCTGGTGTGCCCGTACTCCTTCGACATGCCGGGCGGCGTGCAGTTCCACGTGCGCGACCTGGCGGAGTCGTTGCTCGAGCGCGGGCACGAGGTCTCCGTGCTGGCGCCCGCGGCCGACGACACGCCGCTGCCCGACTACGTCGTGGCCGCCGGGCGCGCCGTGCCCGTGCACTACAACGGCTCGGTGGCGCGCCTGACGTTCGGGCCGGTCACTGCGGCCCGGGTGCGCAAGTGGCTGACCGCCGGCCAGTTCGACGTGCTCCACCTGCACGAGCCGGTGACCCCGAGCGTCGGCATGCTCGCGATGTGGATCGCCGACGGCCCCATCGTCGGGACGTTCCACTCCTCGATGAACCGGTCCCGCTCGCTGCAGCTGGCGTACCCGCTCGTGCGGCAGTCCCTGGAGAAGATCTCGGCACGCATCGCCGTGTCGGAGGACGCCCGGCGCACCGTCGTCGAGCACCTCGGCGGTGACGCGGTCGTCATCCCCAACGGCGTCTTCGTCGACCGCTTCGCCTCGGCGACACCGGACCCACGCTGGACGGGCACCCTCGACGCGCCCACGATCGCGTTCCTCGGCCGGCTCGACGAGCCGCGCAAGGGGCTGCCGGTGCTGCTCGGCGCGGTGCCCCGCGTGCTCGAGCGGCTGCCGGGGGCCCGGTTCCTCGTGGCGGGCCGCGGCGAGTCCGGCCCCGACGAGGCGGCCGCGCTCCTCGGCCCGCTCGCGTCGTCGGTCGAGTTCGTCGGGGGCGTGTCCGACGAGGAGAAGGCCCGGCTGCTCGCGTCGGCGGACGTGTACTGCGCGCCGCAGACCGGTGGCGAGTCGTTCGGCATCGTGCTCGTCGAGGCCATGGCGGCCGGCACACCGGTGGTCGCGAGCGACCTCGGCGCGTTCTCGCGCGTGCTCGACGAGGGCCAGGCCGGCGTGCTCTTCCGCACCGGTGACAGCGCCGACCTCGCCGCGACGCTGCTGCGCGTGCTCGACGACCCCGCGCTGCGGCGCGAGAAGGTGACCGCCGGCCGCGAGGCGGTGCGCCGCTACGACTGGCCCGGCGTCACCGACCAGGTGCTCACGGTGTACGAGATGGCCGTCGCGGGCCATACCGCCCCGGTGGGTGAGGACCCGTCGTCGCTGCGCGGCTCCCGCGCACGCCGGACCGGCAAGGAGACCCGGTGAGCTGGAGCTGGGCGGACATCGTCCTCGTCGTCGGCGTCGTGCTGGCGATCGTGCTGTGGGTGGTGTGGGTGGACGCCAGCCGCCTCGACCGGCTGCACCGGCGCGTCGACGCCTCCCGCAGCGTGCTGGACCAGCAGCTGGTGCGGCGCGCGACGGTCGCCGCGGAGCTCGCGACCAGCGGCGTGCTCGACCCGGCCAGCTCGATCGTCGTCGGCGAGGCGGCCTGGGCGGCCCTCGCCGCCGGGGGAGACCCCGGTCCCGCCGGCGCCGCCGGGGAGCTGCGGCAGGTGCTGGCGCAGGACGCGCCGCACGTGCGCTCGCGCGCCAGCGTCGACGGCCTGGACCGCAGCCAGCTCGAGAGCGACCTCACGGCCGCGCTGCACGAGGTGCTCGAGGACCCGCACGAGGTGGCGCTCATGGTCACGGACGAGGCCGGGGGAGCGCTGCTCGACGACCTGTCGGCCGCGTGGTACCGGCTGCAGCTGGCGCGCCGGTTCCACAACGACGCGGTGGCGCTGACGCGCAGCGCGCGGCGGGCGCCGCTGGTGCGGCTGCTCCGGCTCGCCGGCAGCGCGCCCGAGCCGGTGACGTTCGAGCTCGACGACGAGTGGCCGGCCGGCCTTCGTCACGTGCTCCCGCGCGCCTGAGACGGCGCGGGCCGCGCCGGGGCGCCCCGGCTAGCATGGAACGAGCACATCCCCCCTCCACATCTGTCTGCGAGGCACACGTGACCAGCGAGAACGAGACCACCGCCGGCGTCGTCGGCACCGCGAAGGTCAAGCGCGGCATGGCCGAGATGCTCAAGGGCGGCGTCATCATGGACGTCGTCACGCCGGAGCAGGCGAAGATCGCGGAGGACGCCGGAGCGGTCGCCGTCATGGCTCTCGAGCGCGTCCCCGCGGACATCCGGGCCCAGGGCGGCGTCGCCCGCATGAGCGACCCCGACCTCATCGACGGGATCATCGCCGCCGTCTCGATCCCGGTCATGGCCAAGGCCCGCATCGGGCACTTCGTCGAGGCCCAGGTGCTCCAGGCCCTCGGCGTGGACTACGTCGACGAGTCCGAGGTGCTCACGCCGGCGGACTACAGCCACCACATCGACAAGTGGGCGTTCACCGTCCCCTTCGTCTGCGGCGCCACCAACCTGGGGGAGGCGCTGCGGCGCATCACCGAGGGTGCGGCGATGATCCGCTCGAAGGGCGAGGCGGGCACCGGCGACGTCTCCAACGCGACGACGCACATGCGTCAGATCCGCGACGAGATCCGCCGCCTGACGTCGCTGCCGGAGGACGAGCTGTTCCTCGCCGCCAAGGAGCTCCAGGCGCCGTACGAGCTCGTCGCGGAGGTGGCCAAGGCCGGCAAGCTGCCGGTGGTGCTCTTCACCGCCGGCGGGATCGCCACGCCGGCCGACGCCGCGATGATGATGCAGCTCGGGGCCGAGGGCGTCTTCGTCGGCTCGGGCATCTTCAAGTCCGGCAACCCGGCCCAGCGCGCGTCGGCGATCGTCAAGGCCACGACGTTCTACGACGACCCGGACGTCATCGCGAAGGTGTCGCGGGGCCTGGGCGAGGCGATGGTCGGGATCAACGTCGACGACGTCCCGGTGTCGCACCGGCTCGCCGAGCGCGGCTGGTGAGCCGTCCGCTCGTCGCGCGCTGACGCGACCGCCGTGGCCGAGCTGGGGCCGGACTGGGTGCCGGGGCCGGACGGGATCCCGTACCGGCGGGCCGCGCGCGTGATCCTGCTGGACGAGGACGACCGGGTGCTGCTGGTGCGCGGGCACGACGTGGACCAGCCGGGACGCTCGTGGTGGTTCACCATCGGCGGCGGCATCGACGCGGGGGAGACCCCGCGGCAGGCCGCCGTGCGGGAGCTGCGCGAGGAGACGGGCATCGCCGTGCCGGAGGCGGCGCTGGCCGGGCCCGTGTACACGCGCTCGGCGCTCTTCGACTTCTTCGCGCGGCTGTGCCGCCAGGACGAGGAGCTCTTCGTCGCGCGCGTGGACTCGGCCACGCTGCCGCCCCTGTCGTACGACGACTGGACGGATGTCGAGGCCGACGTGCTCGACGAGCTGCGCTGGTGGCCGCTCGACGCGCTGGACGCGGTCGAGATCGAGGTCTTCCCGGCGGGGCTCGTGGCCCTGGTGCGCGCGGTGCTGCCGGGGTGGGACGGGGTGACACGGCACCTCGGGCTGGCCCGCGAGACCTGACGGACGCCACCTGGGCAGAACCGTACCGACCGGTAACATCACGGTCCGTGCCGATCCCCGCCCCCACGTCCCCGGCCCTGCGCGTGCCGCGCAGCGGCATCCGCACGCTCATGGACCTCGCGCTGACGGACCCCGAGGCGATCCACCTGGAGATCGGCGAGCCCGACCAGCCGGTGGCGTCGCACGTCGTCGAGGCGGCGGCCCTGGCCGGGCGCGAGGGCCGCACCGGCTACACGTCGAGCACCGGGCTGCCGGAGCTGCGCGCGGCGGTGGCGCACCGTGTCACCGCGCGGTGCGGGCGCGCGACGGACGCGGACGACGTGGTGGTGACCCACGGCGCGATGCACGGCCTGGCCATGACCTTCCAGGCGGTGCTCGGCCCGGCCGACGAGGTGCTGCTGCCGGACCCGGCGTTCCCCAACTGGGCGATGGCCGCCACGGCGGCCGGCGCCGCGGTGCGCACGTATCCCACGCGCCCGGAGCACGGCTTCGTGCCCGTGCCGGCGGAAGTCGAGGCGGCGATCACCCCGCGCACGCGCGCCCTGCTCGTCTGCTCGCCCGACAACCCGACGGGCGCGGTGTACCCGCCCGAGGTCCTCGCCGCGCTCGTCGAGGTCGCGCGGCGCCACGACCTGTGGCTGCTGTCCGACGAGTGCTACGAGGCCATCACGTTCGACGCGCCCTTCGTCTCGCCGGCCGCGTTCGACACCGACGGGCGCGTGGTGGTCGTCGGCAGCGTGTCCAAGACCTACGCGATGACCGGCTGGCGCATCGGGTGGGTCGCCACGCCGTCCGCGCAGCTGCGCGAGGTGCTGGGCCACCTGTCGGAGGCCGAGGTGGCCTGCCCCTCGACGGTGGGCCAGGTGGGTGCGCTGGCGGCGCTCACCGGGCCCCAGGACGCGGTGACGGCCGCCGTCGCCTCGTACCAGGCGCGCCGGGACGCCGCCACGGAGCTGCTCGCGTCCCGCGGCGTCGGCTTCTTCCGCCCCGAGGGCGCGTTCTACCTGCTCGTCGACGTGGAGCAGGAGGACACCGACGAGTTCGCGCACCGGCTGCTGGCGCGCCGGCACGTGGCCGTCGCGCCCGGGTCCACCTTCGGGGCGCAGGCCGCGGGGCGCGTGCGCGTGAGCCTGGCCGCGGCCCGGCCGGCGCTGCTCGACGGGCTGTCCCGGCTGGCCGACGAGGTGGTGGCCGCGCGCGCGGCGCGCGAGGAAGCGCACGCCGTCTGACGAGGCGGCCGCCTTCCGGTGGGCGATCGCGCCTCAGGTGACGGTCGACCGCCGCGAGTACCGCTCGTCGAGGTGCTCGCCGGACTCGAGGACTGCGGCGTAGGCGGCCGCGGCTGCGAGCATGTCCCGGTGCCTGAGGTAGGGCGCCGCGACGCCCAACCGCACGACGTCGGGTGAGCGGAAGTCGCCGACGACCCCACGCGCGACGAGCGCCTGGACGATCCCGTAGGCATGCTCGTCGCGCACGGACACCTGCGAGCCGCGGCGCTCGTCGTCCGCCGGCGAGAGCACCTCGAGCCCCGGCACGAGCGTCTCGAGGGCCGTGCGCAGGAACCGCGTCAGCGACAGCGAGCGGGCCCGGACGGCCGCGACCTCCACGCCGTCGAACGCCGTGAGTGCGGCCTCGAGCGCGAGGAGCGACAGCATGTGCGGTGTGCCGGTCCGGGCGCGCTCGACACCGTCCGCGGCGCGGTAGGTCCCGGCCATCGCGAACGGGTCTGCGTGACCGTTCCAGCCCGGCACGGGATTGACGAACGACGGCTGGTGCCGCCGGGGCACGTAGAGGAAGGCCGGCGCGCCCGGGCCGCCGTTGAGGAACTTGTAGGTGCAGCCGACCGCGAGGTCCACGCCGGAGTCGTCGAGCCCCACGGGGATCGCGCCCGCGGAGTGGCAGAGGTCGACGACGGCCAGCGCGCCGGCGCGGTGCGCCGCCGCGACGAGACCGGGCAGGTCCCACAGCCGCCCGGTGCGGTAGTCGACGTGCGAGAAGGCCACGGCAGCGACGGTCTCGCCGTCAGCCGTGAGGCGGTCGAGGAGCGCCGGCATCGCGTCCGGGTCGGCCGGCTCGACCCGCCACCCCGCCTCCGCCGCGACGCCGTGCGCGACGTAGAGGTCCGTCGGGAACGAGCCCGGGTCGGTGACGAGCACTCCGCCGGGACGCATCGACGCGGCGGCGCGCAGCGCCTGGTAGAGCCGCAGCGTGGTGGTGTCGCCCACGACGACCTGACCCGGCCCGGCGCCGACGAGCCGTCCGATCGCGTCACCGACCCTCGTGGGGGCGTGCCACCAGTCGGCGGTGTTCCACGAGGCCACGAGGTCGTGGCCCCACTCGCGGCGCACCACCCGCTCGAGTGCCGCCGGGACCGCGGCCGGCAGCGCGCCGAGGGAGTTGCCGTCGAGGTAGACGAGGTCGGGCGGCAGCAGGAACCGGTCGCGGAGGTCGGTCGCGGCGTGCAGGGCGTCCAGCCGGAGGGCCGCGGACTCCAGGCTCGTGCCGTGCTCGGGGTGCATCGCCGGAGCGTACCGACAGCGCTGCGGCGTGCGCCCTGAGCTTCGCCACCTGCGCCGCGACGCCGCGGCCTCGTGGGTCCCGCCTAGACTCCTGCGCCATGACCCCCGCCACCCCGACCGTCGGCGTGCTCGCGCTCCAGGGCGACGTGCGCGAGCACCTCGCGGCTCTGGGGGCCGCGGGGGCGCGCGCCGTCGGTGTCCGCCGGGCGTCGGAGCTGGACGCCGTGGACGCGCTCGTCGTGCCGGGCGGCGAGTCGACCACGATCGACAAGCTGCTGCGGGCGTTCGACCTGGTCGAGCCGGTCCGGGCGCGGCTGCGGGCCGGCATGCCGGCCTACGGCTCCTGCGCCGGCATGATCCTGCTCGCCGACCGCCTCATCGGCGCCATCGACGGCCAGCAGACGCTCGGCGGCCTCGACGTGACGGTGCGCCGCAACGCGTTCGGCCGCCAGGTCGACTCCTTCGAGACCGACCTGGACATCGCAGGCATCGAGGGCCGCGTGCACGCCGTGTTCATCCGCGCGCCGTGGGTGGAGGCGGTCGGTCCGGCGGCGCAGGTGCTCGCCCGCGTGGACGGCGGCCCGGCCGCCGGTAGGATCGTCGCGGTGCGTCAGGGGCCGGTGCTCGTCACGTCCTTCCATCCGGAGGTGACCGGCGACACGCGGGTGCACCGCCTGTTCGTCGACATCGTGCGCGAGAGCCTGTAGCAGCGCCGCGCAGGACGAGCACCACAACGCGTATCCGGGACCGAGGAGCAGCAGGGCATGTCGGGTCACTCCAAGTGGGCCACCACGAAGCACAAGAAGGCGGCGATCGACGCCAAGCGCGGCAAGCTGTTCGCCAAGCTCATCAAGAACATCGAGGTGGCCGCCCGGACCGGCGGCGGTGACCCCGCCGGCAACCCGACGCTCTTCGACGCCATCCAGAAGGCGAAGAAGTCGTCCGTCCCGAACGAGAACATCGACCGCGCGGTCAAGCGCGGCTCGGGTCTCGAGGCCGGCGGCGCCGACTACCAGACGATCATGTACGAGGGCTACGGCCCGGGCGGCATCGCCGTGCTCGTCGAGTGCCTCACGGACAACCGCAACCGCGCGGCCTCCGACGTGCGGGTGGCGTTCACCCGCAACGGCGGCTCGATGGCCGACCCCGGCTCGGTCTCGTACCTGTTCTCCCGCAAGGGCGTCATCGTCGTCCCGAAGGAGGGCACCGACGAGGACTCCGTCATGGAGGCCGTGCTCGAGGCCGGTGGCGAGGAGGTCACCGACGAGGGCGAGTCGTTCGAGGTGCTCACCGAGGCGACCGACCTGGTGCCGGCGCGCACGGCGCTGCAGGAGGCCGGCATCGAGTACGACTCGGCCGACGTCGTCTTCTACCCGGCGACCCAGATCGAGGTCGACGTGGACGGGGCCCGCAAGATCCTGCGGCTCATCGACGCGCTCGAGGACTCGGACGACGTGCAGAACGTCTTCACCAACTTCGACGCGTCCGACGAGGTCATGGCCCAGCTGGAGGACGAGGAGTAGTCGCCCTCCGCCGCGGTGGAGCCGATCACCCCGGCAGTGGAGCCTCACGCGGCAGAGGGGAGCCGCATGACGGCGACACGCCGTGCCAGGGTGTCGAACGACTCCACGTGGGGCCGGGTGGGGAGACTGGAGCGGTGCGAGTCCTCGGCGTCGACCCCGGCCTGACCAGGTGCGGCCTCGGCGTCGTCGACGGGCTGCCGGGCCACCGGCTCCAGGCGGTCTGGTTCGACGTCGCGCGCTCCGCCCCGGACGACGACGTGGACCAGCGCCTCCTCGCGATCGAGCGCCGGCTCGAGGCGGCGCTGGAGGAGCACGCGCCGGACACGGTCGCCATCGAGCGCGTGTTCGCGCAGCACAACGTCCGGACCGTCATGGGCACGGCCCAGGTCGCCGGGCTCGCCCTGGTGGCGGCCGCCCGGCGCCGCATCCCGGTCGCGGTGCACACGCCGTCGGAGGTCAAGGCCGCCGTCACCGGGAACGGGCGCGCCGACAAGGCGCAGGTGCAGACGATGGTGGCGCGGTTGCTGGGTCTGGAGGAGCGGCCGAAGCCGGCCGACGCGGCGGACGCCCTCGCGCTGGCCATCTGCCACCTCTGGCGTCCCCAGGGCGCCGTGAGCGCACCCCAGCGACCACCCGGGTCGCTCACGCAGGCGCAACGCGCGTGGGCGGCGGCCGAGCAGGCGGCCCGGCGCCGCGCGTGAGGGGTGTGTCGCGGGCGCGGCGTGTCGTACACGTGTGCGAACATGCGGGCATGGCCTTGGGACGGACCTCGTGATCGCGTCGGTGACCGGGACGGTGCAGGCGCTGCGCCTGGACGCCGCGGTGGTCGAGGTGGGCGGCGTGGGCATGCTGGTCCAGGCCACGCCGGCGACGCTGGCGGGCCTGCGCGTCGGGCAGCGCGCGACGCTGCACACGTCGCTCGTCGTGCGGGAGGACTCCCTCACGCTGTACGGCTTCGCGGACGCCGGCGAGCGCGAGGTCTTCGAGGTCGTCCAGACGGTCAGCGGCGTGGGCCCGCGCCTGGCCCTGGCGATGCTCGCCGTGCACAGCCCCGACGGGCTGCGCCGCGCCGTGGCCGACGAGGACTACGGCGCCCTGCAGCGCGTCCCCGGCATCGGCCGCAAGGGCGCTCAGCGGATCGTGCTCGAGCTAGGCGACCGGCTCGGTGCCCCCGCGCCCGCCGCGGGCACGCCGGCGCCCGCTGCGGCCGCGGGCGACCACCGCGACCAGG
>Ga0187809_10000016_pt1 | contig 179909 bp, 162 predicted proteins | sample NC_wetland_sal_i_8_FD_132415 | JGI IMG/M metagenome (GOLD analysis project Ga0187809, IMG submission 132415) | Wetland sediment microbial communities from Neuse River Estuary, North Carolina, USA - ASW_4 | ecosystem: Environmental > Aquatic > Freshwater > Wetlands > Sediment | place: USA... | reverse complement strand
GGCGGCGTCCTGGGCGTTCTTGGCGATCTCGCGGATCGAGGCGGACATCTCCTCGGTGCCGGTGGCGACGGTCTGGACGTTGCGGGAGACCTGCTCCGCGGCGGCGGAGACGAGGTTGGCCTGACCCTCGGAGGCTTCGGCGGTGCCGGACATCTGAGCCGAGACCGCGGACAGCTCCTCCGAGGAGGCGGCGAGCCCTTCGGCGTCGTTGCCGATGGCCTGCAAGGTCTGGCGCAGCGTGGCCATCGCCGAGTTCAGGGCCGTGGCCATCTGGCCGACCTCGTCGGTCGAGTCGATGTCGAGGGTCTGGTCGAGCCGGCCGGAGGCCAGCCCCTCGAGGACCGTCACGGCGCGCTGCAGCGGCCGGGAGACCATCCGCCCGAGCCCGAGGGCCATGCCGACCGAGAGGAGCAGGGCGGCGACGATGACGCCGATGATGAGGTTCCGGGCGCTGTCGTATGCCGCCTTCGCAGCGGCGGTGTCGCTCGCCGCGCCGGCCATCTCGGCCTTCATGAGGGTCGCGGCGTCGCTGCTCAGCTTCGTCGTCAGGGGCACTGCGGACTTGGCGCGCACGGCGGCGAACTCAGCCGTCCGCCCCGCCTGGAGAAGTGGGATCTCCTGCTCGTCCCGGATCTTCCGGTAGGCGGCGAGCGTCGTCGAGAAGTCGCCCAGGGTGGCCTTGTCCGCGGCCATGTTCCGCGCACCGTAGGCGGCCCAGTCGGTGTCGAGCTGCTTGTCGAGCTGCGCGATGGCCTGGATGGTGGCCTGGCGGTCGGCGGCGGCCGTCGTCAGGGTGAGGTCGAGCACCTTGGCCTGGATCGTCTGCTGGTCCAGCTGCACCTGGCCCAGGTCGGCGATCGCCTGGATGCTGTTGGTGTCGAGGTCCTCGAGGCGCGCCTGGGCGGCCGAGAGTCGGGTGACGCCGAGAGCGCCCACCGCCACCATCATCATCGCGACGACGAGGAAGCCGGCGAGCAGCTTCCATGAGGTCCGCAGGTTCACGAAGAAACCGAACGCACGGGGGCGATGCGGGGTGTTCTGCACGGCTCTTTCCCTTCACGGATCCGCTTGTGGCGGCGGCATTCAGGCACGGTGCCTCTGGCATGCTCATCGGCAACCCGGGAGCGGTCCTGAGGAATCTCTGTGGTAGCCGCGGGTCGCGAGTGCCGCGTCGCCCTGGGCACCAACAGGCCGCGCCCCCTGCACGGCAACGGGTTCCGGGCAGAGGGCGCGGCGGCGGGGGATGCGGCCGAACGAGAGGGGTAGTGAAAGGGGGGCTACACCTTCTCGAGGTCGAGGCGTACCGCCGACTCGGTATCGAGGACGAGCATGAGCTGGCCGTCGAGCTTGCACACGCTCGTGACGGTCCCGCGGATCGAGGCCGGGACGGTCTCGGGGAGCTCCTCGAAGTACTCCGGCCCGGGCTCGAGGACGTCGCCGATCTCGTCGACGAGCAGGCTGACGACGTCACCGTCGGCCGTGCGGACGACGACGTCGATGACCGACGAGCTGTCCGTACGGGGCTGCAGCCCCAGGCGCGACCGCATGTCGAGAGTCGTGATGATCTGGCCGCGGAGGTTGATCAGGCCCTCGATGCCGGCCGGTGCGTGCGGCACGGTCGTGAGCTCCTGCTGCTTGAGGACCTCCTGGACCGACTCGACCGGCACACCGAAGAGGTGCCCGTCGAGGCGGAAGGTGCAGTACTGGCGGGACATGGTTCTCCTCAGCTCGCGAGAGCGACGGCGAGCAGGCTCGGGTCGATGGCGGAGACGGCGCGCTCGACGTCGACGAGCTCGGTGACGAAGTCGCCGACCAGGGCCGACCCCTGGTGGCCGCCGGTGTCGAGGTGCGTGCGGACGGTGATCTCCTCCTCGACGATGTCGTGGATCTCGGCGACGACGAAGCCGACCGAGGCGCCGCGGTGGCGGCATACGACGACGTGCATGAGGTCGCCCTCGGGGGCGTCACCGTAGGACTGCAGGGCGCGGTCCAGCCGGACGAGCGGGAGGATCTGGCCGCGGTACTGGACGACCTCGTGGCCGCCGACGCGCTCGACCGTCTGTGTCTGGAACTGCTCGAGCCGGTCGACCGCACCGAGCGGGAGCGCGACGCGCCGGCCGTCGGACAGGCCGATCACAAGGAGGCTGACCCGGTCGCCCGTGCTCGTCGCCTGGTCCGGGCCGGAGTCGCCCGTGGCCGCCTCGCCCACCATGCCGGCCCGCTTGGCGAGGGCGTTGGCGTCGAGGATGAGCGCGATCCGGCCGTCGCCCATGATCGTGGCACCGGCATAGAGGTCGATGTGCCGCAGCTGCTTGCCGAGCGGCTTGACGACGATCTCCTCGGTGTCGAGGATCTCGTCGACGACGACGCCGAACTGCCGGCCGTCGGCCTGGAGGACGACGATGAACGTCGTCTCGTGCTCGACGACGCTCAGGCCGAGCTGCTCGCGCAGGTCGATGATCGGCAGCAGGGCGCCGCGAAGCCGGTAGACGGGGGTGCCCCGGATCGTCTCGATCCGCGCCTGGGCCTGGTCGCTCTCGAGCCTGACGAGCTCGAGCAGGTTGACCTGGGGGATGGCATAGAGGTTGGTGTCCGACCCGATGACGAGCGCCGGGATGATGGCGAGGGTCAGCGGGATCTTGATGCGGACCGTCGTGCCCTCGCCGACCGCGCTGATGACGTCGATCGTGCCGCCGATGCGCTCGATGTTCGTCTTGACGACATCCATGCCGACGCCCCGCCCGGACACGTTGGTCACGGTCTTCGCGGTCGAGAACCCGGGCTGGAAGATGAGGTGCAGGGCCTCGCGGTCACCGAGGGCGGCGGCGGCCTCGCGGGTGAGCAGGCCGCGTGAGACGGCCTTGTCGCGGAGGGTGACGGGGTCGATCCCGGCGCCGTCGTCGGTGATCTCGATGATGACCTGGCCACCCTCGTGGAAGGCGCGCAGGAGGAGCCGGCCCTCGGCGGGCTTGCCGGCCGCGAGCCGGTCGGCCGGGGTCTCGACACCGTGGTCGACGCTGTTGCGCACCAGGTGGGTCAGCGGGTCCTTGACCGCTTCGAGGATCGTCTTGTCGAGCTCGGTGTCGCGGCCCTCCATCTCGACCCGCACCGACTTGCCGAGGCTGACGCAGAGGTCACGGACGACGCGGGGCAGCTTGCTCCACACGTTGTCGATGGGCTGCATCCGGGTCTTCATGACCTCCTCCTGCAGCTCACCGGCGACGAGGTTGAGCCGGTGCGCGGTGCGCTGGAGCTCGGGGTCCTGACGGGTCGCGGCCCGCTGGAGCAGCTGGTTGCGGGTGAGCACGAGCTCACCGACGAGGTTCATCAGCCCGTCGAGCAGGTCGACGTCGACCCGGATGCTGCTGTCGGCGACCGAGCGGCGCGCGCCGGCGGCGGACTCCTCCACCGCCGGGCTCTCCACCGGGGCTGTGGTGGGCGCCGGACGGTGCTTCGTGGCGACGGGCTCGGCAACCGGTTCGGCGACCGGCTCGGCGACCGGCTCGGCGACCGGGGCGGGCGCGGCGGTCTCGGGGACCTCGACCGTGACGACCGAGGGTTCGGACGCGGCCTCGCCGGCCTCGTCCACGCCGTCCGCCGGGTCCTGGCCGGCAGGCGTGGCGGCCGGTGTCGCGGGGACCTGCGCCGTAGGGACCTGTGATGCGGGCGAAACCCCGGCGGGCTCCACGGGGGAGTCGGCGGGGGTGGGCTCAGGCGCACCCTCGACCGGCCGGCCGTCGAGGACCGCCTGCAGCCGGCTCTTCAGCCCGGCGTAGTCGGCGGCACCCTCCTCGCCGGTCTTCTCGATCTGGGCGAGCAGGGCCCGGATGGCGTCCACCATCTCCAGGAGGACGGTCGTCACCTGGGGGTCGAGGGCCATCTCGCCGTCGCGCAGCCGCGACAGGAGGCTCTCGCCGAGGTGGGCGACCGACTCGAGCTTCTCGAACCCGAGGAAGCCGCAGGTCCCCTTGATGGTGTGGACCGTCCGGAAGATGCTCGACAGCAGCTCCCGTGACCCGGGCTCCTGTTCGAGCGCCACGAGGTCCCGGTCGAGCTGGTCGAGGTTCTCGTAGCTCTCCACCAGGAACTCAGCGACGATCTCGTCGATGACCTCCACGGACCGGCTCCTTCTCTCGCAAGTGGGTGCCGCGTTCCAGCGGCCGACCTCTCAATCGGCAGGGTGGGCCGGGACCTGAGGAACGGCCCCGCCCCGTCCGCGACGGCCTCCGCCGGCGTTCCGGAGGGTTGCTCGACCACCCTCCGGACGAGGCGGCTACCTGGGGCCACGGGAGCGCTTCGGGTGCGGAAAGGGTGCGAATGTGACGCTACCCACAGGAAATGCGGAGATCGGTTGCGGAACGGGTGCCGAGCGATTGCCGAAGGGGTGTGAATTTACGCTGAGGGCGGTTCCTTGACCATTCCTTGGTGCGTTTTACCGTCCCTTTACCAATGCGTGGTGGAGCCTTGGCCAACTGCATACCGTCCTCCTCCTGCGCGCATTACCCGCAGCAGACCCTTGCCTCCCAGCCCTCCTCTGGACGGCCAATCGGGTTGAAAACAAAGGCTATTCGCAGCGTCCGAACCCTCAGATCCGCTCCACTCCTACCGAAGGTATATCTCGAGAAGAAGGTCTGGCTCACCTATCTAAACTCAGGTGAGGTAGTCCTTTCGGACAAGGCTCCGCGACCCCATTTGGTCGGCGTCGATGGTCCGGTCGTGCCGATAGGAACGTCACCGGTTCAAAGGCGTGAAAGCGGCGACTACGTTCGTTGACGTGCCACACACCACTGTGGAGCCGGTCGGCTCCTCCGCCCAGGTCCCCGCCGCGACGACTGTCGACGAGCTGTGCCGCACGCACATGGCACTGGTCGACCACGAGGTCCGGTCCATCAGCATGCGCCTGCCCGGCCACGTCAACACCGACGACCTCACGAGCGCCGGCATGAGCGGGCTGTTCGGGGCGGCGACCACCTTCGACCCCGAGCTCGGCGTCCCCTTCGCCCGGTATGCCGCCCGCCGGATCCGCGGTGCCCTGCTCGACGAGCTCCGCTCGGCCGACTGGGCCACCCGGTCCCTGCGGTCGCGGGTGCGGGCGAGGGATGCGGCACACGAGAAGCTGGCGGCCCACCTGGGCCGGACCCCCGACGCGGACGAGGTGGCCAAGGAGATGGGCCTGAGCCGGGCCGAGCTGGATCGCACCGAGGCCGACCTCCACCAGTCGGTGGTGCTCCGCTTCGACCACCTCGGCACCGAGAACGGCGTGGACGCGATCCTGCCCTCGACCTCGGAGACCCCAGAGGCCGTCCTCCTGGAGCGCGAGCGCCAGTCCTACCTGCGCGACGCCGTGTCCTCCCTGCCGGAGCGGCTCCGGGCCGTCGTCATCGGCGTCTTTTTCGAGGACCGCCCGATGCGCGAGCTCGCCGACGAGCTCGGCGTGTCGGAGTCCCGCATCTCGCAGCTGCGGACCGAGGCGCTCAAGCTCCTGCGCGACGGCATGAACGCCCAGCTGTCCCCCGAGCTGCTGCCGGTTGCGACCGCAGGCGTCGCCGCCGGCCGCCGGGAGGCCTACTACGCGACCATCGCGACCCGGTCCACCTACCACGCGCGACTGAGCATGCCGATGCGTGCCGGCCACGCGAGCGCGGTCTAGGAATTTCCCTCACCGAGACCTCAGGTGCTGAGCGATCTGGCCGATAGGACTCCCGTCGTCGCCCGGTGCGACGGCCTGAGGAGCCCACGGATGGACTCCTCAGGACCCCATCCAAGGAGGAACTACCATGGGTCTTCAGATCAACACCAACCTGTCGGCGATCAACGCCTACCGCCACCTGTCGTCCACGCAGAACGCGATGGCGACGAGCCTCGAGCGTCTGTCCTCGGGTCTCCGGATCAACCGGGCTGCCGACGACGCTGCCGGTCTGGCCATCAGCCAGAAGCTGGCCGCCCAGGTCACCGGCCTGGACCAGGCCACGTCCAACGCGCAGGACGGCATCAGCCTCATCCAGACCGCTGAGGGTGCGCTCAACGAGACGCAGTCGATCCTCCAGCGCATGCGGCAGCTCGCCGTCCAGGCCGGCAACGACACCAACGGGACGGAGGAGCGCGACAACATCGGGACCGAGATGACTGCCCTGACCGCCGAGCTCGACCGGATCTCCGACACCACGCAGTTCAACAAGCAGGACCTGCTGAAGACCGGTGGCTTCACCGCGACCCTCCAGGTCGGTGCGAACTCCGGCCAGACGATCGACGTCGCGATCAACGGCTCCGACTCGACGACGCTGGGCGTCAACGCGCTCGACGTCTCGGACGCGGCCAACGTCGCGACCTCGCTCGACGCCATCGACGCGGCCATCAGCCAGGTCTCCACCGACCGGGCCGGCCTCGGTGCGCTGCAGAACCGCCTGCAGCACACGGTGAACAGCCTCCAGACCGCGTCGGAGAACGCGAGCGCCGCGGAGTCGCACATCCAGGACACCGACATGGCGAAGGAGATGACCTCCTTCACCCGGAGCCAGATCCTGACCCAGGCCGGCGTGGCCATGCTGGCCCAGGCCAACTCGGCCCCGCAGGCCGTCCTCAAGCTCCTCGGCTGATCCTGAGCGCTTGACCTGATCGTCCCGGGGCGGGAGCACCCACCCGCCCCGGGACGGCACTCCGCAGGACGATCCACGAAGGGGCACGACGGTGGTCACGACATCGAGCGTCGGGGGCACGACCAGCATCGACGGGCTGGTCTCCGGCCTGGACACCACCTCACTGATCAACTCGATCATGGCCACGGAGCGGCTGCCCGAGCAGCAGCTGACCAAGGCCAAGACCGCCAGCCAGACCATGGTCAGCACGCTGCAGAACCTCAACTCGCTGATGACCACGATGCAGACGGCGGCCAAGAACTTCATCCCGGACACCATCACCAAGGCCTCGACGTGGACCTCCACGGTCGCGACGTCGTCGAGCCCGGCGCTCGCCACCGCGTCGACGTCCGACAGCGCGACGGCCGGCAGCACCACCTTCACGGTCCTGAGCGTCGCCAGCGCCGGAGCCGCCGTCTCGGCCGGCACCGTCAGCTCCCTCACGACCCCCATCGCCTCCGGGCCGTTCGTCCTCACCAAGGGCGCGTCCGCGCTCGGCCTGTCCGGCGTCGACGCCGGTGCCTCGCTCAGCACCGGGGCCCACTCGATCCAGGTCACCCAGTCCTCGGCCGGCGCCTCGCTGACCGGCTCGTCCGCCGTGTCCGGCTTCGGCGCCGTGCCGCCCGCCGTGACGATCGACGGCAGCAACAACACGATCGTCTACTACCTCGACGGCTCGAGCATCCCGACGACGGTCACCCTCAACGCGGGGACCTACAGCCCGGTGCAGCTCGCCGCCGAGATCGCCCGTGCCTCCGGTGGCGCCGTCTCGGCGACCACCGATGCGACCGGCCACCTCCAGATCACGACGACCGACGAGGGCTCCGACGCGAGCATCCAGCTCGACGGCTCCGGGACCGCCAACGCCACCCTCGGCCTCACCGACACGACGACGGTCTCGCACGGCACCGACGGGATGGTCTCGCTCGACGGTGGCCCCGCCACGACCGTGACGAATGCCGCGGCCGGGCAGACCCTCACCCTCACCAACGCCGCCGGCGGCTCCGTCGTCGCGACCCTCGCCGGTGGCCTGCGTGCCGGCACCGCCACCTCGACCTCGGTCTCGGTCGCCGCCGGCGCGACCCTCAACGACGTCGTCAAGGCGCTCAACAGCTCCGGTGCCGGCGTCACCGCCAACGCCGTCCAGGTGGGCTCCTCGGCATACCGGCTCCAGGTCAGCTCGACGACCACCGGTGCCGCCTCGAACATCACCCTGAGCAGTGGCGCGTTCCCGTCAGGCCAGTCCGCGCTGGGCGGCATGCAGGAGCTGTATGCCGGCACCGACACGGTCCTGCAGGTGGGCACCGGTGTCGGTGCCTACCGGGTCACCTCCTCGACGACCGCGGTCACCGGCCTCATCCCGGGCGTGACCGTCACGGCCGTGGCCGCCGACCCCAACACCCCCGTGACCGTCGGCGTCACGTCCGACACCTCGACGATGGCGAGCACGATGTCCGCCCTCGTCGACGCGGTCAACGGGGTGCTCTCCAACATCGCCACGCAGAGCAAGTACGACACGACCTCGAACACCGGAGGCCCCCTCGTCGGCGACTCGATGACCCGCGACCTGGTCTCCCAGCTCACCTCGGCGATCATCGGGACGAGCTCGAGCACTGCGGCCATGGCCGGTGTCGCCGTGACCCGCGACGGGACGGTCTCGTTCGACCAGACCGCCTTCCTCCAGGCCTACAGCGCGGACCCGTCCGGGGTCACCGCCGCGATGACCCAGATGGCTAAGGCACTGTCGGACACCGCCGACCAGTACTCCAGCCCGATCGACGGTGCGATCACCCAGCGGATCAACGACGAGAACAACAACATCTCGGACTACACCCAGCGGATCTCGGACTTCGAGGACCGGATGACCCTCGTCCAGCAGAACCTGCAGACCCAGTACGCAGCCCTGGAGACGATGCTGGGGGACCTGAAGTCGCAGAGCGACTGGCTGACGGCCCAGATCTCGTCGTTGCCCAGCACGTCCAGCTCGAGCAAGTGACACGGAAGGCCTGACCATGACGACCGTCGTCGAGATGCGTCGCGCGTACGCCAGCGACGCCGTCCACACCGCCTCTCCGAGCCGGCTGGTCACGATGCTCTACGACCGCCTGGTCCGCGACCTCGACCGCGCCGAGCTCGCCATGGGGCAGACCGACATCGAGGGTGCGCACAACGCCCTGCGCCACGCCCAGGACATCGTCTCCGAGCTGTCGAACAGCCTCGATGTCGAGGGGTGGGCCGACGGCGAGCAGCTGCGCAGTCTCTACATCTGGCTCAAGCGTCAGCTAGTCACGGCGAACGTCACGAAGGACCCGGCACACCTCGTCGAGGTCCGGGAGGTCGTCGAGCCGCTGCGCGAGGCCTGGCACGAGGCGGCCAACAGCACGCAGGCAGCGGTGGCCGGCTGATGACGACCTGGACCGAGGCCCTCGACGCCCTCGAGCAGCACCTGAGCGACCAGGAGCGACTGCTCGCCGCGGGCCGCTATGCCGAGATGACCGCCTTCGAGGCGCCCCTCGACCTGCCGCCCCTGCCGATCGACCTCGCCGACCGGGCGACCGTCCTCATCCGGCGCACCCAGACCCTCGCCGAGCGTGGCGCCGTCCTGCGCGCCGACATCGGTCGGCTCATGCGCACGACGCGTCGCCACGTGTTCCTGCGCGAGCCGGTCTCCGCGGCATACGTGGATCAGCGCGCGTAGCTCCTCAGGTCGGCACCGCGCCTGCCGATAGGACGACAACGACCGTCGTCGCAACGAGGTGGATGCATGTCGAGCTTCTCGAGCCTGAACATCGGTACTCAGGCGCTCAGTGCGGCCCAGCAGGCGCTCGAGGTCGTCGGTCAGAACGTCGCCAACGCCAACACCGACGGCTACTCGCGCCAGCGGGTGACGCAGGTGGCCCGTGGGGGATCCACGGTTCCTGCCATCTGGTCGGTCAGCGACACCTCCGTCGGGGGCGTCGACGTCACCGGTATCGAGCGCATCCGCGACAGCTTCCTCGAGGCGCGGGCCCAGCAGGAGCACGGCACGCTGGCGAACCTCACCGCGATGAGCGGTACGTACGGCGACCTCGAGTCGACCTTCGGCGAGCCGAGCGAGACCGGGTTGCAGAACCAGCTCAGCACCTTCTGGGGCAGCTGGCACGACATCGCCAACAACCCCGGCGACGGGTCGGCGGCGAGCGTCGTCCTCGAGCAGGCCTCGACGATGGCGAGCAGCCTCAACGGCTTCGCCACCCAGCTCGCCGGACAGTGGCAGGCCACCCGCGGCGACATCGACAGCACGGTCAGCCAGATCAACACGATGGCCGCCCAGGTGGCGCAGCTCAACGGGGCCATCCGCTCGGCGACCCTGAGCGGCCAGAGCCCCAACGACCTCGCTGACCAGCGCGACGCCATCGTCCTCAGCCTCGCCGAGGCCACCGGCGCGTCGGCGACCCCCGGGGCCAACGGTGTCGTCAACGTGACGCTCGGTGGGCGCCCGCTCGTCAGCGACGACCACAGCCAGCAGCTCCAGGCGCTCGGCCCGACGACCTACCCCTCGGCCACCGGGACGGTGAGCATCGCCTGGGCGGGAACCGGCCAGCCGGCAACGGTCTCGAGCGGCACCCTCGCCGGCCAGCTGACCGCTGTCAACGCGACGATCCCGGGCACGATGACCGACCTCGACGCCGTCGCGGCGCAGCTCGCCTCGACGGTCAACGCGCAGCAGGCGGCCGGATACGACGGCAACGGCAACCCCGGTTCTCCGATGTTCACCGGGACGACCGCCGCCACCATCGCCGTCTCGCTGACCGACCCGAGCTCGGTGGCGACCTCGTCGGCCGCACCGCCGGCCTTCGACGGGGCCAACGCCGCTGCGATGGCCGCGCACGCCACCGATGCCGCCGGTCCGGACGCCCTCTTCCAGCAGATGATGGGCCGGCTCGGCGTCCAGTCCCAGACGATCCAGCAGCACACGACGACCCAGCAGTCGGTCGTCGGCCAGGTCGACGACTCCCGACAGAGCGTGTCCGGCGTCAACATCGACGAGGAGATGACCAACCTCATCGCCTACCAGCACGCCTACTCGGCGGCTGCCCAGTACATCTCGGTGATCAGCAGCACGCTCGACACCCTCATGACCATGACCCGATGACGTCCCGAGAGCAGGACCGACCATGACCGTTCGTGTGACCTCCGCCAGCCTGAGCCGCGGTGTGCTCGCCAACCTGCAGGCCAACCTCTCCCGCATGCAGAACACCCAGAACCAGATGTCCTCGGGCCACCGGATCACCAAGATGTCGGACTCGCCGGTCGACGCCGTCGCCGCCATGCGGCTGCGCGCCCAGCAGGCGAGCAACGACCAGGTCGGCCGCAACATCGACAACGGGCTCAGCCTGCTGGGCCAGGCCGACTCCACGTTCACGTCGATGAGCTCGATGCTGACCCGGGTGCGCCAGCTCGTCGTCAGCGGGCGCAACGAGACCAACACGGCCGACGAGCGCTCGGCGATGGCCGACGAGGTCGACGAGCTGAAGAAGGGCCTCGTCCAGCTTGCCAACACCACGTACCTCGGACGGCCTATATTTGCCGGGACACAGAACGTCTCCACTGCCTTCGACCCCACGACGGGGCAGTACCTCGGAAACGGACAGGCCGTGCAACGCAGCGTCTCCGCAGATGGCTCGGCGACGGTGGGCGTCACCGTCACCGGTGACACCGCCTTCTCCACGCTCTTCAGCGACGGCGCCAACCCCGGCATCCTCGACCGGATCTCGGCCGCCCTGCGCGACCCGAGCGGGCCGGATGCCCTCGACACCGAGCTGACCAACCTCGATGCCGCCTCCCAGACCATGCAGGAGGCGCGCAGCATCGTGGGCGCCCGCTACAACCAGCTCCTGGGCCTGCAGACCTCGAGCCAGGCGACCGCGGACACCCTCACCACGAAGCTCTCGGACGTGCAGGACGTCGACCTCGCCAAGACGGCGATCGACCTGCAGATCCAGCAGACGGCCTACCAGGCGGCCCTCGGCGCGTCGGCCAAGATCATCCAGCCGTCGCTCCTCGACTTCCTGCGCTGAGCCGGCGAGGTCCCGCCCCGCCGACCGGGCGGCATACCGACAGGTCGACACGACGGGGTATGCCGCGGCGCCTCCGACGCCGTGGCCCGCGCCGGGACTGTGCTCTCCGCCGGCCCTCGATGCGCCACTGCCGCATCCGCGAGTGGGACGGAGAGCCGGCGAGAGGGCCGCGCAATCGATCGCGATCCGGTCCTCAGGTTCCCCCGCCGGCTGCCGATGAGGTGGTTGGTCAGGATGACCCACCCCGCTGCCACGGACTGGCGGCGAACCGCCCGCCCACCACCTGGGCCCGCCAGTCCTAGCAGTCGAGGTACCTGCAATGTCCGAGCTAATCGGCGACGCCACGATGAGCGCCCTGCACTACGCGCTCAGCGGCCTGTCGCTTCGCCAGCGCACGATCGCGGACAACATCGCCAACGCCGACACCCCCGGCTTCCTCGCCGGGAAGGTCAACTTCGAGGATGCGCTGCGCAGCTCCGTCGCGGACGGGACCGACCCCACCGCCACGCCGTACATGACGATGCGCTCCCTCGAGCCGACCGGGACCAACGGCAACAACGTCAACCTCGACGAGGAGACGGTCGCCGGCACCGAGACCAACCTCGCCTACAACCTCGCCATCGAGGCGATGACGGCGAAGTTCCAGCAGCTCCGGATCGCCGCGGGTGGTGCGTCCTGATGGGCATGTTCGGAACGATGAACGTCGCCGACTCCGGCCTGGTCGTCTACCGGAAGTGGCTCGACGCCGTCTCGGACAACATCGCGAACATGAACGACGTCAGCAGCACGAGCGGCACGGCCTTCCAGGCCCGCTACGTCGTCGCGCAGGCGTCGGGCTACGGCGACGCAGGGGGGGTCCAGGTCGCCGGGGCCGCCTTCGGCAGCGCCGAGGGCCGGGTCGTCTACCAGCCCGACCACCCCCTCGCCGACGCCGACGGCTACGTGCGCGTCCCCGACATCGACCTCTCTGACCAGATGAGCCAGCTCGTCATGGCGCAGCGCGGGTACCAGGCCAACCTCGCCGTGGTGGAGCGGGCGCACGACGCCTACACCGCCGCGCTGCAGCTCGGACGCTGACGATGGCCATCTCACCGATCTCCGCGATCAGCAGCCTTCCGCTGCCGTCGGTCAGCGCGACGTCAGGGACGAATGCCGCGGCCTCCACGACCTTCGGCGGGATGGTCGAGCAGGGCCTGCAGACCCTGCAGACCGCCCAGAGCACGAGCGACGACCTCGCCGTCAAGGCCACGACCGGCGACCTGACCGACATCCACGACTACATGATCGCGGCGAACGAGGCTTCCGTGGCCACCCAGCTCACCGTCGCGGTCCGCAACAAGGCTGTTGAGGCGTTCACCGAGATCATGCGGATGCAGATGTGAAGGGCATCGACGTCGGCGCGATGACGACCCGCTCGCGCGAGGTGTTCTCCCAGTTCACCCTGGGCCAGAAGGTCACGACCGGAGTGGCCGTCGTCGCCGCCCTGGTCGGGGTCATCCTGTTCGGGACCTGGGTCGCCAGGCCCACCTATGCGCCCCTGTTCACGGGGCTGTCCTCGACGGACGCGGCCGCGATCACGGCGAAGCTGACCGACGCCAAGGAGCCCTACCAGCTCTCCGACGGCGGCCAGACGATCCTCGTCCCGCAGGCCGACGTCTACCAGCAGCGGATCACCCTCAGCGGTGAGGGGCTGCCGGCCGGCGGGTCCGACACCCAGGGCTACTCCCTCCTCGACAACGCGAGCATGACGAGCTCGGACTTCCAGCAGAAGGTGACCTACCAGCGGGCCCTCGAGGGCGAGCTGGCCAAGACGATCCAGTCGATCAACGGCGTGCAGGCCGCCGTCGTCCACCTGGCGATCCCCCAGGACGACGTCTTCACCGACAACGCCGGGACGACCACCGCCTCGGTGCTCGTCAAGACCTCGCCGACGACCACGCTGACCGCCACGCAGGTCGAGGCGATCGTCCACCTCGTCTCCTCGTCGGTGCCCAAGCTCGACCCGGCGCAGGTCACCGTCGCCGACTCCAACGGGAAGGTGCTCAACGTCGCCGGCAGCGACGGGAGCTCCTCGGCGCTGTCCTCGGAGCAGAACCAGCAGACCGCGGCCTACGAGGGCGACACGACGACGGCGGTCCAGACGATGCTCGACAAGCTCGTCGGTCCCGGTCACTCGGTCACCCGGGTCGACGCCCTGCTCAACTTCGACCAGCAGACGACGGACCGCCAGGAGTACATCTCGGACCCCAACAACCCTCCGCTGTCGGACACGACGACGAAGGAGACGTACAACGGCACCGGAACACCGGTGGGAGGGGTCCTCGGGCCCGACAACATCGGCGGAACGACCGGGACCTCGAGCGCGGGCTCGGGCTACACCAAGGAGACGGACACCCGGCAGAACGCCGTCGGCACCCTCAAGACGACGACGACCAGCGCGCCGGGCAAGCCCAGCCGGGTCACCGTCGCGGTGGTCCTCGACCAGGCCGTGGCGGCCAACGTCGACCAGAACCAGCTCACCCAGCTCATCACGGCGGCCGCGGGGCTCGACCCGACCCGGGGCGACGTCGTCACGGTCTCGAAGATGCCCTTCGACACGACGGCCGCCACCCAGGCCAAGCAGGAGCTCGACGCCGCGACGACGCAGCAGACGCGGACCGACCTGTTCAACCTCGGCAAGACCGGCGGCCTCGTCCTCCTCGTCGTCCTGGCCCTGCTCATCGTCCTGAAGAAGAGCCGGCGGGTCGACCGTAGCCCCGTCGACATCGGCGAGCTCACCGTCGTCCGCGACGGCGTGCCGCTCGAGGATGCGGCGCTCCTCCCGGCCGGTGTCGGCGCCCACGCGGAGCCGCCGGGTGTCGCCCAGGCCGAGCGCCAGGCGGTCACCCGTCGCGAGATCGGGATGCTCATCGACCACCAGCCGGACGAGGTCGCGCGACTGCTGCGCGGCTGGCTCGCGGAGCGGAGGGGCTGACCGATGCAGACGGCCGAGATGAGTGGCCTGCGCAAGGCCGCGGTGCTGCTCGTCCAGCTGGGCAAGGAGCACTCCGCCAAGGTGCTCAAGTCCCTGAGCCAGAACGAGATCGAGCAGCTGAGTGCCGAGATCGCGCGCCTCGACGGCATCGACCCCGACGAGGCCGAGTCGGTGCTCGACGAGTTCAAGGACATGGCCACGGCGGGTCGCTACTTCGCCCGGGGCGGCATGCGCTACGCCGAGGAGGTCCTTGAGGCGACGCTCGGAGCCGAGCGGGCGCGCGAGATCATGGCCCGGCATACCGCCCAGATGCTCGAGATGCCGTTCGCCTTCCTGCGCCGGGTGGACCCCCAGATGGTCCTGTCGTTCCTCCAGGACGAGCACCCGCAGATGATCGCCCTCGTCCTCGCCCACATGACCGCCAAGCAGGCTGCGGCCGTGCTGAGCGGGCTGCCCGAGGACGTCCAGGCCGACATCGCCCACCGCCTCGCCCGGCTCGAGCACACCTCGCCCGACATCGTCCGGCAGGTCGAGTACCAGCTGCAGCAGCGGATCTCCACCGTCTTCCAGGGCAGTGAGTCGCCCGCGATGGGCGGGCTCAAGCCGCTCGTCGACATCATCAACAACAGCGACCGCAACACCGAGCGGCTCATCCTCGAGGGCCTCGAGGCGCTCGACAGCGAGCTCGCCGAGGAGGTCCGGGCTCGGATGTTCATGTTCGAGGACATCCGCAACCTCGAGGACAAGATGGTCCAGATCCTGCTGCGCAACGTCGACACCAAGGAGCTGGCCGTCGCTCTCAAGGGCGTCAGCGAGGACGTGCGCGACAAGTTCACCACGAACATGTCGGAGCGGGCGGCCCTCGGCCTCACCGAGGAGATGGACGTCCTCGGGCCGGTCCGCATCAAGCAGGTCGAGGAGGCCCAGCAGAAGATCATCCGTGAGATCCGCACGCTCGAGGCGGCCGGCGAGATCATCATCTCCACCGGGGACGGCAATGACTTCGTCGTCTGACCGTCTCGACCGCCACGACCGCCGCGGCACCGTCGTCCTCAGTGGGGCGGCGACCCGGCAGGTGCGCCCTGCCCGGATCTCGGCGGACCTGCGGACCACCGCGTTCGCGAGCGGAGCCGGGGTCGACCCCCGGCTCGTCGACCCCAGCCTGATCGCCGTCGTCGCCGAGGCCGAGGAACGGGCCCGGCGCGCCGGTTGGGAGCAGGGCCGCCTCGACGGTCTCGAAGCGGGCCGGCGAGAGGCTGCGGCGGAGGAGTCCGGGCGCGCGCGGCAGGCTGCCGCCGAGGCGGCGCGCCGGGAGCAGGCCTTCGCCGCAGCACTTTCCGCCGTTCGGCTCGCCGCGACCGAGCTCGACGCGCGCGACGCCGTCGTCTTCGAGAGCATCGACCACACCGTGGCGACGATGGCCGTGGAGATCGCCGAGGTCCTCATCGGCCGCTACCTCGAGCTCGACGGCATACCCGCCCTCGACGCCGTGCAGCGCGCCCTCGCTCTCGCGCCCCGCCAGTCCGAGGCGGTCCTGCGGCTGCACCCGGACACCGTCGCCCTCCTGCCCGAGCTCGGCGACGCCATGCCGGGTGGGTCCATCACGATCGTCCCGGACCCCACCGTCGACCTCCACGGCTGCATCGTCGAGGTCGGCGACCGCACCATCGACGCCCAGCTCGACGCCGCGCTGCAGCGGCTGCGGGAGGTCATCGCATGACCACCGCGCTCCTCGACCGGCTCACCCGGGCGGCCGCCCCGCTCGTGAGCGGCGTCGTCACCCGGGCCGTCGGCCTGAGCATCGACGTGGCCGGGCTCGACCTGGCGGTCGGCGAGGCCGTCACGCTCTTCGCCGCGAACGGCCCGGTGCTCGCCGAGGTCGTCGCGCTCCACGACGACCACGCGACGTGTATGCCGGTCTCGGACCTGCGTGGGGTACGCCGTGGCGACCGCGTGGTCAGCACGGGCGGACCCGTGTCGGTGAAGATCGGACCCGGCCTCCTCGGTCGCGTCGTCGACGCGCTCGGCCACCCCATCGACGGCGGCCCCGCCCTCCGCGACGTGCTGCCGACCGGCGTCGAGGCGGCCCCGCCCGGGGCCATGACCCGCAGCCGGATCGACACCCAGATCGGTCTCGGCGTGCGCGCCCTCGACACGATGGTCCCGTGCGGGAGGGGCCAGCGCATCGGCATCTTCGCCGGCTCGGGCGTCGGCAAGTCGAGCATCCTGTCGATGATCATCCGGGGCACCGAGGCCCCGATCAGCGTCCTCGCGCTCGTCGGGGAGCGTGGCCGTGAGGTGCGCGAGTTCGTCGAGCGCGACCTCGGTCCCGAAGGGCTGGCCCGCTCGGTCGTCGTCGTGGCCACCTCGGACGAGCCGCCGCTGGTGCGGCTGCGCGCGGCATTCACCGCGACCCGCATCGCCGAGTGGTTCCGCGACCGCGGCGAGCACGTGCTCCTGGCCATGGACAGCGTGACCCGCGTCGCCACCGCGCAGCGCGAGGTGGGCCTGGCTGCGGGCGAGCCGCCGGCCACCCGCGGCTTCCCACCGTCCGTCTTCGGGCTGCTGCCCCAGCTCCTGGAGCGGGCCGGGACCGCCGAGCGTGGCAGCATCACCGGCCTCTATACGGTCCTCGTCGAGGGCGACGACATGAACGACCCGATCGCCGACGCGGCCCGCTCGATCCTCGACGGGCACGTCGTCCTGGACCGCCGGCTCGCCACCGCCGGGCACTTCCCGAGCATCGACGTCCTGGAGTCCATCTCGCGGAGCGGCACGTCGATCACGACCGCCGCCCAGCGTGACGACGCGACCGTGCTGCGGCAGCTCCTGGCCGCCCGCCGCGACGCCAAGGACCTCGTCGAGATCGGCGCCTATGTCGCCGGCTCCAACCCCCTCGTCGACCGGGCCCTCGCGAAGTCCGACGACATCGACGGCTTCCTCCGCCAGCCCGTGGACGAGACCGCCGACCTCAGCCACAGCTGGGCCGCCCTGCACGACCTGGTGGTGGCTCCGTGACCTCTCGTACCTCACGTCTCGACGGGCTGCTCCGCGTGCGCCGCCTCCAGGAGGAGGTCGCCCGCGCGCGGCTCATCGCCGACGCCGCCGTCGAGCGCCGGGCCGAGCGTGCGCTCGACGAGGCCGTGGAGCGGTATGCCGCGCCGGCCGCCGAGGCCGACGGCGACCTCGCGACCCCGGAGTTCCTCGCCGGGCGGCGTCGCCGTCAGGCGCTCGCCGGCTCGGTCCGCCTCGCCGGCACGACCGTCCAGGAGGCCATCGAGGTGCTCGACCAGTCGCGCACCGGGTGGAGCGACGCCGCGATGCGGATGACGGCGCTCGAGCGGCTCGAGGAGCGCGCGGCCGAGGCGGCCCGGCTCGAGCGGCTCGCCGCCGAGCAGCGGACGATCGAGGACGCCGGCTCGGCGATCCGCCGGGACGGGGCCGCGGAGGTGGCCCGATGAGCGTTCAGCCCCCGGGCATCGCCGAGATCCAGGCCCGGATCGCCGAGATCCAGGCCCGGTTCGTCCCGACCGTCGCGGCGGCCGCAGGGGCGACGACGACCACCGCAACCTCCGGCAGCTCCGCCGACTTCGCGGTGGCGCTCGCCCAGCTCAGCTCCAGCGGCCTCAGGGCCGGGAGCACCACGTCGGCCGCCGCCGCCACCGCCGAGGGCTCCGGTGGGGGCACGGGCACGGCCACGGGCGACGCCATCGTCGCCGACGCCCGCAAGTACCTCGGCATCCCCTACGTCTGGGGCGGGACCGACCCGAGCAAGGGCTTCGACTGCTCGGGCCTGGTGCAGTACGTCTACCACGACCTCGGCATCGACCTGCCGCGCGGCAGCCGGGCCCAGGCCACGAAGGGCACCGAGGTCCCGAGCCTGGCGGCCGCACAGCCCGGTGACCTCGTCACCTTCGGGGTGCCGGCCAACCACATCGGCATCTACATCGGCAACAACAAGATGATCGTCGCCCCGCACACCGGCGACGTCGTCAAGGTCGAGAACGTCTACGAGAAGCCGAGCCACATCCGCCGCATCGTCTCCTCGTCGACGACGTCCGTCGCCGCCCCCGCGGCCCCGGCCACGACGACAGCCGCCGGCTCCACGACCGTCGCCGCCGGCTCGTCCCCGGCGATGAAGGCGGCGCCCGCGGCATACCGGTCCCTCTTCACCCAGGCCGGTCGGCGCTACGGCGTCTCGCCCGACCTGCTCGCCGCCGTCGCGCAGACCGAGAGCGGCTTCCGCAGCACGGCGGTCTCGCCGGCCGGTGCTCGCGGGCTCATGCAGCTCATGCCCGCCACGGCGAAGGGCCTCGGCGTCGACGCCATGGACCCGACGCAGGCCGTCGACGGAGCCGCCCGGCTGCTCGCCCGCAACCTGCACACGTTCGGGTCCACCACGCTCGCGCTCGCGGCCTACAACGCCGGCCCGGGGGCCGTCCAGAAGTACAAGGGCGTTCCGCCGTACCCCGAGACCCGCGCCTACGTCACCAAGGTCCTCAAGGCCGCTGGGAGGTCGTCATGACAGCCGCCACCATCGCCTGCCTGCCCGCACCGGCGGCGGCGCCCCCCGCGCCGGGCGTGCGCGCCCAGGCCCGCTCGGGCGCTGCCGAGGACTCCCCCGAGTTCGGTACCGTCCTCGCCGCCCACCGCGGTGCGACCGGCGACGGCCCCGGCCGGACCCGCGGCGACCGCGACGCAGCGAGCGCAGACGGCGCCGGCGACACGGCCACGACGGCGGCCGGCCAGGACGCGACCCCTGCGGTCCCCGGTAGCGACGCCACTGCCGCGTCGACCGCTGTCGCGGACGCGGGTATGCCGCTCGCCGCTGCCGGGCTCGTGCCGCAGGGCACGTCCGGTGCGGCGGTCGTCGGCACGGGCCTCGGTGCCCCGACGGCCCCCGGCGCCGGCACCGTCGACGAGGTCGGCGCCCTCGGCGCGGCCACCGCCCCGGCCGCTGGCGCGGTGGCGGGCGCCTCGACCGCGGGCACCGGTGTGGGCCGCAGGCTGCGCGCCCTGCTGGGCGTCCGGCACGGCCAGCCCGCCTCCGCCGGCGCAGCGTCGGGGCGGGTCGACCCCACCGGCACCCGCGCCGAGACGGCGACCCGGGCCGCGAGCCCCTCGCCGACGAGTGGCGCCGGCACCGCGGCCGTCACCGTCGCGGCGCAGAGCACCGTCGGGCAGGAGCCGGTCGGCCCCGCACTCGGCTTCCGGGCCGCGGTGCTGCGGGCCGGCATCCGCTCTGCCGCGGATGCACCGGCGGCGGGCGCGACCGCACCTGCGACGTCCCCCGCTCCCGCGACGGTCCCCTCGGCTCTGCCGGCGGCCTCGGCTGCCTCGGCCGGCGGTGCCGGACTGGCCGCAGCGCCGGCATCCTCCCAGAACCGTCCGGTCGAACCCTCGGCCACCGGGCTGCGGGCCGCCGCGCCGACGGCCGGGTCGCTCGGGGCGCCGCCCGACGCCACGTCCTCGTCGCCGTCCGTCACGACGGCGGAGCTCCCCGCCGGTGCCCAGGGCGCGCTGCCGCAGGACCTGGTCGCCGCACTCGTCGGCACGGCGCCGACGGGCACGACCCGCAGGGTCGTCCCGGGCGAGGCCACGGACCCCGCCGCTGCGGTGGCCTCCGCGTCGGCCACGGCGGTCGGGTCCCCGGTCCGCACCGAGGCCCCTCTCGGGCCGTCGACGACGAGCGCGCCGGCCGCCGTCCCCTTCGAGGCTCCGCACGAGCAGGTGTATGCCGCGGTCTCCCCCCTCGTCCGAGGCGAGGACGGGAGCTACGACGTCGAGCTGCACCTGCGGCCCCGCGACCTCGGTGCCGTCCAGGTCAACGTCACCGTCCACCACGGTGAGGTCTCGATCTCGATGAACGCTGCCGACCCGGCGGCCCGGGACGCCCTCCGGCAGGGCCTGTCGGACCTGCGCCAGCAGCTCGAGGGTCAGGGCCTGCGCGCCGGCTCCATGGAGGTCGGCGCCGGTGGACCCGACGGCCGCGAACCCGGGACGCACCGCCCCACAGACCACCTCGCCGATCCCACCGGGACCGCCGACACCGGCTCGTCTGCGACCGAGCAGCGGGTCCTCACCCCCATCCCCCTCGGCCGCACCGGCCTCGACCTTCACATGTGAGGAGCAGCCATGACCACCGCCGTCGACGGAACCCAGTCGTCACAGAACGCCTATGGCCTCAACAGCACCGCCCAGGCTTCGAGCAGCACCATCGACAGTGACACGTTCCTCCAGCTGCTCGTCGCGCAGCTGAAGTACCAGGACCCGAGCAACCCCATGGACGGGACCGCGATGCTGGGCCAGACGGCCCAGTTCCAGATGGTCCAGAACCTCCAGCAGCTCGCGGCCCAGAACCTGCAGATGCTCAGCGAGCAGCAGGCCAGCAGCGCCATCTCTCTCGTCGGCCGGAACATCTCCTACACCGACAGCAAGGGCGACACCCAGACCGGGCTCGTCGACTCCGTCCGCCTCAGCTCGACCGGCCCGGTGCTCACCATCGGCGACACCGACGTCCCCCTCTCCTCCGTCACCGAAATCCGCGCGGCCGGCTGACGCCGGTTCCTTCCTCCCGAAAGGTCCGACATGCTTCGCTCCCTCTTCACCGCCGTCTCCGGTATGCGGTCCCACCAGACGATGCTCGACGTTGTCGGCAACAACATCGCCAACGTCAACACGATCGGCTTCAAGAGCAGCCAGACCGTCTTCGAGGACACCCTGAGCCAGCTCATGTCCGCGGCCGGAACGCCGCAGGGCCTGCGCGGCGGGACCAACCCGGCCCAGGTCGGTCTCGGGGTGCGGGTCGGCGGCATCTCGACGAACTTCAGCCAGGGCGCGATGCAGGTGACCGGCCGGTCGACCGACCTCGCGCTGCAGGGTGACGGCTTCTTCGTCGTCAAGCGTGACGGCGAGACGCTCTACAGCCGGGCCGGCTCCTTCAACGTCGACGAGAGCGGCGACCTGGTCAACCCCGACGGCTCGGTCGTGCAGGGGTGGCAGGCGACCCGCGGCGTCATCGACACGACCGCCGCCCTCGGCTCGATCAAGCTGCCCGTGGGACAGACCGTGCCGCCGCGCCAGACCGCCGACGTGACCGTGGGTGGCAACCTGCCCGCGGACGCGGCCGTCGGCGCCACCTCGGTGAGCTCGATCGACATGTACGACACCCAGGGCAAGAAGGTCACCGCGACCCTGACCTACACCAAGACCGCAGCGGACACCTGGGCCCTCGACGTCACCGTGCCGGACGCGACCGGCACGGCCGTGAGCGTCGGCACCTCCGCCCTCACGTGGGACGAGACGACGAAGACCTTCACGCCCGCGACGGGCACCCTGAGCGCGGCCTCGCTGACGACCGCGGGCTACAGCTTCGGCGCCGACGTCAACCTCACCCTGGGCACCCCCACCCGGCCGCTCACCCAGTTCTCCGCCCCTGACACGGCAGCCGCCGTGTCCCAGGACGGTGCCGAGATGGGCGTCCTCAACTCCTTCTCGGTCTCCAACGACGGCACCATCGTCGGCGTCTTCTCCAACGGCGTGCAGGAGGCCCTCGGCCAGGTCGCCATCGCCAACTTCGACAACCCGGCGGGCCTGGAGAAGGCCGGCGGCTCGCTCTACCGCGCCTCGTCCAACTCCGGGATCGGCGTGGCCGGCGTTGCCGGCTCCGGGGGCCGCGGGCTCATCTCGAGCGGCTCGCTGGAGATGAGCAACGTCGACCTCGCCCAGGAGTTCAGCAACCTCATCATCGCTCAGCGCGGCTTCCAGGCGAACAGCAAGATCGTCACGGTCTCGGACGAGATCCTCCAGGACCTGGTCAACCTCAAGCGCTGAGGCTGACGGCCCGGCCCCGTGACCGCGGTACCCGCGGTCACGGGGCCGTCGGCGTGCGCGCGCGGCGGCGACCGGTCCGGGTGGGACGCCGGCCGGAAGGACACCCGGGTGAGGAGCCTCAGGACCACCGCCCGGCGGCCGATAGACAGAGTGCGGAGTCACGGATCGACACCGCGTCACTCATCCACGGACGGACATCGCGATGATCATGGTCACCCGCCGAAACGGGAGCGCGTTCGCCCTCAACCCGGATCTCATCGAGCGGGTCGAGGCCAACCCCGACACCGTCATCACCCTTGTCGGCGGCACGAAGTACGTCGTCGTCGAGGACGTGCGCGAGATCATCGGCGCCGTCGTCCGTCACCGAGCTGAGGTCCTCAAGGCGGCGACCTCCCCGGAGGAGAACCGGTCCTGGCCCCCCTACCTGCGTCCCGTGTCGAACCGGGAGGTCTGACATGGAGTTCGGGACCCTGGGTGGGATCGGCGGCATCTTCGTCGCCGTCCTCGTGTCGATGGTCATCGAGGGCAGCAGCCCGATGTCCCTGCTCAAGATCCCCGCTCTGCTCCTGGTCTTCGTCGGCACGATCGCGGCGGCCGTCGCGGGCAACCTCATCAGGGATCTCCCCGTCGTCATCCGGGACGCCAAGAAGGCCTTCCTCGGCAAGTCCGGCGACGCCGGACAGGCCATCGAGTCCATCGTCGCCATGGCCGACCTGGCCCGTCGCCAGGGCCTGCTCGCCCTCGAGGAGAAGGTCCGCGATGTCGAGGACCCCCTGCTCAAGCAGGGCATCGAGCTGACCATCGACGGGACCGACCCCGACGAGATCGCCGAGATCCTCGAGGCCAAGATCGCCGCCAAGAAGGCCGAGGACAAGGTCGCCGTCAAGTTCTTCGGCGACATGGGCGGCTACGCCCCCACCCTCGGCATCATCGGCACCGTCATCGGCCTGATCCACGTCCTGGGCAACCTCAGCTCCCCCGAGAAGCTCGGTGAGCTCATCGCGGGTGCGTTCGTCGCCACCCTCTGGGGTGTCCTGAGCGCCAACGCCATCTGGCTGCCGACGTCGAACAAGCTGAAGCGGATGAGCGAGTTCGAGGCCGCCCAGATGGAGATGGTCCTCGAGGGCGTCCTCGCCGTGCAGTCCGGCACGAACCCGCGCCTGGTGGAGCAGAAGCTCCGCTCGATCATGCCCGTCGCTCCCGCCAAGGGTGCCAAGGCCGAGGCGGCCTGATGTCTCGACGACGGAAGAAGGGCGGACACGAGGAGGAGCACGAGAACGCCGAACGGTGGCTCCTGACCTACGCCGACATGATCACCCTGCTTATGGTGCTCTTCATCGTTCTCTTCGCCATCGGACAGGTCGACCAGAAGAAGTTCGACAAGCTCCACGACGGGCTGGCGAAGTCCTTCGGCGAGTCCACGGTCCTCGACGGCGGCAGCGGGCTCCTCGACGGAAGCGCCGTGCAGGCCCAGGCCCCGGACAACTCCCAGTCGGGCAGCCAGGCGCTCGCGGCGCAACGCGAGTCGGCCCTGGCGGCCCAGGACGCCTACGACGCGGCACAGAAGCAGAAGGCCGCCAACAAGGCCCTGGCCGACCAGATCACCCAGGCGCTCGCGAAGCAGGGGCTGGCCAAGGACGTCGACTTCCAGGAGCTGGACCAGAAGGGCCTGGTCATCAACATCGTCACGGACAAGGTGCTCTTCGACACCGGCCAGGCGACGCTCAAGCCGCAGGGCATCAAGGTCCTCGGCGCCCTGGCTCCCGTGCTGCGGAAGCTGCCCAACTACCTCGTCGTCGAGGGGCACACTGACAGCCAGCCGATCAGCGGCGGCCCCTTCGCCTCGAACTGGGAGCTCTCGACCGCTCGGGCCACCACGGTGCTGCGCCACCTCCTCACGGACGGCGTGAACCGCAACCGGATCTCCGCCGCCGGCTTCGCCGACACCCGCCCGCTCGTCTCCGGGACGAGCCTCGCCGCCAACGCACGCAACCGGCGCGTCGCCATCGTCGTCCTCGCGCAAGACAGCTCCAGCTCCGCCCTGTCGTCCTCGACCGGGGCGGCACAGACCTCAACCACGGGAGGCTGAGATGACCGCCACCACCGCCGCACCCCCCGCCGCGGCCGTTGCCGAGAAGCCGAAGAAGGGGAAGAAGCTCATCGTCATCATCGTGGCGGTCGTGCTGCTCCTCGGTGGAGGGGGCGCGGCATACAAGTTCCTTCTCGCCGGTCCCTCGACACCCGCCCAGGACCCCGCGAAGGTCCCGGGCCAGGTCGTCACCCTCGACCCGATCACCCTCAACCTGGCCGACGGCCACTACCTCAAGCTCACGCTCGCCCTGCAGCTGAGCGAGGCGGCGGCGCCGGCGACCGGCTCCGTCGACGCGGCCGCCGCCACGGCACCGGCCGTCGACGGCGCCAAGGCGCTCGACGCCGCCATCGCCATCTTCGGTGAGCACACCTACAACCAGCTCATCGACCCCAAGGGCCGGCTCGCCGCCCAGAAGCAGGTGACCGACGAGGTCAAGAAGCGCTACGACGGAGACGTGCTGGGGGTGTACTACACACAGTTCCTCATGCAGTAGCGGCCCGGCACCGCTGCGGCGGTGCCCGGCACCGCCGATGCGGTGCCACCCGGAGCCCGCGCACGGACGTCGCCTGGCTGTCACACGCGATGCCGACGTCCGTGCGCGACGACCGGTCCGCACAACCCCGGTCGGCAAGACGGGGGCTCGACCCCTCAGGGGAGCCGCGGATCGGCCGATAGGACGGTACGGAGTCACGGACTGACTCCTCTGACGACTCATCCACGGACGGACAACGTCATGACTGACGGACAGCGCCATGATCATGGTCACCCGGCATCACGGGAGTGTGCTCATCGTGGGGGGATCCGCCGGCAGCTCACTGCTGGCCGAGCCGCCCTCGCCCGAATCGACCTCGCCATCGGCGAGCGGCACTGCCTGCTCGATGGAGCCCATCACGATCGACGTGGGGGACTGTCACAGCCTCACGGTGGGGATGGTGCTCCGGCTGAGAGCGGCTACGACGTCGACGCGCCGACGTGGATGGGGTGCCGCGAGAGGCCCCTGCCCCAGTGGCGAGGCGGTCCGTGAGGCGCTCGCCGGTGTGCTGAGCAGGCACACCCCCGCCGAGCTGGCCGCACCGGCGGCCCGGGCGGTCGTCCAGGAGGAGCTCGCCGCCTCGCTCAGGAGGAGCTCGCGCGGCGAGGTCCTGGAGGTCTCCTTCGAGGAGTTCGTGCTCGACTGACCGTCGAGATCCGCCGACGCCTCAAGTCGTGCTGTCGGTTGCCGATAGAGGGGTCGTGACAGCCGCGCCCGTGCTCTACGACTTCCGTCGTCCGAACCGCTTCAGCCGTGAGCATGTTCGGGCGCTCCAGATCGTCAACGAGACCTTCGCGCGCCAGTTCAGCATGGTGCTGTCCAGCGCGCTGCGGGTGAGCTGCCTCGTGTCCGTGACCAACGTCCGGCAGGACACCAACGACGAGTACACCCGCTCGGTCCCCAACCCCTCGCTGCTCGCCGTCCTCGACTTCGCCGAGGGCGACGAGGCGGACCCGGCGCTCGAGCAGGGCCAGCGCCAGATCGTCGGCACCGGCGTGCTCCAGCTGCCGATGGGCGTCGTCATGTCCGTCGTCGACCGCCTCCTCGGCGGCCCCGGCGGCCCCGACCAGCCGAACCGGGCGCTGCGCGATATCGAGGTCGGTCTGGTCCGGCATCTCCTCGACCGGATCGTCCACGAGCTGACGGTCGCCTTCGAGTCCCTGGCCCCCGCGGCGCCGGTCGTCGAGGAGCTCGAGTCCGACCCGCAGTTCCTCCAGATCGCGGCGCCCTCGGAGCCGGTCATCGTCGCCGAGTTCGAGGTGCGGATCGGCGAGCAGGTCGCCGAGAGCACCCTGTGCGTGCCCTTCGCCACCCTCCAGCCGGCGCTCGACGCCATCACGAGCAGCCGGGTCACCCACCGCACCGAACGGGACGGGCGGGCCGCCCTGGCCGTCGAGCGACAGCTGAGCGTGGTCCCCGTCGAGGTCGCCGTCACCTTCAACGAGGTGAGCGTGCGGTCCTCGCAGATCCTCGCCCTCGAGGTGGGTGACGTCCTGCCGCTGCGGCATGCCGTGTCCCAGCCTCTCAGCGTCCTGGCGGACGGCATACCGGTCGCCGTCGCCGTCCCCGGAAGCCACGGCCAGCACCTGGCCGCCCAGATCGTCGCCCTCTGACCCGCCCCTGCGAAGGACCAGACCCATGACCGTCCAGGCCACCGTCACCGCCCTCGACGCCGACGCGCTGCTCGCCGCAGCAGGCGCCGCCGCCGCCCACCTCACCGAGCTCGGGACCCTCCAGGCCCGGGTGCTCCTCGCCGAGGAGCGCTCGGGCGGGGCGCTCGACGGGGGCGTGGCGCTGAGCGCCCGCACCGGGGGAGCGCACCCCGGCCGGGTCGGCTTCGTCGCCGGCGTCGACGCGGCCACCGCGCTGGCCGGCCAGGGCGGCGGCGCGGAGATCTGGGAGGCCCTGATGACCTCGGTCGTCGACTCGCTCGCCGAGCGGGTCGGCAGCCTCGACGTGACCGACGTCGAGGTCCTCGACCCGACCGGGGGTCCCGGGCCCGCCCTCGACCCTGCCGCCCTCTCGGTGGGGCTGACCCGTGGCGAGGAGCTCGTCGCGGCCGTCGGCTTCGTCGCCGAGCAGGCACCGGAGGAGGCGCCCGCACCCGCGGCGGGTGTCTTCAAGGCCCTCGTCGCCGAGGACAACGTCGCGGCCGAGGTCCGCCGGATGCACCTGCTCCGTGACGTCGAGATGGGCGTCAGCGTCGAGCTCGGGCGCACCCGGATGGCGGTCCGCGACCTGCTCGGGCTCACCCCCGGAGCGATCATCGAGCTCGACAAGGCCGCCGGAGCCCCCGTCGACGTCCTCGTCAACGGCACCCTCATGGCGCACGGCGAGGTCGTCGTCATCGACGAGGAGTTCGCCGTGCGGATCAGCGAGATCGTGACGCCCGACTCCGACTCGCGGCCGGGGATCTGAGGGACGTGCTCCGCCCGTTCCGGCCAGGCCGCCCCGGGAGCCCACGGTGCTAGCGACCTTCGCCCGCCTCGTCGTGTCGCTCGCGACGGTGCTCCTCCTCATGTTCGCGCTGGCCCGCTACCTCAACCACCGCCAAGGTGGCGTCCGTATGCCGTCCGGCCGCCGCCGGCCCAAGGCCCCGGTCCTCGAGGTGGTGACCCGTCAGGGCCTGTCCCGAACGGCGAGCATCGCCGTGGTCCGGGTCTCCGGCCAGCTCCTGCTCCTCGGGGTCACCGACTCGGCCGTCTCGGTACTGCGCGAGGTCGACGAGCCCGACGAGGAGCCCGACGGCGAGGCCTCGGCCCCGCCAGCGCCCGGGGGCTCGGTCACGACCCTGCGGCCCTTCGGCCGGGACGTCACCGGTGCCGTCGTCGAGGCGTTGCGGGAGAAGACGGTCCGTCGTGGGTGAGCCGAGGACCCTGCCGACGAGCGAGGACGGCCGCCGCTCCGGCGGGCGCCGGCGTCGGCTCGCCGGGCGCCTCGTCGCGGCAGGCGTCCTGGCCCTGCTGGGGCTCGCCGGCAGCACCGCAACGCACGCGGGCGCGGCATACGCCGCCTCGCCGGCCGCTCACGTCGCCGCCGTCTCCCTCCCGGCGACGGCTCACGTCGGCACGGTCGTCTCGATCGGAGCGCTCGCCCCGGTCTCGGGCGTCAAGGCCGACACGACGGACCCGGGCACCGTGTCGGTCGACATCAACACGGCCACCAAGAAGCCGAGCCAGACGATCACGATCATCCTGCTGCTGACGGTCCTGTCGATCGCGCCGGCCCTGCTCGTGCTCATGACGTCGTTCACCAAGATCATCGTCGTGCTGTCACTGACCCGGAACGCCCTCGGCACCCCGACGATCCCGCCGAACCAGGTCCTGGCCGGGCTGGCCCTCTTCCTCAGCCTCTTCATCATGGCGCCGGTCCTCTCCGACGTGAACGACCACGCCGTGCAGCCCTACCTCAAGGGGGAGATCACCCAGTCGCAGGCGATCAGCAAGGGCGAGGAGCCGCTGCGGACCTTCATGCTCAAGCAGACCCGCAAGACCGAGCTCGCGACGATGACGACGCTGAGCAAGAACAAGAAGCCAGCGAACGCCGACGACGTGCCGATGACGACGCTCATCCCGGCCTTCGTGCTCTCGGAGCTCAAGTCGGCGTTCATCATCGGGTTCGTCATCTTCATCCCGTTCCTCATCATCGACCTCGTCGTGAGCTCGTCGCTGATGTCGATGGGCATGATGATGCTGCCACCCGTGATGATCTCGCTGCCCTTCAAGCTCCTCCTCTTCGTCATGGTCGACGGGTGGGACCTCATCGCCACCGCCCTCGTCACGAGCTACCACTGAGGGCCGGGCGACCATGAACGACGCGTCCGTCATCCACATCGCCTCACTGGCGATGATCCTCGCGGCCAAGCTCGCCGGACCGATCCTCATCGTCAGCCTGGCGATCGGCTTCGGGGTCTCGACGATGCAGTCCGTGACCCAGATCCAGGAGGTCACGCTCTCGTTCGTCCCCAAGCTGATCGGGGTGGCGATCGTCATCCTCGTGACGGGCCAGTGGATGCTCGACCAGACCGTCGACTTCACCCACGAGCTCTTCGCGGAGCTGCCGCGGCTGCTCTCGGGGTGAGCGGCCAGCCATGAACATCGACCTCCCGGTGGCCGAGCTCATCGCCGGCCTGCTCGCGACGATCCGGGTGTCGGCGTGGCTCGTCGTGGCCCCACCGTTCAGCAACCGCGGCATACCGAGCCTCGTCAAGGTCGCCCTGGCGATGGCCATCGCGCTCCCGCTCACCCCGCGGCTCGCGGCCCAGGCACCCTCGGCCGAGCTGGGACCGCTCCTCACCGCCGTCCTCTTCCAGGTCGTCGTCGGGCTGAGCCTCGGCTTCCTCACCCAGCTGCTCTTCGCGGCCGTCCAGGCGGCGGGTGAGCTCATCGACTTCTTCAGCGGCTTCACGCTCGCCTCGGCCTTCGACCCGGGCTCCAACATCAGCGTCAGCGTGTTCGGCCGGTTCTACCAGCTCGTCGCCGTCACCCTGCTCTTCGCCCTCAACGGTCACCTGCTCCTGCTGCGCGGCTTCGTCGGGTCGTTCACCGTCTTCCCGATGCACCCGGTCAGCATCGGCATCCTGACCCGTACCGTGACCGAGAACGTCGGCACGCTCGTCGTCTCCAGTCTCGAGATCGCCGCCCCGGTCCTCATCGTGCTCTTCCTCGCCGAGCTCGCCCTCGGCCTGGTCAACCGTGCGGTACCGGCGCTCAACGTCCTCGTCATGAGCTTCCCGGTCAAGATCCTGCTGACCCTCAGCCTCACCGGGATCGCCGTCACCGCCCTGCCGGGCGTGGTCCAGTTCCTCCTCGACCACATCAACACGGCCATCGGCTCCGCCGCCCCCGGGATCGGCGGTACCCCGTGACCGACAAGTCGCAGCGCACCGAGAAGCCGACCCCGCAACGCAAGAAGAAGGCCCGCGAGGACGGTCAGGTCCCGCGCTCCGCCGACATCACGGCCTGGCTGACGGTGCTGTCGTTCAGCTTCATCGGGCCGATGGCCGTCGGATCCCTGCGGGACACCTTCGACAGCCTCATGGACCGGGTCAGGGCGGTGATCGAGAACCCCGAGCCCGGGCCGGCCATCTCGGTGATGGGGGTCGCCGGGATGGGGGCGGTCAAGGTCCTCGCCCCGATCCTGCTGTCGGCGATGGCGCTGGCCATCGTCGGCGGCGTCGCGCAGGGCGGCCTGCGCATCTCGCCCAAGCGGTTCAAGCCCAAGTTCGACCACCTCAACGTCGCCAAGGGCGTCAAACGCTGGTTCAGCGCCCAGTCCGCGTGGACGCTCGCCAAGACGCTCATGAAGTTCGCCGTCCTCGGCGCGGTCGCCTGGGTGACGCTGCGCGACACGATGGACCAGTGGGCGGCCGTGGGGGTGGCGCCGCTGTCGGCCTCGGTCTCCGCGGCAGCGGGCTCGTCGATGTCGATGGTCCGTACGGCGGCATTCGTCGGGCTGGGCATCGCCGCCCTGGACTACCTCTTCGAGCGGCGGCGGGTCTCCAAGGCGATCATGATGTCCAAGGAGGAGGTCAAGCGCGAGCACCGGCAGAGCGAGGGTGACCCGATGCTTCGCGGGGTCCTGCGCCGCCGTCAGCGCGAGATCAGCCAGAACCGGATGATGGCCGCCATCGCCGACGCCGACGTCGTCATCGTCAACCCGACCGAGATCGCCATCGCCTTGAAGTACGAGCCCGGCATCGGCGCGCCCCGGGTCGTGGCCAAGGGTGCCGGTGCCATCGCGGCCCGGATCCGCGAGGAGGCCCGCAAGCACGGGCTGCCCCTCGTCGCCGACATCCCCCTGGCCCGGCTGCTCTACAAGAAGTGCGAGATCGGCCAGGCGATCCCGATCGAGGTCTACGACGCCGTGGCCCGGATCCTCGCCTTCATCATGTCGCTGCGCCGCTCGGGTACCTCGGTCTCGGGCCTGCACACCCGGATCCCGGTGCTCGCGCGGAGATAGCCGGGCGAGCACCGGCGCCGGGTGGGGGATGCCCCCACGACGTCCGGCGACGGGAGATGGGGAGATAGCCCGCGGCATTCCCTCAGGTCAGGACCCGAGCGGCCGATTGGTCACGTGCCAGGAAGGCACCGAGCAGGCCAGGACGGTCACGCCGAGCACACGAGGGTTCTGTGAAGTCCAGGCACATCGGCCAGATCGGCATCCCCGCGGCGATCATCTCGATCGTCGTGATGATGATCGTCCCCCTGCCGACGATCGTGCTCGACCTGCTCATCGCCGTGAACATCACCGGCGCCCTGCTCATCCTGCTCGTCAGCCTGTCGGTCACCCGGCCGCTGGACTTCTCGGTCTTCCCGGCGCTCCTGCTCGTGGCGACGATGTTCCGGCTGGCCCTCAACGTCAGCGCGACCCGGCTCGTCCTGCTCCACGGGTTCGCCGGCAACGTCATCGAGGCCTTCGGTCACTTCGTGGTCGGCGGGTCGATCGTCGTCGGCCTCGTCATCTTCGTCATCCTCGTCGTCATCCAGTTCGTCGTCATCACCAACGGCGCCGGGCGCGTCGCCGAGGTCGCCGCCCGCTTCACCCTCGACGCGATGCCCGGCAAGCAGATGGCCATCGACGCCGACCTCAACTCCGGGCTCATCGACGAGGACGAGGCGCGCCAGCGCCGGCACGACGTCTCGGCCGAGGCGGACTTCTACGGCGCGATGGACGGCGCCTCGAAGTTCGTCAAGGGCGACGCGATCGCCGCCGTCGTCATCACCGTCGTCAACCTCTTCGGCGGTTTCATCGTCGGCGTCGTCCAGCGGCACGAGTCGATGTCCGACGCCGTCTCGACCTACAGCCTGCTGTCCGTGGGCGACGGCCTCGTCTCGCAGATCCCCGCCCTGCTCATCTCGATCTCGACCGGCCTCATCGTCACCCGGGCGACGACCGAGCAGGACATGGGCAGTGACGTCATCCACCAGTTCGGCCAGCACCGGCGGGGCTTCCAGATCGCGGGGGCGGCGGTCATCTTCCTCGCCCTCATCCCCGGTCTGCCCAAGCTGCCGTTCCTCCTCGTGGGCGGGGCCATCCTCCTCGTCGCCCAGCGCCTGCCCAAGAAGGACGAGACGGCGACGGGCCCGGGCCGTGAGGCCGCCGCGGCGGCGGCCGCCGCGGCACCGTCGCCGGACAGCCCCGACGCGATCGCCCGCGAGATGCGGATCGAGCCGCTCGAGCTCGAGCTCGCGTACGACCTCATCGACCTCGTCGACCCCTCCACCGGCGGGGACCTGCTCGACCGGGTCCGCGCCCTGCGTCGCAAGCTCGCCCTCGAGCTCGGCATCGTCACCCCGCTCGTCCGCACCCGCGACAACATCGAGCTGCCGCACAAGACCTACACGATCAAGCTCCACGGGGTGGAGGTCGCGCGCGGCGAGGCGCCTCCCGGGATGCTGCTCGCGATCGGTGACGACCTCGCCTCCCTTCCCGGGACCCCCACCCGCGAGCCGGTCTTCGGCCTCGACGCCAAGTGGGTGCCCGTCGAGATGCGCAAGCACGCCGGCCTCGCCGGGGTGACCCTCGTCGACCGCTCCTCGGTCATCACGACGCACCTCGCCGAGGTCGTCCGCAAGCACGCCACCGAGCTGCTCAGCCGCGAGGACACCAAGGCCCTCATCGACCTCGTCAAGAGCACCCACCCCGTCGTCGTCGAGGAGCTGACGCCGACCCCGCTCAGCCTCGGCGAGGTCCAGCGGGTCCTCCAGGCGCTTCTCGCCGAGAGCGTCTGCATCCGCGACCTCGTGCGCATCTTCGAGGCGATCTCCGCCAGGGCGCGGACGAGCCTCGACCCGGACGGGCTCGTCGAGGCGGCCCGCACGGCGCTCGGCCCGGCCATCTCGGCCGCGCACGCGGTCGGCGGCCGCCTCCCGGTCATCACGTTCGACCCGCTCATGGAGCAGGCCCTGCTCGAGTCGCTGCGCACCGGCGACACGGGCGCGTTCCTCCTCCTCGACCCGGCGTATGCCGAGCGGCTGGCCGTCGAGGCCGCCCGCCTCGCTGAGGCGGCCGAGCAGCGGGGCGACCGGCCCGTCCTCGTCTGCGCGCAGCCGCTGCGCCTCGCCGTCCGCCGGCTGGTCGAGGCCGCGGCCCCCGGTCTTCCGGTCCTGTCGTATGCCGAGCTCGGCTCGCAGCTGAACATCACCCCTGTCGGAGCGGTCAATGTCACCCATGCGCCTGTTGCTTGAGGGTCCGGACCTGCAGAGCCTCCTGCAGGAGATCCGGACGAAGTACGGAACCGCGGCCAGGATCGTCCACGCCGAGCGGGTCCGGCGCGGTGGGGTGGCCGGCTTCTTCGCCCAGGAGCGCTTCACCATCCAGGTCGAGGTTCCCGACAACCTCATCGGACCCGACGAGCCCGTCGAGGCCTCCGAGGAGGTCATGCGCTCCGTCATGGACCTCGTCGACCGGCTCAACGAGGAGGAGGAGGCGCTGCACCAGCCGGGGCTGCCGAAGGCGGACCCCGGATCCGGCGCAGGGTCTCCCGACCGCGCGGGGATCGTGTCGGCGGCCGTCCCGGCAGAGGCCGACCTGCCCGCTGCCGTCCCGTCGGTGACCGGGGCGCCGTCGTCGACCCACTCGTCCGCACCGTCCGTCGTGCGGCCGTTCGCCGCGCAGACCTCGACCGACGACGACGTGTTCACCGCGCTGGCGACGAGCGCACCCCAGCTGACGCTCGTCGACCCTCCGGCGCCGGACCACCCGGCCGTGTCGACCGAGGGCGCGTCGTTCGCCGACGTGCTGGCCCGGCTCGAGCGCAGCGTCAACATCTCCGAGCCGGTGTATGCCGCGGCGGCCGAGCCACCCGCGCCCGTCGGCCTCGTGGCCGTCCCCTCCACCGGCGCGGAGCGCCTTCGCGTCGCCGCCGCCGCGCCCGCTCCCGTCGCCGCCCCACCCTCGGCGACGGCGCAGCCGGCCAGGACCGGTGCCGAGAGGCCCTCGACGAGCGCGCCGGGAGGCGCCAAGGCCGCGCGGCGCACGGCATACCCGAGCAGCCGCCCCGCCACCCAGACCCGACCCACCTCGCGCCGCCGCTCGGCGGCCCCACGGCGGCCGCTCACCGGGACCGAGCTCATCGCCCAGGCGTCCGAGATGGGTGTGCCCGTCCACGTCCTCGCCGGCGCCGACGGGCCCGTCGACATCTACCGCCGGCTGCTGTCGTGGGTACAGTCCCGACCGCAGGCCCCGATGATCGTCCCGCAGGCCGGCCAGGTCATCGCCGTCGCGGGCGAGGCGGAGTCGGCGCTGCGGGTGGCCCGCCAGCTGGCCGGCGAGCTCGGGGTCGACCCCTCGCAGATCCACCTGGCGGTGTCCGCCACGGCCCGCCTCGACGGCCGGGTCGACCTGCTCGCGGCGTCGGTGCCGAAGGCGCGTCTGCTGACCGATGTCGCCGAGGTCGCGACCCGCAGGCCCGACTGGCGCAACCGTCCGGGTGCCACCGTCGTCGTCGTCGAGGCGGGAATGCCGCCGGCCGACCCCGGATGGCTGGGCGACATCGTCGCGGCCCTCGCGCCGACCTACACGTGGGCGGTGGCCCAGGCCTCGACCAAGGTCCACGACGTCACGACGTGGGCCGCCTCGATCGGTCGGGTCGATGCACTCGCGCTCGTCAACGTAGACACCACGGCCGACCCCGCGACCGCGCTCGCCGGGCCGCTGCCGATCGGCATGCTCGACGGCCGTCGCGCCTCGGTGGCGCGATGGATGGCCCTGCTCACCCTCGAAGGAGACCGCCGATGACCACCCCGACCGGACCGACGCAGCAGCCCGTGGCCGCCCCCGCCGCGACGCCCTACCGCTCCGTGGTCCTCGTCGCCCTGGTCATCGCCCTGCCGTCGTTGTGGATGGCCTACCAGGGCGACGTCTCGCTGCAGACGGCGGTCATCCGCTTCATCGGTGCCCTCGTGGTCAGCGCCATCGGGGCCCGGCTCGTGCTCATGGTCGTCGGCCGGTATGCCGCGCCCGCCGAGACCCCCGAGGGCCCGGCCACCGGCGCCGCCACGGGTGAGGGCACGGACGACACCACCACACCGGGCGGCCCGGCGGCGTAGGCGCGACGCCGGTCGCGCCGAGCGGCATACGCGGGGATCGTCTCAGGGCCACGCCGAGCGGTGCTCGCGCGGGAGAATAGCGCCGCAGACGACCCCTGAGGGCCTGCCGGCCCGGCGGAAACCGGCCATCTCGCGGGGGTTTCGCGTGCAGGTCCGGTCGCGATAATCGGTCGCCTCACCAGGTTCTCCCCTCACTGCCGAGGAGCCGTCGTGGACAGGGATCTCGTCGACCAGGTCGTCACCATCGCCCAGCAGGTCGTGGCAGGAGGGGCGATCTCGGCCAACGCCCATGGCAACGTCAGCATCCGGGTGCCGGGCGAGGACGAGATGTACTTCACCGCCGGCCCCTCGCTGCGGAACCATCCGCCCTCGCTCATCGTGCGGGTCGGCCTCGACGGAACGCTGCGCGAGGGCGACCTCCCGCCGATCCAGGGCGCCGTCGTCGCGATGCACACCGCGATGTATGCCGACCGCCCCGACGTGGCGTGCGTGATCCACACCCACTCGCCCTTCGCCACGGCCTATGCCGTGGCGCAGCGTCCGATCGACTGCTGGATCGAGGCTCTGGCGATGTTCGGACTGCCGGACGGGGTGCCGCTCGCCGCCTACGGGCCGAGGGGTTCGGACGAGGCGGTCTCGAACATCCGGGCCGCGGTCCGCCCCGGTGTCCCAGCCGTGCTGCTCGCCAACCACGGTGTCCTCGTCTTCCATCGCACGCCCGAGCTGGCGATCATGGTCGGCGGCATCGTCGAGGAGGCGGCGCAGGCCAGCATCAACGCCGAGCGGATCGGTGGCCCCGTCGTCGTTCCCCCGCAGATGCGCGAGGCGGCCCTCCAACGGGCGATGACCTTCGAGAGCGCCGGCACCGCGCACGCCTGAGGCCGCATTCGTCGGCCGGTCGCCCACAGGCCGGCCCGTCGACGACCGACGCGGCCGGGTCAGGTGAGGGTCCAGTCGAGGGCATAGGCCTCGAGCATCTCGGCGATCCTGGCCCTCGCCTGCGCATCCTGCGGGGCGGGTAGCGAGACCGTGACGTGGCCGTCGCGTTGGTCGACCCAGTCGGGGGCCTCGGGGACGGGGTGGCCGAGCGCCGCCAGCCGGTCGGTGAGCTCTTGACGGGTGGCGAGGATGCGCAGCCCGAGCTTGTAGGGCTTCCCGATCGCGGTGTGCGGCAGCTCGTCGAGGATGGTGACGTGCTTGGGTGCCGCGGCGGGTTCGGGCACCCGGCCTGCCGCCCAGTCGCGGATCCGGCGGGGGTCGGCGGTGGGGTCGTTGACGGTGACGAACGCGACGGGGACCTCGCCGGAGTGCTGGTCGGGTCGGCCCACGACGCCGGCATCGGTGACGGCGGGGTGCTGGCGGAGCACGTCCTCGACACCCGCGGGGTCGATGTTGTGGCCGCCGCGGATGATGATGTCCTTGGCCCGGCCGGTCAGGGTGAGGTACCCGTCGGGCGTGACGGCGCCCAGGTCGCCGGTGTCCAGCCAGCCCTCGCGGACCTTGTCGCCGGTGTCGAGCACCGGTCCGCTCTCGTCCCGGCCGACGACGTAGCCGGGGAAGACGACGGGGCCCCGGATGACGAGGGTGCCGACCTGCCCGGCGGGCAGGAAGGTCCAGGCGCCGGTCTCCGGGTCGGTGTCGACGGCGGCCACGTCCTGGTAGGGCATCCGCTGCCCGACCGAGCCCGCCCGCACCGCGGTGGGGAAGTTGCGGGCGCTGGCGCAGGTGGCCTCGGTCAGCCCGTAGCCCTCGCACAGCGGTATGCCGGTGTGGGCCAGCCACCGGTCGCGCACGGCAGGGGGCAGCGGAGCCGCACCGACGATGAGCAGCGTGAGCGTGGAGATGTCGGCGTCGACCGGGATGGACGCGAGCGCGGCATACACCGACGGCACCGCGGACATGGCGTTGACGCGGTAGGCCGCGACGATCTGCCAGAACGAGCGCGCCAGCTCGGTGTCGCGGTACCCGAGCGGGCCGCCCCAGACGACAGTCTGCCCACGCATCAGCGGGGCCAGGGTGGTCACGATGAGGGCGTTGACGTGGAAGAGGGGCAGAGCGGCGAAGACGGTCCAGTCATGCGCCTCCGCGGCGAACAGGGCGACGCTCCACGCGTCGGCGACCTCCATGGCGTGGGTGTGGGCGGCGAGCTTCGGGGTGCCGGTGGTGCCGCCGGTGTGGAAGAGGGCGGCGAGGTCGCCGGCGGTCGGCGCCGGGACGGTCAGTCGGGCGCCGTCGTGGTCGCGGGCGAGGTCCTCGAGGTAGCCGACCCGGACACGGGGGACCGCGTCGAGTGCGGGTGCCGGGCCGTCGGCTCCGGTGGGCCGCAGCGCGAGCAGCGCGTCGAGGTGGAGCCGGCCGGCCAGGTGGGCGGCGAGCTGCCACACCTGGGGGTGCAGCTCCGGTCCGGCGGCGATGAGCACGCGGGCCCCGGCTAGGTGCAGCAGGCTCGCGACGTGGGCGGGGTCCAGGGCCGGGTTGACGGGGGCGGCGATGCCGACCGCCTGCGCGGCCAGCAGCGCCGACACCAGCCCACCGGTGTTGACCGACAGGAGCCCGACGGTGTCGGTTCGGGTCACGCCGAGGGCGGCGAGCGCGTTGGCCTCCCGGGTCACCCGGTCGTGCAGCTCCGAGTAGGTGGTCCTCTCGGGGGTGCGCCAGCGTGCACCGTCGGGGAGAACCAGCAGGGCCGTCCGGTCGGGGTGAGCGGCAGCGGCGCGGCTGAGGAGCTCGTACGTCGTCCCGGGCAGGCCCCGGTCGGCCAGCGGGAGGCGTTCGATGACGGCGAGGTCCTCCGGGGTCGAGCCGGAGGGCCACAACAGGTCGGTGCTCGTCACCGGTCACCTCCTGACCCGACCGGACGCATCTCGCCCCAGGACAGCTGCCGGGTCCAGGACCTCAGGTAGCTCGCGAGGTCCCGGCCCACGCCCTGACCCGCGCCCCGGCCGGCGCCCCGGCGCTCGCCGCCCGCCGCCTGCCGCGCCTGGACGACGTGGTCGGGACGGAGCAGGACCGCGGTGGTGCGGGTGCGACGCAGCCACTCCAGCAGGTGCCCGTCCTCGTCGACGACGACCGGGTATGCCGTGGGTCCGGTGGGCGTCCCGGCCACCGGAACCACCCTGACGAGCGCAGCGCCGGCCTCCCCGGCCGCACTGACGAGGGCCGGGTCGGGCTCTGCGGTGACGAGGACGCTGTGGCCGGAGCCGGTGACCGCGTCAAGCCGCACCCGAGCGCCGTTGAGACGCACGAAGGGTTGGGGGACCTGGCCGCCGGTGACCCGGTCGCGACGTCCGCTGCGCCGCACGGCCACCGTGTCGGGGAAGCGGGGCGGATTCGTGTCGAGCACCGCGTCGGTGGTTCCCGGGATGCGCGTTGCCAGGGCCAGGGCCAGCCGGCGGACGTGGGCCGCCTTGTCCTGCCCGCCGGTCATGGCCCAGCCGACGGTCACGGCCTTCTTGACCAGCGCCCGGGCGTGGGGTCTGCGCTCGGGCTCATAGCTGTCGAGCAGCGTCTCGCCGGCCCGGCCGGTGAGGACGGCGGCCAGCTTCCAACCGAGGTTCGCCGCGTCCCGCAGCCCCGCGCACAGGCCCTGGCCGATGAACGGCGGGGTGAGGTGGGCCGCGTCGCCGAGCAGGAAGACGCGACCGTCCCGCCACCTGTCGGCGATGCGTGCCTTGAAGGTGTACTCGGCATGCTTGATCAGCTCGAGGTCCTCGAACCGGACCCGGCCCAGCCATGGCTGGATCAGCTCCGCCAGGGCGCCGCCGGCGAGCAGCTGCTCCGGGGTCTCGCCGTCGAGGAGCTGGAACTCCCAGCGGTAGCGGCCGGGGCCGACCTGCATGAGGGTGCCGGCCCGCCGCGGGTGGCACAGCTGGTGCACGCCCTGCCATATCGGCAGGGCCTCGTCGCTGCGGACGTCCGCCACGATCCAGCGCTCCTCGAACCCGAGATCCTCCAGCATGGCGCCGATGCAGCCGCGGACGGTGCTGTTGGCGCCGTCGCAGCCCAGCACGGCCCGGGTGACGACGGCATACTCCTCGCCGGTGGCGAGCGTCCTCAGCCGGACCCGCAGCAGATCGCTGTCGGCGGGGTCGCGCTGGATGTCGACCAGCTCGGTGCCGGCGGACAGGGTCGTCCCGGTGAAGGTGGCCAGCCGGTCGCGGAGGATCCGTTCGAGGTCGGGCTGGTCGAACATGTTCGCCGGAGGGTAGCCGTGCGGGCCGAGGGGGTCGCTGCGCTCGAACTCGGCCATGGTCCGACGCTTGTCGTCGATGAGCCGCAGTCCCAGGGTCGGCATGGTGATCCGGGCGAACTCCTCGGCCACACCGAGGTCGGCCAGCACCCGGTAGACCTCGTCGTCGAGATGGACCGCGCGAGGCAGCGGGTAGATGTCGTCCCACCGCTCCACGACTAGGGCGTCGACGCCGTGCTGGGCCAGCAGGATCGCGGCCGAGACTCCGACCGGTCCGGCGCCGACGATGACGACCGGGACCGGCTCTCGCTCAGCCGGGTGGCCGGTCATCCCTGCACCACCGTGCAGTCCTGGCTGCCGAGGTCGATCCGGCCGTCGCCGGTCCGGATCGACGCGGTGACCCGGTTGCCGGGGCGGAGGTAGTCGGGGTTCTTGGCCTGGCCGTCGAAGAAGACCTTCCACTTGACCCTGGTCGGCAGCAGGTTGGCGACGAGCTCGACAGCGTGGGGTGGTGCCTTCAGCGCCGTGCCTCCCGGTGTGCCGGTCAGCACGAGGTCACCGGGCTCGAGCCGCTGGAACCTGGCCAGCGCGGTCAGCGCCGCCGCCGGCGGGTGGATCATGTCGGCGACGGTGCGGTCCTGGCGCAGCACGCCGTCGACGGAGAGCTGCAGGCGCAGGTCGACCAGTCGGGCGAACTCCTCCCGCTCGAGGAGGGTCAGCCGGGGCCCGACCGGTGTGAACGTCGGGTAGGACTTGCTCTCGTAGAACTGGCCCTTGGCGAGCTGGACGTCCCGGGCGCTCACGTCGTTGGTGACGACCAGCCCTGCGACGTAGTCGGGCAGGGTGGCGTCGGTGACCGTCGTGCCGACGGGGACCGCGGCGCCGATGACCAGGCCGAGCTCGACCTCGTAGTCGAGCAGCCGCACGTGGGCCGGCTTGACGATGTCGCTCGTCGGCCCGACGACCGAGCCGGATGCCTTGCGGAAGAAGGTCGGCTGGACCCTGCCCGGGTCGAACCCGGACTCCTTGGCGTGCGAGCGGTAGTTGACCATCTGGGCGACCACGCGACAGGGCGTGGTCACCGGGGACTCCACGGGCAGGCCTGAGACGTCAGTGGCGAACGACTCGTCGGTGCCGTCGGCAGCGGCGTTGATGGCGGCGCGGTCGGCGAGCAGCTCGGTGGTCGTCGTCGCCGTCGTGTCGACCCGCGCGGCACGGCTGCCCCGGACGACCCACCATGCGCCGTCGGCGCGCAGGACGTCGGTGGTCACGACTTCAGCGCCTTGACGAGGGCGGTGAGACGGGCCAGGTCGATCTCGTTGTCCTCTCGGAGCGCCCCGATCGCGTTGCGCACCAGGGACGGGCTGGGCCTGCTGCCGAGGAAGTCCGCGGTCGCCGGTGGCCCCCACTGGGCCAGCCCGCTGGCGCGCAGCGGCGCCCAGCCCGGCTCGAGGGTGTTGTCGAAGACGTCGCCGTCGGCGTAGTGCTCGACCATGAACCGGTCCGGGTCGCGCCAGTAGTCGAAGACCTGGCTGCCCTGGATGTGCCGGCCGATGCCCCACGAGCGGGTGTAGCCCAGGTCCCTCAGGTACTCCCCGCCGGCGGCCAGCGCGTCGAGGTCGGCGACCTCGTATGCCGAGTGGACGTAGCCGCTCTCCGGCGCGAGCAGCATCGCCAGGGTGTGGTGGTCGCTCGGTTCGCTTCCCCGGTCACACCGGATGAACGCCATCGCCGGACCGCGTTCGCGCTGGCCGTCGAGGAAGAGGAAGTCGCTGACGATGAGCCCGAAGTTGTCCAGGTACCAGTCCAGGGCCTGCCCGAAGACCCGCGTCGCCATAGCGATGTGACCGATCCGCTCGATCCGGGCCGGTTCGCGGGGCGGGCGCTGGGTCGCGTTGGTCCGCGGTGTCGTGCCGGCGATGTTCCAGGTCTGGGGCGCCTGGAGCGGTGTGTCGGGCAGCGGCTCGACACCGTGGACGACCTTGACGGTGATGCCGCTGGGGTCGACGAGCAAGACGGCCTGGCCACCGCCCTGCTGGGCCAGCGGCTCGACGAGAGTGTGGTGCGCGGCCGCCAGCGTCTGCAGATCCGCCCTCTCGGCCGCCTCGAAGGCGAGCCCGAGGAAGCGGGACTCCGGCCCCCTGCGGACGACCAGGCAGGGCGCGCCGGCCCGAGCGGCCCGCAGCTGGAGCTCGTCCGGGGTCCGGGAGTGCACCGCGAAGCCGAAGTCGCGGGCGAACGCCTCGGTGCGGTCCAGGTCGCGCTTCTCGAACTCGAGCCAGGACAGGCCGCGGACCTTGACCACCGGGTTCTTCGCCCGCCCGGGGTGCTCGCCGCGGTGCGCGCCCTGTTCGCTGTGCAGGTCCTTGTGGGCCGTGACGACCTCGGAGTCTGCGGAGACGTGTGTCATGACTTCCTCCCAACCAGGTGTGGCGCGCGCCACATATTGATGGAAGTATCAGTAATGAGACTTGAATCGTCAATAGGTTGAAGCATCAGAGATGAGAGGGGTTCTGGTGGCCGCGGTACGGTGGCGCCCATGACGGCGCAGGCAGGTGACAGGACGACCACACGGCTGGACCGGCGCAAGGCACGGACCCGGCGGGCCCTCGTGGAGGCCGCGCGACGGCTCCTGGCCGAGCGGCATACGACCGACGTGAGCATCCAGGAGATCACCGACACGGCCGACGTGGGGTTCGGCTCGTTCTACAACCACTTCGAGAGCAAGGCCGAGCTGTTCGAGGTCGCCGTCGCCGAGGTGCTCGAGGAGTACGGCGCCGCCCTCGACCGCGCCTGCGACGGCCTCGAGGACTCCGCCGAGATCTATGCCGTGGGCGTCCGGATGACGGCCCGCCTCGCCGAGAGCCACCCGGAGGTGGCCCGCATCCTGCTCCAGGTGGGCCTGACCTATGTCGCCTCCGACCAGGGCCTGGCAGCCCGGGCCCTGCGCGACATCCGCCGCGGGATCGACGCCGGCCGGTTCAAGGTGGACAACCCCACCGTGGGGCTGGCCTCCACCGCCGGATGCGTCCTGGCCTTCCTCCAGCTCAGCCTCGACCGGCCCGGCTCGTTCGCCGACGGCGACGCCGACGCGCTCGCCGAGATGCTGCTGCGCATGCTGGGCATGAGCCCCTCGTCCGCGCGCGCCGTCGCGCACCGGCAGCTCCCGCCCCTTCCCCCCACCTCGGCCTGACCGCCGGTCATCGTCAACCGTCCGAGGAGCGGCCCGCTGCCCCCCTTACGAAGCGGAACGGCGTCATCGGGTAACGCCACCATCGGCCCCGGAAGGCCCTGACTGCCCCGATCACCGACATGACCGCGGTGGCGATGAAGAGACCGAACATGAGCAGCCACACGGCCACGAAGAGCGTCGGGTCGGGTGAGCCGGAGGCGATGGCGTAGGCGAAGAACGGAAGGCCGACGCCGTTCCAGACGATGCCGAACCAGATCTGCGCGTTCAACGCCTCGGTGGCGTGGTGCCGCACGAAGGCATCGCGCTTGCCCAGGGTGAGCCGCACGGCCAGGGCCGCGACGACAGGCATGACGAACAGCCCGAGATGGGGCAGAACGGCCAGAGCCGGATCGACCGGCTTCTCGGGTAGAGGTACGACCCATCGGACGCCATCCCACCACCAGACCTGCCCATCGGGCCCCCGGTACCAGCCGGGGGATGCAGCAAAACCCCGTTCATCGATGGTCACAGGTTCAGTCTGACGGCCGGCCGTCGCCCACGGCTGCCAATCAGCTCGATGGGGCCGACAGCGGCCCAGGTGCGCATCTCATCTGGCACCATCACCGGGCATCGCGTCGCAGCACTCAGGCCCTCGGCCTCGGCCCGGCCGACCTCGCGCCGACTCCACGGGACCGGCAGGCCTGTGACCTGCGGTTTCTGGGGGTGGCCAGGGGCGGGGTCGAACCGCCGACCTTCCGATTTTCAGACGTAGGCGTCGGTCCAGGTCAGTGCCGGTTTCGGGCGGGTCGTGCAGTATCTCGTGCAACATCTCCACTTGCTGGGGTGCTCAAAAGGACCTGGGGAGCCGGGTCGGGTCGCCGCCCTCGGCGAGCTCGGAGAGGGCCTCCGCGATGTGGGCGTCCCGGCCCTCGACGGCGTGCATGTAGCGCTGCGCGGCCGCGGTGGAGGAGTGGCCGAGCCGGTTCTTCAGGTCGACCAGGCTCGCCCCGGTCGCCGCCGCCAGGCTCTGGCCGGTATGCCGGAGGTCGTGGAACGCGATCGTCACGCCGACCTGGCGACGGGCCCGGACGAATGCCTGGTAGATGGTATTGCCGCGTACTTGTCGCCCATGGCTGTCGGGGATGAAGAACTCCTCGCCGGCGAACGAGCGCTCATGTTCCTGGAGGAGGGGAAGGATGTGCGGGGGGATGGTGACGGTGCGTTTGCCGGCGGCGCTCTTGGGGTCCTTCTCGAACCTCCGTGGTGACTCGAGCAGCTCGACGTGATTCTTCCGCACCGTGACTCGCCCGCTTCCCAGGTCGACATCGGTCACCCGCAGGGCGCACAGCTCGCCGCGGCGGAGGCCGCACCAGGCAGCGAGCGCGACGGCTGCGCGGAACCGCGGTGTGGTCGCCTCGATGAGTGCGGACACCTCGGCGGGCGTGGCGATCCCGCGCTCCGGGGCGCGCTGGGTGCCGGCGCCGGGGATCTGGCAGGGGTTGCGCACGATGGCGCCGTCCTGGACGGCGACGTTGAGTACGGATCGGATGAAACGGTATGACTGGCTGATCGACGTCCGGCCCCCTGAGCCGCGCAGCGCCTTCGCGTGCCACGCCCGGACCACCGGGGGAGTGATGGTGACTATAGGTAGGTCCAGCAGATCTTCGAGGTGGAGCCTCATGTTACGGCGGCACGTCTCGGCCCATCGTTCGCCGACGCGGGGGTTCTCCTCGAGGTAACCCTCGCAGTACTCACGCAGTGTTCGCCGACCGAGACGCGCGTCTGGCAGCCAGTGGCCCCTCTCGATCTCCTGCTGGATGCGGTCGAGGTAGCGGGCGGCGTCGGCGGACGTCCGGTAGGTCTCAGGGGCAGTCTGCCGTCTCCCGTCGGGGGTCTGAAAACTCGCCTGGTACCGACCGGACGGGAGCTTGCGGACCATCCCAAACCGGCGCCGGACCATCAGGGCCGCCGCCAGGGGTGTAGCTCGATCGGGTCGATCGTGCCGGCGGCGATGTACGCCGATAGCTCGGACTCCGGGATGCGCACGTGGCGCCCGACCCGGACGAACCTGATCCGCCGCTCAGCGATCAGCCTTCGCGGGAACCGCGACGTCGTCCCGAGAATCTCCGCCGCGGCGTCGACGCTGAGAAGTCGCTCCACAGTTGCCCCTCTCGCTCCGGCCGCCATGGGCCTTGTTGGAGGGGCAACCGGAAGAGGGGGTCACCATGCGTCGCCACGGAAGCCCGAAGGCCGGCGCTGTGATACCCCCGGCTACTGGCGCCGAATGAGCCAGGCCGACGCCAGCCAGTGCCGGCCTTCCGGTCGGCAGCCTGAGGAACCGCTACGGACGGCGCGAACCGTGAGCACAGGTCGGGCACGCCGCCGCCGACTCGTCGACGGTGACGACATGAGCCACCCGACCCCCGGCGTCGCCGTCCGCCACGACGTCGACAACGGCTAGCACCTCGATCCCCAACAACAACGACGCCGGACCCGACCGCCGGACACCCTGAACGTGCGTGCCCTGAATCATGCCCGTGACCTCACTTCGTGACCATGAACTGCTCCGACAACAGCCATGATCACCGAGGTCACGGGCCTTACCGCGGCACTGCGAAGGACCGGCGTACCCGGCTAAGTTCGGAGAGCCGGGTTGCCTCCCTGGGGGCTAGCATCCACCCATGGCCTCCTCAGTCACGCGATACGTCGCTGGACCCGCCCCCGCACGTGTCGGGACGCCATCCTCGGCTCCCGACCTCGTCGTCGGGCTCGCCTCCCTGCCGCAAACGGGAGAGGCCCGCCAAACACGTGGATGGCCCCCAGCCCCGAAACTGGACTCCCTCGTTGAGAACGCACCCGTGCCAATGTCTGACCCTGCGAACAGAATCACTGAGCTCCGCCTCGCGACTCTTGATCGGCAAGATGATGAGACTATTGTCGTCCTGGGTCAGTACTTGCGCTACGCCTTCACAAACCATTGTGACGTACTTTACGCCTTCGGCGAACCGCTCTCGATCAGCGCGGTGGACATCATTGGCAAGTTCAGCGCGCGGATGACCGTAATCGCCTCAGCCATGGGCGACTTTCGAGATATCCAACACGACTTCATCGATGAACGGACAGGCACGGCTCCCCTATTCGGGATGCTTATGTCCCCCTATGGAAATCGTCTGTTTGACTGGGGCGACGCCTATTCCGTGAGTCAGTTTGAGCCTAGTCTTAAGCATGAGATGCCCGGTGTTCGAGCCTCTTTGGACCTCCGGATCTCACCCGACGGACTCAGCCTCAAGTTGCACAGTACCTCGATAACTCTCGACACTTGGACGGCGGCGCATCCACAAATCAGACTCTATCATCTCCTGTCTGGCGCCTCTATCGAAGAGAGTCGAACCTCCGTGCTTTACGAAGTTCTCGACTCTCACCATGCTGAATTGCAGAGTGCACTCTCCAATTTGCGCAGAAGTAACGATCCGCTCGACTACCTGGATCAGTTCGCCCTCGCTTTTGAAAACGCACGACTCAGCCCTCGTGAGAAGGCACTAGCCGACGACGTCTTGGCTACTCTCGGATCCGAGGGCGCGACAACTAGCTGGGATGTGCTCGTTCTCCCAGGGATCGTCCGAACACCAGAGTCCATAAAGTATCAATCACTGGAATCAGTCCTCGCGATTCTCCAAACAAGTATATCGACGGCGCGCGCATTGGGAGCCGATGAGACTGCGCAAGAACTCGAGGACATGTGGCTCGAAACCTCGGCTGAGATGCACGGCTTGTTCGATGTCCCGGAACTTCAAAAGCGACTCGAGGATAGGCCTGGACCAGAGGCGACCAGCAAGGGCGAGCATCTCATATTCATCGGTCAGCTGGGGTCCTTCTCAAATGAGCGGCTTGAGCGCGCCCTAGAGCGCCAGGCACGTCTGATAACCGTGCTGAATCAGATGATTGACGTAGATGTTGCTCTCTCATATAGAGTATTTACATGGCAAACTAGGGCTGGTCACCTTGCTCCTGCGGTACAAGTTGTCTGCTCTGTAACCGGCTGCTCCGAGCTCCAAGCTTCAGCCCTCCGATCCAGTCTCGGCGAACTGGTCCACGCGGCCTTTGTTGGCCTCTATGGTCTCACCTTCTCTCTTGGGGCGGACCCAAACGCGGACCCATGGGATGAAAAGCGATACAAAGCAAGAATCCTCCCGCGCGAGGATGAGTCAGCCATCACATCACCACCATTTCCGGACTGGGCGTTCACCGTCGACTTCATGTGTTCTATGGAACGACCTACCGCCTTGGAGATGACCCTCACGCGCGGGCCCAAGCTGGTGACGCCAGAGGTAACCGATGGCCCATCCCCTAGCGAGGACAACGGTCCTAACCTCGAGACCATGTTGCGCCGCGTGAGTCGCCGGATGGGAACACTTGGTCAAACCGCGGGCTTGTCAATTGTTGCATCATCGAATGATCCTCTGCCTGAGTCGTTCCTCCAAATGCTATGCACGGAGGTGGGTGGCTCCGTCCCTTGGGGATATGCGGAGGGCGACATCGAGGATATACCTCCGACCAATCTTCCTCTGATTGACGCCTTGCGGGTCTTCCACCCACCCTTTGGGTCGTGGTACGGCGGCGACTTAGACCGTCCTTCCTTACGTCTTTGGTCACCCGTGGAAGAGTTTCCTCTTGGCGGCATCCCGTTGGGCATGGCGACCACGCAACATGCAAAGGCCAATGTCGAAATCGAGGTTAGGTTGCCTGACCAAGATCGACTTCGTCACGTTTATGTGATCGGTAAGACGGGTTCAGGGAAGACGAACCTTCTGCGGGGACTCGTTACGAATGAATTGGCCAGCCCGAGTGTTGGGCTCGCAGTTATTGACCCTCACGGAGACCTGGCCGCGCATGTGCTGAATCTTCTACCCCGCTCGCGCCTCTCTGATCTTCAGGTCATTGACCTGTCCGATCCAGATCTCACTCCCGTACTTAATCCCCTGCTCTTGACCGGCGATAGTGCTCTCTCCAGGTCGCGCCTTGCACAAGAGATACTGGGTGTTCTCAAATTGCGGATCTTCCATGAATTCAGCGGTCCTCGATTCGACGAAATTGTCCGCCTATTGCTCGACACTCTGCTCGATGAAGGGTATCCGGTCACACCCTCCCTCGTAGACGCCAGTCTGTTACTGACCGATGAGAAGATTCAAAAGACGGTTCGCGAAGGTCTCAGGGACCCGGAGCTTAAGAGCAGATGGGCCTTCCACGACAAACTGAAGAACGGGCGCGAGTACTACGACTTGCTCGACTGGGTAGTATCGAAGTTTGATGACATCTCCCACGATGAGACCCTCCGGGCGGTCTTGGGAGGAAGCAGCAATACAGTAGATGTCGACAGCGTGGTCCGGCGAAACGGTATCCTCGTCGTATCGATTCCGGAGGGGATGGTTGGGCGCGACACCGCCGAATTCGTGGGCGCCCTTGTCTTGCTACAGTTGAAGGCTGCTCTATTCCGCCGGGTGCCACGGAAGTCGGAACCCTTCTTTGTGTATGTTGACGAGTTTCAGAAATTTGCGGGTGCTGGCTTCGAAGACCTATTGGCTGAGGCGCGCAAGTTCGGTGTGGGTCTAGTGATGGCGCACCAGAACATGGAGCAACTGCGGTCATTCTCACAACGCACGGGAATGAGCACAAACGCCCTAATCAACTCCATTCTAGGTAACGTGGGGACTATGGTAGTGTTTCCGATTGGCTCGCAGGACGCAAACACTCTATCGGATCAATTAGAACTTAAAGCAACGGATATTGCGCGAATAGCCCGATTCGAGGCCGTAGTGCGTATGACCTTGGACGGCCATCAATTGCGCACATTCACTCTTAGGTCGAGGTATACGGAGCCGGGACTCGACCCCCGGCGAGTGGATGAAATCCGCGAGTTCCTGGCGAACGCAGGCCTCATGGCACGTCGGGGAGATGTAAGCTCGGTGATTGATGAGCGTCGCCGCGTGTTGAGGGGTGTGCAGCGCGAAAAGTCGGCAGACGTCTCTGCGGGCGAGAAGAAGGAAGTCTCGCAAGGGTCGGGCTCGTCATTTCTGGATGAGTGGCTGGCGAAGCGTCGTGAAGTCGAGGAGGCGCCGGAAGTACGCAGGGGTTCAGTTCGCGCTGATCGGTCCTTGAGTTCTCGCGACGTGGGCCAGGTTGACGGCGCCAGCGCATCGGGTCTAGCGACCACTGCCAATGGCATCCTCGGCGGCGATGTGTGGGGGAAGCTGATCGGCCCTGTAATGCGCCTTTCCGATGTCGCAACGTATCTCAATAAGTCCACCGCCAGGCTCAGTGCGGAGGCGGGGCGAGGAAGGCTGTTGGTCCTAACAACCAAAGAAGGCACGAAGGTGGTACCAGCCAGTCATTTCAAAGAAGGCGCATTGGTTGCGGGACTGGAAAGGGTGCTGAAGGCTATGTCTGGTGCTCCTTTCAGTGAGTGGACGAATGCTGCTTGGCTATCAACTCCGAGTCCGGCCATTGGCGGAGAGTCTCCACTGCAATATCTACGAAAAGGAGGAGACGCAGAGCTCCTAGTGGCCGCGGCGACCGCCTATTCTGAGGTTCATTGATGACCGATCATGAGGGGCAGCCAATTTTCTCCATTCCCTCACCGCCGGATGATCCAGAGGAACTTCGCGGGTTTCCGAGGTCAGTGATCGAACCTGGCACGAGCGTCTGGCGTGTCCACCGGAAGGGTGAGGGGCCATGGTATTTTGGTGACTACGGTCGGTTTGGTCTTCGTTTCCCTAATGGAACCTGCTACATTGCACGAGAGCCTATGACGGCAATCAGTGAGTCGGCATTGAGGGGTGCGAAGACCGTTCTTTGGAAGGACCTGGATGACTGGCTAATTCGAACTATAGAGTGGCCTCTCCCTGTTGTGGCTGCGGACTTCATGAGCAGGCGTGCCGAGGGGTTCGGGGTTACGCGTGACTTCGGGGGTGGTTCGGATTACTCGCGCTCAAGGCCGTGGGCGGAGGTTTTATTCTCAATCTCATATGGGGGAATTCAATATTGGGCTCGGCACGACCTTGGTGTGGCCGCGGCGAGCGTGGCCGTCTTTGGCAGGGACGGAGAGCGGAGACGGTGGAAGAGGGGTAGAGCTCAGCGACTATCTGACGATCGTTGGGTCCAACGGATCGTTGCCGAGACGGGCGTGCGAATTGCTGTGGATGTTGCGAGCGATTCCGAGCTTGTGTTCGTCACGGAGCCGAATGACGAGTGATCGATGTTGCGCCGGGAAAGGGTAGGGGTGGAATGTTGGAGCGATCAGGATTCAGGAGTTCCGGATTGGGGTCAGTCCCTGCTCCACCGGATGGATCTGATGAGTTCGGGGTGGCTCTTCACTATCTTACCTGGTTCGAAGCCGATTTCAGCCGAGCACGGATCGTTGCGAAGCGCCGGGCAAAGTATGTGGCCGTTGGCACCAGTTCACTCGCTGGTGCAATTTCTGTGTTGGGTGCCGCAACATCGGTCACCGGGTGGACGTGGCTGGGCGTCGTCAGCGCCGCAATCGCAGGAGCGATCGTGGTGTTGGATCGTTGGGATGCTTTTTTTCGACATAGGGAACTGTGGATTAGCAGAAGTATCGTTTTGTCCCATATCCAAAGGCTGCGACGCGCGACAGAGTTCCAGGCGGCCGCTGGAGTGGAAAGAGCGACTCTCGCGGCCAAGGTGATTTCGGAATTGGATAGTATCTTGGATGAGGAGGCGGGAGCATGGTCTGATCTCCGCAGGACGGAACAGCCGGGGAGGGGTTTAGCTTCGGAGGCTGCAAAGTGAGGTCGCCATATTCGGGATATGGCGCAAGCTGCAAACTGGGGAGTGACGCGGAGCTTAATGTGTCGAGTCGTCCATTCTGGAGTTTCGAAGCATGATTCGGCTTGATCGGGCGCTTCTCGAAGAGTTGGGACTCGGTGCGCTCGAAGGCGCCGTAGCCAAGGCGTTTCTTGAGCATATTTACGAAACTCTTGAGATGCGGGTTGGCACAGAGTTGGCGAGCGCCATGAGTGATGAACAGTTGAGCGAATTTGAGGTGTTCATCGATTCAGGCGCCGAGGAGGATGAGAGCGCCGCACTTGCGTGGCTTGAAGACAATCTACCAAGCTACCGGGTGGTTGTTGGTGGCGTTTTCGAGGCGCTGAAGGAGGAGATTCGGGGGCTCGCGCCGGCGATTTTGGCGAGTATGGGCGAGGAATGATTCCGCGCTGGATGTGGGTGGGTGTGATGCTCGTATTCCGTGTCAAACGGCCTTGTGGGCCCGGTGGTGCCTTGCGTTGTTCCCCCTTTGTTATCGACGAAAGTCGGGGGGTAAGTCGGGGGGTCTGCCGCCCACAACCTTGGGTCGCTCGGGTGTTGGGCGTTGACGAAGATCGGTTGCTTTCGTGGTGAGGGCCCGCGTGCTTGAGGCCCGCTCTCCAGCGGTGGTCGTGGTCGGCAAGGGTGTACGCCGCCCGAGGCGCCTTAGGGCTCGAGGAGCGCCACGCGGGTTATGACCTGGTCGGCCCGCGCCGGGGTGGGCCCTTGGTCGCGAACCTGCCCCACGAGGTGAGCCGCCTCTCGGGATGCTCCGACGGCCTCGTGCCAGCGATCGGTGAGCCCGGGTGTGTCGGGGGCCTCGGCGATGACGAGACGCGCCTTGGTTCGGTCGGTGAGACGTTCAGGGGAGGGCCGTGCTCTTGTCGCGGGCGTGTAGACGAGCCCGGACTGGATGAGGCGCTCGGGGAGGTACTCAGTCGCGGCAAGCAGTGCGGTGAGCCGGTCGGCGGCGCGCGTGAGATCGCCGAGCGCCCGGTCCTTGTCGAGGGCCTTCGGGGCTGTCTCGAGGGCGGTGGTCACATCCTGGAGGGTCGTGAAGAGGGCGCGGCTTGCGGTGACGAACTCGTGGGTGGGGCGGGTGGCCGTGGTGAGCGCGGCCCACGCGTTGTCGGCTTCGCGGAGTGCTCGACCAGCATCCACGAGCGGCTTGGCGATGTCCTCGGTCCGAACTGACTCTGGCCGTGGTTCGAGGGCCTGGAGGACTTGGAGTGTGACGGCGTACAGGTGGGTGCCTTGGTTGGCGAAGGCGCGAAGGACGTCGGTGCTGGGGATGATCCGCTCGGTCTCGGTGCGGCCGGCGATGGCCCAGTCGTGGATGGCCGCCTCGAGTTGATCGTTGAGGGTTTCCGGGGCGGGGGTCGGGGTGACTGCGGCGATCCGGTCCAGCTGGTGGGGGAATTGGGCGGGGTCGTGGAGGGTGTCGATGACGCGTTCGGCGTACTGGGCGATGGCCAGGGGCCGGTTGGCGTCGGCTAACGGCCCGTGGATGAGGGTGTGCCGGGCGGCGACGGCGCCGATGGCGAGGACGTGGACGGCGGCTCCAGCACCCGGGCCTGGGTCGGCGAGGAGGAGCCCGGTGGTGGGGTCGTGGATGAGGTCGGCGAGCGCGCCGAGGGTGGCCGCGATCCGCGCCACGGGGTGGGGGTCGGTGGGGTCGGCGGGGGTGATGTCGGTCCGGTCGTCGGGAGCGGCGGCCGGGATGTAGGTGTCGCGGCCGTCGTGGACGGCGTGGAGGTTGCCGCGTCGGATCTGGGCGTGGACCCAGTCGCTGGTGTGGCCGAGCTGCCGCGCGGCCTCGGCTGTTGAGAGGGGTCGTTGGTGGACGGGGCGGAGCGGGGCGGGGTAGGCGCGGATGGCGGCGGTGAGCGCCGTCCGGGTCGGGTCGCCCGGGACGGGTAGAGCCATGTCGGGGCGGATCAGCTCGTGGAGGAGCCGGTGCAGGGTGACGTCGAAGGTCTCCCACTGGGCGCGGGAGACGGGGACCTCGCTGCCGCGGAGCTGGCGGGTGAGCCGGTCGGCGCGGGCGAGGAGGTTGGCGCCGGTGGTGGTGCTCACGCGGCCTCGAGCTGCTGGGCGATTCGGGCGAGCTCGGCCAGGTGCCAGGTCCACAGCGGCAGGTCGGTGGGTCCGTCGAGGGGGTGGATGTGGTCCAGGACGTCGATGGCCCGGTCGAGGTGCTGGTTCACGGTGGCGCCGGGCAGGCCGGTGTGGTTCGCGGTGGCGAGGGTGGGTATGCCGGCTGCGGTGAGCCGGATCTGGCCGGCCAGCGCCGCCCACGCACCGGGCTCGCGGGTGTCGTGGTCGTCAGCGGTTGTCGCGGCGGCCGCGAGGTGGGTGGCGGCCAGGCTGAGCAGCTCGTGTGTCGTGGGCATCAAGGTTGTTCCTTCAGGGGTGGTGGCGGGGCTAGAGAAGCTCGCGGGTGGCGGGGGTGATCGGTTCGGGGGTCGGCGCGAGGCCGGCTTGGGAGAGGGCGTGGTAGAGCACGGGGCTGACGAGGCCGTGGGGGTTCCAGCCCTGGCGGGTCATCTCGGTCTCGACGGAGCGGACGAGCGCGTGTTGGTCGGCTGGGGGGAACACATGGAGGAGTGGGGTGAGGGTGTCGATGACCCGGTCGATGGGGCGACCTCGGCGGGTGGCGACGGCGGCGTGGAGGATCTCGGGGCCGGGCTGCCGCGGTGCCGACCACCCGGCGCCGGGCGAGAGCTGGTCCTGGGTGGGGAGGAACGCGGCCAGGGCCTGGGCGCCGTGGTTGGCGAGGAGACTTGCCGGGTCTGCGCCCGGGGGGAGGTCGGTGACGAGGACGGGCTGGCGCTGCTCGCGGCATACCCGGTCGACCCAGCGGACTGCGGCCTGGTGGCCGGCGTCGTCGCCGTCGAGGGCCAGCACGATTGGGCCGGTGGTGAGGGAGGCGACGGCTCGTGCCTGGATCTCGGAGACCGCGCCCCCGAGCGTGGAGCAGGGTGCGAGTTCGTCGGCTCGGCCGGCGGTGGCGGCTGCTGCGGTGATGGCGAGGGCGTCGAGGGGTCCTTCGACGACCACGGCCGTCGCGTCACCACGAATCACGGGCGCGGGCTGGTAGAGGGCGGTGGACTTGTCGAAGACGGCGGTGCGGGTGGGGTTGCGGTACTTCGGGGCGGCGATGGTGCCGGAGCTGTCGCGGCCGACGAACCCAGTGATCCGGCCATGCGTGTCGGTGACGGGGACGATGAGCCGGGAGCGGAGGGTGTCGATGAGGGTGCCTCGCCGCGTGGGATGGGCGAGGTCGAGGGCTAGCATCTCGGCGTCGGTGACACCGTGGCCGCGGAGGTGGTCGACGACGTTGGCCCAGCCGCTGCCCGCGTACCCGACCAGCGGTCGCCCGAGCTGGGTCTCGGCGTCGGTCAGGTCGATGCCGCGGCGGCGCGCCAGATAGCTGATCGCGGTCTGGTGGGCGACGGGGCGGGTGTAATGCTCCCAGGCGAGGGCGTTGATCGCGAACGCCCGCTCCGGCGCGACCTCCGGCACGGGCGGGGTTGGGGTGACCGGCCTGGGCCGGGCCAGCCGCACCCGGGACGTGGCGGTGCGGTCGAGGAGGGCGACGGCGTCGCGGAACCCGACGTGGTGGAGCCGCCCGATGAAGTCGATCACGTCGCCGGTGGCGCCGCAGCCGAAGCAGTGGAACCGGTCCGGGACACCGCCGACGGACAGGGAGGCGGTGGTGTCGTCGTGGAAGGGGCAGCAGCCGAGGTAACCGCGACCCGAGGCCCGGAGCTCGATGCCGGCGTTGGCGACGACGTCCTCGATCCGGTGCCGCGCCCGGACCGCCGCGACGTCGACCTGCCCGATGCTGCTCATGGCTCGACCCCCAGCACCGGGCGCGGGGCGGCGTCGATCTGCCGGGTCTGCTCGTGACGGTGGACGAGCGTGGTGAACTGCTCGGCCGGCATCCGCGGGTGCGTGACGAGGGCCTCGGCGGACGCGGCCTCGACGACGTCGGTGGAGATGTGGGGGTGGAGGACGACGTACTCGTCCCAGGTCGCGTTGTACGCGTACAGCAGCCCATGACTCGCCCCGGCGGGATGGCGGAGGGAGATCCGGGTGTCCTGCTGATCCCCCCAGCGCATCCCGAAGTCGTGGTCGATCCCCGGCACGTCGCCGTGCCGGGCCTGGAAGGCCTTGGGGCCGATCCACTCCAAGCGGACGGTCTCTGGGGTGGCGGCCTGGTGGGCGGGGAGGGCCGTGTGGGCGGCGCGGGTGATCTCGTCGAGGTCGGTGACGCCGTCGGACAGTGCCTGGGTGATCCGGTCGGCGACGGTGAAGTGCCGCGGGTCCGCAGCGGGGGCCAGGCACATGCCGGCGGCGTGGGCGTAGGCGTTGCGCTGCCCGAGGCGGTACCAGTAGTCGGCCGGGTCTTCCAGGTCGACGTTGACGTGGGCGCTTCGGGCGAGCCCGACCAGCTGCCCGAACAGGTCCTCACGGGGTGGGGTGGTCTGTGGCATTGGCTGCCTTCCCGGCGCGGGCCCGTCCCGCGCTCGAGCGGACAAGGTCGGCTCGCGGGGCACTACCCGCGCAGCGCACCCTCGTCGGGTGTCCGATCGATGTCGGAAGCGGAGGTTGCGGCGCGTGGGGGGAGGCGGTGCTCGTGGGCGGTGCAGTGGGTCAGCGCGGCCAGGTCGACCAGGCGGGCCTCGATCTCGCGGAAGGCCCGGAACCACTCCACCCCCGCGGCGGGGGATGCCTGCGGGGTGTAGCAGGCTCGCTCGTAGTCGCGCAGGGCCTGCAGGGCCTCGACCATCCCGTTGTGGAGTTCCCAGCACGGGGGGATCACCCGCGCGTCGATTGCGAACCGGTCGATGAGGGCGGTGACCCACTCGCGGAGCTGGCCGAGGGTGTGGTCGAGATCGGTGCCGGTCAGCGATGGCAGGTGCACCGGGCCGGCCTGCTGCCCGAACCACCGGTTGCCGACCTGCTCCTCAGGTCGGGACTCCCGGGGCTCGGCGCGATTGGTCTCCGGTTCGGCGGCACCGTGGTCTGCTGGCGAGGGGACAGATTCATCCATCGGAGACCGGGAGCGGCATCGGGTGGCCATGCTCGTCCGCGGGTGGCGCGTATGCCGCGGTGCCGGTGGCGGGTCCGCGCTGGATGTCGGCCTCGACGGCCTGTTGGTCGTCGGCCAGCTGCTTGCCGTCCTTGCGGTCGGTCCAGCGCCGCAGCCGTAGCGCGATCGGTGGGGCGGCGCGCATCAGAAGGATCGCGGTGCCGAACGGCAGGGTGCGCAGCTGGGCTGGTTCAAGGAGCGGGACGGTGGTGGTGTGGGTGGAGGTGGTCTTGCGGCCGTCGGCGCCCCTGGTGGTCGAGGTGGTCCTCTGTTGGCGTTGGCCGAGGAGCCGGGAGAGGTCCTCGAGGTCGCGGGCGTTGGAGCCGCCACCGAGGATGACCTTAACGATGGCGGCGTCCCAGATCGCCGATGCGGCGTGCTCGCCCCACACCGCGCGGGCCTGGGCCAGGGACTGCAGGACGACGACAGTGCAGATCCCGGTCCCGCCGCCATCAGACATGAGTGCGGGCAGGGACGGCAGCGGGTAGTTGGCCGCCTCATCCAGGACCAGCGACAGGGGCGGGTCAAGCCGGGCGCCCGGCGATCGAGCGGCGAGGCGGCGGGCGACCTCGACGACGTCCTCGACGAACGCCCCGACCAGCCCGGCGGTCGCCGCCGCACCGGTAGAGGTGCCGAGCAGGTAGATGGTTCCGTTCTGCCGGAGGAAGTGCTCGGGATCGAGCTGCTCGCCCGGGCGGGGTGAGACGGCGTCGAGGACCCGCGGGTCCGCGAGCGCGGAGAACGCGATGGTCACCATCGCCCACACCGAGTCCCGCTGCCGCGGGTCAGCGCTGATGATCGCATCCAACGCCTGATGCCACGCCGGCGCTGCACGACGGTGGGTGCCCAGGATCGTCACGGCCTCCCGTGCGTGTACCGCCGACAAAGACCACCGATACAGATCCGCTGAGGAGCAGCCGCCCAGCGCCGCCGCGTGCAAGAGGCATCGCACGGCCTGCTCGGCCGATGCCTGCCAGAAGTTCGCGTCCGTCGTTCCGCTGGCCGTCCCCGACGCGAGGGCCCTCGCCCGCACCATCGCCACATGCGGGTCCTCACAGCCCCGGATCGGCGACCAGCGAACGGTCGACGGCACCCCGCTCGCCAAACCCTGCGGGTCGAACACCGCTACCGGTCCCACGGTCGCGCGGTGCCGTGCGGTGATCGCGAGCACGTCCGGTCGAGTGCTGGTCACCAGCGCTGGCCCCGGAGCATCCAGGGCCATTGGCACCACCAGGTGAAGGCCCTTGCCGGAGCGGGGGGGACCGAGGACCACCGTGGAGTCCTCGACAGAGCTGTGGCAGCGGACCCCGCGCGAGGTCCCCAGGTAGAAGCCGAGATCCCCAGGGCCGTTCCCGGGTTGGGTGGGCCGCGGCCGAACCAAGGTGCGCGGCAAGCGACCGCGCCCCGCAGCCCGACGCACGGCACCACGGCCTGCCAGCTTCGGAACCTGGGACCGGGCGGCTGGGCCCGTGAACTCGACGCACCTCAGCACCGCAACGGCGACGCCGACCATCACCAGAGCAAGGACCTGAACTGAAGCTGGCAGAGTCATGGCGTTCCCTTCGTTGCCACCTCTGAACGACTACATGCGGGTCACCATGGGACGTCGAGGCGTTGGACCGTGGCCGATGCGTGAGCTGAGCCGCACCCAACCTCAGCGCCGTCCCGAAGAGGGCCGACTCAGAAGACCCCTACGCGAAGTGGGGCACCTGGCGCTGTTCGCGACCATCAACAGGCGTGACCACCATTCGGTGGCCATTCCTGCTGCATGAAACGGTGGCGGAACTCGACAAAATGGTTGCGAACGCGCTCGGCGCCACTCGCGCTTCTGCAACCCGCTATCCAGGGACAGTCCCCCTGTCGGCATAGTTCAACCCAGCAAAGACCCCGCGACGGTCACCTACCCCACGCCAGGGGACTCCCCCACTGCCACCGCTTGCCACATCACTTGGACCTCGGGACTCGCAAGTGCGTAGACACTCCTCGCCGACCGACGCCACGCAGGGGCGACAGTTGCCCACGCCTAAGACACAAGGATCTTGTGCCACTTTCGCACTGTCTCCAGATCTGCCCCCCTCGGCAATCGCGAATGTGCTACGCGGTTCCGAATCGGGACTAGTTCCGTACCGACTCTCGGCCAGAAGTAGGCAGAGACCCCAAGGTCGCCCAAGCCTTTTGAAGCGCGCATTGCGAGCAACTCGGGAAGGGTAAGCCACTCCAGCGGGTCCCTTAAGTCAGCGATACCGCGTATCTCCGGATGTGCATCTCGCCGAGCATTCTCGCAGATCCTGAGTTGCTCCTCACCGGAGAAGAGCGACTTCCTCCAGTGGTCCCCGGCCTTCTCCCGCGCGGCAGCTCCAACAAGTTTTCGGATGGTTCGTTCTATCTCCCAAAGTCGCGCATACGTCTCTGCAACCGCCTCGGGGGCCGCAGTGAGCCGCGAAACTGCGTCTGCGAGAAAGATCTTGAAATCCCGCCACGCGTCAGTCACCACCCACCGGTTCTCGCCATCGGAAAACTCAACCAATCCCGCAGTTCTCATGTCAATTAGGTCCGAAGCGGATAGCAGGTCAAGGCTATCCCTGGGACCGGCCGAACACTCCCAGCATGCATACTCCAGCGCCGCGAGCGAGTCCGCAGAGACGTCTGCTAAGACTCCACGAATAAGACTTGTCTGGTCCACGCCATTGTCAGGCGCATATGCTGGCAAGGCTGCGACTCCTCGCTCGTCAACACGATCGCCAGGAGGCACCATGGGGCCAACGAGGACCTTCGCATCCTCCAACAATGAACTCCCTGGAATCCTGGGAAAGCACGACTTGGAAAGAGTCGACACCAACAGAAAACGGTTTCCGCAGTCGAGGTCCTCCATGACTTTCGCCCGGAGAGTACCCAGCTCTGGCGTACCACGCCTCGCCAGCAACTCAATGTCCGAAAGAACGACAAGCCCAGGGTTACCCTGATGGGGATGAGGGTGATCGCTCGAAAGATACTCAGTCACCGATAAATGCGTAGCTGGCAGCTCTTGAATGTGCCTCCTGACGGGTCCGTGCGCGAAGCCAATGTGAGTGAATATGACAGAGAATCGCTTCGACTGTGACGATAGCTCGCGCAGCCACATTCGCACGTAGGCCGGGGAGTCGGTCATGAGAGTTGAAGGATCGAATTCAGCATGTACTCATTCCCCTCCTGAGTCACCAAACCAAGCTGCAGGAGGTGATATAAGGCAGTGCCTTCGTCCTGCACGAGGGCATGGAAGTCCTCCGGGTCATCTCGGAGGAATTCTAGAAGAACATGCTCAGTGGGATAGTAGCGCTCGAGGTGGGCCAACATCTCCTCGATGTTTCCGGCCATGGATCGGCGCCACGGAATAGACTCTCGTAGCACATCACTTCGCTCTATTCGTCTACGATAGACGTTGATCGGCAAGGTGGAGACCACTGCGGAGGCGAAATTGCGATAGAGGAACGCGTGGCCCCCAGACGCCTCGTAGAGAGACGCCAACGCGTCATCAGTGATCTCAATGCCCATCTGGCCCCCCGTGGCACGCGCCAGATCATTGGCCTCATCTTCACTGAGAGGCGTGAGGTACCGAGTCTTTGCCCACGCAAAAAGGGGATTGGGCCGTCCATAAAGACGACCACTCTCCGTGATGGCGCTCGTCAACCCAGACAGCATAAACACGAAATTGGGGTTCTCCTGGACGAGACTTCTTAATGCACCCAAAAGCTGCGCCACCTGTGGCATCGGGCCTTCCGCAATGTCGATCCGGTCGGCTGGGGTCAGGTACTCGATCTCATCGAGCATTAACACCACTCGAACGCCGTCTTCGGCTAGGCGATGGAGAAGTCCTTGAAGCGCATTCTTGAACTCGATTATGGTGGGCCTGCCGCCCAATTCGGCGATCTCCTTGGTTCTGTGCCCCTTGGCCTTCAACTGCAGTTGCAGCTTCGTCCGGAGGTCGGCGAGAAGGTCAGGAGTTGGATCGTCGGGCGGGGAAGGAAGGCTTTCGAGATCCATCAAGACGGTGATTGTCGTCGAGGCATCGATCTCATCTGCGAGTTGTATAAGGACGCTTGTCTTTCCACTCTTTCGGAGACCAAAGAGGGCGGTGACCTGTTGACGATTCAGGTCGTCCCGCAAAGATTGAAGGAGCGTCTTCCGGCCGAAGAACCGCTTACCCTTAACTGGGGATGTTTCGTAGAACAGGTCCCTTGCAAAGATGTGGTCTCTGATTAGGGAGATCAACGCCAAGGGATCCTCGTCGAGATCGACAGAAAGGGGTATACCCGCGAACTCTAGCTTCGACCAGTCTTCTAGTTTCGTCGCCAGCCGGTCGTCAGGAGAGAAGAAGAACACCAAGTCCGGTGTTACCTCACGCCTTAGGTTGGATAGGGACTCGCGCGCCGCAGCGAAGGCGCGGATCTGCAGGTCGCGGAACGGACTGTAGAAGAACAGCACCTCTCGCGTGAGTCCAAACGCGGATTCTATCGCTCCGCTGAAGCGCACCAGTGCAAGGCCATAATCTGCGAGCCGAGGATCTGCGGACCCATACGATGCATGGACGACCTGACTTCCGAGCGCCTGAAGGGCCCTTCGATGCCGCCGAAAGGAGGGGAAGGCGCTTTCGAGGCGGGCGACATTCGCCTGTACGTCTGCGCTTCGGGGTGGGGGGACTGGGTTCGCCTGCCACGAGTTGATACTCGGTGGGGTGTCCGAGGTGAGAAGGTCCGATAGACCCTGGGTGGCACTGGGTCTGCTTGAGAGGGAGGGCCGGCCCCTCGGAGAAGGTGGCCGCTCGAGCGCAACTCTCGGTGGATCCTCACGAATTCGTCGCACGTTCTCGGGCGAGATGTCAGTGGCGGAACTGTTGGCCAGGATTCCACGCGCCCTCAGCTCGTCGATCAGTTGCCTTGTTGGCAGGCCGAGTTCGGACGCGAGTTCGTGCACTCTCATTGTCTGCTCTGGCTCCTCACGCTCGTACAGCAGACTAGCTGAGGCCGAGGCGGGTGGTCGGACCTTCGTTCACCTACGTCGGGCACCGAGCCCGTCGCGTAGCTCCCCCTACTGCTGTTGGCACGGCGAGGCAGTCAGCGTCGGCCACGTTGTGACTCGGGGCCGTACGCGGATCGGGGCGACTTAACGATGGGGTCGTGGGCGGAGAGGGATTACCCATGGAACGTCTACTTGGTGTTGGTGCGGCGGCGGAGATCCTGGGGACCACCACGCGGTTCCAACGCTCGCTGATCTCCAGCGGCGGATCAGGTTCGTCAGGGTTGGACGCCATGCCCGGATCCCGGAGTCCGAGCTCTCGGCGTACATCGCCGCCGGCACGGTCGATCCCATCGAGCTAGATCGCTGGCGCCGAGCCTGATGCTCCGCCGTCGGTTCGGGTGGAACCGAAAGCACCCTTCTGGGCTGTATTGCAGCAGGTCGCCCGGCGCTTCAACCGCGCGGAAGGCAGCGGCTTTGGGGCCCGGCATCTCGTGATGAAGTCCGTACGTCACTGACGGGCGTGCGTGTCGCGACTCGCGTCCATGCGGGCGTTCGTGTCGAAGGTGGTCAGCTCGCACGGGGTGGCGGCGTGCCTGATGACGAAGGCGTGTGGGCCGACGCGCCAGAGCCCTTCTCCTTGCTGCAGGTCTGGGAGCTGGGCCATCTCGGCGCTCGAGAGGCCGAGTTCGGCAGCGGTGCGGGAGGCTTCGGCAACTTCCTGCTGGTAGATGATCTTGGTGGAGCAGTCGGCCAGCAGTCCGCGGGCGAGGGCTCGGACTTCGGAGTCGGCGTTGCCGACGGCGTCGAGGTCGGTGAGCCGGTGGACGATGAGGAGGTTCGCGATGCCGAGTCCGCGGGAGAGCTTCCATTGGGACTGCATGCGGGCCAGGAGGGCGGGTTGGCGCATGAGGCGCCAGGCTTCGTCGTAGATGACCCAGCGTTGCCCTCCGGTGGGGTCGGTGAGGGCGGCTTCCATCCAGGCGGAGGCGCAGGTCATGACCATGGCGATGAGCTGGTCGGAGCCTTGGATGGCTGAGAGGTCGAGGGTGACCATGGGCAGGGTGGGGTCGAAGGGTGTGGTGGTGGGGCCGTCGAAGAGGCCGGCGAGGTCGCCGGCGACGAGCCGGCGGAGGGCGTGGCCGAGGTCGCGTCCGTCGCGCGCGAGCTCTTCGGTGGTGGCTCCGGGCAGTGAGGTGGTGGGGGCGAGGATGGCGTCGACCACGGCGGGCAGGGTCGGTGTGGCGCTCCCTGTGACGGCCTGGTGGAGGGCGACGTCGAGGGCGGTGTGCTCGACCGGGGTGAGGACGCGGCTGAGGGCGGACTCGGCGAGTGAGCCGAGGAGGACGCGCCGCCGGGTGGTGACGAGCCGATCCCGCTGCTCCGGGGACAGCGAGGGGTCGAGGGGGCCGGGGTCGAGGGGGTTGAGCCGGTTGGCGGATCCGCCGCCGAGTTGGATGGCGGCGCCGCCGACGGCGTGGGCGACGGGGGTCCATTCGCCTTTGGGGTCGCCGGGGACGTAGACGCGGCGGCCGAAGGCGATGGAGCGGGTGGCCAGGGACTTGGCGAGGAAGGATTTGCCCTTGCCGACGACCCCGGCGAGCAGGCAGTTGGGGTTGGTCAGGATGCCGTGCTGGTAGAGGACCCAGGGGTCGAAGCAGAACCCGCCGCCGGACCAGGCGTCCTGGCCGATATAGACCCCTTCGGAGCCGAGGCCGGCTTCGGCGAGGAATGGGTAGGCGCCGGCGACGACATCGGAGGTGGCGCGGTGAGCGGGGAGCCGGAGGCGCCGGTAGGAGCGGCCGGCGGCGGGTCCGGGTTCGCCGCCGGCGGGCAGGTATGCCGGCCGCTCGTCCGGCGCCCCGCCACCACCACGGCTCAGGAAGGGCAGCATCCGGGTCACACCCCGACCTGGCGAGCCAGCGGCAGGGCGGCGACGGTGAAGGCGCGGGCCTGCTGCCCGTACAGGCGGCGGGTCTCGCAGCCGGACTGGATGGCGGCGCGGCGGATCTCGGCGACCGCGGCCTCGAGCGCATCCCGGTCGGGGGCGGTGACGGCGAGGAGGCCGGTGAATCGGACGTCGGCGTGGCCGGCGATCAGGGCGCGTTCGCGGTCGAGGACGTCGTCGTGCTCGACGCTGTCGGCGAGGTCGGGGAGGGCGCCGATCTTGGCCTTCTGGGCGGCTTCGGTGGCGTGGTTGACCTTGGCCTTGCGGATGTCGCGGATGGCGTCCTCGGCGGGGACGGGTCGGGCGGTCAGGGAGAGGGTCTTGCGGATGCCGGGCTGGAAGACCAGGGCGTGGAGGAAGAACGGTGGGGCGGGGATGCGGGGCCACTGGGTGATCCACAGCACGGCCGAGTGACCGGTGTCGTGGCGCAGGTGATCCCACTGCTCGTCCACGGCCATCGGTCCGGCGTCGGCGAGCGTGCAGAGGACGGGGCCGTCGGTGTCGTAGCCGGGCTCGTACGCGGCGCGCAGGGTGACGGCGAGCTCGGCCTCGTCGAGCCAGCACGCGACGGTGAGCTCGGCGGCGCGGAGGCTGGTCTCGAAGGAGGTCATCTCCTGGCGCAGGAACGCGACCGCGGCGGCCATGCCCCGCCCGGACGCGCGGATGTGCGCGCGGGCCTTGCGCAGGTCCAACGACAGGGCGATGAGGGTGCGGTGGGTGGCGGCGGTGGGCAGGCAGGTGGCCATCAGCTCCTCGTACTGCTCGACGGCCCACTGGCCGGGCCGCTTGACCCCGGCGGTATCCCACCAGCCGGTGATGCCACGGCCGGTGTCCGGGAGGGCAATTTCGAGGACCTGGACCCGGGTGCCGGTACCGGTCGCCGCGAGCGCGGCCAGCGCCCGTCCCCAGCCGTGGACGCGGCGGGCCTGCTCCTCGGGCGAGAGCAGGACGTATGCCGGGTGCCGGACCAGGGCGACCGCGACCAGGGTCTGGGCGTGGGGGTCGTGGATCACCGCGGTCCCGGTGGCCTCGTCGATGAGGAACCGCAGCGCGGCGGCGTCGCCGGGCAGGGCGAGGGTCCCGGCGGGGCGGGGCATGCCGGGCCGGGCCCGGTACTTGGTCTGACTGAGGGCGCGGCGGAGCAGGTAGTGGCCGAGGGTCGGCAGGGACTCGGCCGCCGGTTGTCCGCCCCACCGGACGAACGCCAGCGCGCCGAGCCCACCCCACAGGGGTGCAGTGAGGGCGGCGCCGAGGGTGCCGGCGATGAACACGGCGGGGGTGAACACCGCGACCCCCAGACCCACACACAGCAGGCGGGGCGCGGTCAGGCCGAGCAGGAGTCCGTGGCGGGGGAGCCGGCCGAACCGGACGGTGAGCGGGGGCTGGGTGTCGGTCATGGTGGGGGTCCTCGCTGTCGGTCAGGCGCGTTTGGGCGGCTGCGGCGCCGGCGGCTCCGGCCGGTCCCCACCCCGGCCGGGTTGGGTGGAGCTGAGGGTGGTGATGCCCTTGTCCACGACCGCCTTCCCGGTTTGGGCGGCGCTGACGGCGGCGATGGCTGGGGCAGCCGCGGCGGAGGCGGCTGCGGCGCCCCCACTCGAAACGGCTGCCCCACCCGCTCCCCGCCCCCCGACCTGTGCCGCCCCAGCGTTGCCGGTGGCGGTGGTGGGGCGGGGAGTGCCGAAGTGCCCAGCGGCCGATCGCGGCGGCGGCATACCACCACCGGAGGAGGAACGGTGGCCGGTGGGCATGAGGGTGCGGGCCTGCCACTGCAGGTAGCTGGCCTTCTGCGGGGCGGCGACCATGCTCCGCGCCCCGGACGCGGCCTGCCCTGCCGTGGCGTGGGCGGCGGTGAGGGCGTCGCCGGCGAAGCTGAACATCCGGATCGCCACCCACGGGGCCAGGCCGCCCATGAGCAGGATCAGGGCGCCGCCGGCGAGCTGGGTGCCGGCCTGGGTCGGGGAGTTGCCGTTCTGGCCGGCGCCGTTCAGGACGGTGATCCCGATGCTGAGGATGATCACGAGCAGGAGCTTGGAGACGACCATCGCGGCGACGAACTCGATCCACCGGCGAACCCAGGCGCGGGTGATGTCGGCGGTCGCGCCGGCGAACGCGAGCGGGGCGAGGACGGCGGCGATGAGCAGGACGAGCTTGCGGATCATCATCGCGGCCCAGACGATCACGACCGAGGCGAGGATGACGACGGCGAACAGCAACGTGGCGGCCGGGTTGCTGACCGTCGCCAGCTTGGCGAAGGCGAGCTTGTCGCCCAGGCCGGCGATGTTCGTGCCCAACGTGTACTGGACGACGCCATCGCTGAGCGCGTCGACCGCGCCGAGCAAGGCGCGGGTGGCGCCCAATGCGACGGCGGACCCGATGAAGCTGACGACCAGCCCGGTCAGCGCGCGGCTCAGACCGCCGGGTTCGCGGCGCAGGGTCGCCGTGATGACCTGGACCAGGAACAGGCCCAGGCACAGGACGGCAGCGATCGCGCCGGTGACGGCCATCTCGCGGAGCAGCTGCGGGGAGTGCAGGTCCAAGGTGGTGGCGGCGTCGATCTGCCGCCACAGCCAGCCGGTGGCGTCGGAGGCGGCCAGGCCGAAGTAGCCCGCGATGTGGGAGAACGCGGAGTCGACCATGCCGGTGGCCTGAGAGTTGAGCGCCTGCTCGGCCTGGCAGAGCGGGTTCAGGGCCTGGATGCCGTCGCAGCTCATGACGCGCCCATCGGGACGACCGTGTAGGTGACCGCGGTGACGAACCACCACGAGGCCCGGGCTGGGGGGCCCTCGAGGTTGAGGGCGATGGCCACGCTGAACCGGGCGTCCGTGGTGGAACCGGCGGGTCCGGGGGTATGCCGCGTGAGCGTCGCCGCGACCTCGCGGCCGGTGATGCCGGGGTCGGTAACCCTGCCGGCGGCGACGGCGTTGGACCAGGCCAGAGGTTCGACGACCCGGTCGATGGTCACCGTCGTCCAAGCGCGCTGACGGGCGAGGGCGGTCCACTCGGCCGGTGTGGGGATCGGCGCCGGGCCGTTCGTGGTGTCGGTGACCGAGTCGACCGCCATCCGAGGCCGCAGCGCGGGTGGGACGAGGCCGACGACGAGCGGCTCGCTGGTGGTTGCCGATTCGAGCTGCACCCACGACAACAGCGCTCCCCGCGGCTGGGTGTAGTCCTGGGTGAGCAGGCGGCGGACGAACTCGGCGGCATACAGGTCCGGCTGCTGCGCGACCTCGCCGGTGATGGCCTCGCTCCTCGGTGCCGGCGCGACCAAGGGGGCCTGCGAGAGCCGCGCCAGGTCCGCCGCCGCGGCACCCTCCGGGATGCCGGCGGGTGTGGCGCTGGTGGGCGTGGTTGCCGCTGCCGACGAGATGGGGCGAGTGGGCAACGAGGTGGTGGAGGCCCGCCGGGAGGCCAGGCCGAGGACAACCACCGTCAGGAGCGCGACGACGAAGCCGGCCGCGGTGAGGAGTCGACGCAGCGGCATACCGGAGGAGGGGCGGGTCATCGGACCGAGGCTCCGGCGTGGTTGAAGAAGGTGACCAGGGTGTTGGCGGCGCCGATGAGCATGGCGGCGGCGACCGAGACCAGGACCCCGGTCTTGCCGCGGCCGGAGATGTGCGGGTTGGCGGAGTGGGAGCCGATCGCCCAGGCGATGGCCGAGATGGCGACGCCGGCGACGGCGGCGATCAGCCCGAGGGTGAGCAGGGCTCCGACGATGCTCTCCAGGGCGGACAGGCCGGGCAGGCCGGTGGTGTTGGGTGGGATGTTGACGTCGGCGGTCATGAGAGTGACCTTTCGCAGCTCGCGCGGGCGGGTTCCTGCGCGTGCCCGACCTAGCCCGGCCGTGGGGGCACCATCGGTCGGCGGTGGTTCAGGCGATGTGGCGGAGCCCGGAGAGACCGGCGGAGACGAAGCCGCGGTAGGTGACGACCTTGACCACGTCGCCGGTCTTGGGGGCCTCGACAACCAGGCCGTGGCCGATGTACATGCCGACGTGTCCCGGCCAGGCGAGGGTACCGTCGCTGCCCGGGGTGAGGACGAGGTCACCGGGCAGGAGTCGCGCCGCGGTGGTGGGGGTGCCGGCGTGGGCCTGGGTGGAGGAGACCCGGGGGATCTGGGCGCCGGCGCGCGCCCATGCCTGCTGCATCAGCCCGGAGCAATCGAAACCCTGCGGACCGACACCGCCCCAGATGTACGGCCTGCCCAGCTGGGCGAGGGCGAACATCACCGCGGTCTGGGCTGCCGCGCTCGTGCCTGGCGGGACGGTGTACCCCTCGGGGAGCCCGTGGCGGCCCGGGCCGGCTGGCGGCAGGGTCAGCGTCTCGGCCCCGCAGTCGAGGGTGGCGCTGTCGGTCTCGATGGCGGCGACGATGCGCGTGGCGCGGGCGAGCTGCCGTCGGTAGTTCTCGCCGACGATGCTCGACCCGCCGTTGGCCCCGCTCGGGCGGCCGTCGAACGCGGACCGTTGGACCAGCTGCGCGATATGCCAGGGCTGCATCATGGACCAGTCGGTGACCGTCAGGAGGGCATTGAGGAACAGGTTGGTCGAGGCGATCGGGTCCATCCGTTGCGCCGCGGTCCCCCAGCTCGGCCGCTGCTGGAACAGCCCGAGGGAGTCGTGGTCGTGGCCGACGCCCTGGTGCGGGTATGCCGCGCCCGCGGGGTCGTTCGGGTTGGCCAGCACTCGGAGCCCGGACTCGGCCAGAGCCGTCATCACCGCGATCAGCGCCGCCTTGTTCCCGCCGCGTGCGGTGGCGGTGGCGACGATGACGCGCGCGTTCTGCGCCTGGGCATCTGTCAGGCCGCCGACGGGACCGGACGAGACACACGGCGGTGCCCCGCTGGCGGAAGGGGCTCCGACAGCGGCCAGCGTCGACAGCGCAAGCACCGCCGACACGGCGGAGCCGACCACCACGGCCACTGCTGTGATGCGCTTCCCGGACATGCCCGAGAAGACGACGGCGCCGGGGCACCATCCGGCGTCGCCCGACCGATAGTGCCCCGCGGAGCTCGGTTCACCCCAGGAACGAAGGAGAGGTGACCACGCGATGCGTCCGCGACCTCATGCGACCACGACCGAGGTCCGGTGGAGTCCCGAGGCTCAGGATGCGCGCAACCTCGCGCTCGAGATCGCCGGGCTCCGCCCCGCGACGGTCGTCGACACCATGCCGTTCGGAATCGTCCTCGAGCCCGGTGAGGTCGCCAGCCGGATGACCTGGCTGTGGCTCTCCATCCGACGCGGCGGCATCTGGACGGCAGCCGAATGGTGCCAGGTCCTCGTCACTGACCGCCGGCTCGTTTGCCGCCCACCCGATCGTGCGCTGGCCTCCTTCTGGTGGGGAGCCGTCGTCGGCTTCGAGCCCGACCTGGTCGGAGGCAGCGTCGTGCTCGACTTCGGCGACGGTCGGCCCCGCGGCCTCGCCGGACCGACGATCGCTCTCGTTGCGGTCGCTGGGACCGCGAGTATCCACGGCTTGGGAGCCCTCGTCCGGCATCCCGCGCTACTCCCACTGCAGACGCGCCGGTACGAGAGCTGACTCGAGGGGCATCCGAGGGCTTGGACCTGTCAATCCAGTTCTCGTGGTCCCCGACGCGAAAGGTCGCAATCTCCGCTAGGTGTGCGCCAGCCGCACCGTACGACCGGACTGCGCTGGTGACATGCGGGAGCCTGACGGGGAGGGAGGTAGGGAACGGTCACATTCCTCCCAGAGACATGCACTCCGCCGCCGTGGTCTGATCACGAGTCCCGGCCCGGGGTCGCCAAGACTCGATCGCCTTGACAACATCAGTCGTCATGAAGTTCAAGCGGCGCAACGTGATGGATCTGGCCGATCTCATCTGCGGCAATCTCGGGGAGGCCCAGCCAAGACCAGGCGAGGTACCGAAGTACTTCGTTTACCGGTCGAGTTCGTACCTCTCGATGTTCTTCGAGGATCTCGACACGGATTGGCGACACGACGGCTCCACACGGAACTGGTGGGTAGCCGACGTCCTCGAGAACATTCTTGCTGAACCCCACGATGGACCCGAGCATCCACCGGAGATGTTCTGCCGGGTCGTCGACCATCTGATGGATCCCGCCGATGCTCTGAATGAGGGGCCCGAACGAACCAACGCGCTCAGGCAGCTCAACGACGTCCTGGCCAGGGAAGGCTTCGAGGCCTTCTACGGCGATGACAACCACTGCTACCTGAGACACGTGCACAGTCGGACCATTAGCGCGCTACAGGCCAACCCCCACCGCCCGCTCACCGCCCAGGAGCGGGAACGTCGCAAGGACCTCGGCGCGTACCTCGACCGGTGCAGCGAGGACGAGCTGATCGAGGAGGTTCTGCTGCCCCTTCTGCGCCAGCTCGGCTTTCACCGAATCACGGCAGCCGGCCACAAGGACAAGGCACTCGAGTACGGCAAGGACGTGTGGATGCGCTACACCCTGCCGACCCAGCACTATCTCTACTTCGGGATCCAGGCCAAGAAGGGCAAGCTTGACGCCTCCGGGGTCACCAAGACTGGCAACATCAACATTGCCGAGATCCACCACCAGGCGCTCATGATGCTCGCCCACGAGATCTTCGATCCGGAGACGAACCGGCGCGTCCTGGTCGACCACGCATTCATCGTCGCCGGTGGCGAGATAACCAAGCAGGCTCGGAACTGGCTCGGGAACGCCCTCGACGCGGCCAGGCGAAGCCAGATCATGTTCATCGACCGAGATGACATCCTCAACCTCTACGTCGTCACCAGCCTCCCGTTGCCCGAGCGAGCCTTTCCGCCTCCTCCACCGGTGCCCTACGACGAGCCACCCTTCTGACGACCCGCAGGGAAACTGGCCTCGGTGAGGCACCGCTCACCCAGAGGCGCGGTCGGGGCCGCGCAGGCGTAGGCGACCGTCCGAGTGCCCAGCGCGACCAAGGGAACTACTCGTCCAGGAGGGTAAGGATCAGTAGGCCGAGTGCAACCACGAGCAGTGCCACGTTGAGTTGGTCGCGGCGATTCTTTGCATGCGCTAGCTGGGTCACGCGATCACCAAGGTTCAAGAGCGCTTCCGCGGGGGCCTCCTCATCGACCACGATGTACTCAGTGCCTTCAAGCATGCCCAGCCCGCTACCAGCAACCGCAACTGACACAACCGGAATGATGAGTTTCCCGGCGCGCCTGGCGTATCCGATCTCCTGCTGAACGTAGCGAGAAGCCCCGCCAGCCTCTGTGAGGAGAGCGATGACAACATCGGATCTTCGGATGGCTGCTTCGATCTTGGCGTGGACGTTCTCGCCGGCTCGTCCGTCGCGCTCGGCGAGGTACGTGCGGACCCCGGCTCCCTCGAGCCGAGAAGTCACTTGCGCCGCCAAGTCCTGATCCCTGGTGGCGTGGCTGAGGAAGAGTTCCATCCTCGAGTTCTAGCCCAAAGTACCGACATCCGACCGATGTGGCGCGAATGAATCGGGACGTGTCGCCTAGGTGACCTCGCCCGACCCAGTAGGCGCTGGCTCACTTTGCGCCTGAGGCGGATGCGGTACTCGCAACGCGTGGACGTGGTCGGCTCGGTCCCGGAACCCGTCGTCACCTGCATGCCACGCAATGGCACACGAACGAACATGGTGGTTGTGAACGTCGGGTGACGATGAACCCCGTGGCGTCGGGTGAAAATGGCCCCGTCGTTGGGTTGTCATGGTCAGTCCTCGGCTCCCACGGGGGTGGGTCGCGGTGAACGCATCCACCCCGCTCAGTGCCCTTGTCGAAGCCGTTCGCGCAGGGACCGACGGACGACTGTTGGCGAGGGATCGGGCCTGAACGACACAAGAACCGAAACGATGTCTTGCCCAGGTACGACGACCCGCTGCCATTCCCGCGGCAAGGGCGTCAGCGGCCGCCCCGGAGCCGCTGACCACAGCGGGGGGACCAACGCGAGTTCACGCCCCTCGGTCTCCAATGAGGGGGTGAAGTAGCCAACGAACCCGCAGTACGTCGAACCATTGACGGTGCGGATGCGTACGTAAGGAGCCGAACCTGGAGGAACGTCATGGCGGAATGCGCGGAACCAGGCGGACTGTGGTTGGAGGCGCCCGGGGGTGCCTCGAGCGAGCCAGAGGTGTGTCCCATACGCCAGGGCGCACGCCACCGCACTCGTCGCCACCGGGGCGAGCACCGACGCATGGATATGGTCGGCCCGGTAGGCAGAGTCCGCGAGCATTCTTGCGAAGTCGGGAAGCCGCACTCGGCAAACCCAAGAGATGCCCCAGGCGAGTGCGACAGCGGCAACGGTGAACCCAGTCGAGGCGAGCACAACGCGGCTGGCCTCCCGAAAACCGCTCTCCGGGACTCCGGCGTGGCGCCGTGCGGAAAGAAGATCGAATAGGAGGCCAGGCGCGACGAGCAACATGAAGACGAGAACAGCGCCCGTGGAGCTCGGTACCACCGTATTAGTCGTTGACGTCGGCTGGCGGAGTACCCGCATCTCCAGGGTCCGCCGTGGGGGCGACCGGCTCAGGCGTAGCAGTCGCTGGCGTCGAAACCACGACATCCATGCTCTTGGTCTCGCTGGCGGTCAACCGCCCGCTGTCCGTCGTCACTATCTTGCGGTCCTCACCCATTGAGGCCTCCTCTCGGCGAAACCAAGATACGGCCCACCGCTGACACCCGAGCCAGCACCACGGCGGCCTCAGGAGAGGCGGCCGTCTGCAGAGCACCATCAGACCGCCTCCAGAGACCCCGCCCGCGGAAGAGCCGGAACAGCCGCGCAACCGGTGGTCACTCGGTCACGCTCTCCATGGCAGCCGGGGCCGGGCAATCCCTCTCGCAGCCCGCGCCTTCCTGGCCCGCCTCGGGGTCAGTGTCGAGCGTCATACCGGGGCCAGCTGGGGCGGCAAGGGAGCGGCTGGCCGCGTCCAGCGTCGACAACTGGCGGCGGGCGTACTGCCGTTGCCGGGGACCCAGGTCGTCGCAGTCGGCGTACAGCCTGAGCAGACCGGGCCACCCGGAGGTGGACCCGGCGAGGAGTCGGTGGACTGCGCGTCGCTGCTGAGGGGTGAAGCCGAGCTGTTCGAGCATGCGGCGGGTGCAGGCGCGGGAGTTGCCGCCGGCGCGTTTGCCGGTGATGGTGACGAGCGGGTTCGCGGCTCCGTGAGTGGAGGCGGCTTCGAGCCGGGACACGAGCAGGTCGAACGCGGCGATGACCTTCGTCTTCACCAGGACCTCACGAGAGACGTCGAGTTGCTCGGCGGCCCACTTATCGAACGGCATCCGGTTCATGACGCGACCTCGCTGGGGTCGGCGTCGGACCAGCGGACGGGGTTGCCGGGGGCGACGTTCGTCATCCCGTGCAGCGCGTCGGCTTGGGCGGCGCGACCGGAGCCGTGCGATCCGCGAGTGGCCACGCCGCGCAATCTGACGAAGAGGCGTAGCGGAGGCATTTCGCGTGCCTCGTCCTCGTGGCTCATCAGCCACTGCATGGCGGCGATGAGCTCGTCGGTTGCCTGCTCCTCGGTGACGGGGATTGAGGACGACGAACCCAGGGGGGTGACCGTCGCCAGGCCTCGGGTGCAGACGGCGTCCTCTACGGTCAGCCACACTCGGTCTCGTTCGGGCGACGGCCGCTTGGGGGACAGGGACGGGCAGGCATCGAGGGCCCGCTTGATTGCTGAACCCCTCGCCTCTTGGCGGTTCATTTGGCCACCCAGCCCTTCTCGCGTGCCTTCTGGAGATATGAGAGAGCACCTTTCGAGAGGGCGGAAGGCCATGACGCGAACCTGTGGACAACCCGGTGCGCTGGACCCGGAATGTGGAAACCGATGTGCGCTATCCACAGTCGAGCCGAGACGGTACGACGACCATCAGAGTTATCCACAGGTTCGAGATCCGTCCGGTAAACCCCGGCGCACCGGCCCACCATGGTTGGGTGCGAACAACCAGGCGCGTATGTTGCGGAGCCCGTCGCGGCTCGGCGCGGCTTGGCCAGCGTTGTTGCACAACCCGATTCGTGTCCCATGGCGCTGCCTCCCTTCGCTCTGCGGTGGGACCACCCTCGGTCGCCGCACCGCCCGCCGGGAAGGTGACGACACATGACTAGGGGTGACTACCCGGCAGTCCCTGCGCCCGTCTCGCCGCTGCGCCAAGCACGCCGGAAGGCCGGCTGGTCCAAGGCAGCGGCCGTCCGCAGGTTCATCGATGCCGTCAAGGCGCGCGGGGTCATGCCACCCGGGCCCGAGTCCGTGGAGCGGATGCTCGGCTTCTGGGAGTCGGGCAGCCGCGCCGTCACCGTGCCGGCATACCAGGAGGCGTTCTGCGCGATCTATGGCGCGACCCCGGCAGCCCTGGGTTTCGCCCCGGCCTTCGAACCCGGGATCGTCACCGAGGTGGCCGAGCGGCTCCAGCTCGTCGAGGTGGACCCGACGCTCGTCAAGCTCGCCGAGGCGACCACTCACGATCTGCGGCTGCTGGACCGCCGCCTCGGCTCGACCACGAAGGCCGCCGCTGTGGAGGCGCACGCCGAGCAGCTCACTGACCTGCTGCACCGATCCATCGGCGCGCATCGCGACGCGCTCGCGGCCGCGACGGCAGAGGCATGCCTCCTCGCCGGCTGGATGGCGCTCGACCGGTCCGACATCAAGGCCGCGTGGCACTGGCACTCTCTCGCCCGCAGTGCAGCCATCGAGAGCGGGTCCGCCGACCACATCGCCCACGCCTACGGGCAGCAGGCGATCGTCCTGCTCGACGCCGGCCAGACCCTCGCCGCGCTCGATGCCGCCCAGGAGGCGTGCCGGGTCGCGGCCGGGAGCCCACCGATCCTGCGGGCGTGGATGGCCGCGACCGAGGCCGAGGTCCTCTCCGCCAACGGCGACGGCGTGGGGGCTACCCGCCGGTTCCGCGAGGCCGCCCGGCACCTGGCCGGCGACACCGGCCAGGAGGTGCCGTTCGTCATGCTCTCCGAGGGCCATCTCCAGCGGTGGCTCGGCCACGCCCTCGTGACGGCAAAGGACCCCGCCGCCGTCGAGGTGCTCACCGCCGCGCTCGCCGCGGATGGTGACTCGGTGCGCGCCTCGGCGAGCCTGCACACCGACCTGGCGATCGCTCTCCTCCGCCACGGGGACCGGGACGCGGGCATACAGGAAGCGGGTCGGGCGGCGGAGCTGGCTCACCGCTCCGGCTCGTCGCGGCAGGCCAAGCGGCTAGGTGTACTCGGCCGCGAGGTTGGTGACAGGGGGGGCGTTGACGACGAGGAGAACCTCCGGGTGAGGTGTGGATTGTCGAAGTCCCGCCCGCCCGGAGGTTCTCGTGTCCCACGCTAATGCTCGTCTCAATGTCCGCGGTCGTCGTTTGTTGGTGGACCGGGTCCGCCGTCAGGGGTGGGCGGTGTCCCATGCCGCGAAGGCGATGGGGATCTCGCGTCAGTGCGCGCACCGGTGGGTAGCCAGGTTCGACGTCGAGGGCGAGGCGGGGCTGGTCGACCGGTCCTCACGCCCCAGGTCCAGCCCGCACCGCACCAGTCCGTCGATGGAGGCCGCCATCCTGGCCGCGAGAGTGGAGCACCGCCGCGGGCAGGACTGGCTCGGACCCGAGCTGGGCGTGCCGGCGCGGACCGTGGCCCGGGTGCTTCGCCGCCACCATGTCCCGCTCCTGCGGGTGCTGGACCCGCTCACCGGCGAGGTAATTCGTGCCAGCAAGACCACCGCCATCCGTTACGAACGCGCCCGGCCCGGGGAACTGGTGCACATGGACGTCAAGAAGCTGGGTCGGATCCCTGACGGTGGCGGGTGGCGGGCCGAGGGACAGAACACGACCAACCACCGCTCCCGGCTGAACAAGACACGGATCGGCTACGACTACGTGCACTCGATGGTCGATGACCACTCCCGGCTGGCGTACTCAGAGGTGCTACCTGACGAGAAGGGGCCAACCTGCGCCGCATTTCTGGACCGCGCCATCGACTACTTCGCCGGCCAGGGCATCGCACGCGTCGAACGGTTGATGACCGACAACGCTTGGGCCTACCGGTGGTCTCTACGCGAGGCCTGCGCCCGTCACGGCATCCGACAGAATGTCCCGCCCCGGGTCTGATGGAGGCTCTCAATCCCCGAGAGGATGGGAGTCATGGCAGCACCGAGGAAGTACCCGGAGGAGCTTCGGGAGCGGGCGGTCCGGTTGGCGGTCGACCTGCGGCGTGACCCGGCGACTAGGACGGGCGCGTTGCGGCGGGTGGGTGAGCAGCTGGGCATCAACCCGGAGACGTTGCGGAACTGGGTGACTCAGGTCGAGATCGACGCTGGGGACCGCCCGGGGACGACGACCGATCAGACGCTGCGGATCGCGGAGCTGGAGCGGGAGAATCGGGAGTTGCGGCGCTCGAACGCGATCTTGCGGTCGGCGTCGGCTTTCTTCGCGGCGGAGCTCGACCGCCCACAGCGGTGATCGTGGAGTACATCGAGGCCCACAAGGCCGAGTTCGGGGTCGAGCCGATCTGCAGGAACCTGCAGGTCGCCCCGAGCACCTACTACGCCTACCGGTCCCGGCCACCGTCGGCGCGGTCGGTCACCGACGCGGCCACCACCGAGGCGATCGCCGTGGTGCATGCCGAGAACTACGGCGTGTACGGCGCGCGGAAGGTCCACGCCGAGCTGCGCCGGCTGGGCCACCCGGTCGCGCGGTGCACCGTTGAGCGGTTGATGCGGGCTGCGGGGCTGCGCGGGATCACCCGCGCGAAGGGTCCACGGACCACGATCGCGGGCGCCGGGCCCGACAGCCGACCGGACCTGGTCGACCGGGACTTCACCGCGACCGCACCGGACCAGCTGTGGGTCGCCGACATCACTTACGTGCGCACCTTCGCCGGCTGGGCCTACGCCGCGTTCGTCATTGACGTCTTCTCCCGCCGGGTGGTCGGCTGGCAGCTGTCCACCAGCCTGCGCACCGACCTGGCCCTGGACGCCCTCGAGATGGGCATCTGGACCCGCCAGCGGGCCGGCCACGACGTCACCGGCCTGACCCACCACAGCGACAAGGGCGTCCAGTACGTCGCCGTCCGCTACACCCAGCGCCTGGCCGAGGCCGGCGCCGTCGCCTCGGTCGGCTCCACCGGCGACTCCTACGACAACGCCCTGGCCGAAGCGTTCAACTCCTTGTTCAAGGCCGAGCTCGTCCGCAACAAAGGACCCTGGAAGCACATCGACGACCTCGAGATCGCCACCGCCGAGTACATCGACTGGTTCAACCACCGACGCCTCCACGGCGAGATCGGCCTCGTCCCACCCGCCGAGCTCGAGAACACCTACTACCGTCAGAACACCGCTCCGGTGACCACCGAAGCGTCAGTTCCGAGCCCCCACTGAACCCGGGGCGGGACAGAAGTTCATCCGACCGCACTGCCCGTGGCAAAACGGCAAGGTCGAACGCTTCAACCGCACGCTGGCCACCGAGTGGGCCTACCGGCAGGTCTTCACCACCAACGCCCAACGAGCCACCGCCCTTGCCCCTTGGCTCGAGCACTACAACACTGAACGACGCCACACCGCACTCGGCGGGCTCCCGCCGATCAGCCGCCTGTCACCAACGTGATGGCCGGGTACAGCTAGGCGCCTCCCTCGAGGCGATCGGAGGCCAGGAGGTGAAGGAGACCGACAAGGGTGCCTGAGTTGCGGATCTTCCCGTCGGCTATCAGTGCCGGCACGGCTGCGACCGGGATCCATCCGAACCGGCCCTCGTCCCGCTCCACGGGCTGCGCGACCTGGCCTTCGGCGTGGGCTATGAAGACGTGGTGCGGGCTGGTGACCATGCCGATCATGGGCTCGAACGAGACGGCCTCGGTCAGGTCCCGGACTCGGTACCCGGTCTCCTCGAGGACCTCCCGCTCGATCGTGGCGGCCGGGTCCTCACCGTCCTCGACGAGGCCGCCGGGCAGTTCGTAGTTCCAGATCCCCGGCACGAACCGGTGACGCCAACTCAACAGCACATGCTCCCCGGCGTCGTCGAGGACGACCGCGACCGCGGCGACCGGCATGCGGACCGTGTGGTGCTCGAAGTGCTGACCGGAGGGCAGCTCGACCTCGGTCAGGCTGAGGGTGACCCAGCGGCTCTCGTACAGCGGCCGGCTGCCGAGCACCCGCCAGGCGTCCTCGGCGGGCGTTGCGGCCATCGGGGTGCACCTCTCGTATGCCGTGTGCCGGCCAGTCGGTCCGGCGTGTGGCCTCAACCCTAGGTCCGGTCGGCGGAGGCTGGACAGAGGCCGATGGCTCGTCAGCGCTTGGTGCGCGGGGCGGCCTTGACGTCGCGGAGCAGGCGGCGCAGCTCGGCGGGCGGCTCGTTGGTCAGCACCGCCGCTCGGGCCAGGCCCGAGACGCGGACGAGCTCGGCCTTAGCGCGGGTCAGGATGGCGTCGGCCTGGTCGACCTTAACCTGCACTCGCGCACGGGCCCTCCTTGCGTCGTCCACGGCCCGCAGGGCCTCGGCCTCGGCACGCTGCGCCTCCAGCAGTCGCTGGCGGGACGTCTCATCGACGGGGTATCGGGCCACGGTTGTCTCCTTGGTCATCTGAGGGTTGGTCGCCGGGACTCACGCGCGGGACGGGTCACCATGCGATCATCCGTTCGAACGCATGTTCGATTGAACGGCATACTTGCGACATGGCGGGCGGGATGGGACACAGGCGCGGCATACCCCTGCGCGACCGCCCGGTCGACCCGGCGCCCGACGACCCGGCGCCGCGTCGCGGCGCCCAGACCCGCCACTGCTGGGTGGACGGCCCGCCCGACCATCCCGGACCGTGGCCCGGCGTCATCGTCGAATGGCGCCTCGCCGACGACGGCTGGTCCGCTCTCGTCGTCTACGTCGTCACCGAAGGCCCCAGCTCCACGACCGTCCACACCCGGCTGCCCGCCAGGTTCCTCCGACCCGCCCCCACGTCCTCGCCCCTCCCAGGCGCCTCGACCTCGGCCCCCTGACCTCACCCCAGGCGCCCCCGCCCGCCATCACCTCCCGATCCGACCCCGCCAGCCCCCGATTCACCCCCTCCCCCTCGCTTCACACGTCTGGCACCTCGGTTCCGTGATGGTCGCGATGGTGCCCCGGCCACGCCTCTCTTCCGGCCGTTGGCTGGTTCGAAGGAATGGGGTGTGGTGGCGGTGACGATGTCGATCCGGCGGATGACGCTCGGCGCCGGGTACCGGTACCTGATGTCCTCGGTCGCTCGTGGCGACGCCGCGCGCGGCGCCTCCGCCCTGACCGCCTACTACACCGCGACCGGCACGCCACCGGGCTGGTTCCTCGGCTCCGGCCTGGCCGGCCTCGACGGCGGCCGCGGCATCCCCGAAGGCACCCAGGCCAGCGAGGAGCAGCTGTGGCGGATGCTCGGCATGCTCCAAGACCCCATCACCGGAGCCCAGCTCGGCCGCTCCCCACTGGGCGGGCACACCGCATACACCGACCGCGTCCAGCAGGGGAGGCCGCGGCGGCCGGTCGCCGGGTTCGACCTGACGTTCTCGGTCCCGAAGTCGGTGTCGGTCGCGTGGGCGCTCGCCGACCCCGCCACGAGGGAGGTCGTTCACGCCGCGCACCGACGCGCCCTGCGGCTCGTCATCGAGTACGCCGAGGGGAGGGTGTTCGCCTCGAGGTCGGGCAAGGGCGGGCGCGTGCAGGAGGACGTCCGCGGTGTGGTCGCGGCCGCGTTCGACCACTGGGACTCCCGAGCCGGCGACCCGCAACTGCACACCCACGTCGTGGTGATGAACCGGGTCCAGACCCTCGACGGGGTGTGGCGCACCATCGACTCCAAGGCCCTGTTCCGGTGGACCGTCGCCCTGTCCGAGCTGTACCAGGGGGTCCTGTCCGACTGCCTGACTGAGACTCTCGGGTGGGGGTGGGAGCCGCGGGAGCGGGCCCACTCCCCGGTCCCCAAGTGGGAGGTCGCGGGGGTGCCGCAGCCGCTGATGGACGACTTCTCCCAACGCTCGTCGATGATCGAGCAGGTCAAGGACGTCATGGTCGCCGAGTTCGTCGCCACCCACGGAAGCCAACCGACCGCCCGCGAGGTCATCGGGATGCGTCAACGGGCCACCCTCGAGACTCGGCCGGAGAAGGACATCAAGCCCCTGGTCGAGCTGGTCTCGGGGTGGCGGGCGCGGGCCCACCGATTTGTCGGGGACCGGCAGACCGCCTGGGTGTCCGGGCTCCCTGACCGCGACCCGGTACAGCCGCTCCGCTCCGGGATGGTGGTTGACGAGATGCTGACCAAGGTCGCCGAGCTTGCCCTCGGGGTCGTGGCCGGGCACCGGGCGACGTTCACCCGACCGAACGTGTATGCCGAGGCCCTTCGCCAGCTGCACGGCCTCCGGTTTGCCGGGCCGGCCGAGCGGATCGCCGTGGCGGAGCGGGTGACCGACCTGGCGATCGGCCGGGCCTTGCGGTTGACGCCACCCGACCTCGCCGTGCTGCCCGAGCGGTTGCGGCGCCCGGACGGGACTTCCCGGCTACGCCCGCGGGACAGCGAGGTCTACTCCACGAGTGAGATCCTCGACGCCGAGACCCGCCTCGTCGACGCGGGTCGCCGCACCGACGGCGCGGGCGTCGACACCCGTCTCGGTCGGGCCGTCTGTGTGGCGCCGCTGGATGAGACCGGGCGGCTGCTGTCGGCCGAGCAGGCCGCCGCGGTCGTCCAGGTGGTGACTTCTGGTCGGCCGCTCGACGTGCTCGTCGGCCCGGCGGGGAGCGGGAAGTCCACCGCTATGGCCGGCGTCCGCGCGGCGTGGGAGGCACAGCACGGGGTAGGGTCCGTGGTCGGGCTGGCGCCGTCCGCCGCCGCGGCCGAGGTCCTCGCCGAGGCCGTCGGCATCGCGACGGAGAACACCGCCAAGTGGCTCACCGAACAACACCGGCAGGCTGAACGCCAGGCAACCCTCGATGCCTTGAGTGCACGGCTGCTGCGGGCCAGCCCGAACCTGACCACCCGGCGCCTCCTGGAGCAAGCGTGGTCGGTGGCCGCCGAGATCGACCGCTGGCAGCTCCGCCCCGGCCAGCTCGTCATCATCGACGAGGCATCCATGGCCGCCACGCTCGATCTCGACACCATCACCACCCACGCCGCCCGGGCCGGGGCGAAGGTGCTGCTCGTGGGGGACTGGGCCCAGCTCTCCCCGGTGAGCGCGGGCGGCGCGTTCCACCTCCTCGCCCACGACCGCGACGACGTCGCCACCCTGCACGAGGTCCGCCGCTTCACCCACGCCTGGGAACGCGACGCATCCCTCCGGCTACGCACCGGTGACCCGACTGTCGTCGACGAGTACCTCACCCACAATCGGGTTCAGGGCGGGGATCGGGAGTCCATGCTCGACCTGCTGTACGAGGCGTGGCGCTCCGACGCCGCCGCCGGCTTGACGTCGCTCATGATCGCCGCGGACCACGACACCGTCCACGACCTCAACCGCCGCGCCCAAGCCGACCGCATCCGAGACGGCCGAGTCGCAACCCCTAGAGCGCTGCTCGCGGACGGAACCGCCGCCGGCGTCGGCGACCTCGTCGTCACCCGCCGCAACAACCGACACCTCGCCGTGGGTCGTGGCTTCGTGAAGAACGGCGACTGCTGGCACGTGCTCGCCCGCCACCACGACCACAGTATCTCCGTCCAACGGCCCGGGGGCGGAGGCACGGTCCGGCTCCCCGCCGCCTACGTCGCCCAACACGTCGAGCTCGGCTACGCCACCACCGCCCAACGCGCCCAAGGCCGCACCGTCGACCGCGCCCACGCCTACGTTTCGCCGTCGTCGGCCCGAGAGACGCTCTACGTCATGGCCTCACGAGGCGTGCAGAGCAACCACCTCTACGTCAACAACAGCCCCGACCCCGGCGCCGAGTCCGGCCACGACCACCTGCCCGAGACAGAACCCCGCGAGGTTCTCCTCGACGTCCTGGCCCGGGACGGAGCCATCCGGGCCGCATCCACCGTGCTCGCCCAGGAATGGAGCCAGCATGCTCTCGCGGAAGCAAGGGGAGCCGCTCCAGAGCCGCGCACAGGTCCGGTTCGCCAGCCTTTCCACCCCTCGCGCGACCCGATGCCACCGCCCGGCCCTCCGTGGCTCGGGCCAATCTCGGCAGGCCACGACCACGGGCTGTGACCGGATCGTGGCGGTCGGACTAGCGCCGTTGTCGCGGGTCCGGGAGTGGCTGATCTGAGGTGCCGGTGTGTGGGTGTGAGCCGTCCGCGCTGGATGTCAGAGACGCCCGCGGTGCCCTTCCGGGCCCACGCCCGCTCACTCGGCGTCGAGGACCAGGTGCCGGAAGATCGCCTCGGAGACCCGACGCTTGACACCGCGGGGCTTCGAGAGGCTTCTTGCCTTCGCCGCGCTTGCGGCGCCTCGGCGTGGAACCCGTTACGGACCAACACCCGGTGCCCTGCTCTCGATGATGCGACCGACGCGCGCGTGAAGGTTCTCGTGCGTGTCATCGGGTAGGTGTGTCTCTTCGGGACTTCCCGACTTCGTCGGTCCCCGCAGCTAGGGTTCCTGGGTGGGGTTGCAGGATTGCGGCCCTTTGTAGCCGAGCCCGAGGAGTGCGGCCGTGCATTTGACCTCTCACAAGGTTGTGACGTGGACCGATGCGTCCGCGCCGGCCGGGGTCACGCCGGAGAAGGTCTATCTCGGCCCAGACCCGTTCGGCCTCGGAGGCTTCCAGGTGGCGGTCGCCAAGGCTGTGTCAGCCCCGTCCCGCCAGGGGCTCCGCGACCTGTTCACCGCTCGCAAGGGCAAGACGCAGATCCAGCTCGTCGTGGCAGTGGTCCATGACGGCACCGTCCACCTGTTCGGCCCCGATCCGCAGGCCCAGTCCATTGAACTTCCGCTGGAGCAGGCCGAGCGTCAGCTCAAGTCCGTGCTCGCCGAGCCCGACGTTCTCGCCGCGACGGAGAGGTTCGCTGGGTTCCGCAAGGCCAACGATTCGACAGGAGTCAGCGGGTTCAACAACAGCGGCTTGTTCGCCTCCCATCACATCACCAGCAACGTGCCGAAGCGAGGCGACTGGGACGCACTCGGCAACAAAGCCGGCGGGCTACTGAGCAAGCGTGGGAAGCAACTGGTCGAGGCTCTCGGTTTCGGCACCCAGCCGGGGCCGAACGGCACGGTGCTGCTCTCCATCGGTGGCCACCCACCTCGCGCGGTCGCAGTGCTGCTCGACGACACGGAGCAGTTCGATGCCAAAACGCAGCGATTCCAGCTCTCGCCTGTCGCCTTCGGTCTTGCGGTCGCGTCCAAGCAGGAGGTCCAGTGGCTGGTCGTGCTCCGCAAGGATCAGATCCGGCTTTACCCGGGCCGCGATGGCGTTGGTGTCGGCTCGAAGGGACAAGCCGAGACGTTCTTCGAGGTCGATCTCTCCACGATCGACTCAGAGTACGCGGGGCTCCTGCCGCTGATCTTCTCCGCCGATGCCCTCGTCGCAAACGGCACGGTAGACGAACTCCTCCGCGACAGTTCTCGCTACGCAACCGAACTTGGTGCCCGTCTCCGTGAGCGCATCTACGACGAGATCGTGCCACCGGTCGCGGTCGAAGTAGCCCAGCGCCTCGCCAAGCACGCTGCTGTCGCGCTCGATGCAGATGGGCTGTCGCTGGCCTACCGCGTCACGCTTCGCGTCTTGTTCCGTTTGCTCTTCCAGGCGTACGCCGAAGACCGAGGTTTGCTGCCCTCCGGGCGCAACGAAGGCTTCGACGCGAACAGCCTGAAGACGAACGCCCGCCGATTGATCGACTCCGAGTCCGACGCCTTCGGAGACTCCGCGACGATCTGGTTCGATCTCGTACAGGTCTGGAACGCCATCGATCAGGGCAACCCGCAATGGCAGATCCCGTCCTACAACGGTGGCCTGTTCTCGACGGACCCCGACCGCTCACCCGAGGGTGCGCTCATCAAGAAGATCGAGCTGCCCGACAGCGTCCTTGGCCCCGCGTTGAAAAGTCTGCTCATCGACGTGACTGGCGATGGCGTGCTCGGGCCGGTGGACTTCCGCTCCTTGAGCGTCCGGGAGTTCGGCACCATCTACGAGGGTCTGCTCGAAAGCGCGCTCTCTCTCGCCGAGGAAGACCTGACGGTCGACAGCAGCGGTGCGTGGGTCCCCGCCAAGAAGGGCGACGACGTCTACGCCCCGTCCGGCTCGGTCTACTTCCACACCGCATCGGGCGAGCGAAAGGCAACGGGTTCCTACTTCACGCCCAAAGTCGTCGTCGATCACCTGATCGAGCGCTCCATCGTGCCCGCGCTCACCGCCCACCTTGAGAAGATCGCCGCCTATCTGATCAATGGCGACGGCCCGGCCGCCAGCCGAGAGTTCTTTGACTTCCGTGTCGCCGACCTCGCGATGGGTTCGGGGCACTTTCTTGTTGCGGCAGTCGACAAGATCGAAGCGCTCATGCGCACGTTCCTCACGGAGCACGCTGTCCCCGGTGTCACCGAGGAACTGCTTCGCCTCGCAGTCGTCGCACGGGACGCACTCGGCACGGACGACGTGGCGAAGAGCGAGGTCGATGAGGTCGGGTTGCTTCGGCGACAGGTTGCGCGTCGTTGTATCTATGGCCTCGACATCAACCCAATGGCCGTCGAACTGGCGCGACTCGCGCTTTGGATTCACACCTTCGTGCCGGGCCTGCCGATGAGCAACCTCGACCACGGTCTTGTGACCGCCAACAGTCTCACCGGCATCGGCACCATCGACGAAGCCCTCGACGCTCTACAGCCAGGTCGTAAGCCCGGAGAGATGAGCCTTTTCGATGAGATCTTGACTGATCAGCTGGCATCATCCAAGACCCTCCTCGTTGACGTCGCGAACGCCAGCGAGGCCAACAAGGCCGAAGTTGAAGAGGGCGCGCGGCTGCTTGCCCAAGCGCGCGAAGCGGCTGACACCGCGCGCCAGATCTTCGACGCCGCCGTCGCTGCTCGCATCGGCGTCGTGGACCCCAGCGTGATCCTCGACGATGACTCGTTACAGCGTGTCATCGGGTCACCAAAGGTCGCCAACACCGTCGCGCCACTTCGGCCGGGCCACTTGCCGTTTCTCTTCCCGGAAGTCTTCCTGCGGGAAGACCCTGGCTTCGATGTCCTCCTCGGCAATCCCCCTTGGGAAAAGGCAAAGGTCGAGACAACCCGATGGTGGGCCCTGCGCTTCCCAGGGTTGCGCTCGCTGCCCCAGGCGAAGCAGGACGTGCTGGTCGCGGGGTATCGGGAGAACTACCCGCGCATTGCGGCTGAGTTTGATGCCGAGGTCGCAGCGAACGCAGCACTCCGCGCCATTCTCTTGAAGGGGCCGTACCCCGGGATCGGGCGAGGCGATCCCGACCTCTACCTCGCGTTCGCTTGGCGCAACCGCCGCCTCGTCCGGAGGGCTGGTCGGTTAGCTGTCGTGATGCCGCGGAGCCTTCTGTCAGAGGCGAGCGGTGGCCCTTGGCGAGAGTCTGTTTTCGACGACGGCGAGTTCGCTGACGTCACCATTATCGTGAATTCCGGACGATGGGCCTTCGAGATCCATCCTCAGTACTCGATCGCGCTGCTGACCGTAGAGGGCGGCAAAGTGGACGGCGTCGTCCGTTTGGCCGGTCCCTACCATTCCGAGACCGAGTTCTTGAAGGGCGCGGGTGAGCCGCGCACAGAGTTCGACGCGGACGAGTTCCGGACGTGGGGCGCCGAAGGTGCCTTCCCGCTGCTGCCCAGCACTGCGTCGGGACTCGTGTTTCTGCAGATGCACCAGCACCCGCGCCTCGATCTCCGCGGAGGCGACTGGCGCGCACGGCCGTATGCAGAACTTCACGCTTCAAGCGATAAGCCGCTTATGGACTTGACCCAGACTGGCGCAGGGGAGGGATGGCCGGTCTACAAGGGCGAATCGTTTGATCTTTGGACGCCCGATTCCGGTGTCTACTACGGCCGCTGCGACCCCGAGGTTGTGCTGCCAGAGTTGCAGCGTCGGCGTCAGCGCCCCGCTTCGAACTCACCCTTCAGCGAGTTCGATAGGGCCTGGCTGGAGGATCCAACAACACTCCCGAGTAGGCACCCGCGCATTGCCATGCGACTGGTCTCTCGAGCGACAGACAGCAGGACGGTTAGGGCGGCTCTCGTGCCACCGAACGTGGTCCTAACGCATGGCGCTCCCTACCTCCTCATGCCCCGAGGAAATGAGAAGGACGCGGCGTTTCTGCTGGGCGTAATGGCCTCGATCCCATTCGACTGGAACGCGAGGCGGGTGATCGAAGTCAACCTGACCTATGGGCCGCTGAATAGTTTCCCAGTTCCCCGTCCAACGGGCGGGAGCAAGCTGCGAGAACGGGTGATCCAGGTGGCCGGACGGTTGGCAGCCATCGACGATCGGTACTCGGATTGGGCGGCGAAGGTCGGTGTTCCAGTCGGTTCGGTCACAACTGAAGGTGAAAAGGAAGCTCTCCTTTCTGAGCTTGATGCCTTGGTCGGCCTGCTGTACGGCCTTACCGAGGACCAGCTGGAGCATGTGTTCGCAACGTTCCATCGCGGGTGGGATTACCAACCTCGCCTGGACTCAGTCCTCAAGCGCTACCGAGAGTGGAAGAGCAAGGCATGACGCAGCTTCCTGACTTCGCTACCAACCACGCGCCGAGTGACGCGGCAGCGACGGTCGCCGACAAGATCAACGAGCTGTTTCGGCTGCTGCGGCAGAACAAGGTCATGCCACCGCCCATAGCCATCGCGACGGCATACATCAACCCGGCAGGGTTCGCCCTACTCGCCGACGAGTTGGAAACCGCTCCGCGTGTGCGTCTGCTGCTGGGAGCGGAGCCAGAGGAAGAGTCGGTCCGTGCGATCACCTCTGGTGACTCCGACCAGGATGCGCGTCGGGACGCTGCCATCGCTCATCACCAAGCGTGGCTGGAGGCCGAGCGCGACACGATGGGCTTCGCCCGCGTTCCTACGGCTAATGCGAAGCGGATGGTTGAGTGGCTGACCAGCGTCGATGGCGATGGCAATCCGAAAGTGGAGGTCCGCCGCTACAACGGCGGCTTCTTGCACGGCAAGACCTACCTCGTCGAGGACGGTGCCGCGCAGGCCGCGATCGCCGGCTCGTCAAACATGACCTACGCCGGGCTGGCACACAATGCCGAGTTGAACCTCGGCACCGGTGGCGGCACCAGCTCAGCGGGCAAGGTCCGTGAGTGGTTCGAGCACTTCTGGTTCGGCAGCGATCCCTACGACCTCGCAGGACTCTATGGGCGCCTATGGGACCCGCACACTCCATGGTCGGTCTACCTCCGCATGCTCTGGGAGCTCTACGGCGAGCATCTCGACGCGGACGAGAACCCCAATGTCCGCACCGGCTTGAACCTCACTCGGTTCCAGGCCGACGGCGTGGCGCGGATGGAGCGTCTGCTCGACGAACACGGCGGTGTGCTCGTCGCGGACGAGGTGGGCCTCGGCAAGACCTTCCTCGCCGGCGAGGTCATCTACCGGACCGCGAACGTCAACCGTCAGCGAGTGCTGATCGTCGCTCCCGCCGCCCTGAAGTCCTCCATGTGGGAGCCGTTCCTGGAAACCCACGACTTCAGCCGATGGGTGAAGGTCTACTCCTACGAAGAGGTCCGCAACCGACTCGACCCGGACAGGGGGCCGATCGATGCTTTCCTGCAAGAGGTCGAGGACTACTCACTCATCGTCATCGACGAGGCCCACAACCTCCGCAACTCCGGAGCACAGCGATCCGGCGCAGTCGATCGCGTCATCACCGCCGGGAGCCCGAAGCGCGTCGTCTTGCTGACCGCAACGCCGGTCAACAACTCACTCAACGACCTCGAGACGCTCGTCAAGTACTTCATCCGAGACGATGCGAGGTTCGCGTCCCTGGGCATCCCCAGCATCCGGGAGTACATCAAGCAGGCCCAGGCCGTCGACCCGGCGAACCTCACCCCGGAGCACCTTTTCGACCTGATGGACCAGGTTGCTGTGCGGCGCACGCGGAAGTTCGTCAAAGAGCATTACGCCAACGAACTGATCATTGGTCCGGACGGCAAGCCCACGACCATCAAGTTCCCGCAACCCAAGGTTCGCCGCATCGACTACGATCTCGACGACGACGGTATCGCGCTTATCGACGCGATGGTTTACGCCCTCGACGACGCGACCGATCCGCACGTGCCCCGAGCGTGGGAAGACCGTGCGCTGGACCCGAAGCGGCTGATGCTCGCGCGCTACCTGTCGAGCAGGTACACGGTCGACCACGACTTGCAGGAATACCAGATCAGCAACGCCGGCCTTCTCCGGTCAGGCCTGTTGAAGCGCCTGGAGTCCAGTCCCCAGGCGTTGCACGCCTCGCTGGAGAAGATGATTCTCTCCCACGAGACCTTCCTCGAAGCGCTCGGCAAGGGTTATGTACTCAAGGGCGAAGCCCTGAGCGAGTGGGTGTCGTCGGACTCCGACGACCTGGATGACTTCGTCCTGGAGTTCGACAAGGACGACCAGATCGAATCGGTCGACGGCTATCACCTCACCGAGTTGCAGGCGGACGTCGAGTCAGACATCAAGCTCTTGCGTGAACTGCGCGACCTCGCTGAAGTCGTGGTCGACGGCACCGAGCCCAAGGTTGTCAGGCTGATCGAGGAACTGTCGCAGATCGCGGCCGAGGCTCAGCGCGTTGATCCGCGCGGGCTCTCGCACGCAGACCGCCGCAAAGTGATCATCTTCTCGGCGTTCACCGACACCATCCTGCCCATCCATGAAGCAGTCGTGGAGGCAATCGAGAAGGTCCCGGCAGGTTCTGCGCTGGCGGACTATCGCAAGCGGGTCGCCCCCCCAATCATGGGCTCCTACGCCAAGACCCACGAGCGGGGCGCGAGCGGCGGTGTGGATCAGGGTGGCCGTGCCTCGACCATCGCCGGGTTCGCCCCCGCAACGGCTGGACCCCGCAACGCGGCGGGCGAGCCCTCCGCAAAGGACGAGTTCGACATCCTCTTCACGACTGACGTCCTCGCTGAGGGCGTGAACCTCCAGCAGGCCGGCCAGATGATCAACTACGACCTGCCGTGGAACCCAATGCGCATCGTGCAACGCCACGGTCGTGTCGACCGCATCGGCTCCAAGCACGACTACGTCCGCCTCGGCCTGTTCTTCCCGGCGGAACGGCTCGACGCCCTCTTGGAGCTGGAGGCGCGACTCGAAGCCAAGCTCGCACTCGCCGACGCGGCAGTTGGGGCGGGGGAGGTGCTTCCGGGACGCGGCCCTGGGCGCGAGGTTAACCTCGCTGACGACCAGGTCATTGACGAGTTCGAGAAGCTGCTCGACACGGGCGGTTCGAGCGCATCGCTGTCGGGCGAGGAGTACCGTCGCCGCCTCCACGGTGCCTTCAACATGGAGCCGGTCCTGAAGTCCGATGTCCTGTCTCTGCCGTACGGCTCGGGCAGCGGCTTCGTGAACCCAATCGTCCACGGCAACGGCTACGTCTTCTGCGTCAAGATCGGTAAGAGTGCGAAGCCGTGGTTCAGGTACGTCCCGGCAAACGACGACTGGACACTTCGGCTCACCGAAGACGGCGAACCGATCGTCTCGCAGGACACGCTCATCTCGCTTCGCGTGGCAGACCCGCAGAACTCTAGCGCCGTGCGCTGGCTGCCCGAAGTGGTGTATGACCGTGCCTTCGACGCATGGGAAGTCGCGCGCGACAGCGTCTATTCGGCGTGGAAGGAACTGACCGACCCCAACGCCTTCCAGCCCGACCTTCCGCTGTCTTTCCGGGATGCATACTCGCTGGTGCTGCGTAAGGGCGGCTACCTCGGCAAGGACGCACAGATTGCCCTGGCGAACCGACTTCGCAGCGTGCCGTCCGCCAAGGTTGCTCGACAGGTTCGCGGGGCGCTCAACCAAGGCGCAACAGACGAGCAGCGCATGGGGCTCATCACGGAGGTCCTCGACGAGGCAGGTATCACGGCACCGCCCCCAAGGGAACCACTCCCGGACATCGAGCCGCACCAGGTTCGGCTGGTGACGTGGATGGCAGTCAAGGGAACCCGAGGGCAGGAAGAGGCCCTCGGCCAGCTCCCCGGAACGAAGCTCTCGGGGGAACTGCTCTAAGACCCAGTACTTCGTTCGCACCACCCCATCCGGACCGCGACGCTCAGCCCCCTTCTCGGCGAACCAGCCAACCCGATGCCCACCCTGGCGCGGTCGAACATTCGACCGCAAAACGTGGCCGTGCCCGGTGCCTCCCACGAGGAATTCGTCGAGGCTTGCACCGGGTTACTCGACTTCGTCCGGCAACTCCTCGATCTCCGTGATCTCGAATTGCGTCGAGTCCTCCTCTGCGACACCCTGCGCAACGTCGCGCGGCACCGACTTGCCCATGGCGCTCTCCACCAGTTCACACAGTCGCCTGCGACGCTCGATGAAGTAGCCGTCGAAGTCATCCGCCCGCAGCAGTCGCGCCGGGACTAGGTGGGCCTCCACCAGCTCATCGAGCTTGGTGGAGCTGATCTGGGCTTTCTTCTCGATGACTGCAACGTATGACGAGGGTGCCGCCCCCAGGATAGTCCGGTTCGTTGTCGCCGAGATCGCAGTCTTGTTAACGATGCTCTCGCGGCGCTCGTCGTCGATGCCGTGCTCGTTACACCACTTCTGCGGGAAGATGTGATGGATGTCCACCGCCATGGTGACGTACTGCACCTTGTCGAGCGCCTTGTCCTCCATCCAGTCGCGTGCCTCGTTGCCCAGCAACAGGGCGTAGATCCCCTTGTACGCCGCCGCCTGGCGGGTCCTCAACGAATGGAGCCTGGACTCAACGAACGTCGCGTCGTTCACCGTGTTGGGCGTCGCAGCACCGACGTCGGAGCGTGCCCATGCTGGCACTTGCTCAAGATCCCGGACGAACCGGGTCTCGATGGCGCCGCCATACAACTCGCCAAGGATGCCGCACCAGAACCAACGGACCAACTTCTCGCGTGGTCCAAGCAGATCGGCGTCCTTGCCCATCACCGCTCGGACCGCTGCGAGGGGGACGAGTTGCTTGGGGTATGGCAGGAACTTGGTGTCGAAGATGTGCAGGTCGGCGAGGAAGTTCGACACCCAGATGAACGCATCTCGCAGCGGGTCCACCCATTCGAGGTAGTCGTCCAATGTGAGCTTCAGGACGTCTTCACGTTTCGCACTGACCGCTGGCGGGCGCGGGCCAGTGTTGGCCAGGTTGCGCTTCCGGGTCGCCAGGAGTGTCACCGCTTGGAGGAAGTCGGTGTTCTCCAGGCCAGCAAGAACGGGGAATGCAGCGAACTGGGTTTGGGTCTCCTTCCAGTCGTCGTTCAGGCGAAAATCTGTTCCGTGCGCTTGGAAGTAGGCAGGGTCGCCCGCGAACGTTGCGGTGAGCAACTCGAAAACGTTTAGCGCTAGGCCCCCGGTGTTGACCTTCTCGAAGACTGTGGCGACGGCCGACTTGCTCGTCGAGTTGTCGAGCTCGATCGCTGGAATGTTGTATGTGTTCGCTGGTTGGATCACTTGAGCGTGGAACTGGCTAGCCAAGTCCTTATCTTCGAGTGCGAAGAGCCACGTGACGGTTTCGGCGCCACCGAACAGAAGACGGAAGGGGAAAAGCTTGTGCGCGCGCTCCTTCTCAGGAGTGGATAGATCTCGGACGATGTCTTTTCCAAAGTTTGTGCGCTCGATGCCATCGCCTGGCAAGGACAGCACGGCCTCATCGATCCGGTCCTCGCCATCCAACGCGAGTTCGATATCGACGTAGTAGCGGCGGCTCATCCGTTTTCCACGACTGTCCATCGTGTCGACGATGCCGGAGCCGGTTAGGGCTTGAGTGAGGGAAGTCAGCCGCTGCTGGCCATCGAGCAGCAAGGAGTCGGCCGCCGTACCGGGCGGGACACTCGTGCCCTCGACCGGGCGCGGCTTGAAACGAATCTGGTCGCTACCTGACTTCAGCAGCATCACGACGCCCAGCGGGTGGCCACGGAGGATGGTCACCAGCAGCTGTCGGATCCGTTCATCCTCCCACTTGTAGCCGCGCTGAAAGTCGGGAAGCTGGATTTTGCCGCTCGTCGTCCACTTCAGGTAGTCATTCAGTTCATACAGTGGCGTCTGGAACCCCACTCGCAGCCTCCGTTCATTGTTCATGCGACCTCGACGGAACTCGGAGCGCACCCCATGGCTACCCCGGCCCGAGCGCCTCGTAGATCGAACTTGATTGGCCACATCCGGGAGCGGCAGGCGTTCCTGTGGAGCGCCGAGTTCTGCTTCGAGCATAGCGATCGTGGTGATACCGAGCAGGTCGGCGGCACGCACCAGTGGTCCGGGGGTTCTCGGTCGCCAGGCTGGACGTCAAGAAGGTCCTTCCCGACCGCGCCAGTCAAAGGGGCATCGTTCACATTCGGCGCGATCGATGTCGAGAACGCACACGGGGTCGCAGGCATGCCGACTTCACGCAGGTCAACCCTGAACGCGACGAGGAGACGACTCCCCCGCCTGTTCCCGAACCAGCGACGTGTGTCCCCTCTGTCGCGCGTGTTGTCTCCCTATCCGTTGGCTTGGTGGAAGGCATCCTGGACTGCGGCGGAGATGCGGCCGCGGTCGGACACCTGGTAGCCGTTGTCCTTAGCCCACTGGCGCATCGCGGCGACCGGGGCCTTGTCGGCGCGACCGCGACCCGGCCGACCCGAAGTCCGGCGGCCACCCAGGCGGCGGGCGTGGTCGACGTAGGTGGCGATGACCTTGTCGAAGCCGGCGGCCTCCTTGTCGGTGAGGTCGATCTCGTAGTTGACGCCGCGGACCGCGAACGAGATGGTCTCACCCCCGGTCGCGATCTCACTGCCGCTCAGGTCACTGATCAGGACGGTCTGGACCTTCTGTGCCACGATTCCTCCTGGCTCGGTGGGGATCCTCGGCCAAGTCTCCACCACCGTGGCGCCGATGTCGCCGCGCGACACCCGACGGGAGTCGCCTCGGCTGCCCTGTCCTCAGCGGTTCAGAGACAGAGCGGCGCCCTGGGCGCGATACCCGCAGATCGGCGTGGCCTGGCGGGTCCCGAGCTGGCGCAGGTGGCGGACTATCTCGACGTCAAGACGTCGTGCGACATCTCGTGCGATATCTCCCGGCGATTCGGGGTGATTCGGGGTCTCTGACGGTCGCTCGGCCCGCGACGACCGCCAACGCCGAAGAACACAAAACCGCAGGTCACAGGCCTGTGATCTGCGGTTTTGGGGGGTGGCCAGGGGCGGGGTCGAACCGCCGACCTTCCGATTTTCAGTCGGACGCTCGTACCAACTGAGCTACCTGGCCGGATGTCTCGTGCCGGGTCACAGGGAAGCCGTGACCCGACATGAAACCGCCGGCCGAGGCCGGCGGTGAGGACTATACCGGAGCCCGCGCCGCCGCTTCCAACCGCTCGCCGGGCGGACGGCGAACCGGTCGCGGGACCCGCCGACAGCCTCGCGCGCCGCCGAACGCGCCAACTCGTGAGGGGCCGGGCACGCCGACTCGCGTCCCCGCACATCGGTTGCCCCGGCCCACCTCTGTGCCTGCGCAGGGTCCCGGGCCGCCGTGCGGCGGGCTCAGAGTCCCGACCCGCCGCGGCGGGCACAGCCCGCGGCGAACGCAATGACCCAGAGGCCCCGCACAGAGGGAGGCCTAACCGGCTCGCCGAGCCGAGGGGGAACCGTCAGCGCCGACCCATCCGGGCCGGGGTGTTGACCTTGGTCGGGGTGACGACGAGGATCACCCGGCCCTCGGGCCCGATCGGGTTGGCGTAGTCCTTCCCGACGTACTTGCGCGACAGCGCGTCGATGTGGTCGCGGGCCTCCTGGCCGGTGACCTGCTCGGTGACGGTGCCGCGCACCTCGGCCCAGTCCCAGGGGTTGTCACCGGCCTGGATGAGCACGGTGATGCGCGGGTCACGGGCGACGTTGCGGCCGCGCTGGCGCTGCGGCTCGGTGTTGATGAGGACGTGCTCGCCGTCGCTGTCGACCCAGGTGGGCAGCGCCTGCGGCTGGCCGTCGGGCATGAGGGTGACGACGGTGGCGAGGTTGGGCCCCGTCGCGAGGCGGTGGACGTCGGCGTCGATCGGCATGGCAGCTCCCAGAGGTGGACGGGTGGGCGGTGGTCTCTCTCGGCCAACCACCTGCCCCGCCCGGCTCATTCCATGCGGCCTGCGCCGCCCTCGCCCGTCCCACCATCCGGTATGCCGGTCGCGGACCCATCGCCCGCGGCCTCGCCCGCGCCCGCGGCGGCGGCCTCGTCCGCATCCGCATCGCCCGCGCCGGCGGCCTCGCCGGCATCCGCCGCGTCCCCCTCCCCGAGCGGATGGGCCGTCGCCCACAGGACGAAGGCCTCCTCGGCCACCGGGAGGGTCGGGAAGAGCATGTCCTCGCCGATGGCGTCGATGACGCCCGCTCGGCGCAGCGGCTCATAGAGGTCGCGCTTGATCCGGACCAGCCCGAGCCGGATGTCCTGCGCCTCGAGGTCGCCCTGCAGCTCGCGCAGCCCGTCGGCCGAGGTCAGGTCGACCTCGGTGTTGGCCTCGACGTTGAGCAGCAGCCAGCGCGGCGGCTGGTCGGGATAGGCGTCGAGCTCCTTGTCGACGACGAGCTGGACCCGGCGCCGCAGGTCGCCGACGTTGGCGAAGAACAGGGGCGCGTCGAAGCGGTAGATGACCAGCCCGGGCAGGGTCTCGGCGTTGGGGTAGTCCGCGACGTCGTGCATCCCGGCCAGCCCGGGCACCCGGCCGAGGACCGCGTCGTGAGGGCGGGCCAGGCGCTGGCCCATCTCGAGGAGCGAGAGCGCGACCGCGAGCCCGACGCCGGCGAGGATGCCATAGACGACCGTCCCGATGAGCGTGACGATCGAGAGCAGCAGCTCTCGCCTCCGGAACCGCGCCAGCCGGCGGAACTGCCTGAGCGACAACAGCTTCGACGCGGCATACACGACCACGGCACCCAGCGAGGCCTGGGGCATGTAGCGCATGACGGGCCCCGCTACGAAGAGCATGAGGACCACGACGAGGGCGGCGACGAGCGAGTACATCTGGCTCCGGGCCCGCCCGGCGATGGCCAGCGCGGTGCGCGACCCCGACGACGACACGGGGAAGCCCCCGATGAGCCCGACGACGACATGCGTGCCGCCGAGGGCGACGAGCTCACTCTGTGGGTCGACCTCTCGCTGCGACGGCCGCTCACCCGGCAGTGGCGGCGCGGGGAAGGCCCGGGCGAAGAGCATGTTGTCGCTGTAGGACATCAGCGTCACGCCGAGGCCGGCGACGAGCAGGACCTTGAGCTCGGGCCAGGTCACCTGCGGCACGTGCGGGACGGGTATGCCGCTCGGCACGTCCCCGACGACGCGGACCCCGTCGAGCCGGCTGCGCAGGACGGCATACGCGATCGTCGCGACGGTCACGCCGATGAGCGAGGCCGGCCAGCGCGGCCGGAGCCAGTGGATGGCGAGGATGACCGAGAGGGTCCCACCACCGACCGCCAGCGTCGTCAGGTGGGTGTGCCCGACGACCGTCGAGAACGACCTCACCTGCGCGACGATCGAGTCCCCCGACACCGGGGTACCGGTCAGATTGCCGAGCTGGCCGACGACCATGAGCACCGCGGCGCCCGCGAGGTAGCCGACCAGGAGTGGCTGGGAGAGCAGGTCGGCCACGACGCCGAGCCGGAACAGCCGGGCGACGAAGGCCCACCCGGCGACGACGAGGCTCAGCGCGGCGGCCAGCTCCACCGTGCGCGCCGGGTCGCCGTGGGCGAGCGGGGCGACGGCGAGGCCGACGAGGAGCGAGATCGTGGCCTCGGGGCCGACCGAGAGCACCCGGCTGTTGCCCATGACGGCATAGACGACCATCGCCGCGAGCGCGGTCCACAGGCCGGTGACCGGCGGGACGCCGACGATCGCGCTGTACGCCATGACCTGGGGCACGAGGTAGGCCGCGACGGTCACCCCGGCGATGGCGTCGCGGCGCAGCCAGGTCTGGTCGAAGCGCTGGGTGAGGAAGGTCAGCCCGGGCGTGGCGGCCTGGAACGCCCGCAGCGCCCAGTGCTCGCCCTCGGCGTCGAGGTCGTAGTCGATGGCGCGGTGCCGCCGCAGCTCCTCCGCCCCGCCCTGCGTGGACTCCTCGTCGAGGACCCGCTCGCGGGCCTCCTCCGCGGCCTGTTCGGCGGCGAGCTGGGCCGCGGCCCGGGCGTATGCCGGTGCCCGCGAGCCGTCCGCGTAGCGGCTGGTCGGTTCGCTCGGCGGTCGCTTCGCCGACCTCGCCGGCGTCGCCGGAGCCGGCTCGACAGCCGGGTCCGCCTCGCCGTTGCTGCCCGAGAGCCGCACCGCCCAGGTGACCGGCCGTCGCACGGTCCGCCTCGGCCGGGGCGCAGGGGCGACCCGGGCGTCCTGCTCGGCCCGGCTCGGGACGAACCGCTCGGCGTCGGGCTCCTCCTCGTCCAGCGTGGACCCCGGCGGGACGGCGTCGTCGCCGGTCGGGCCGCGCTGGTCTCGGCGCTTGGTACTCAGGGGCTTCGCTCGCTGCTCGGGCCGCCCTCGCATCGGAGCCGGTGCGGCGGGCGTCGTTCACCTGGTGGACAGGGGAAATCTACCGCGCGGGGCCCGCCGGGCGGAGGGGGACGGGAGGAGGTGCGAGACACGGCATACCCAGGGTTCGGTCAGTGCTCTCTGGGCACTCCCACATGAGAACCACAGTGGGCCACCCGCCATCGTCCAGGGATGTCCCACGCAGCGATGTCGGGATAGGAGCACCCCACCGTGAACCCCTGGAGTGTGCGTGATGTCCTTGCTCGGCTGGCTCCTGCCGGTCGCCCTCAGCGCCGTGGCGCTCGTCCTCTTCGTGCTCGTCGTCGTCGGCCGCCCCCGGCCGGCCCGGCCGGGCCCGGCGCTCGTGGCACGGATCGGCGAGGTGCTCGCCCTCAACGTCGTCGTCGTGCTCATCGCGGCGTCGATCCTCAACGACCAGTACGTCTTCTACAGCTCGTGGTCCGACCTGTTCGGCACCACCGCGCCGCCCGGGACCCAGGTCGCCGGCGGGACCGCTCACGCGGCCGCCCTGAAGACCCCGCTCGGCGTGGGGTTGGCCGACCTGCGCACCCCGGCCGTGCTGCCCGCTCTGCCCAGCCCGGGGGCGCAGGTCCAGACGTACCACCTGACCGGACCGATGAGCGGAGTGTCCGGAACGGTCATCGTCGTCCTTCCGCCCGGCTACAACCCGGCGTCGCCGAAGCTCTATCCCGTCATCGAGACGTTCCACGGCTACCCCGGTATCCCGCTCTCGGCGATGCACGGCCTCAACTTGCCGAGCTCCATCGACGCGGCCTATCGGCAGCACCTCGTCGCCCCCTCGATCCTCGTCCTTCCCCAGACCGACAACCCCAACCGGCTCGACACCGAGTGCATGAACGGCCCGGGCGGGTCCGGCCCGCAGGTCGAGACCTGGCTGGCCCGCGACATCCCGACCTGGGTCGTGCATCACTTCCGGGTGGCCCGGGACCGCTCGTCCTGGGCGACGATGGGCTACTCGCTCGGCGGCTGGTGCTCGGCGATGATCGGCATGCGCCACCCCGACATCTTCGGCGCCTCGATCGTCTTCATGGGCTACTTCCGGCCCGAGTTCGCCAAGTCCTACAACCCCGTGCTGCCCGGCTCGCCCGACTGGGTCAGCCATGACCTCACGGCGATGGCAAGCTCCGCGCCGCCCCCGATCGCGATGTGGGTCATGACGGCGAAGGACGACAAGCACGCCTACCCGGCGACCGAGGCCTTCCTGGCGGCGGCGAAGCCCCCGCTGTCGGTGACCGCCTACATCCTCGCCTCGGGAGGGCACCGGGTCGGCGAGATCCCCCCGCTCATCCCTCGGGTGATGTCGTGGCTGTCGAGCTCGCTCCCGGGTTTCCACGCCTGAGGGCCGGTCCGTCGCGGAGCCCGGCTCTTCGGGACGGACACCGCAGAGGCGGAGCACTCGTGGGAGTGCTCCGCCTCTGTCGTGGTGGCGACCCCGACGGGACTCGAACCCGCGACCTCCGCCGTGACAGGGCGGCGCGCTAACCAACTGCGCTACGGGGCCTTGCGTGATCGCAAGACGCGTATCCCCAACGGGATTCGAACCCGTGCTACCGCCGTGAAAGGGCGGGGTCCTAGGCCGCTAGACGATGGGGACCTGGCCTCGGCCGTGACCCCTCGCTGCGACCAGGCACCTGCGAGCAGCGCTCGGATCCGTCGAGGACTGAGCAAGCATAGAGGTCGGTGCAGCGGTTCGCCAAAACGGGGTCGCGGGCCCCGCCCGCCCCTATCGCGTCAGCATATGTTGACGACACACCAGCCGTCAGCATATGCTGACAACCATGACCAGAACCGCCACCGATCTCGCCGGGGATCTCGACAGCACCGACCCGTCGGTGGGCCTGCGGGCCGTCGCCGCCCTCGGCCGGCTGCTCGAACAGCTCGAGACCCTGCACGTCCGCAACGCCCGCGCCAAGGGCTGGTCGTGGCAGGACATCGCCGACGCCCTGGGTGTCACCAAGCAGACCGTCCACCGCAAGCACGCCAGGAGGTAGGGACCGTGTTCGAACGTTTCACCAAGGACGCCCGCGCGGTCGTCATCGGCGCCTATGAGGTATGCCGCGCCCGCGGCGACGACGAGATCGGCCCCGTCCACGTCCTGCTCGCGCTGACGGCGACGGACAGCCCGATGCGGGGGGTACTCGCCCAGCACGGCCTCGAGGCCGCTTCCGTCGACGAGGCACTCCGGGCCGAGAGCAACCCGGGCATGGGGCCACGTCGCGGCCTCGACGACGACGACGCCGAGGCGCTGCGCGCTGTCGGCATCGACCTCGACGCCATCCGCGCGGCCGTCGAGGCCTCCTTCGGCGAAGGGGCCCTCGACGGGCCCGTCAGCATCCCCTCCGGGGTCGACGACGACGAGCTCGGGCTCGCCGGGGCCCGCGGGCGAGGGCGGTTCCGGTTCGGTGGTGGGCACCTCCCCTTCACCGGTGGTGCCAAGAAGTCGCTCGAGCTCGCCCTCCGCGAGGCGATCCGGTCCCGCAGCGGCGAGATCCGGGCCGAGCACCTCGCCCTCGGGGTCCTGCGCGCCGACGACCTCGCCGTCACCCGGGTGCTGTGGCACCTCAACGTCGACTCGCGCGCCCTGCGCACCGACCTCGAGGACCTGCTGCGTCGTTCCGCCTGAGGGTGAGCGAGGGACCGGGTATGCCGCCCGCGCGGCATACCCGGTCCTCGCGTCGGTCCGCCGGTCGGGTCAGCCCGTGCCGCTCACGGCCCAGTCGAGCAGCCGCTCGACCGGCCACGTCGTGACGATGCGCTCGCGAGGGACCCCGAGCCGGGTGGCGCGCTCGCAGCCGTAGGCCTTCATGTCGAGCTGACCGGGGGCGTGGGCATCGGAGTCGATCGCGAAGAGGCAGCCGAGCTCGAGCGCCATCGTGATGAGCTCGTCGGGCGGGTCCTCCCGCTCCGGCCTGCTGTTGATCTCGACGGCGGTGCCGTGCTGGGCGCAGGCCTCGAAGACCGCCCTGGCGTCGAAGGAGCTCTGGGCGCGGGTGCCACGCGACCCGGTCACGAGGCGGCCGGTGCAGTGGCCCAGGACGTTGACCCGCGGGTTGCTCGCGGCGGTGACCATCCGGGCCGTCATCGGCGCGCGGTTCATCTTGAGGTTGGAGTGCACCGAGGCCGTGACGAGGTCGAGGCGGCCGAGCATCTCGTCGGTCTGGTCGAGCGAGCCGTCGTCGAGGATGTCGACCTCGATGCCCTTGAGCAGCCGCAGGTGCTCACCGACCGAGGCGTTGACCTGGTCCACGACGCCGAGCTGCTTGCGCAGCCGCTCGACGGTCAGACCGTTGGCGACCTTGAGCCGCGGGCTGTGGTCGGTCAGCACCATCCAGTCATGGCCGGTCTCGACCCCGGTCAGGACCATCTCGTCGATGGGGGAGCCGCCGTCGGACCAGTCCGAGTGGAGGTGGCAGTCGCCGCGGAGCGCGGCATACAGCTCCTCGCCGCCGGTGACGAGCGGACCGCCGGCCTTGTCCTGCAACGACGCCAGGTATGCCGGGAGCTCGCCCCGCACCGCCTCCTCGATCACCGCCGCGGTGGACTTCCCGATGCCCGGGATCTCCTGCAGGGTGCCGGATGCCACCCGCTCGCCGAGCTCGGTGGGCGCCAGGCCACGCACGGTCACGACCGCCTTGCGGAACGCCTCGACCCGGTAGCTCCCGGCGCGGGTGCGCTCGAGGAGGAAGGCGATGCGGCGCAGGGCCGTGACCGGGTCCACGGGCGCGCCGAGAGGCTCGAGGGGGGCGACCATGAGCTCACGCGCCGCGTCGGCGGCGCACCGGAGCGTCCGTCTCATGCATCGAGGACTCGTCGGTCACGTCGAGGACCGGGTCAGGGCAGGCGGTCATCGCCCCATCCTCGCCGACGGGTTGTCGATCGGCCTAGGAACATCGACGGCCCGCGGCCACGGTGGCGGCGCGCGGCGCCCGATACGCCGGCGCCCGCTGCGCCTCAGAGGATGTCGCGCAGCGTGCCGACGAGGCGGTCGACGTCGTCGGCGCTCGTATAGGGGGCCAGCCCGATCCGCACGCCGCCGTCGTCGCCGAGGCCGAGGTGGCGGGAGCACTCGATGGCATAGAAGTGCCCGGCCGGGGCGTTGACCCGCCGCTCCGCCAGGGCGCGGCGGAGGTCCTGCGGGTCGCGCCCTGCGACCGTGAAGAGCAGGGTCGGGGTCCGGGCCGGCGCGTTGCTGTGGACCGTCACCCCCGGCATCGCGCGCAGCTCCGGCTCGAGCCAGGCGAGCAGGTCGCGCTCGTGGTCGTGCAGGGCGGCCATGCTCGCCACGAGCCGGTCGCGACGGTGTGAGGCCGCGTCCCCGGTGTGGGCCAGCGAGGCGAGGAAGTCGACCGCCGCGGTCGTGCCCGCGAGCAGCTCGTAGGGGAGGGTCCCCAGCTCGAAGCGCTCGGGCACGTCGTCGGTCGAGGGCAGCAGCTTGTCGGGGTGCAGCGTCTCGAGCAGACCGGGGTCGGCCGCGAGCATCCCGCAGTGCGGCCCGAGGAACTTGTAGGGCGAGCACACCCAGAAGTCGGCGCCCAGCGCCGCGACGTCGACCGAGGCGTGGGCCGTCGCGTGGACGCCGTCGACCCAGAGCAGCGCCCCCGCGTCGTGGACCTTCTCGGCCGTCCGGCAGATCGGCGGCCGGGTGCCGATGAGGTTGGAGGCGGCCGTCACCGCGACCAGACGGGTCCGCTCGGAGAGGACCGCGCCGATGGCGTCGGCGTCGAGAACCCCTGTCGCGGGGTCGAAGTCGACCCACCGCACCGTGGCCCCGACCGCCTCGGCGGCCTGCACCCACGGCCGGATGTTGGCGTCGTGGTCGAGCCGGGTCACGACGACCTCGTCACCGGGACCCCATCTCTTGGCCAGCGCTCGGGACAGGTCGTAGGTGATCGCGGTCGCGCTGCGGCCGTAGACGATCCCGCGTGGGTCGGCGCCGAGCAGGTCCGCCCCGGCGGCGCGTGCGGCCGCGACGATCTCCTCGGCTCGGCGCTCCGCGAGGGTCACCGTCCCGCGGTTCGCCACCGCCGAGACGAGGGTGTCGCGGACCGCCTCGGCCACGACGTCCGGCGTCTGGGTCCCGCCGGGTCCGTCGAAGTGCGCGGCGCCCTCGGCCAGGGCCGGGAAGTGCGAGCGCACCCGGTCGACGTCGTATCCGGACGGAGCATGGGTCGGGGTCACCCCCTCATCCTGCCCGTGGCCGGCCCGTGGCGGGAACCAGGGGTATGCCGGGTGTGCCGTCCCCCTGTCCGCCGCCTCGCGGTCCGGGGGTCACCAGGAGGTGGGCAGGGCGCGCCCCTCCGCATAGCCGGCCGTGCTCTGGATCCCGACGGTCGCCCGCTCGGCGAACTCCTCGAGGGTCCGGGCGCCGGCATACGTGCAGGCGCTGCGCAGCCCGGCGACGATCTGGTCGATGACGTCCTCGACGCTCGGCCGCTCGGGGTCGACATACATCCGTGCCGACGAGATGCCCTCGTCGAACATCGCCTTGCGGGCGCGCTCGTAGGCCGTGTCCCGCGCGGTCCGGCTGAGGACGGCCCGGGAGGAGGCCATCCCGAACGACTCCTTGTAGTGCCGGCCGCCCTCGTCGGTGTAGAGGTCGCCGGGGGACTCCAGGGTGCCGGCGAACCACGACCCGATCATGACGTTCGACGCGCCGGCCGCCAGCGCGAGGGCGACGTCACGGGGGTGGCGCACCCCGCCGTCGGCCCAGACGTGCTTGCCGAGCTCGCGGGCCGCCGTCGCGCACTCGAGCACCGCGGAGAACTGCGGACGCCCCACGGCCGTGCGCATCCGGGTCGTGCACATCGCGCCCGGACCGACCCCGACCTTGACGATGTCGGCCCCCGCGGCTATGAGGTCACGCGCGCCCTCGGCGGTGACGACGTTGCCCGCGACGACCGGCACCGGCAGGTCGAGCGAACGGACCGCCTTCAGCGCCTCGATCATCCTGTCCTGGTGCCCGTGGGCCGTGTCGACGACGAGGATGTCGGCGCCCGCCTCGACGAGCTGGCGGGCCTTGTCGGCGACGTCGCCGTTGATCCCGATCGCGGCACCGAGGCGCAGCCGGCCGTCGGCGTCGACGGCCGGGGTGTAGAGGTGGGCGCGCAGCGCGCCCTGGCGGGTGAGCATCCCGACGAGCCGACCGTCCTCGGCGACGACGGGCGCCAGGCGGCGGCGGGCGTGCGCGAGCACGTCGAAGGCGGCCTCGACGTCGACACCGTCCTTGACCGTCACCATCTCCTGCACCATGACGTCGCGGACCTGGGTGAAGCGGTCGACGCCGCTGAGGTCGTGCTCGGTGATGATGCCGATGGGCCGCTCGCCCTCGACGACGACGGCGGCGCCGTGGGCGCGCTTGGTCAGCAGCACGAGGGCCTCACCGGCCGTCGTCGTCGGGGTGAGCGTGATCGGGGTGTCATAGACGAGGTGGCGGCTCTTGACGAACTCGACGACGGCGCGGACGACGTCGACGGGGATGTCCTGGGGGATGACGGTGAGCCCGCCGCGGCGCGCCGTCGTCTCGGCCATCCGGCGGCCCGCGATGGCCGTCATGTTCGCGACGACGAGGGGCACCGTCGTGCCGCTGCCGTCGACCGTCGAGAGGTCGACGTCGAGCCGGCTCGTCACGTCCGACCGGTTGGGCACGAGGAAGACGTCCTCGTAGGTGAGATCGAACTGGGGGAGCAGGCCGCCGAGGAACTTCACCCCCTCACGATAGGCGGGTATGCCGTGCCCCGGGGCCGCGGCATACCTCGCCACCTGTGGGGCAAGATCGAATCGTGCCCCGGGGCCGCGGCATACCTCGCCACCTGTGGGGCAAGATCGACCCGTGACCTTCCTCGAGCCCTCGCCCGCCGACGTCCGGCGCCGGCAGGGGCTGCGCCGGATGCGCACCCTCGCGGTCTCGCTCCTCGGGCTCGCGGCGCTCGTCTACGTCGTGACGCTGGGGCACGGCAGCGGGGTGTGGGGCTACGTCAACACCGCCGCCGAGGCGGCGATGGTCGGGGCGCTCGCCGACTGGTTCGCGGTGACCGCCCTCTTCAAGCACCCGCTCGGGCTGCCGATCCCGCACACCGCGATCATCCCCAAGCGCAAGAACGAGATCGGCCGCAACCTGCAGGAGTTCGTCACCGAGAACTTCCTCACCGAGGAGATCGCCCGCGAGCGGCTCGCCGCCGCCCACGTCGCCGAGCGGGTCGGCCGATGGCTCGCGGCCAAGCCCCACCGCGACCGGGTGGTCGCCGAGGTGGTCCGGGCGGCTCGGGCCGGCCTGGCCCGGCTCAGCGACGACGAGGTCCGCGGGCTCGTCGAGGACGTGCTCGTGCCACGGCTGGTCCGCGAGCCGGTGAGCCCGATCGTCGGCACCCTCCTCGACGGCGTCGTCGCCGACCAGACGCACCGCGGTCTGGTCGACCTCGGCCTCGAGCAGCTGCGGGAGTGGTTGTCGGAGAACCCGGGAACGTATGCCGCCGTCCTCGGTGAGCGCGCGCCGTGGTGGACCCCGCCCTGGCTGGACGAGCGGGTGATCGGGTGGACCTACCAGCAGGTCCTCGGCTGGCTCGACGACATCCGCGGCGACGTCGGCCATCCCGCGCGGCTGGCCTTCGACGACCTCCTGCGCCGGCTCGCCCACGACCTGCAGCACGACACCGAGGTCATGGCGCGGGCCGAGTCGCTCAAGGAGCGGCTGCTCACCCACCCGCAGGTCCCCGACACGGCGGTCGGGCTGTGGCTGTCGCTGCGCCAGGCGCTCACGAGCGCGATGGACGACCCCGGCTCGTACTTCTACGTCCGCGGCGACGAGCTGCTCGCCCACGCCGGCGAGCATCTCGTGCAGGACCCCGTCTGGCGGGACCGTCTCGAGGCGACGCTGGGCGACGTCGTCTCGTTCGTGGTCAACACCTATGGCGACGAGCTCGCGGCCGTCATCTCGGTCACCGTCGAGCGCTGGGACGGCAAGGAGGCCTCCGACCGCATCGAGCTGCACGTGGGCCGCGACCTGCAGTTCATCCGGATCAACGGCACGATCGTCGGCGCCCTCGCCGGCCTGCTCATCCACGCCCTGTCCCAGCTCGTCTGAGCCCTCCGGCGGGCCCGTCGGCACGACCTGCGGCTCACAGCAAACCCGCTGCTCACGAAGGCTCCGCGCGGTGCTCCTCGGGTCTAGCGTGTGTGCCGTCGCTCCCCTCCAACGACGAAGGAAGTGCTCCATGCCCGGCAAGTTCGAGCTCTACCAGGACAAGTCCAAGAAGTACCGGTTCCGCCTCAAGGCGTCCAACGGCCAGATCATCGCCACCGGCGAGGCCTACGAGAGCAAGGCGAGCGCCATGAACGGCATCAAGTCCGTCATGAAGAACGCCCCCGAGGCCGCGATCGACGACCAGACGGCCTGACGCCGTCCTGCGGCCCGACCGCCGACCGCATGCCCGCGGCGATCCCGGGCGGCGGCCTATCCAGGGAGCCGGCACGGGGCCCTCGGACACGACGTCCGCGGGCCCCGTCCGCGCGTCGGCCCCGGTTCGCTAGGCGCGGGTTCGCCTGGGCGGCAACGGGATGAAGCCGCTCGTGCGCTCCATGTAGTCGGAGTAGCCCGGCCGCTCGGCCATCGTCCGCTCGAGGAGGCGTGCGCCCGTCGCGAAGGCGAGGAGGTAGGTCATGAGCGCCGGTGACAGCACGGTGAGCACCCCGGGCCAGGCGGCTGCCGCGATGACGAAGACGCCCCACCACACGGCGGCGTCGCCGAAGTAGTTCGGGTGCCGCGTCCAGGCCCACAGGCCGCGGTCCATGACCCGGCCGTTCGATGCGGGGTCCTTCTTGAATGCCGCGAGCTGCGCGTCCCCGACCGCCTCGAAGACGACGCCGACGAGCCAGATGACGACCCCCAGCGCGACGACCCACACGACGGGTGCGGTCGTCGCTGCCGCCACCTGGATCGGCAGCGAGACGAACCACGCGGACAGGCCCTGGACGACGAAGACCTTGCGGACGGCATACGAGAAGCGTTGTCCTGCAGGCGCATCGGCCAGCATGGCGTCGTAGCGCGGGTCTTCGCCGGACCCGAGGGCCCGGCGCCGGATGTGCCAGGCGAGCCGGCCGCCCCAGGCCGTCACGAGGACCGCCAGGAGGACGCGCCGCCAGCCGTCGCCGCCGCCGACGGCCGCGCTGACCCAGGCGATCGCGACGAAGACCAGACCCCAGGTGATGTCGACGACGCTGACCCTGCCGGTCCGCCGGGCGACGAGGGCGGTGGCGGTCATCGCCACCGCGGAGGTGAGGAGCGCGGCCGCCGAGACGGTCAGGAAGCCGGACCAGCCCGTCACGCCGAGGCCGCCGAGGCCGCCGAGACCCCCGTCCCGAGCGGACCGACGGGTCCGTCCGGGCGCCGGGCGAGGATCTGGTCGACCCCCATCCGGGCGTCGCGGAAGGCCTGTGAGCTGCCGACGAGATAGAGCCGCCAGACCCGGGCCACCTCCTCGCCGACGAGCTCGACGGCCCTGTCCCAGTTCGCCTCGAGGGTCCGCGCCCACGCGTCGACCGTCCACACGTAGTGCTCGCGGAGCGCCTCGACGCCCCTGACCTCGAGGCCACCGGCCTCGACGAGGGCGACCGTCCCGGCGACGGGGCGCATGTGCATGTCGGGGGCGATGAAGGCCTCGATGAAGGGCCCGCCTCCGGGGTGCCCGTCGTGGCGGGACATCTGCTGGACGAGCACCCTGCCGCCCGGCCGCACCGCACGACGCAGCGCCGCGACATAGGTCGGGTAGTTCCCCTGGCCCACGTGCTCGCCCATCTCGAGGGAGGCGACGGCGTCGTAGGGCCCGTCGACGACCTCGCGGTAGTCCTGGAGCCGGATCTCGACGAGATCGCCCAGACCGCGCTCGCGGATCCGGGCGTCGATGAAGGCCTTCTGCTCGGCGGCGATCGTGACGCCGGTGACGCGGGCGCCGTGGTGCTCGGCGGCATACAGCGACAGCGACCCCCACCCGCACCCGACGTCGAGCAGGCGCGACCCCTCGGTGAGCCCGAGCTTGCGGCACACCACCTCGAGCTTGGCGCCCTGGGCCTCCTCGAGGGTCTGCGTCGGGTCGCCGCTCCAGAGCGCGCAGGAGTACGCCAGGTGCGGGTCGAGGACCAGCTCGTAGAAGGCGTTGGACAGGTCGTAGTGGTGGTGGATCGCCGACCGGTCGCGGCTCGGCGTATGCCGGCGCCCGCGCAGCGCGGCCTGGCTCGCCGGCGGCGCGGGCGGGGTGCCGAGGACGCCGAGCTCGCGCGCGAGGCCGGTCAGCGCGGGCAGCGCGCGGGCCATGGCACGCACCGTCGGCCGGGTGATCCCTCGCGCGGCGCCCACCTCGCGGACCCGGTCGAGCAGCGCGCCGAGGTCACCCTCGACGTCGATCTCGCCGGTGACGTAGGCCTGGGCCGCGCCGAGCTCGCCGGGGTGCCACAGCAGCCGGCGCAGGGCTGCCGGGTCGCGCAGCACGACGACGGGGCCGCCCTGGGGTCCGGCGACCGAGCCGTCCCAGACCCGCAGCCCGACGGGCAGGGCGCCGCGCAGGGCCGGGCGCAGCGCGTCCTCGATCCGGGTGGCCAGCCCGGCAGCGCCAGTGACGGTGGTCGTGGTGGCGGTGGTGGTCATGACGAGGCCTTCCGGACGGGGGTTCGGGGGCGGGGACGACGGTCGACGGGCCGCTGCTCGGGGCGGCGGGGGGCGCGCGGGCCGAGCAGCGCGGCCGCTTGGAGCGAGGCCGACACGGGGTCGCCCTCGAGGAAGGCGGCGCCGACGTAGTCGGCCAGCTCCCGGCTGGCCCCCGGGCCGGCGATCGCGACGGTGAAGGTGCGGGCGAGCTGACGGGTGCTCGCGGCATGCGCGAGGAAGGCCGTGGGCCGGGTGCCGGCGAGGACGACGAGGTCGGCCGAGACCGTGCGAGCGGCGTGGGCGAGGGAGGGCAGCGGGGTGTCCTGGCCGAGGTAGCGCACCCGCCAGCCGGCCCGGCCGAGGACCAGCCCGAAGCCGAGCAGCGCGATGTCGTGGAGCTCGCCGGGCGGGCAGGCGAGGACGGCGATCGGGCCCTTGCCGACCCCCCAGGTCAGCGCCTGCACCGACAGCCGGCGGCGGATGATCGAGCTCGCGAAGTGCTCGGCGGCGATGTCGGCGCTGCCCGCCGCCCACCGGTCCCCGAGGTCGTGCAGGTAGGGGAGGATGACGTCGCGGATCGCGGCCTCGAGGGAGACCGAGGTCAGCACCTCGTCGAGGGCGATGTGCGCGGCCTCCTCGTCGAAGGCGTCCATCGCCGCCCGCAGCCGCCCGATCAGCTCGCTCGCGACGGCGACCCGCAGCGGCTCGTCGGGCGCGGCGTCGGGGGACTGGAGCCGCTCGGCCTCCAGCACCGCGTGGGCGGCCTGTCCGGTCGACATCCCCTCGCCGCGCAGCGCGATGACCGAGCGGACCCGCCGCTCGTCCTCCGGCCCGTAGAGCCGGTAGCCCGCCGCGGTCCGGGCAGGGTGGAGGAGGCCGTACCGCTCCTCCCAGGCACGCAGGACGTGCGCGCTCTCGCCGGTGCGCCGCGAGAGCTCACCGATCCGGATGCCGTGCGGCGCCGAAGCACTCATGAGCGCCACCGTAGACGGTGCGACAAGTTTAGACAAACCTTTGACAGAAGTTTCGACGAACTCTAGGTTGAACGCCATGACGCGACCCGTGAGGCCCCTGCCGCCCCCCTCCCGCCTACCCGGCGAGGCGGGGGCCACGCGGGTCGCGGTCATCGGGTCGGGGATCTCCGGGCTCACCGCGGCATACCTGCTGGGCCGACGCGACCACGTGACCCTCTACGAGGCCCAGGACCGGCTGGGCGGCCACACGCACACCCACACCGTCCCGGTCGGTGAGGGCGGCTCGGTGCGCGTCGACTCCGGCTTCATCGTCCACAACGACCGGACCTACCCCCTCCTGCGCCGGCTGTTCCGCGAGCTCGGGATCGCGACCCGCGACACCGAGATGAGCATGAGCGTCCGCGCGGAGGAGGCCGGGATCGAGTACGCCGGGGGCCGCGGGCTCAAGGGCTTCCTCGCCAGGCCCGGCCAGCTCGCCCGCCGCGACTACGTCTCGATGCTCCTGGCGGTGCGTCGCTTCCACGCGGACGCCCGGGCCTACCTCGCCCGGACCGACGACGCCGACACGACGACCTACGGCGAGTTCATCGCCGCGGGCAGTTACCCCGCCTCCTTCACCGAGCTGTATGCCGTGCCCCTCGTCGCCTGCGTGTGGTCCAGCGGTCCGGGTGACGCCCTGGACTACCCCGCCCGCTATCTCTTCCGGTTCCTCGCCAACCACGGGATGCTCACCGTCGGGGACTCGCCGCAGTGGATGACCGTCGTCGGGGGATCCGCGACCTACGTCGAGGCGATCGCCCGGCAGCTCCCCGCGGTGCGCAGCGGGGCCGCCGTGACCGGGATCGCCCGCGACGACGACGGCGTCACCGTCACCGACGCGGCGGGCGGCTCGCTGCGCTACGACCGGGTCGTCGTCGCCACCCACGCCGACGAGGCCCTCGCCCTCCTCACCGACGCCGGCCCGCTCGAGAAGGAGGTGCTCGGGGCGTTCCGCTACTCCCGCAACGAGACCATCCTCCATCGGGACCCCCGGCTCCTGCCGCGGGCCCGGCTCGCCCGGTCGTCGTGGAACTACCTCGTCCCCGGGACACCGGCGCGCGACGACCGCACGCCCGGTGCCGTCGGCCGACCCGGGTCGGACGAGCCCGCGCATGACCAGGGAGGGAACGGGCAGGGACCGGTCGTGACGTACTGGATGAACCGCCTCCAGGGGCTGCCGGAGGAGCACCCGCTGCTCGTCACCCTCGGCGGCCGCGACCTCATCGACGAGGAGGCGGTCATCGCGGTGATGGACTACGCCCACCCCATCTACGACCTCGCGGCCGTCTCGGCGCAACGCCGTCTCCCCGAGCTGAATACCGACCGGGTGGCGTTCGCCGGGGCGTACCACGGCTGGGGCTTCCACGAGGACGGGTGCCGGTCCGGCGTCGAGGCCGCCCGGGCCTTCGGGGTCGAGTGGTGAGCGCTGCCGTCCCCGAGGTCTCGGCCGTCGCGACGGCGGCCGACCTGCCCGTCCTGCCCGCCCTCGTCGTGGGATCCGTGCACCACACGCGGCATACGCCGTTCCGGCGCTCGTTCACCCACCGTCACTACGCCTGGCTCGTCGACCTCGCCGCACCGCCCCACCTGCCCCTGGGGCTGCGCTGGCTCGCCGGGTTCCGCGGCGAGGACCACCTCGACGGCGCCCCGGGGCTCGACGCGCTGCGTGCCGACGTGGCCGGCCGGCTGGATGCGGCGGGCATCGACCCGGTGGGGCTGTCCAGGATCGTCATGCTCGCCCACGGACGGGTGGCCGGGCACGTCTTCAACCCGATGAGCGCCTTCTGGTGCTTCGCCGGCGACGGCTCGCTGCTCGGGGTCGTCGTCGAGGTCCACAACACCTACGGCGGGAGGCACGCCTACGTCATGCGGCCCGGTGCCGACGGTCAGGACCGCGCGCCGAAGGAGTTCTACGTCTCGCCGTTCAACGACGTCTCGGGCGAGTACGCGATCCGGTTCCACCTCCGGCCCGACCGCGCGTCGGTGGCCATCCGGCTGACCGTCGGCTCCGAACCCCTCATCACCGCGAGCGTCGCCGGCCGGTGTGTGCCGGCCACGACCGCCACCGTCGTCCGGACCGCACTGCGTCACCCGTTCATGACCCAGCGGGTCACCGCGCTCATCCGGGCCCACGGCATCCGGCTGTGGCTGCGACGCCTCCCGGTCCATCCCCGACCCCCAGTGCACACGGAGCAGCGACCATGACCGCGACGACCCTGCACCACCGACTCGAGATGCCCCGCTTCCGGGCCCGGCTCACCCGCGGCGCGGTCGCCCGCGCCATCGTGCACCGGGCGGTGGGAGGTATGCCGGTGCGCGTCACCTATCCCGACGGGACGGTCGTCGGCGGTGGCGGTGACGGCGCCCCGACCCTGCAGGTGCTGCGCCCCGGCTCCCTCTTCGAGCGCCTCGAGAGCCACCCGAAGATCGGCCTCGGTGAGGCGTACATGGCGGGGGACTGGCGGGCCGCGCCGGGAACCGACCTCGCCGACCTCCTTGTGCCCTTCGCCGCGCGGGTCGCCCGCCTGGTGCCCAAGCCGCTGCTCGCCTTCCGCGGCGTCGTCGACGACCGGATGCCTCGTCACCAGCGCAACACCCCGACCGGGTCGCGCGCCAACATCGAGGCCCACTACGACCTCAGCAACGACCTGTTCGCGGCCTTCCTCGACGAGACGATGACCTACAGCTCGGCGCTCTTCGACCGGGGGCGACCCGTCGAGGAGCAGGACCTGGCCACGGCGCAGCGGCGCAAGATCGACGCGATCCTCGACGCCGCCCGGGTCGGGGCGGGCACCAGGGTGCTCGAGATCGGGACCGGCTGGGGAGCCCTCGCGCTGCGGGCCGCCCAGCGCGGGGCGACGGTCACCTCGATCACCCTCTCGACGGAGCAGGCCGCCCTGGCGCGGCAGCGGATCGCCGAGGCCGGTCTCGCCGACCGGGTGGAGGTGCGGATCCAGGACTACCGCGAGACGACCGGGACGTTCGACGCCATCGTCAGCGTCGAGATGATCGAGGCCGTCGGCGAGGAGTTCTGGCCGACGTACTTCGCGACCCTCGACCGGCTCGTCGCCGACGACGGCACCGTCGCCATCCAGGCGATCCTCATGGAGCACTCGCGGTTCCTCGCCACCCGCAACACCTACGGCTGGATCCAGAAGTACATCTTCCCCGGCGGGATCATCCCCTCGCTCAAGGCCATCGACGACGTGACCATGCGGCATACCCGCCTCCGGGTCGCCGACGTCCATGCCTTCGGCACCGACTACGCCGAGACCCTGCGGCGGTGGCGCGAGCGCTTCCTCGACAGCTGGCCCACGGTCGCCCGGCACGGGTTCGACGAGACCTTCCGGCGGATGTGGGAGTTCTACCTCGCCTACTGCGAGGCCGGGTTCGCGACCCGCTACCTCGACGTCGCCCAGATCACGTTCACCAAGGACGCGACGCGTCGAGCAGCACCGGCCCTCGCCTGACCCGCCCCGACGACGCCCGACCCGCCCCCGACGAAGGAGCCCGCCATGACGACGCTGCAGCGAACGGTCCGGACCGACGCACCTCCCGAGGTCGTCCTGCCCTATCTGCTCGACTTCCGCAACGCCCCCGAGTGGGACTCCGGCACCGTCTCGTGCGACCTGGTCTCCGGCGACGGGGGGGTGGGCACGATCTACCGCAACGTGTCGAGCTTCGCGGGGAGCACCGTGGAGCTCGACTACACCGTCGAGAGCGTCGAGGGTTCGGGCTTCGTCATCGTCGGCCGCAACGACACGACGACGAGCCGCGACACCATCACGGTGACGCCGAGCGGCTCCGGCAGCGAGGTCGACTACCACGCCGAGTTCACGTTCGCCGGCCCGGCCCGCTTCCTCGGCCCGCTCATGAAGCCCTTGCTCAACCGCCTCGGCGACCGCACGGCCGAGACGCTCCGGACGGCCCTCGCCAGGCTGTGACCGCCCTGCTCTGGCTGCGGCGCGACCTGCGCCGCCGCGACCTCCCGGCGCTCGGCGCAGCGGTCAGGCACGGCGCCGAGGGGGGCGTCGTCGTCGCCTTCGTCGTCGACCCCCGGCTGTGGGAGGGTGCCGGTGCGGCCCGCCGGGCCTGGCTGGCGGCCACCCTCACCGCCCTCGGCGAGGCCTACGACGGACGCCTGGTGCTCCGGCACGGCGACCCGCAGGAGGTCGTGCCCAGGCTGGCCGTCGAGGTCGGTGCGGGGTCGGTCCACGTCTCGCGCGAGACCACCCCGGGCGGGCGACGGCGCGACGAGGCGGTCGCCACGGCCCTGCGCGGCCTCGGCATCGACTGGGTCGAGACCGGCACGCCGTATGCCGTCGGGCCGGGCCTGGTCCGCAACGGGTCGGGTGACCCCTACAAGGTCTTCACGCCCTTCGCCAAGGCGTGGCGGGCGCACGGGTGGCCCGCACCGGCCACCTCTCCGCGGGACCTGCGGCTCCTCGACGCCGACTCCGACGCCGTGGCCCGGCGCCTGCTCGACGCCGCGCTCTCGGCCGACGACGTCCCGCCACTGCCGCCCGCCGGTGAGGATGCGGCGCTGCGACGCTGGCGGCGGTTCGTCGAGGAGCGGGTCGCGGCATACGCCGACGACCGCGACCGGCCCGACCGCGCCGGAACCTCGCAGCTGTCGCCGTACCTCAAGCTCGGTGTGGTCCACCCACGGACGCTCCTCGCCGACCTGGCGCCGCTGGGCGGCACGGGGGCGCACACGGTCGAGACCGAGCTCGCCTGGCGGGAGTTCTATGCCGATGTGCTGTGGCACAACCCCCGCAGCGCCTGGGCCGACCTCCAGCCCGGGCTGTCCGAGCTGCGCTACGACGAGCCCGACGACGCCATCCGGGCCTGGAAGGACGGCCGGACGGGCTTCCCGATCGTCGACGCCGGGATGCGCCAGCTCCGGGCCACGGGGTGGATGCACAACCGGGTCCGGATGATCACGGCGAGCTTCCTCACCAAGGACCTCCACGTCTGGTGGCCGGTCGGTGCCCGCCACTTCCTCGACCACCTCCTCGACGGCGACCTCGCCTCGAACAACCACGGCTGGCAGTGGGTGGCCGGCACGGGGACCGACGCCGCGCCCTACGTCCGGGTCTTCAACCCGGTCACCCAGGGTCTGCGCTTCGACCCCGAGGGCGACTACGTCCGTCAGTGGGTGCCCGAGCTCGCGCACCTCCGGGGCAGGGCCGCGCACGAGCCGTGGGAGCACCCCGACGGCTACGCCCACGGCTACCCCGTCCGGATCGTCGACCACGCGGCCGAGCGCGACGAGGCCCTCGCCCGCTACGAGGCGGCGCGGGGCCGGGGCGCGGGAGGGCGACGATGATCGGAACCGACGCGGCGGGTGCGGCGCTCGACGTCGCTCTCGACCGGCTCGTCGTGCCCGGCTTCTCGAGCATCGGGTATGCCGTGCGTCGTCGGCTGCCGTCGTGGCCCGCGGACCCCGCACCCGGCGCCCTCGACGGCCGGCACGTCGTCGTCACCGGCGCTTCCTCGGGCCTCGGCATCGCCACGGCAGCGCAGCTGCTCGCCCTCGGCGCGCACGTCCACCTCGTCGTCCGCGACGAGGCCAAGGGCCGGCGGGTCGCCGACGGGCTCCACGGGGCCACGACGCTGTGGCGGTGCGACATCGCCGACCTCGACAGCGTCCGCGCCCTGGCCGAGGGGCTGCTGGGCTCCGGCGTGCGGCTCGCCGGCCTCGTCCACAACGCGGGTGCCCTCCCGGCGCAGCGGACCGAGTCCCCCCAGGGCCACGAGCTGACGATGGCCCTGCACGTCCTCGGCCCGGTCCTCATGACCGACCTCCTGCGGCCCGCACTGCGTGGCGAGGACGCCCGGGTCGTCCTCGTGACCTCGGGCGGGATGTACACCCAGCGCCTTCCCGTCGACGACCCCGACTACCGCGAGGGCAGGTATGCCGGCGCCACGGCCTATGCCCGGAGCAAGCGGACCCAGGTCGAGCTGCTTCCCGTGCTCGGCGACCGGTGGGCGGCCGACGGGGTACGGGTCCATGCGATGCACCCGGGCTGGGCCGCGACCCCGGGGGTCACCGAGTCGCTGCCCGGCTTCGAGCGGGTCACCCGTCCCATCCTGCGCGACCCCGATGCCGGGGCCGACACGACGACCTGGCTGCTCGCCACCGAGCCGGCCCCCGCGAGCGGTGCCCTGTGGCACGACCGCCGGGCCCGGCCGACGTCGGTCCTGCCGTGGACCGGCACCGCGGAGCGGGACCGGGCCCGGATGTGGTCCTGGGTGGTGGCGGCCAGCCGTCTCGACGGCTGAGCGCGCCACCGGGGCCCCCACGCCCCTCCTGGTGCCGGCGGTATGGGGGACGAACATGACCCGTCCCACCGACGACACGTCGGTGAGACGGGCTCCCCCTGCGTCCCCCCGTGTGGAGGCTCAGCGGCCGGTGTCCGCCCTCCGGTAGACGAGGACGGGGCACGGCGCGTGGTGGACGAGGAAGGAGGCGACCGAGCCGAGATGCAGGCCGGGCAGGGCGCCCACCCCGTGGCTGCCCACGACGAGCAGGTCGGCGCCGGTCGCCGCCTCGAGGAGGGCGGACCGCGGCTGGGCATGGATGACCCGGCCGGTCACGGTGACCCCGCTGCCGTCGTCCGCGACGGCGGCCAGGACCTCGTCGATGACCGCCTGGCCGTCGGCCTCGAACTCGAACCCGTCGAGCGAGGGGGCCGGCATGAAGACGACGGGGATCTCCCAGGCCAGCGCGGCGACGACCTCGCCACCGATGAGCCTCGCCTGGCCGATCGCCCACCGCAGGGCCTCGGTGCTGAGATCCGACCCATCGACCCCCACGACGATCCGTGGCCGAGCGGACTCCGACATCACCATCACCTCTCTCCTCGCACCGTACTCAGCCTGCGGAAATGGGCTAGGACGGAGGTCACCTCCCCACCGAGGCTCCGGGTGGGGCCCCGCCGGTGCGGGCGGTCCGGCATCCTCGCGGCGGCGCCTCCGGGCATCTCGAGCCCCGCACCGCCGACGCACGAGCCGCGATATGTCCCACGAGGGTGTTGGCTAATTCACGGAGCCTCGGCTACGGTGGTCCGACGAGGGGAGTACTTCCCAGTCCTCGTCCGGTCAGCTCGAGCGCTCCACGGCGCTCCCGGACGGGGGTCGGCGCCGGCGCCGATGAAGGAGACCTCGCGGCACCCCGTCCAGGAGCGCTCCGTGACCCCCCTCGCACCTCCCCTCGTCGTCCCCTCCTCGGTGACCCCCCTGGGCGCCGCTGACCCGGCCGTCGTCGACCCGCTCGGCGTCTCCTCCGTCGGGACCCCCCTTGCGTGGGCCCTGACGATCGGCGCGATCGTCGCCCTCCTCCTGCTCGACCTCGCCCTCACCCGGCGCCCGCACGAGGTCTCGATGCGCGAGGCCGTGGCCTGGTCGGCGTTCTACGTCGCCATCCCGCTCGGCTTCGGCGTCTGGGTGTGGTCCGCCCACGGCAGCGAGCGCGGCGTCGAGTACTACACGGGCTACCTCGTCGAGAAGTCCCTCTCGATCGACAACCTCTTCATCTTCATGCTCCTGCTCGCCGGGTTCGCGGTGCCCCGCCGGCTCCAGCAGCGCGCCCTGCTCATCGGTGTGGCGGGGGCGCTCGTCCTGCGCGGCGTCCTCATCGCGCTCGGCGCCCAGCTCATCTCGAGCGTCGCCTGGGCGTTCCTCCTGTTCGGTGCGGTCCTCCTCGGCACCGCCGTCACGGTGCTCCGCGACGCGCTGAGCCACGGAAACCAGGTCGTCGACCCCGGGTCCCTGCGCAGCGTCCGCCTCGTGCGCCGGCTGTGGCCGGTGACCGAGGAGTATGCCGGTCCCCGCCTCACGGTGCGGCGGGCCGGCCGACGGGCCCTCACCCCGATGGCCCTCGTCGTCGTCGCCCTCCTCGGGACGGACCTCGTCTTCGCCATCGACTCGGTGCCGGCGGTCTACGGGATCACCGGTGACGCCTACCTCGTGTTCGCGACGAACGCGTTCGCCCTCCTCGGCCTGAGGGCGCTCTACTTCGTTCTCGAGGGTGCCCTGTCGACGCTGCGCCACCTGGGCTTCGGGCTGGCGGGCATCCTCGCCTTCATCGGGGCCAAGCTCGTCCTGCACTGGGCCCACGGGGTGTGGTCGTGGGTGCCCGAGATCCCGACGTTGCCCTCCCTCGCGGTCATCCTCGGCATCCTCGCGCTCGTCACGGCGACGAGCCTGCGGGCCGACCGGCGAGAGCGGACCGACGCCGTCACCCCTGTGTCGTGAACCGCCACCTCGTCGTCGAGGTGAAGGTCTCGCCGGGCCGCAGCACCGTCGAGGGGAACTCGCCATGATGCGGGCTGTCCGGCAGGTGCTGGGTCTCCAGCGCGATGCCGGCGCCCTGGCGGTAGGCGCGCCCGGAGGTCCCGACGACGCGACCGTCGAGGTAGTTGCCCGTGTAGACCTGCACGCTCGGCTGGTCGCTGAGCAGGGTCATCGTGATCCCGGACTCGGGCGCGCTGAGCACGGCATGCTCGCGCAGGCCGCTGCCGCGGACGACGAGGCTGTGGTCGATCCCGCCGGCGAGCAGGAGCTGGTCGTCGGCCAGCCGGAGCTGCTCCCCGAGGACCCGGGGCTCGCGTAGGTCGAGGGCCGTCCCGTCGACGGGGGCGATGCCGCCCGGCAGGGGGAGGGAGTCGGCCGTCGTCGGCACGTAGTGGTCGGCGTCGACCCGCAGGAGGTGACGGTCGACGCTCCAGGCGCCCTCGCCCTCGAGGTTGAGGTAGCCGTGGTTCGTCAGGTTGACCACGGTCGGGGCGCTCGTCGTCGCGGCATACCCGACCTGCAGCTCGCCGGGCGCGACGCTGTAGGTGACGGTCACCGACAGCTCTCCGGGGAAGCCCTGGTCCCCGTCCGGGCTGACCAGCCCGAGGACGAGGCGGGTGGGCTCGGCCTCGTGGACGGTCCACAGCCGCTTGTCGTACCCGTCGACACCGCCGTGCAGGGTGTTTGCGCCGTCGTTGGTCGTCAGCTCGTACTCGACCCCGTCGAGGGTGAACCTGCCGTCGGCGATCCGGTTGGCGTACCGGCCGACGACGCAGCCGAGGTAGGAGCTCGAGGCGAGGTAGGCGGCCGGGTCGCCGTGACCGAGGACGACGTTGCGGGTGACGCCGGTGGCGTCGGGGACGAGGACCCGGTGCACCGTGGCGCCGAGGTCGAGCACGTCGACGGCGATCCCGTCGGCCTCGAGGCGGTGGGTGTGGACCGGGCGGCCGTCGGCGAGGCGGCCGAAGATCGTGGCGTCCATGTCCGCCATTGTGCCGAGTGGGGTGCGCCCGCGCGGAGCGGCGGGTAGGCCACGGCTAGGTTGGGCCCATGAGCGCGCCCCTGCCCGGTCCACGGACCTACACGACGAGCGAGATGAGCGCCGAGGTCCACGACGCGGGTGCCCAGGTGGTGCGTTGGGCCCCGGTCGGGGCCGACCCGGTGCTCTGGGTGAGCCCGCGGGCCCGGTTCGAGCGAGGGTCGGCGATCCGCGGCGGCGTGCCGATCTGCTTCCCCTGGTTCGCGAACGGCCGGGCTGGCGAGCTGACTCCGGCGCACGGCTTCGCCCGCACGGCGCCCTGGCGGCTGGTGTCCGAGTCGGTGGGTGACGCCGCCGTCGTGCTCGACTACGAGCTGACCGACGCCGACGCGACGGCGCCGGAGTTCCCCCACCGCTACCACGCGGCATACCGGATCTCGATGGGGCCGGGTCTCGCCCTCGACCTCACGGTGACGAACACCGACACCGAGCCGTTCGGCTTCACCGAGGCGCTGCACACCTACCTCGCCGTGGGCGACGTCGCCCAGGTGCGCCTCGAGGGGCTGGAGGGCGCCCGCTACGTCGACAAGGTCGCCGGCGCGACCGCAGTCCAGGACGGGCCCCTGCGCCCCACCGGCGAGACCGACCGGGTCTACCACTCCGGCGGGCCGGTCCGGCTCGTCGACCCGGTGCTCGGCCGCACCCTCGTCGTCGGCACACGAGACGCCCACAGCGTCGTCGTCTGGACGCCGTGGCGGGACAAGGCCGCCGAGGCCGCCGACATCGGTGCCGACTCGTGGACCTCCTTCGTCTGCGTCGAGGCCGGCAACGTCCTCGACGACGCGGTGCGGCTCGAGCCGGGGGAGTCGCACACCCTCGGGTACCGGCTGCGCATCGAGACGCCCGACGTCGTGGCGTGACGGAGCCGGGCGGCCTCGCGAGAGACCGCCCGGCAGCGTGACCGCCCTGCTCGCTCAGCGGCGGACGTGGATCCGGCAGATCCGGTCGCTCGTGTCGCCGTCGGTGACGACGACGAGGGTGAGCCGCTCCCTCAGGGCCCGCAGGACGAGGTCGCGGACCCCGGGCTCGCGCGCGGGGAAGGTGTGCCGACCGCCGCAGCAGGCCTCGATCGTGAAGCCCTCGAGCTCGCCGTAGCAGTCGAACGCCACGTCGTCGACCCGGCCGGTGTGGGTGTGGCTCGTCCCTCCCTGGACCCCGGTGCTCGGCGGCGCGCCGTCCGGGGAGGGCTTGATCGTCGTCGAGTCGCCGCCGAGCCCGTCGATCCGGGCCGCGAGGTACTCGGCATACCGGGTGAGGACGGGGAACCAGCGGTTGGTCGGCTGGAGCTGGCTGAGCCGCCACCGGATGATCGCGAGGGTGTTCTCGTCGGGCCACAGCATGACGGTCGACGTCGTGACCGGGATGGTGACCTGGAACGTGCCGGTGACATAGCGCCAGTTCCGGATGAGCGGTCCCTTGCCGTATGCCGCCGCCCTCGGCGCCCGCTCGACGCGCTCGGTGACGTGGGCGGGTCGGGGCTCCATCGCGGCCGACGTCCCGGTCCGGGCGCCGCCGGAGCGGCGTGAGCCGGCGCCGGCTCCGGTCACCGCGCCCGCGGCGCTCTGAGTGGCCTTCTGGGCGGCCTTCTTCGCCGGAGTCGGTCGTCTCGCCGGCGCCTCGGCCGCGATCCGGGGGACGTCCTGCACGGGAACCCCGATGACCTCCTGCCGCCGGGTGGTCACCCGGCGGATGACGACGTCGAACTCCTGGCCCGACGTGACCGTCGTCGGGAGGTCGATCGTCAGGAGCCCGGCGTAGTTGTCCCCGGTGCCGGGGGGGATCGGCACGTAGGTGATGCCTCGGGTGACCGGGGCGTCGACCGTGTGCGCGTCGGACACGGTGAGCGACGTCGAGCCGTAGAGACGGCGGGCGAGCGTCAGGACGGCGGTCGCGTCGACGGCCGGCCAGTAGATGTGCGCCGTCGCGCCGACGGGGACCTGGCCCCAGTCGATCATCAGCTCGTCGGGGTAGTCGAGCAGGTCGCCCGGCGCCGACGTCAGTGCGACACTCGGCCGCACGTCGAACGTCTGCGGCACCCGGTGGGTCTGCGCGGGGCCGGGGTTGTCCGACGTCGTGACCTGGAGGTTGCGCTGGGCGAGCTTGTCGGAGTTCGCCGGGCTCATCGTCACCCCGTTGTGGTTGACGATCGGGGCGCCGTCGTAGGCGATCTCGGCGACGAGGCAGTGGTGCGACCCGGCGAGCAGGGTCTGCACGACGGCGCCGTTCACCGTCATGGTCGGGTCGTAGACGTTGAGGAAGACGCCGAAGTACGCGAAGCCCTGGTCGCCGCTCGACACCGAGACGCGTCGGTTGTTGACGCCGTTCGTGCCGTACTCGGCGTTCGCCGGGTCGGCCAGGTCGGGCGCGTTGCCCGTGGCGAAGAACGGGAAGCTGTGGGAGTCGGTCGCGGGCAGGGGCCACTGGGGCTTGCCCCCCGTCTGGTGGCTCAGGTACGTCGTCGTCGGCTGGAAGTCGGTGTCGGCCGTCTGGGTCGACCACATCCGGAAGAAGACCTTCACGGCGTCGGCGACCTCGCCGTTGCCACCGAGCCGCACCCGGGCCAGGGCGAAGTTGTAGTTGCGGTGCAACGAGATCGGCCACGGGACGAGCGTCCACGGCGTGACCGAGGAGTCGCCGGTGAGGGCGGCACCCTGCTGGGGGACCGTGCCGTCGGCGAAGGGATCGCGGGCGCCCGTCGAGAAGCCGTTCGTCGGGTCGTTGAGCCACGAGAGCAGGCTCTGCACGTAGGCGTACGCCCCGTCGAAGGAGTCGACCGCGAAGGCCGGGCCGCCGGCGACCGGGTGGTCGTTGAGGGACGGGGTGGCGGTGAAGACGCGCAGGTCCCGGCTCAGCCAGAAGTCGTTGCCCGCGGCGGGGTCGACGTCCGTGAAGTAGGGGTCCGCGCCGCCGACCAGCTCGATCTCGGTCTCGGCGGATGCTCCGAGGAGGTCCGCCGTCCCCACCTTCACCTGGGCCGCGAGCGTCTTGAACCGCGCCGGGTCGTGCGGGCCCGGGAAGTCCCCGAGGGTCGTCGTCGCGAAGGTCACGTCGAACGGGAAGCGGATCCGCTGGGGGATCCGGGCGTTGCTCGTGTCCTCGAACTTCGTCCCCGACGGGTCGGAGGTGAGCTGGATGTCGGTGAGGTGGGCGAAGGACCCGGTGAGCGACGGCGGGGCGATCCCGTGGTCGAGGAAGCTCTGGATGGTGAAGCCCTCGAGGACGAGCCAGAAGGCGTTGCCGAACGTGCCGTGCGCGCTCGAGCTGATGACGTCGCTGACCTCGTCGTGCCCGAAGGTGCTCTTGTCGACCCAGAAGGACAGCAGGCCGAGCGGGAAGGGGTTGTCGAGGTTGGTGCCGCCCGTGATCGTCGAGGTCCCCGGGAACGCCGTGTCCATGAGCCGCTTGAAGAACGGGAACGGGTCCGCGGTGTCTCCGGTGAGGTTGCGGTACACCTGCCCGAGGTTGCCCGCGCCGGCCGCGACGATCTCCTCGATTGAGAACCCGAGCTGGCTGAAGAGGTACCAGATGAACAGCAGCGTGCAGCCGGTCACCTCGTCGGGGCCGTCGTCGGTGCCCTTGACGTTGTTGACCCAGTCGGCCCGGCTGCTCGACAGCCACGAGTTGGCGTTGTCGAAGCCGCTCGGCGGCGCGCCGAGGCCGTTCGTGTCGAGGAGCTGACGGGCCAGGAAGCGGGAGAGCCCCTCGCCCTCGCTGCCCTCGGTGTGGTCGCCGTACCACCCGAGCCCCTGGGCCCGCATGAACTGCTCGGTCATCTCGGCCACGAGCAGGTAGCGGATGTCGGTGGCCGACCCGGTCGTCGTCGGCTTGATCGTCACGGTGAGGGAGCCGCCGGACAGGCTCCAGCCGGCGCCGCCGCCGGCATTCATGACGTTGACCGGGATGCGGAAGGAGACGTCGAGCGTCGTCCCGCCGAACCAGCCGGTCATCTGGGTGAAGTCGCCCTCCGCCGCGGCGATGACGGCGTTGGTGCGGGCCGGCTCCGGGCCGCTCGGGTTCGCGGCCGTCTGCCTGAGGCTGTCCTCGTAGGTGAAGGCGTAGTGCGTCGTGAGGCCACCGTTGGTGAGCCCTGTCGTGATCTGTGCCATGGTGGCGCCCCCGGTTCGGTCGATGAAGGGTCAACACACCGGAGGAGGGCGCGGCGGGGCGCGCCGATACGGCGCACGGCATTCAGGTATGCCGTTACGCAGGGGAGCGGGCAGGGCTCAGCCGCGTGCCAGATGGTCCTCGATGCGCTGGACCTTCGCGGTGAGCTGCCCCTCGAAGCCGGGCCGGATGTCGGCCTTGAGCACGAGCGAGACGCGCGGGGACACGGCGGTGAGGACGTCGACGGCCGCCTTGACGACCGCCATGACCTCGTCCCAGTCGCCCTCGATGTTGGTGAACATCGCGTTGGTCTCGTGGGGCAGGCCGGAGTCGCGGACGACCTGGATGGCCGACGCGACGGCCTCGCTCACCCCTCCCGTCTCGTCGGCGGTGGACGGGGCGATGCTGAAGGCGACGATCATGGGCCCGACGCTACGCCGGGCCCATGACCGTCGACCGCCTGGCTACCGACCCATCGCGTCGCGCACGGCGTCCCGTGTCCGGTCCACGAGCGAGGCGATCGGGCCGAGGACGGTGTTGGCCGTGACGGACTCGGCGCCGGGGTGCGGGTGTGTGGGCGCCAGCTTCTCGGCGGCCCGCAGGCCCTTGGCCATCGAGGCGAGGTCCTCGGCGCTGACCCGGGCCCGCAGCAGCGGGAACTCCTCGGTCTCCTCGTTCTCGGCGTGCGTGCTCACCGCCTTCGTGAACTCGGCGAACATCGTCTCGAACTCCGCGTCGTCGACGTCGAGGTCCTCCAGCGAGGAGAGGACGTCCTTGCCCTCGTTCTCCTCCTGGAGGCGGGCGTCGGCGATGTTCTCCCCTTCGGGGCCCTGCCGGCGGGTGCTGGGGTGGATGACGAGCTCCTCGGCGGTCTCGTGGACGGCGAGGAACCGGCGCAGCTCGTCGAAGGCGGCCCGGCGCTGGTCGCCGGTGCTCGCCTCGACCTCGCTGAGCAGGGTGCGGACCCTGTCGTGCTGACGCAGCAGCAGGTCGATGGCGTCGTCGGGCTTGGCCTGGGTGGACGTGGTCATGGTGGTGGCCCCTTTCGCGCGTGGGTGGGCGTGAGAGCACCGGGTACCCGCGATCAGGGTGGTCATGCGTCGGGCCGCGGGCGGGGTCGGTGAGCGACGGCGCAGGGTCACCGACGGTTCAGCGGTCAGCGACGGTTCAGGGTCTGAGACGGCGCAGGGTCAGAGACGGCGCAGGGTCAGCGCCTGCTCGGCCCGGCCGACCGGACCGCTCTCGTCGTGCAGCGTGGTCGTCGTCAGGCCGATGCCGTCCGACCCGAAGACGACCGTCGTGTCGAGTCCCACCCAGGGGCCGGCCGGCTGGCGGTGCAGGTGGATCGACAGGTCGACGTTGGGGAAGAGCCAGGCGCTCGGCGGCTGCCGGACGGCGATGCCGTTGGCCGTGTCGACGAGCCCGACGAAGCGGGCCAGGTCGCCGACCGGCTCGTCGGCGAGGAGGGGTATGCCGGTGCTGACCCACGTGCGGGTCCGTCCGGGCCGCGGGGGTTCGGCCGGGCGGACGTCGAGACCGGCGATGTAGCCACCGGGCCAGGTCGAGGCGAGCGACCCCGGCGGGAGCGTCCCGGGACCCGGCAGCGGTTCGGGCTGCCCGCCGGCGACGTCGCGCGTGTCCGAGGTCGACAGCCGCCAGGCCCGGGCACGGCATACGGCCCGGCCGTGCTGGGTCACGATGGCCTCGACCAGCTCGATGGTCCGTCCGGGCCGCACCGTCTCGACGGCGACGTCGAACTCCTCGATCGTGACGACGCCGAGGATGTCGTAGGTCAGCCGGGCGATGACATTGTCGTCGGGTCCCGATGCGCGGACCCGTCGGTCGATCTCATGGACGACCAGGCCGGTCAGCGGGGCGATGTGCTGCTCGGCCGTCGACCACGCCCCGCCGGTGTGCTCGGTCGGCCGGAAGCGGCCCGGGCCGGTGCGGACGAAGTAGGCGCTCGCGGCGGGCATCCCCCGATCCTGCCATCCGCCGCCGGGACCCTGAGGGCCGGCCGGGAGCAGCCTGGACGCGAACCGGGGGTGACTCATCCGTTCGGTCAGTGTTGGGTTTCTCGCAGCCGCTCGACGAGCGCCGCTCAGCCTGCGTTCCTACGCTTGAGGGCGTACCGCTCCACCACGGATGGGCCCCATGGACAGCCAGCACGACCCGAACCCCGCCGCCGACGGCCTCACCCCCCTCGGGTGGTGGCCGCTGCGCGCCGACCAGGTGCTCGGGCGGGACGACACGGTCTCGGGTCCGCTGGACGAGCAGGGTTGTGCCACAGTCGATGTCGGCCTTGCCGCGGTGGCCGAGCCGGCGTGCCCGGCGCTGCCGGACCTGCCGGCGGGGTGGACGGTCCTCAGCGACCGGCTCGTCCGGCCGGGACGGTGCGACGCCGCCGTCGACCATGTCGTCGTCGGTCCGGGTGGCGCGTTCCTCGTCGACGTGCGCAACGCCATCGGCTCCGGAACGGGGTACCGCGGCGGCCCTGTGGCCCATCTCACCCGCCGCGGCCGCGCCGATGCCGAGTACCTCTCACAGGAAATCATCAAGGTCGTCGGCGAGGCGGCATACATGTCCCAGGCCTCCGGCCTCACGGTCGTCCCGGTCCTGTGCGTCTCGGGCGAGCACGAGGAGCAGTTCGGTGCGCCCCGCCTGCTGCGCGGCGCATGGGTGGTGCGCCGGTCGCTCCTCGCCCCGTGGTTCGGCGTGCGCGACGCCGTCCTCGACGCGGACGACGTCGCCCGGGCACTGACCCGGGTGATGACCGAGTTCCCCTCGACGGCGACCGACCCCGAGCTGCTCGCAGCCATCGGGTATGCCGCACCCGAGAGCGCCGAGGCCGGTGCGGCCACGCGCGGCGAGCCGGCTGCGACCGGCTGGCCGCCCTTCGACCTCCTGGGCTGACGCGCGGCGTCCTGGGCCGACTCCCGACGCCCTGGGCCGACTCCCCACGCCCCTCGCGATGCTCGTCGCGTTAGGCCGCGTCCGGCCTGCCGAAACCACCGGTCGCGTCGTCGCGCTGGCGTCGTCGCGCCGGGGGTGGGGGGACCTTCGCGACCGCGCCGGGGACCTAGGGGTCCTTATCGGCAGCGACGGCGGCGATCTGATCCTTTCTTGAGGTGAATTCTCCCGGCTGTTCCGCCGGGCCGGCGAGCCGTTCGGTCGGTCCTGGCCCGGGGTGCCGGCATCCACCCGGTGCTGCACCGATTGGTCCTTAGCATCGCGGTCAGCCCACTGACGCACGGATGCCACCTGGAGCAAGGACGCCACATGACTGAGCAGGAGCCCCCGAAGCACGCACTCGAGGGACCAGCGGCGGGGGAGCTGCCGCCGGTCGCCGATCATGACGTGGCCGCGCCGGACCTGGCGGCGGGCGCGGTCGGGACGGTGAGCGAGCCCCACGTCCCCGAGACGGCCGTTGCCGTCGTCCCGGAGGGCACCTCGATGCCGCGTGGCGCGACGGGGGAGCGCCGGGTCGTCGAGGAGCTCGCGCAGCTCGATGCCGGGTGGACCGTGCTCCACGACCGGCTGCTCCACCCGGGCCAGTCCATGACGAACCTCGACCATGTCGTCGTCGGTCCCGGTGGGATCCTGCTCATCGACGCCAAGAACCGCGCGGGCCGGATCGAGCGGGCCCATGACGGGCTGGTCATGCGGATGTCCCAGGGCGGCTACCGGCAGACGGTCAACCTGGCCGGCGAGCTCGCCCGCACCTGCGGCCTGGCCGCCCACATGTCCGCGGAGCTCGCCCACACGGTGACCCCCGTGTACTGCCTCGCCGGCGCCCAGGAGGCCAGCTTCGGGGAGCCCACCCTCGTCCGCGGCGCCTGGGTCGTCCCGGTGTCCCGCCTCGTGGAGTGGCTCGAGGCGATGCCCGAGACCCTCCCCGTCGAGGTGCGCGACCACGTCGCCACACGGGTCATGACCCAGTTCCCCTCGACCTCGACCGACCCCGAGCTGCTCGCCGCGATCGGTCAGGCGGCGGCCGCCAAGGGGAAGCGTCGGCATCGGGTCCGCGACCTCGTGACGCCGAGGCGCAGCGCGCCCCCGGTGGCTGCGGCCGGTCGCCGGAGCGGTGACCAGACCTGGGCCGAGCCTGGAGCCACCGCTCCCCAGGGCGGCTCGGCTGCGGCCAACCGCGCGGGCGCTGCCTCGGCACCGCACCCCAAGCGGGCGGTCCGCCTGGTCGCCGGCCTCGCCGCGGTCGCGGCCCTCGTCGGACTCGGCGCCGCCACCCTTCCCTCGCTGCTCGGCTCGGTCTTCGTCCCGGTGAGCGCGACCCCGCTGGGAGCGCAGACGCCCGTCTCGGTGCTCGACTGCAACGCGGTCGGCGCCGACCAGGTCGCCTCCGTCGTCGGCCGGCGCCTCGAGCCGGTGGCCACGACCGACGGATGTGCGTGGGGCACCCGGCTCGACGACCCCGACACGGTCGTCGTCCGGATCGAGACCGGCCCGGCCGGCGCCGCCTCCGACCCCCGGTGGGCGACCTCCCGAGCCCAGCACCGGGCCGTCTACGGCACGGCCGTCGACGCCGACCTCAAGCCGGCGACCGCGCTCTGGGTGGCCCAGGGCGAGCCGATCGGTGAGGCGGGCGTGGCGGACGCCCCGATCGCCCTCGGCGACATCCACGTCGTCGTCTCCCGGTCGATGCTCAAGGTCGCCGACGACGCGGCGAGGACCCTGGCCCTCGACCTGGCCCGGCTGGCGAACGACAAGCCCTAGCCGAGCCGGGCCCGTCGTCCCGGGCACGACGACATAGGTTGGCCCCATGGCTGACATGCGTTATGTGCCGCTCGGCAGGAGCGGCCTCACGGTCTCGGTCGTCGGCGTCGGTTGCAACGCCTTCGGGGCACGCATCGGCGACGAGGTCGTCGAGAGGATCGTCGACACGGCGATCGAGCGCGGCGTCACCCTCTTCGACACCGCCGACTCGTATGCCGCGGGCGCGAGCGAGGAGTCGCTCGGGCGGGCGCTCGGCTCCCGGCGCGGCGAGGTCGTCGTCGCGACGAAGTTCGGGATGGGCCCCGACGCCGCGGCGCAGGGCGGCGCCCACGGGGGACGGCGCTACATCCGGCGTGCCATCGAGGCGAGCCTGCGCCGGCTCGGGACCGACTACATCGACCTCTACCAGCTGCATCGCCCCGACCCGCTCACCCCCGTCGAGGAGACGCTCGCCGCGCTGAGCGAGCTCGTCGCCGAGGGCAAGGTCCGCTACCTCGGCTCCTCGAACCTCACCGCCTGGCAGGTCGTCGACGCCGACTGGGTCGCCCGCAGCCACGGGTTCCAGCGCTTCGTCTCGGCCCAGAACGAGTACTCGCTCTACAACCGCTCCGCTGAGGCCGAGCTGGTTCCGGCCTGCGAGTCGGTCGGCGTCGGGATCCTGCCCTACTTCCCGCTCGCCTACGGACTGCTGACCGGCAAGTACGCGCGGGCGACGTCGGCCCCCGAGGGGAGCCGCCTGGCCCAGCCGAACCAGAGCTCCCGGCTCGCGACCGCCGACTGGGACCGGATCGAGGCCCTCCAGGGGTATGCCGCGGAGCGCGGTGTTCCCCTGCTCGCCCTGGCCGTCGGCGGGCTGCGCGCGCAGCCGGGCGTGGCGAGCGTCATCTCCGGCGTCTCGCGCCCGGAGCAGGTGCTCGCCAACATCGAGGCGGGCCTGTGGGAGCCGACGGGCGAGGACCTCGCGGGCCTGGACGCGCTGCGCGACAGCGCGCCCTTCTCCTACACGACCTTCGCCTGAGTCCCGGCGACCCGTCCTTGGACGGGCCGCCGGGTGGCTCGCCGGCCTCGGCGGTCAGGCCGCCGGGGCTCGGTGGCGCCGACGGTCAGGCCGCCGAGCCCAGCGCCGGGGCTCGGACCTCGTCGACCCAGGTGTCGCCGCGGGCGTCGAGGAGCTCGGTGTTGAGCGCCTCGACGAACCGGGCCCGGTCCGTCGCCGGCAGAGCCAGCTCGTCGAGGGCAGCCCGGGCGGCCGGGTAGTGGCCGCGCAGGGTCAGCTCGAGCGGCGGGATGAGCGCGGCCAGCAGCGGGTTGGTCGCGGCAACGGCCCGGACGAGGCCCAGCACGACATCGAGGTCACGCAGGTCCGCCGAGCCGTCGTGGACGGTCTGCGGCTTGCGGAACCGCGACGTCGTGCTGATCCGCAGGCCATAGGCGCAGCACGCCTCCGGAGTGCCGACGTTGCGCACGGCGATCCCGCTCAGCCGGGTCGGTCGGGCCAGGCGTAGCTCGACCCAGGCCGGTCCGGTGTCGGCCCCCGTGTGGACGAGCACCCCACTGGGGCTCTCCACGGCGAACAGGGCTTGGAGGTCGGGGCCGGGGGTGGTCCCGTCGTGCCAGCTGCTCGCCGAGAGGGTGGTCGTGCGGCTGAGGTCCTCGCCGCCCTCGGCCGTGAGCCGGATCGACTGCAGCCGCAGTGGCTCCCCGGGCGGAAGCTCGAGCCGCACCGTGGCGACCTTCCCCCGACCGGGGTCGACCGGCACCTCGAGGAGACCGCCCGGGGCCAGGAAGCCCAGGCCGGGGAGCAGCTCGGCGACGGTGGCCGCCGCGTCGGCGACGAAGTCGTAGGCCTCCTCGTCCGCGGCCTCGGTGCGGGCCCGGTAGGTCGGCAGCCGTGCCGAGGCGGACGTCGCCCACCAGTGGTCGACCGTTGCTCCAGGTGCTGCCGTCCCCAGGACGGCGTCGTCGAGCGCATGCATCAGTGATCCCCCCGCTGTGTCAGCACCGCCATCCCCATGGCGGTGTCGCCTTTGTCGATGACGCCATCCCCATGGCGTCAGCACTCCCGGCGTGAAGGTACCTCGTCGGATCCGCTCTCCGCAGGAAGTTGGCGAAACTCGTCCGAACCGGGGTCCGCGGGCCGCTCGCCGACCTGCGGTCCGACTGGGACGCCGCTACGATCCGAGCGTTCGGGCGGCCGCTGGACCGCCCGCCGCCCGCTGTGGAGGTCACCGCATGAGGACTCGACGGACCTGGTCGCCACGGTGGGCATGGGTGGCGGTGCTCGCGGCGGTGGCCGCGGTGAGCGGTTCGGCGGCGGTGGCGGCCCCCGCGTCGATGGCCTCCTCGGCGGGGGTCGGGGCGCCTGCGTCGGCCGCTCCCCCTCCGGCGGCCGGCACCTACGTCGCCCTGGCTCCGGCGCGCATCCTCGACACCCGGGTCCCCCTCGGTGTGCCGGCCAAGGCCAAGGTGAGCCCTCACGCGAGCCTCGCGCTCACGGTGCTGGGGAAGGGCGGAGTGGCCACCGACCATGTCGCGGCCGTCGTCCTCAACCTCACCGTGACGAATGCCGCGGCAGCCGGCTACGTCACCGCCTTCGCCCACGGGTCCGATCGTCCGGGCGTCTCGAACCTCAACTTCGTCGCGGGCCAGACCGTCGCCGACCTCGCCGTCGTGAAGGTCGGCACCCTCGGCACGGTCGACCTCTACAACGGGTCGGCCGGCGGCGTCGACCTCGTCGCCGATATCGCGGGCTACTACGTCGACGGCACCCCCACCGACCCGGGCACCTTCGCGCCGCTGACACCCCGGCGGATCCTCGACACCCGCACCCCGACCGGGGTCCCGACGAGGAGGCCCGTCGCCGGCCACGGCACGGTCGCGCTGAACGTGGCCGGAGTGCCGAGCGGCGCCGCGGTGGTCCTCACCGTGACGGCCACCGACGCCGCGGGCAGCGGCTACGTCACGGCCTACCCGCACGGCGCGAGCCGGCCCACCGCCTCGAACCTCAACTTCGTCCGGGGACGGACGGTCCCGAACCTCGTCGTGACCCGACTCGGCACCGACAACAAGGTCGACCTCTACAACGGGTCCGCCTCCGGCGTCGACCTCGTCGCCGACCTCGTGGGCTACTACGTGGCCGGATCGCCGAGCGACATCGGCGCGCTCGCGCCCGTCGACCCGAGCCGGATCCTCGACACGCGCGCGCCGGTCGGCGTCCCCGCCTCGTCACAGGTCGGCGCCCACCACACCCTGGCGCTCAAGGTCACCGGCGCCGGGGATCTCCCGCCGAACGGGGTCGCGGCCGTCGTCCTCAACCTCACAGCGACGAATGCCGCTGCCGCCGGCTACGTCACGGCATACCCGCACGGCACGCACCGCCCCACGGTCTCGAACCTCAACGTCGGTGCGGGTCAGACGGTCGCCAACCTCGCGGTCGTGCAGGTCGGCAGCAGCGGGACAATCGACCTCTACAACGGCTCGTCGGCGGGCGTCGACCTCGTCGCGGACGTGGCCGGCTACGTCCTGGCCCCGCCGGTCGTCGCCGCCGTCGACCTCGGCGACTCCATGTCGCCGCGACCGGACCCGTCGGTGTCCGACTTCGTCGTGGGCTGCCCGTCCGGCAGCGTCACGGCGGCGATCAGTGCCGCGAACGGCGGCTCGGTGTCCTTCGACGGCGCCCCGGCGGTCACCACCTCGGGCACGGCGACCGTCCCGCTGTCACCGGGGCAGTCGGTGCGGTGGACGCTGTCGAGGCCGGGCGAGCCCGATGTCGAGCAGGAGGCGCGATGCCTGCCCGCCGACTTCCCGACCTGGCAGAGCACCCGAACCGGCACACCGTCGAGCCAGTGGTACGTCCTCACCCCCAACTTCGGCACCGGCTCGCCGGCGATCGGCAACCCGCTCTACGTCGTCGTCGCCGATGCGCACGGCACCCCCGTGTGGTGGGACTCGGTGACGACCTCGCGACCCATCGACGCCAAGCTCCTCCCCGGCGCCGACGGGCTCATGTATGCCGAGGCGGGGATCTTCTTCTCGCTCTCGACGACCTACCACGAGGTCGGGTGGGACGGCTCGGCCATCGGCTCGGTCGGGTCCGGCGCCAACATCGACATGCACGACCTGGTCCCCTCAGGCGACGGTGGGTGGTACGCGATCCGTTACGTCCCGCGGGACTGTGTCGGGACCGGGAACGACTGCGCCGACATGACGGCCTACGGCGGCTCGACGGAGGGCACCATCGTCGACGGCCAGATCGTCGAGCTCGACGCCTCGGGGCAGGTCGAGTGGACCTGGTCCACCCGGACCCACATCCCGTTCTCGGAGTGGAGCGACCTCACGCCCGCCTCCCACGTCGGCCAGGCCCGCTACGACGTCGGCGGACACGACTACTGGGACATCGTCCATCTCAACTCGGTCGAGGTCGACGGCGACGCCCTCATCGTCTCCTCGCGCAACCTCGACGCGGTCTACCGGATCAGCAGGTCTGACGGGTCGGTGCTGTGGAAGCTGGGCGGCACGACGACCAGTGGCAGCCTCACGGTCGCCGGCGACGGCGCCGGGCGCACCCCCTTCCTCAACTCCCAGCACGACGCCAGGCGCCTGCCGAACGGCGACATCACGGTCTTCGACAACGGCACCGAGGGGCTGCGCACCCCCCGGGCGCTGGAGCTCACCGTCGACCCGGTCGCGCACACGGCGACCGTCGTCAGGGCCGTCACGGACGACCGGGAGCCGCTCTCGCCGTGCTGCGGCAGCGTCCGCCCCGTGCCGTCGGGGGGGTTGGCGATCGCCTGGGGCGGCACCGGCCTGTTCACCGAGACCGATGCCTCCGGCGCCCCGGTGCTCTCCCTCGACCTCGGCAGCACGCTCTTCAGCTACCGCGTCGTGCCGGTCGCCCCGGGCGTCGTGTCAAGGGCCACCCTCCAGGACGGGATGGACGCCATGCACCCGAGAGCGGCGGGGTAGCCGGGCGGAGCGGAGCCAGGAGAAGCGTCCCGGCGAGTAGGGTCTGACCAGAGTCGGGTGAGGAGGCGGGCACCCCTGTCCTCCCGCCCCGGCAGTGCTGCGAGGCGCCGATGACCGAGCATGGTGACGCGGCCACGACCCGCCCCGGTCTGGCCGGTGGGTCGGATGCCCGCCCCTGGACGGCGCAGTACGCACCGGGTGTCCCCGCCGACGTCGAGGTCCCCGAGGAGTCGCTGCCGCAGATGCTCGAGCGCAGCGTCGAGCGGTTCTCCGACCAGGTCGCGCTCGACTTCTTCGGCGCGACGACGACCTACCGGCGCCTCGGCGACCAGGTGGCGCGGGCCGCCGAGCTGTTGCGGCGGCTGGGCGTCGGGCCCGGTGACCGCGTGGCGATCGTCCTGCCGAACTGCCCGCAGCACGTCGTGGCGTTCTATGCGGTGCTGCGCCTCGGAGCCGTCGTCGTCGAGCACAACCCGCTCTACACCGCCGACGAGCTCGCCCACCAGCTCGCCGACCACGGTGCCCGGCTGGCCGTCGCCTGGGACGTCGTCGTGCCCCGCCTCCAGGAGGTCGCGCCGCGCACCGCCGTCGAGACCGTCCTCGCCGTCGACCTCACCCGCGAGCTCCCGTGGGCCAAGCGCGTCGCGCTGCGCCTCCCCGTCGCGAAGGCCCGGGCGACCCGCGCGGCGATGACGCGGCATACGACCGGGGCGGTGCCCTGGGACGCCGGCGTGGCCCGGAGCGCACCCCTCACGCCGGACCACCGGGGACCGTCTCCCACGGACGTGGCGCTCCTGCAGTACACCGGCGGCACGACCGGCGTTCCCAAGGGCGCGATCCTCACCCATCGCAACCTGCGCGCCAACGCCGCCCAGGGCCGGGCCTGGGTCCCGGGCCTGGCCGACGGGACCGAGGTCGTGTTTGCCGTGCTTCCCCTCTTCCACGCCTATGGGCTGACCCTGTGTCTCACCTTCGCGGTGAGCATCGGCGCCACCCTCGTGCTCTTCCCGAGGTTCGACGCCGAGCAGGTGCTCGAGGCCCAGGAGCGGCGCCCGGCGACGTTCCTGCCGGGAGTGCCCCCCGTCTACCAGGCACTCGCGGAGGCGGCGGCGGTCCGGGGGACCAGCCTGCGGTCGATCCGCTTCGCCCTCTCGGGGGCGATGGCGCTGCCCACCACGGTCGTCGACCACTGGGAGGCGGTGACCGGTGGCCTGCTCGTCGAGGGCTACGGGATGACCGAGACCTCCCCGATCTCGGTGGGCAACCCCGTCGCCGCGACGCGGCGGCCCGGGACGGTCGGGGTGCCGTTCCCGTCGACGGATGCGAGGGTGGTCGACCCCGACGACCTGACCGTGCGCCGCGGCCCGGGTGAGGCGGGCGAGCTGCTCGTCCGGGGGCCGCAGGTGTTCCAGGGCTACTGGCGGCGCCCGGAGGAGACCGCGGCGGTCCTCCTCGAGGGCGGCTGGATCCGCACCGGCGACGTCGTCGTCATGGACGCCGACGGCTTCGTCACGGTTGTCGACCGGATCAAGGAGCTCATCATCACCGGCGGGTTCAACGTCTACCCGTCCGAGGTGGAGCAGGCCCTGCGCCTCGTCCCCGGTGTCCGGGATGCCGTCGCGGTCGGGCTGCCGGACGGGTCGGGCGGGGAGCGGGTCGTCGCGGCCGTCGTGGCCGACGAGGGAACCCGCCTCGACCCCGAGGCGGTCCGGGCCGCGGCCCGGGACCACCTGGCCGGCTACAAGGTGCCCCGGCAGGTCTACGTCGTCGACTCGCTGCCGCAGTCGGTCATCGGCAAGGCGATGCGGCGGCTCGTGCGCGAGCACCTGCTCGAGCATCCCGACCAGCGCTGACCCGGCGCCGACCCGGCGCCGACCCGGCGCCGACCCGGCGCTGACCCGACGCTGACCCGGCGCGCCCGCGGGACCCTTGACACCTCCCGCGGCGCTTCCGCATACTCCCAACATGTCCCACAAGGATCCACAAAGATCCCACATCGTCCTCATGCCGGACGTGCGCCGTGAGGCCATCGCCGCCGAGGTCGAGCGGGTGGGCGCGGTCCGCTCCGACGAGCTCGCCGAGCGGTTCGGGGTGTCGCTGGAGACCGTCCGGCGGGACCTGCTGGCGCTGGAGCGGGCCGGCATCCTGCGCCGGGTCTTCGGCGGCGCCAGGACGATGGGGCAGCGCCGGTCCGAGCCGTCGTTCGAGGAGCGCGCCGTCCTCCGGCTGTCCCAGAAGCAGGCGATGGCGCAGGTCGCCGTGGGACTGATGAGCCCTGGCGACTCCGTCTTCCTTGACATCGGCACCTCCGTCGCCGAGGTGGCCCGGGCGATCCCCGCGGACCTGCCGTGCCGCGTCCTCACCAACTCGGTCCTCGTCGCCAACGAGCTCGTGGGCCATCCGCGCGCCGAGGTCGTCCTGAGCGGAGGCCGGCTGCGCAAGGGCGACCTGGCCCTGTCGGGGCCCGACGCGCAGCGGTTCTTCGAGGGCTACTACGCCGATCGGGTCTTCCTCGGCTCCGGTGGCGTCGACGTGAGTGCCGGTCTGACCGACTACCACCCCGACGAGATCGCGGTGCGCAAGCTGCTCATCGAGCACGCGACCGAGCGGTTCGTCCTCGCCGACTCGGGCAAGCTCGGCCGGGTCGCCCTCGGCAAGGTCTGCGACCTCTCGGCCCTCACCGGGATCATCACCGACGAGGCCGCCGACCCCGCCATCCTCGCGGCCCTGCGGGCTGCGAACGTCGAGGTGCTCGTGGCCTCCACCACGCAGGTCCCCGCCACCTCGAGCACGTCCCTCGATTGAGTCCTCACCAGCGCTCACTGCCGAGCGCCGAAAGGAAACACCGATGAGCAGTCATGACAACGGTCAGGTGCTCGAGCACTTCGGCTACAAGGAGGAGTTCGACCGGACGCTGCACCGGTTCGCCTCCTTCGCGATCGGCTTCTCCTTCATCTCGATCACGACCGGGATCTTCACGACCTACGGCTCGGTGCTCAACAGCTCGGGCCCGCTGGGGATCTGGACGTGGCCCATCGTCATCGTCGGCCAGACCATGGTCGCCCTCGTCTTCGGGGCGCTGGCGAGCCGGATGCCGCTCGCGGGCTACTCCTACCAGTGGATGTCGCGGCTGGCCAACCCCGTCGTCGGGTGGGTGCTCGGCTGGATGACGTTCGCGTTCCTCGTCGTCGACGTGGTGGCGGTGGACTTCGCGATCGCCTCGGCCGTGGCCCCGGCGCTGTTCGGCTACACCGCCACGACGGCCAACATGTGGCTGGCGACGGCCATTGTCGTCCTGCTCCAGGCCGCCGTCATCGCCCAGTCGACCGTCCTGACCGAACGGGTCAACAACGTCGCCGTCGGCACCGAGATCGTCGGCATCCTGCTGCTGACCGTCCTGCTGTTCATCGTCGGGGCGGTCAAGGGCGACCTGTCCGGCAGCAACCTCGCCGACAAGCTCGCCGCCCCGAGCTCGGGCTACTTCGGGCTCGGCTCCGGGTTCACCCACGCCTCGCCCTGGATGCTCGCCTTCCTGCTCGGGGCCTTCACCATCGTCGGCTTCGAGGCCGCCAGCAACCTCGCCGAGGAGACCCACGAGGCCGAGCGGGTCGTGCCCCGGGCCATGTGGCAGTCGGTCGTCCTGTCGGGCGTCCTCGGCATGGTCTTCCTCATCGCCATCACGATGGCCGGGTCGAACTTCGCCACGCTCGCCTCCTCGAGCACCCCCATCGCCGACATCGTCGTGGCGGTCCTCGGCTCGTGGGTCGGCAAGGCCCTGCTCGTCGTCGTGATGTACTCGATCTTCGCCTGCGGCATGGTCATCTTCGTCAGCGCCAGCCGCATGGTGTGGGCGATGTCGCGGGACAACCGCTTCCCGGCCCACACGGCACTGCGCCGGGTGGACCCCAAGCGGGGCACGCCGCTCACCGCGGTCCTCGTCGTCGGTGTCCTCATCGAGATCGTCCTCGCGATCTTCGCCCAGACCACGAGCGCCCTGTTCAACCTCTTCAGCGCGGCGACCCTCATGCCGTGCCTGGTCTACCTGTCGACGGTCATCCTCTATGTCGTCGCTCGCAAGCGGCTGCCCGAGTCGAAGGGCTTCTCGCTCGGGCGCTGGGAGAACCCGGTCATCGTGCTCGCCCTGGTCTGGCTGCTGTGGGAGCTCAACATCTTCCGCGACGCCAGCTTCAAGGACCCCTGGCTGTATGCCGTGGGGATGCTCGTCATCGGGCTCGTCTACCTCGCGGTGCTCCTCGCGGGCGGGCGGAGCCTCGAGATGCCGAGCATGAACCCGGTCGACCCCGAGGACGTCGTCGCGGAGCAGCCGGCTCGGGAGTGAGCTCTCGCCGGGGTCCGATCCCCCCTCCAACGGACCCCGGCGAGGACCGCCCCCGGCCGGCCCCTTCTGGGCATCGGCCGGGGGCCGGCATCCCACCCGAACCGGTTCCACCCCTCCCTCACTCCTGCGAGCACGGACGAAGTGACGCCCATGAACACCGTCTTGGCCATCGACCAGGGAACCTCGGGAACCAAGGCCGTCGTGGTCGACGGCGACGGGGCCGTCCGCGGGCTGGCCGAGGTCCCGATCCGTCCTGACTACCGCCCTGGCGGGGTCGTCGAGCAGGACCCCGGCGAGCTGATGGACTCCGTGGTCGAGGCCTGCCGCGCGGCACTGGAGACGGCCGGCATACCGGTCGACGGCGTGACCCTGACCAACCAGGGTGAGTCCGTCCTGGCCTGGGACCCCACGTCCGGAGAACCTCTCTCGCCACTCGTCGTCTGGCAGGACAGCCGTGCCGACTCGGTCTGCGCACCGCTCGCCGAGCACGCCGCCCTCGTCGCCGAGCGCACCGGCCTCGTCCTCGACCCCTACTTCTCGGCGCCCAAGCTCGCCTGGCTGCGCCGCAACGTAGCGACCAACGGAGTCGTCAGCACGAGCGACGCCTGGATCCTGCATCGGCTGACCGGCGAGTTCGTCACCGACGCCTCGACCGCGAGCCGGTCCCTCGTCACCTCGCTCGACACCGCGGCCTACGACGAGGAGCTGCTCGAGCTGTTCGGGCTCGGCGAGGAGCGGATGCCGCGGATCGCCGCCAATGACGAGATCGTCGGCACGACAACGCTCTTCGGGCCCGAGCTGCCCGTCGGTGGGCTCGTCGTCGACCAGCAGGGTGCGCTGCTCGCGGAGGGGTGTCTCGACGCGGGCGAGGCGAAGTGCACCTTCGGTACCGGGGCCTTCTTCCTCACCAACCTCGGCCAGGTACCCCGACGCTCGTCCAACGGGCTCGTCTCGTGCGTGGCCTGGCGGGTGGGCGACTCGGTGACCTACTGCTCCGACGGGCAGGTCTACACGGCGGCGTCGGCGGTGCGCTGGCTGCAGGACATCAGGATCATCGACGGGCCGGCCGACCTCGACCTGCTCGCCCAGGACGATGCCGAGGGGGTGCTCTGCGTCCCGGCGCTCGCCGGCCTGGCCGCCCCGTGGTGGGACCCGTCGGCGACGGCGGTGCTGCGCGGGATGACCCTCGGGACGACGCGCGAGCACATCGTCACGGCGGTCATCCAGGGGCTGGCGGCGCAGGTGGCCGAGCTGGCGGACCTCGTCTCCGTCGACCTGGGCCGTCCGCTGTCGCGCCTGCGCGTCGACGGAGGGCTGACCCGCAGCACCCGCTTCATGCAGTCGGTCGCCGATCTCACCCAGCTGCCCATCGACGTCTACCCGTCGGCGCACGCCACCCCGCTCGGCGCGGTGGCCCTGATGCGCACCGCCTTGGACCCGGGCCTCTCGCTGGCCGACGCTGTGGTTGGCTGGGATCCGGCGACCTCCTTCGAGCCACAGTGGTCGCCGGACCGGGCCGAGACCTTCCGGTCCGGGTGGCGTGGTGCTGTCGAGCAGTCGAGGGGAGGGGGCGCGTGATGGACAGGATCCACGACGTCGTCGTCATCGGTGCCGGGGTCGTCGGGGCCGCGATCAGCCGCGAGCTCACGGCATACGAGCTCGACGTGGTCACCCTCGAGTCGCGGGGCGACGTCGGTGACGGGACCTCGAAGGCCAACACCGCGATCCTCCACACCGGTTTCGACGCCTCGCCGGGCACCCTCGAGTCCCGGCTGGTCCATGAGGGCTACCGGCTGCTCAACGACTACTGCCGGCTGACCGGGATCCCGGTCGAGCGCACGTCCGCGCTCCTCGTCGCCTGGGACGAGGAGCAGCTCGCGTCGCTGCCGACGTTGCAGGAGAAGGCCGTCAAGAACGGCTACCACGAGACGCAGATCGTCGACGCCGACCACGTCCATGCCACCGTGCCCGACCTGGGTCCGGGTGCGCTGGGCGGCCTCGCGGTCCCGGGGGAGTCGATCATCTGCGCCTGGTCGACGTCGGTCGCCCTCGCCACCGACGCCGTCAACCGGGGGTGCGACCTGCGCCTGGGGACGGCCGTGACCGGACTCGACATCGGCGACGAGACGACGGTCGTCCACACGACCCGAGGCGACCTCGTCACCCGCTGGGTCGTCAATGCCGCGGGCCTCGGAGGGGACACGATCGAGCGGATGGCCGGCTTCGAGCGGTTCACCCTGCACCCGCGCCGCGGTGAGCTGCTCGTCTTCGACAAGCTGGCGCGCCCGAAGGTGCCGGTCATCGTGCTGCCCGTGCCGAGCAAGGTCGGCAAGGGCGTCCTCGTGTCGCCGACCATCTACGGCAACGTCATGGTCGGTCCGACGGCCGAGGACATGGAGGACCGCACCGACACCGCCACGACCGAGGACGGCTTCGCCTTCCTGCGCGAGAAGGGTGAGCGGCTCATGCCCTCGCTGCTCGCCGAGGAGGTGACCGCCGCGTATGCCGGTCTGCGCGCGGCCCACGACCGCAGCGACTACGTCATCGAGGCCGACGGGGACCGTCGCTACGCGGTCGCCGGGTGCATCCGCTCGACGGGCCTGACCTCGGCGATGGCCGTGGCCGAGTACGTGCGGGACCTGTTGTCGCAGAGCGGTCTCGGGCTCTCAGCCAAGGCCGAGCTCCCGCCACCGCCGCGGATGCCGCGGCTGGGGGAGCACGAGCTCCGGCCCTACGCCGACGGCGACCTCATCGCGGCCGACCCGGCATACGGCAGGGTCGTCTGCTTCTGCGAGCGGGTGACCGAGGGGGAGATCCGCGATGCCCTCGCCTCGACCGTGCCGGCCCGCGACCTCGGTGGCCTGCGGCGACGCACCCGAGCCCACAACGGCCGGTGCCAGGGGTTCTTCTGCGGTGCCCGGCTCACGGCGATGCTCGCCGAGGCGGGGCTGGGAGAGGAGACGTCATGAGCGGGACCGTGTCGGTGCCGGTGGTCATCGTCGGAGCCGGCCCGGCCGGGCTCAGGGCGGCGGCCGAGCTCGCGCCACGGGTCGACGGTGAGGTGCTCGTCCTCGACCGCGAGGCGACGCCCGGCGGCATCCCGCGGCATTCGGACCACACCGGCTACGGCCTGCGAGACCTCGGCCGGGTGCTGACGGGTCCTACCTACGCCCGGCGGCTCGTCGCCTCGGCGGAGCGCGCGGGAGCGCACATCCGGACGCGGGCCATGGTGACCGGGTGGGCGGGCGACCGTGCGCTCGAGGTGACCTCGCCGGAGGGCCGCCAGGTCGTCCGGGCCTCGGCCGTCGTGCTCGCCACCGGCGCGCGGGAGCGGGCCCGGGCGGCCCGGTGGATCCCGGGCGACCGGCCCGCGGGTGTCTACACCACCGGCGAGCTCCAGCAGCGCGTCCACCTCGAGCGGTTGCCGGTCGGCAGCCGGGCGGTCGTCGTCGGGGCGGAGCTCGTGTCGTGGTCGGCCGCGCTGACGCTGCGCTCGGCCGGGGTCGAGGTCGTCTCGCTCGTGACGCAGTACCCCCAGGCCGACTCCTATGCCGCGTTCGCGGTGCCCGGGCGGGTCGTCTTCCGGACCCGGGTCAGGACCTCCTCCCGGGTCACCCGGGTCATCGGGCACGGGCGGGTCACCGGCGTCGAGATCGAGTCGACGGTCACCGGCGCCCGGGAGACCGTCGTCTGCGACACGGTCGTCTTCACGGGGGACTGGATCCCGGACCACGAGCTCGCGCGGCTCGGCGGCATCCCCCTCGATCCGGCCACGCAGGGGCCCCGGGTGGACACGGCGCTGCGGACCGAGGTCCCCGGGGTCTTCGCCGCCGGGAACGTGCTCCACGCGGTGGACACGGCCGACGTGGCCGCGCTCGACGGCGCCCATGTCGCCGGGGCGGTCCTGGCCCACCTGCACGGGGCGCGACCCGCGGGCACGGCCGTCCCGATCGTGGCCGAGCGGCCGCTTCGATGGGTCTCCCCGTCCTTGCTGCGGCCGGGCGACCCCGCCCCGGCGCGAGGTCGGCTGCTGCTGTGGACCGACGAGCGCGTCCGGGCGCCCCGGGTCGAGGCCCGTCAGGGGACCACGGTGATCGGATCGGTCCGGATGCCGTGGCCGGCCGCGCCGGGCCGGGTGTTCCGGGTGCCGTGGTCGCTGCTCACCGAGGTCCGCGCCGACGAGGGCCCGGTCACGATCACCCTCGCCTGAGGCGGGCGGCCGACTGCGGCGTGGCCCGGATGCCGCAGTCGTCCCACGTCTTGATCCCGTCGGGCACGTGATGTCGGATGGACCCCGGAGCGTTCGTGGAGTGGGTGAGCGGCGGCCACCGGGGTCGCCACAAGGCGAGGAGCGGATCGTGGCGCTGTACCTGGTGGCCTTCAACGACGAGTGGGTGCCCGAGCTCACCGACGACGACGTGCGGGAGAGGGGCGCGGCCGGGCGGGCCGTCATCGCGGAGATGACCCAGGCGGGCGTCTTCGTGTTCAGCGACGGCGGCCTCGACGGCACGACCGTCGTGGCCAGCGTCGTCCCCGACCGCGGCGCCCCGGTGTTCTCCGACGGACCCTATGCCGAGACCAAGGAGCACCTCGGGGGCTTCGCCGTCATGGACGTCGCCGACGACGAGGAGGCCCGCTACTGGGCCGGCCGGATCGCGGTCGCGGTGGGGTGGCCCCAGGAGCTGCACCGCTTCCCGCACCGCTCCGGGTCGGAGGCGCCCGACCGCTGAGCGCTCGACCGGGGTGACCCGGTCCTCGCCGAGAGGTCGCCCGCCGGCCCGGGCATAATGGCTCGGGTCCCCGAGAGGCCCCAGGGTCTTCCCATCCACACGCCAGGAGTACCCGTGGTCGGCCGTGGTACGGATAGCGGCGTGACCGTCGGCAGCAGTGCCCCCGAGGCCCGCGTCCTGTCCGCCCCCGACGAGGGGCCCGCGACGGACGCCCCCGCCCCGACGGGTCGGCTGCGTCCGGGTGCGGCGGCCGCCGTCGGGTTCATCGTGGTCACGGTGGTCCTCCTGTGGGCCTGGCACCCGGTGGGCGTCGTGCTCGTGGGGCTGTCGCTCCTCGTGCTGTCCCCCTGGGGGGTGACCCTGGGGGAGCGTGCCGTCGTCACGACCGGTGTGGTCCTCGGGTCCATAGCGGGGGTCTTCTCCGTGATGAACGCGACCGGTCGGGTGCTCAGCCCGGTGGAGTGGCGCCTCGTCGTGACGATCGCGCTGGCGGCCGTGGCCGCTGGGGCAGTCCTTCGCCGCCGGGTTCCCGTGTGGCCCCGGCCGTCCCTCGTGGACGCCCTGGCGCTGGCCGGTGGGGCCGGGATCGCTGTGCTCCTGGGGTGGTCCCTGCTCGGCGCGACTCCGGCGCGCGCGCTCGGCATCCTCATGTCCCGGTGGGACAACACGAGCCACCTGTCGATCTTCGCGATGGTCTTCCACGCCCAGAGCTGGCAGCTCACCCGCCTCGGGCCCGACCCGATGCTCGACCCCTACCCCTCGCTGCACGCGGCGACCTGGGCCGTCATCGAGTGGCTGGGTGGAGTCTCTCCCACGACCTCGGGGGCCGGCCTCGTCGTACCGTTCGCCTGGCTGAGCGTCGGCACGATGGCCTGGACGGGCTCCCTCACGGTGTGGGCGGCGGCCCTGCTCGCCCGCCGCGCGGCCCGGCCCGACCGGCGCGGCGGGGCCGCGCTCGTCGCCGCCGTGGCCACGGCGGCCTGGGCGGCCTGGGGAGCCCTGCCGGTGGTCGGCCTGTATGCCTGGGCCAACTTCGCGCTCGCCACGGCGCTCGCCGTGGGCGCCGTGGCCGTCGTGCTGGCCCGGCCAGGCTCCAACGTCGACACCGCCTGGTTCGCGTTGCCGCTGACCGCCCTTGCGATCGTCTACCTCTACCCGCCGATCGCCGGCACGTTGGCCGTGGCGATCCTCGTCGTCCTCGTCCAGCTCGCCCGGGCCCACCGGCGGGCGCTGGCCGGCATGGTGCTGCTCGGTGCGGTCACGGCGGCGGCCGCCTTCCCGGCGCTGTCGATGCTCGTCACGCCGTTCCACGGTGAGGCGGCCGGGACCCTGCTCGGCGGGATCCCGATCAAGGGGGTGGTCGTCCCCGCGACCGTCGCCGGTGTCGCTGCGGTCGGGGCCCTCTTCCGCCACCGCCGGGTCGGTCGGGGTGGCTCGGTGCTCCTGGTGGCGGCCATGGCTGCGCCGGCCGCGACGAGCTGGTACTTCGCGCGCCAGGCGTGGGCAGCCGACATCCCGGTGGCGTCCTCCTACTACACCCAGAAGGCTCTGCTGGCCCTCCTGCTCGTCGCGGTCCCGGTCGCCGTCGGGCTCTGGGCCCCGACCATGGCGGCCTGGCTCACCTACCGCGGGACCGTCGGCCGCGTCGTCCTCGTTCGTTCCGTCGCGGCGGCCGCCCTCGTCGCCGCGACCGTGGCGATCCCCTTCGCGGGCCAGATGGAGAAGGCGGGAACTCGCGGGCCGGGCTGGGATGCGTGGACGGCGCGTCAGCTGGCGGCCGCGCCCGTCTCGCGCCCCGACGAGGTCGGTCGGTGGGTCCTCGCCATGGCCGCGGACCAGCGCACCGGTGCCACGCTCACGATCGGCTGGCACGCCAAGGGCTTCGTTCCCACCCGGCTGTCCTACCTGGCCGACCCGCTCAAGGCGGACCGGCTCGCAGCGTCCCTCGACCACGTCGCGAGCGCCTCCGTCGACCCCACGTACACCCTTCTCGGCGTGGCGGCCACGGCGGGGCTGAAGGCCATCCGCGCCTACCTCGTGGGCCACCCCGACGCGAACCTCCATGTGGTGGTCCCGAACCCCGCCAGTGTGCAGGCCCTCGCGCCGTTGGTGGCGGAGTTCGGACCGACCCGGGTCCAGGTCGTCCGGTCCTGAGCACGCGCGCGCACGCTGTCGTGACCGATCGCCCGGGTGCCTCCCCATGGCGTCATCCGACCCATTCCGACGCCGCACCGACGTGCGGCACATGGACCCCGCCGGGACGACCGTCGGTCAGCGCCCTCTGAGGTCCTCCGCGAGCATCACGATGATGCCGCTGGGGCCGCGCACGTACGTCAGGCGGTAGACGTCCTCGTAGGTCGCCACCCCCCGCAGCGGGTGGCAGCCGTGGCCGGCGGCGATCTCGAGGGCCGCGTCGAGATCGTCGACCGAGAACGCGACGCGGTGCATCCCGATCTCGTTGGGCCGGGTGGGTCCGGTCTCGATGGCGGCGGGGTGGAGATACTCGAACAGCTCGAGGCGCCCGTGACCGTCCGGCGTCTGGAGCATCGCGATCCTGGCGTGGTTGCCGTCGAGGCCCACCGCCGTGTCGGTCCACTCCCCGCTGACCGTGTCCCTGCCGAGGACGGTCAGGCCCAGGTCGGTGAAGAAGGCGATCGCGGCCTCCAGGTCGCGGACGGCGATGCCGACGTTCTCGAGTCTGATGGACATCCTGGCAGGCTACCCAGCCGGGGATGACAAGTCACCTTGACTCCGGTCCCCGGCCGACCTACGCTTCCGGTGTGACAAGCGACCTTGACATCAACGGGGAGTCGCCCCTCGAGCGGCGCCGGCAGCGTGCCTTCCGGATCCAGGCCTGGCTGGGCGCGGGCGCCTTCGTGCTCGCGAACCTCGCCCTCCAGCAGTGGGGGGGTCTCGGCGGGGCCGGCCCGTGGCGGCTCCTCTGGGCCGTGCTGCCGCTCCTTCCGGTGGCGTGGCTCGTCATCGTGACGGTCCGTCGCGTGCGCCAGCTGGACGAGTACCAGGTCAAGCTCCTCGTCCCCGGCCTCGCCGTCGGCTTCACCGCCACGATCGTCGCGGCCATCACGATCGGAACGCTCAGCGCGGCCGGTTTCGCCGTGTCCGGAGCCTCGGGGTGGATCGTGGCCGTGGTCGGGCTCCTCTCCTGGCAGGTCACGAACCTCTGGGTGGGAGCGCCGACCCGCTGATGGAGAACCGGATCCGTTCGGAGCGCGAGGAGCGCGGCTGGACCCAGGCGGTGCTCGCCGGGCACCTGGGCGTGTCACGTCAGACGGTCGTCGCCCTCGAGACGGGACGCTACGATCCCTCCCTCCCGCTGGCCTTCCGCATCTCCCGGCTCTTCGGGAAGGACATCGAAGGGCTCTTCTTCCCTTCCGGAGACGCCTGACCGGACCGGTCGTGGCCCTCGGCGCAGCACGTCACCGGGGAGGCGGGAGCGGTCGCTCGGCGAGCGCCGCGAGCACCGACGCCGTCGCCGCAGCCACGCTGCCCGTCGTGCCGACCCGCACGGCGGCCGGCCACGGAGCCTCGACGCGGGCGAGCCGGGCGAAGACCGCGGGGTCCGCGTCCGAGGCGTGCGGGCTGCCCCGGCGCTCGGCGAGGCGTCGCAGGCAGAGCCGGGCAGGTGCCTCGCAGCGCACCTCGGTGAGCGCCGCCGCCTGCTCCTCGGCGAGCGCGGCGGCGCGGGCCCGGTGGGCCCCGTCGCTCCACGAGGCGTCGAGCACGACGTTCAGGCCCCGGGCGAGTGCAGTGGCCGCTCGGGCCAGGAGGGCGGCATACGTGCTCTCGGTGTGGGCCCGGTCGTAGATTCCCTCGGCGAACCCCGCGCCGGCCGGGGCCGTGGCCGGTATGCCGGCCAGCTCCTTGCGGACCGCGTCCGAGGAGAGCAGCACCCAGTCACGGTCGTCGGCGTCCACCAGCGCCGAGGCGACGGTCGACTTGCCTGACCCGGGCAGGCCGCCGACGAGGACGAGGTGGACCCGACCCGCCCGCAGCTCGCTCCGGCTCAGGGCGAGGGCCGCCCGCGCCCGGTCGCCCGCGCCCGGGGCGCCGCCCTCGCCGCGCAGGCACTCGACCTTGGCCCGCACCCACGCCCGGTAGGCGACGTAGTGGTGCTCGAGGCTCGTGGGGTGCGACTCCGCGTCGAGCTCGCGGTAGCGGTCGACGACCGCCCGGGCCAGCTCCGGGGCCCCGTGCAGGCGCAGGTCCATGGCGAGGAAGGCGATGTCGAGCAGGACGTCGCCGGTCCGCAGCCGGTCGTCGAACTCCAGGCAGTCGAGCACCCGGGCACCGTCGTCGAGGCAGTAGATGTCGTCGGTGAGGAGGTCGCCGTGGCCGTCGCGCACGAGGCCGGCCGCCTCCCTGGCGGCGAGCAGGCCGGTGCGGCCGCGGAGGTACTCGGCGGCCAGGGCGTAGGCCTCGTCGAGGTCCGTCGCGCTCAGCACGTCCTCGAACCGGACCGTCTGCTCCCTCCCCTCCCACCAGAGCCGGGACATCGTGCCGGGCAGGTCGTAGTCGCGTACCGCCGGCCGCGCGGCATGGAAGACGGCCACCTGTCGGGCGGCGTCGAGGGCACAGCGCCGCGCGTCGTCGTGGCCGGCCGCCCCGGCGAGCAGGGAGGAGAGTCTCCGGTCCGCCGGCATCCGCCGCATGACGACGACCGGCTCGCCCTCGTCGCCGGTCTCGCCCGCCACGGTGTGCACCGCGTCGACGCCGAGGTAGACGTCCGGGGCGATCCTCGCGTTGAGCTCGAACTCACGACGACAGTTGGCCGTCCGGGCCGCGCGGGTGGACAGGTCGACGAAGGGCAGGAGCACCGGCTTCTTCACCTTGTAGGCCCGGTCACCGAGGAGTACCACGACGCTGGTGTGGGTCTCGAGGACGGCGGCGAACGGCTCCCCCTCCGGCGCCCTCCCGGCGCCGTCCGTCGGCCCGGGCCAGGGGCCCGAGGAGCCTGCCGCGCGGCCCATGCCTCCAGGGTAGAACCGCACGCAGGCCCCCGGCCCGGATCGGGACCGACGGTGTCCTCGGGCTAGCCGAGCTCCTCGTCCTGGCAGACGGCCACTTTGCCGCACCGGCCCGAGGCCATGAGCGCGTAGGCGTCGGCAGCCCGATCCAGGGGTAACCGGTGGGTGATGATCTCGGCCGGGTGCAGGTTCCAGCGGACCAGCCGCTCGACGAGCTCCTCCATGAGCCAGGTCGAGGTGACCCACGACCCAAACACGGTCTTCTGGTCGTGGATGAGGTCGGGCGACGGGGTGAGCTCGACGGTGCCGCCCTCGCCGAGGAAGACGATCCGCCCCCATCTGCGGGTTGCCCGGACCGCGGTGGCACGCGCCGCGGGGTGGGCCGAACAGTCGACCGCGCGCTCGACGCCGTGCCCGCCGGTCGCGGCCACCACCTCGGCGACGTTGTCCGGGCCTGACGTCAGGACGATGTCGCAGAGCCCGAGGTCGCGGGCAATCGCCAGCCGCTCGGGGACGACGTCGATCCCGATGACCCGGTGGGCTCCCATCGCCCGGCACAGGGCGGCGGCGGCCAGCCCGACCGGGCCCAGCCCGGTGACCAGCACAGCGTGGGTTCCGTCGATGCCGATCTTCGCCAGCCCCTCGTAGGCGGTGCCGAACCCGCACGCGACCTGCGCGCCGTCGGCATACGACAGCTCGTCGGGCAGGGCTATGAGGTCCTTCTCCTCGGCCAGCAGGTACTCGGCCATGCCGCCGTCCCGCTGCCACCCGTAGGCGCGACGGTATGTCGGGCTCGTGCAGGAGATCATGTAGCCGCGGCGGCAGTCGTTGCAGACCCCGCATCCGGAGATGTGATAGACGATGACCCGGTCGCCGGTGGCGAAGCGTCGGCACCCGGGCCCTGTGGCGACGACCTGGCCACACGGCTCGTGGCCGGCGACGACGCCCTGGTAGCCCTCCGGCCCGGTGCCGAGGTGCTCACGGTAGATGGCCCGGATGTCGGAGCCGCAGATGGTGGAGGCCTTCATCCGCACGAGGACCTCGCCGTGGCCCGGTGTCGGCACCGGTACGGTCCGCAGTTCGACGGTCGAGTCTCCCGGCAGGTATGCCGCGGTCATGGTCTCGTTCACCGTGCGTCCTCCGATGCCGTCGCCGGCGTGGCTGGGTGGCTCTCGTACCTGGGTGGATGAACCGTGCCGAGGGCTACGGCGCGGTGATCTGGCCGTCGGTGTCCCACAACGCCTCCCACGTCTGGCCCTCCTTCCAGAGGAAGACCTGCCCCTTGATGAGCCGGCAGTCCCGGTCGATCGCGGCGATGTCCTGCATCTCCTCGTCGGAGAGCGGCTCGGTCGCGAGGCACGCGAGGTTCTCGCGATAGTGGTTCAGCGAGAACGGAATCGGCGTCTGACCCCGCTGGACGGCCCACTTGAGGCAGACGGCCTGGGGGCTGAGTCCGTGCTGCTGCCCGATGCGCACGACCACGGGGTCCGACGTCGGCGAGCTGTCCTCGGGCGTCCGGTCCCGCTCGGGTCGGTCCGGTGAGCCGAGCGGGCAGAAGGCGACCGGCTGGATGCCGTTGTCGAGGACGTAGCGGAAGAGGTCCGGCTGCTGGAAGTGGGGGTGCAGCTCCATCTCGTTGACGGCCGGCCGGATACGCGCGTCGCGCAGGAGCAGCTCGAGCTTGGGGACGGTCATGTTCGAGGTGCCGATGTGCCGTACCAGTCCCTGGTCGACGAGCTCCTCCATCCGGCGCCAGGTCCTCATGAACTCCTCGTGGACGTACGGCCTGGCGTCGGGACTGCGCGAGGTGACGTCGCACCCGGGAGGGTGGAAGTTGGGGAACGGCCAGTGGACGAGGTAGAGGTCGAGGTGGTCCAGGCGCAGGTCGGCGAGGGACCGGCGACAGGCCACGCCGACGTCGTCCTCGGCGTGCATGTCGTTCCACAGCTTGGAGGTGACCCAGAGGTCCTCGCGAGGGACCCCGCCGCGGAGGACCTGCTCGAGCGAGGCGCCCACCTCCAGCTCGTTGCCGTAGACCGAGGCGCAGTCGATGTGCCGGTACCCCGCCTCGACGGCGCCTCGGACGGCCTCGGCCACGCGGTCCGGGGAGACGTGGTCCGACCCGAACGTCCCCAGCCCGATGGCCGGCATCCGCGCGCCTGTGACCAGCTCCCGGAAGGGCACGGTCGCGGGGTCGACCACCAGGGTCCCGGGCGGGCCCGATGCGCCCATGCGGTTCCTCCGCCGGTGAGGAGTGGATCAGGAGCAGGCGCCCTCAGCGTACCCTCGCGGCATACCTTTCCGGCGGCTCAGGCTAGAGCCGCCCACCGGCGTGACCGGTGTCTCCCGACAGCCTCTGGCTGAGGTAGATCGGCACGACGGACAGCACGACGAGGATGGCCGCCACCACGTTGACGACCGGCGCCTGGTTGGGCCGGAAGAGGTTCTGGAAGATCCAGATCGGCACCGTCGTCACGCCCGGCGGCGCCGTGAAGAGGGTCACGACGATCTCGTCGAAGGAGAGCCCGAAGGCCAGCAGCGCGCCGCCGAGCATGGCGCCTCTCAACAGCGGGAGGGTGACCAGCCGGAACGTCGTGAGGCTGTCGGCGCCGAGGTCCATCGACGCCTCCTGCGGGCTGGTGCCGGTGCGCCGCAGCCGGGCGATGACGTTGTTGTAGACGACGACGATGCAGAAGGTGGCGTGGGAGACGGCCACCGTCCAGATCGACAGCTCGATGCCCAGGACCGAACGGAAGGCGGTGCGGAACGCGAGCGCGGTGACGATGCCGGGCAGCGCGATCGGCAGGACGACCAGGAGCGACAGGGTCTGCCGGCCGAAGAAGGTGTGGCGGGCGAGGGCGAAGGCGAGCAGCGTGCCGAGCACGAGCGCGATGGCCGTGGCGACCGCGCCCACCTCGACAGACGTCAGCACCGCCTGGCGGACCCCCGTGTTGGAGAACACCTGGGTCCACCAGTGGGTCGTGAGGCTCCTGGGGGGCCAGGCGAAGACCTTGCTGGCGTTGAACGAGTTGACGAGCACGACGAGCAGCGGCACGTAGACGAACGCGAGCACGATCGCCGCAGCGACGCCGAGACCCCAGCGGGTCGGACGGGACAGGTTCACCGCGGCGCCCTCACAGGTTCTCCAGGGCGCCGGTCCGGCGCACCGCCGCGAGGTAGACGACCATGATCGCCACCGGGATGAGGGCGATGGTCGCCGCGAACGGCAGGTCGGAGGTGTAGTTCTGGTAGACGATGTTGCCGAGCATCTGCGTCTTGCCGCCGACGATCTGCACGGTGATGTAGTCGCCGAGGCTGAGCGAGAAGGTGAAGATCGACCCCGCGACGACCGAGGGGTAGATGAGTGGCAGCACCACGGTGCGCAGCGTCCGCGCGGGTCGTGCGCCCAGGTCGCCGGCCGCGTCGAGCAGCGAGTCGGGCAGCCGCTCCAGGCCGGCGTAGACGGGCAGGATCATGTAGGGCAGCCACAGGTAGGACAGGGTGAGGACCACGGCGACGGTGCCGTAGCCCGGGCCGTCCAGCCCGACCGGCCGGAGCAGCCAGGAGAGGACACCGGAGCCGGGCTGCACCATGGCCTGCCAGGCATAGACCTTGACCAGGTATGCCGCCCACAGCGGGGTGATGACGAGCGCCACGAGCAGGTTGCGCCACCGCGGCGACGCGACCTTCGCCATGAAGAAGGCCATCGGCAGCGCAAGGACGACGCAGATGACCGTGACCGCTGCGGCGATCCCGACGGTGCGGCCCGTCGCCTTGAGGTAGACGGGGTCGGTGAGGACGTCGACGACGTTCTGGGTCGTGAAGGTGTGCACGACCGCGTTGGTGAACTCGTCGACGCTGTAGAAGGCCGTGACGAGGAGCGAGACGAGGGCGGCGAAGTAGACGAGGACCAGCCACAGCAGCGGCATACCGAGCACTGCGGTGAGCCGCAGCCGGGGTCGGCGCGACATGGCGTCGGAGACCCTGCCGGCCAGGGTGGCCGGCAGGACCTCCGACGGGTGGGTGCGCGAGCTCATGGGGTCAGGAGTTGCGCAGGCTGCTCCACGCCTTCGTCCACTCCGAGTACGGCACGCACGTCGTGTCGGTGCGTCCGTCGAGGCAGGAGGACTGGGGGGTGGACCAGAACCAGATCTTCGAGAAGTAGGCCTGGTCGGTGGCGTGGAAGGTGTCGCAGTGCGTCTTGTCCGTCGTCAGGTCGCACGCCTTGGTGTTCGCGGGCGCCTCGCCGAACCACTCGGCGACCTGCGCCTGGACCGCCGGTGAGGTGATGTGGTTCATCCACAGGTAGGCGCAGTTGGGGTGTGGCGACTTGGCGTCGATCATCCACGTGTCCGCCCAGCCTGTGGAGCCCTCCTTGGGCAGGACCGACTCGACGGGCGCCTTGTCGGCCTTGGCGAGGTTGACGATGATCTGCCAGGTCGACCCGACGACGGTGGTGCCGCTCTCGAGGGCCTTCTGGGCGTCGGTGTAGGCGGACCAGTACGACCCGGCGAGCGCCTTCTGGTCGGTGGCCAGCTTGACCGCGGCGTCGAACTGCTTCGTGTCCAGCGCGTAGGGGTTCTTGATCCCGAGGTCGGGCTGGGTGGCCATGAGGTAGACCGCCGCCATGCCGATGCCGTCGGTGGCCGAGTCGTAGACGGTGACCTTGCCCTTGTAGGGGGTGCTCGGGTCGTAGGCCACGCTCCACGAGTCGGGCGCGGGCTTGGCGAGGTCGGTGCGGTAGGCCAGCAGCTGGGCGCCCCAGCCGTGCGGGATGCCGTAGGCGACGCCGTTGACCGAGTTCCACTGCTGGTTCTCCTGCCACGACGGGATGTCCGCATAGTTGGTGAGCAGCGAGGTGTTCACCGGCGCGACCTTGCCGGCATAGATCATCCGCAGCGAGGCGTCGCCCGAGGCCGAGACGACGTCGAACTGGCCGGAGCCCATCTTCTCGAACATCTCGTCCGAGGTGTTGGCCACCTGGACGTTGGCCTTGCAGCCGGTCTCCTTCTCGAAGGGGGTGACCCAGTCGACCGTCGGGTCGGTGCTGCCGTTCTCGGCGTAGCCCGCCCAGGCCAGGATGTTGACCTGGCCCTCGCCGGTGCCGAGGGACTTCAACGCCTCGAGCTTCGGTGGCTGGGCTCGGGTGCCAGCACCGGTGCCACCCCCGCTCGTGCTGCTCCCGCACGCGGCCGCGAGCAGAGCGGCGAGCGTGCTGATCGCGGCGACCTTCATCAGCTGCGTGTGCGCCATCGGGGTTCTCCTCATCCGTTGGGCTCCTCCGCCCCGGCAGCGGATGCCACCGAGAACTCGTGTTCCTTCTTCCAGATCAGCCGGACCCGGCTGCCCCGCAGCCCCTGGACGTCCCGGGACGACGTCGAGAGGTTCTGCTGCAGCGCCACGAGGCTGCCGCCGGCGTCGAGGTCGACGAGGAAGCGGGTGGCCGGGCCCACATAGACGACATCGCGCACCGTGCCGGCGGCGCCGTCCTCGCCCTCGCCGGGGCGGGTGTCCTCGGCGGCGACCCGGATCTTCTCGGGGCGCACGCTCACCACGCCCTCAGTGCCGAGGACGCTGCGGGTCGCGTCGCCGCGCAGCAGGTTGGAGGTGCCGACGAAACCGGCGACGAAGGGGGTGGCGGGCCGTTCGTAGACCTCCGCGGGCTCACCCACCTGTTCGATCCGGCCGTGGTTGAAGACCACGATCCGGTCCGACATGGTGAGGGCCTCCTCCTGGTCGTGCGTCACGAAGACGAAGGTGATCCCGACCTGGCGCTGGATGGCCTTGAGCTCGACCTGCATCTCCTCGCGGAGCTTGAGGTCCAGCGCCCCGAGCGGCTCGTCGAGCAGCAGCACCTTGGGACGGTTGACGAGGGCGCGGGCCAGTGCGACCCGTTGGCGCTGACCGCCGGAGAGCTGGGACGGACGCCGGTCGGCATACCCGTCGAGGCGCACGGTGCCGAGCGCCTCACGGGCCCGCTCCCGCCGCTCGCCCTTGGGGGTCCTCTTGACCCGCAGGCCGTACTCGACGTTCTCCTGGACCGTCATGTGCGGGAAGAGGGCGTAGTCCTGGAAGACCGTGTTGACGTCCCGCAGGAAGGGGGCCGCCGAGGTGACGTCCCGCCCGCCGAGGAGCACCGTCCCCTCGGTGGGCAGCTCGAAGCCGGCGATCATCCGCAGGACCGTGGTCTTGCCCGACCCCGACGGGCCGAGCAGCGTGAGGAACTCTCCGTCGAGCACGTCGAGGTCGACGGCGTCGACGGCGACGACCTGGTGCTCGCCGGCGCCGAAGACCTTGCGCAGCCCGCGCAGGCTCACCGCGACGGCCGGCTCGCCGGTGCTCGGGGTTGCGGCATACCCACTCATCGCTGTGTCCCACCTGGCCCGAGGTCGACGGTGCAGCCCGCCCCTCAGCGGCCGGCTGCGTGGCTGGGAGACTACTGTGCGCCTGCCGCAGCGACAACGCTCCCGAGGTCACGAATCCGTTGCCTTCTGCCGCGATCGCCACCGAAACCGTGCGAAGCGGATCGGGTATGCCGCCGAAAGCGCACCCGTGGTCACGCCGCGGGGGCGCGCGGGGGCGGCGCTGCGCCGCCGGGCCACGGACCCGGGGGGAGGGTCAGACCTGGACGACCGTGCAGCCCTGACGCTCGATCCTCGCGACGACGTCCTTGGGTGCGCGGGCGTCGGTGATGAGGACGTCGACGTCGGCGAGCGCGCAGACGGGCATGAGGGCGACCCGGCCGATCTTGGTGGCGTCGGCGAGGATGACGGTCCTGCTCGCGCGGACGTGGAGGACCTTGTTGACGCGGGCGCCGACCGAGTCGTAGGTCGTGCAGCCGGCGACGGCGTCGACCCCGTCGACCCCGAGGAAGGCGACGTCGAGGTTGTAGTCGTTGAGGAAGGCCTCGGCGGCGGGGCCGACCGTCTCCTGGCTGCTGCTCCGGGCCTCACCGCCGGCGACGAAGACTCTCGGCCCGGGGCCGGCGAGGAGGTTGGAGGCGATGTTGAGGGCGTTCGTCACGACGGTGAGGCCCTCGCGGTGGAGGAGCCGTGCCGCGAACTCCGTGGTCGTCGTGCCGCCGGTCATGCCGATGACCCGGACCCCGGCGAGGTAGTCCAGGGCCCGGCCGGCGATCCGCCGCTTCTCGGCGAGGTTCTGGGTGGTCTTGTAGCTGAGCGGCATGTCGTGGAACGCCGCGTTGGGCACCGCCCCGCCGCGCTGCCGGGTGACCAGGCGCTGGTTCTCCAGGACCTTCAGGTCCCGGCGGATCGTCGCCTCGGACACCTCGAACCGTTCGGCCAGGGTCTCGACGTCGGCGCCGCCGGTCTCGACGACGGCGCTCACGATGTCGCTCAGACGGCCGCGTCGTCCCATGGCGTCATGCTAGGTGCCGCGCGCAGCCATCGCCACCTTTCGTGCAACATCCGGGCCCTATTGTGCTCGATAGCGCGCAGATCACGCAGTATTTCTGCGCGATTGGTTGTTGTCGAATGGCCGCAGTGTCATATTGAGCGCAGCAGGCGTCCTGAGCCCCGGTCCGGGATGGCCATGCCCCCGAGAACCCACTGCAGGAGGTCGCCGATGATCCGTATGTCGAGTCGTGTCCGTGGAGCGGTGACAGCGGTCATCGCCTCGACCCTGGCCGTAGGACTGGCGTCCTGTGGCTCGGGCAGCAGCTCCGGCGGATCCACGCAGACCAAGGGCGTCACCATCACCGTCGCCCTGTTCGGTGCGGCGCCGCCGAAGGCCTCCATGGACGCCTTCACCCAGAGCACCGGCATCACGGTGAACTGGACCACGATCGACTGGGACAGCCTGCAGACCAAGATCGCAGCGGCCTCGACGTCGAACACCTACTTCGCCGATGCGACCGACGTCGACTGGTCGCGGGTCGGCCAGGAGGGCAAGCTCGGCTGGTTCCTCCCGCTGGAGAAGTACCTCGACGCCAACGCGCTCAAGGCCGACATGCCGCAGCTGACCTCGTTCACCTACGACGGTCACATCGTGGGCGTCCCGTTCGACGCCTCCTACCTCGTGACGACCGTCAACACCGAGATGTTCGCCAAGGCCGGCATCACGACCATGCCGACGACCATCGCCGAGTACACCGACGACCTGAGGAAGATCAAGGCCTCGGGGGTCGCCGAGCACCCCCTCAACATCCCGTTCGCCGCGGCCGAGGGCCTGTCGACGTACTGGTACGAGACGACGAACGCGTTCGGCGGCACGATCCTCGACGGCAGCGGCAAGCCGCAGTTCACGTCGCCGGACAGCGCCGGCTACAAGGCCGCCCAGTGGATGGTCGACGCGATGAAGTCCGGCCTCGTGCCTCCGGGCAACATCAACGTCGCCGACAGCCAGGGGCAGCAGACCCTCATGGCCAAGGGCCTCGTGGCCTCCACCTTCGCCGACTACTCCGGCAACGTGGGCAGCCTCTACAACGTGCCGGCCTCCTCGTCCGTCGTCGGCAAGGTCCAGTACCTCGCGACGCCCGGCGTGACCGGCCCCACCACCAACGTCAGCAACCCGGACGGCATCGGGATCCTCAAGACGGCCAAGTACCCCCAGGCCGCCGCGAAGTTCATCGAGTGGTTCACCGACGGGGCCAACCAGGCCGACTTCGCCGGCGTCAACGGTCCGGACAAGGTCATGGAGGGCTACTTCCTCCCCTCGCGCCTCAGCGGGCTGACGACCTTGACCGACAAGGGCACGCTGGTCAGCGGCAAGGAGCTCACCGCCATGCTGAAGACGAGCCAGCCGGTCTTCCCGGCCGGTGCGCCGACCTGGTACCCGCAGTTCTCCAACGCGGTCTACACCAACCTGCACGCCGCGGCCACCGGCTCGGTCACCGTCGACGCGGCCATCAAGGCGATCGCCGACACGGCCGACCAGCTGAGCAAGTAGCAGCCCGGGCGACCTGGCTGATGGCGCGATCAACGACGCTTCGGCGCCCTGCACGTGACCGTGCGGGGCGCCGGGGCGGGCCCCTTCCCTACCTGCTCGTCTCCCCGCTGGCCGCGTTCATCGTCGTGCTGGCCCTGGTGCCCGCCGTCTACACGGTGGTCGAGGCCTTCTTCCGCGTCCAGCCGCTCAACCCGCCCGTGGCGTTCAGCGGGCTCGAGAACTTCAAGAACGTCCTCAGCAACGCGACGCTGCAGACGAGCATCGGCAACACCGTGCTCTATGTCGTCATCGGGGTGACCGCGTCGACCCTGCTGGCGATCGGGATGGCGGTGACGCTCCAGCAGCCGTTCCGGGGGCGCTCGGTGCTCATCGCGATCCTCGTCCTGCCCTGGGCGCTGCCCGGGGTCGTCGAGGGCATCGTGTGGGGGAGCATCTGGGACAGCAACACCGGCCTGTTCAACAGCATCCTGCACTCGCTTCACCTCATCGACAACTACGTCGTCTTCCTGGGGGAGAACCGCTTCCTCACGATCCTCGGGATCGAGCTCGTCCAGGTCTGGCAGATCACCCCCCTGTCGACCCTGCTCATCCTGGCGGCGCTGCAGCAGATCCCCTCGGACCTCTACGAGGCGGCCGCCCTGGACGGAGCCTCCCGCTGGAAGGCGTTCCGCCGGGTGACGCTGCCGTTGGCCCGGCCGGGCATCACCATCGCGATGGTCCAGGCCGTCATCGCGACGCTCAACGTGTTCGACCAGCCGTACGTCCTCAACGGCTCCGCGGCGACGGGGTCGACCGTCACCATGCAGACGTACTTCGTCAGCTTCCAGAACCTCGACTTCGGCGCCGGCTACGCGTTGTCGCTGCTCGTCACGATCGCGACGGTCGTCGTGTCCCTCGTCATCCTCAAGCTCGTGTACCGGGCGGTGGAGTACTGATGCGCAAGAGCTCGCACTGGGGTCGCCGGATCGGCGTCGTCGCCATCGCGGTCTGGTCGCTCTTCCCCCTCTACTGGGCCGTCAACGTCAGCCTCCAGACCCCCGCCCAGGCCGCCTCGCGCCCGGCCCACTACCTGCCGCCCACCCCGTCGCTGGGCAACTACAAGGCGCTCCTCGTCGGCGACGGCGACCTCCAGCAGACCGTCCGCCGGGCCACCGTCAACATCTTCGTCGAGTGCGCCTCGGCGACGGTCCTCACCGTGGTCATCGCGACCCTGGCGGCCTACGCCTTCGCCCGCCTGCAGTTCCGCGGCCGGACCGTGCTCTTCTACGTCGTCCTCGGGACGATGGCCTTCCCCCCGTACACGACCCTCATCCCGCTCTACCGGATCCTGTCGGACGTCCACCTCGTCAACACCTACACGGGCATCGTGCTCGTCTACGCCTCGGGGTTCCTGCCGCTGGCGACGTGGATCCTCCACAACTACATGTCGGCCCTGCCGGTCGCCCTCGAGGAGGCCGGGCGGGTCGACGGCGCGACGCGGATGCAGATCCTGTGGCGGATCGTCCTGCCGCTCGCCCGCCCGGGCATCGTGTCGACGGCCATCATCACGTTCCTCTTCGGCTGGGCCCAGTTCCTCTTCCCCCTCGTCCTGTCCAGCGACATCTCCACGCAACCGCTGACGGTCGCCATCGCTGGGATGCAGGGACGCCACCTCGTCCCCTACACCCTGCTCAACGCCGCCGGCGTCGTCGCGCTCGCGATCCCTGCCGGGATCGCGGTGCTCATGAACCGCTACATCGTCAGCGGTCTGCTCACGGGGTCGGTCAAGTGAGCGCCGGGGCCCTGCCGGAGAGCCCGGTGGTGGTGGCCGGGCTCGACGTCGGCGGCACCGCCATGAAGGGCTCGGTCGTCGCCGCCGACGGGTCGGTCGCCCACACCCGGAGCTGGCCCACCCCGCGGGAGGACGGTCCGGACGCCGTCGTCGACGCGGTGCTCGACGCCGCGGCCGAGCTGGTCCGTCTCGACCCGGCGACAGCGGCCCTCGGCCTGGTCGTCCCGGGTGTCGTGCGCGACGTCGACGGGATCGCGGAGTGGTCGGAGAACATCGGCTGGCGCGACGTGCCCTTCCGGCGGCTGCTGACCGAGCGACTCGGCCTGCCCGTCGGCTTCGGGCACGACGTCAGGGCCGGCGGCCTGCTCGAGCGGCGCGCCGGTGCTGCGGTGGGGGAGCAGGACGTGCTCTTCATGCCCATCGGCACCGGCATCTCAGGAGCCCTCACGGTCGCCGGGGTCGACCTGACCGGCGAGTTCGTCGGCGAGATCGGACATCTCGACGTGGGCAGCGGACGCCCGTGCGCCTGCGGTGGGGTCGGGTGCCTGGAGACGGTGTCGACCGGGCCGTCGATCGCCAGGTCGTATGCCGAGCGGTCCGGCGTCGAGGTCGCCGGGGCCCGGCCGGTGTTCGAGGCCGCGGCCCGTGGCGACGCCGACGCCCGGGCCGTCGTCGACGAGGCGGCCCGGGCCCTGGCCCGCGCGCTCGCGGCATACACCACCCTGCTCGCGCCCGACCTCGTCGTCCTCGGCGGCGGGGTGGCGGCGGCGGGCGAGTCCCTGCTCGCCCCGGTGCGGTCCGCCCTGGCCGGGCTGCTGCCCTGGCAGCCGGTCCCGCGGCTCGTCACGGCGGCCTTCGGCGCCAACGCCGCGTCGCTGGGGGCGTGCCTGCTGGCCAGGGACGTTGTCGCCATGGAGGAGCCACACCATGTCTAGCCTGCTCGCAGAGGTCGTCTCGCGTCACAAGGCCGGTGAGCACATCGGGGTCTACTCGGTGTGCTCGGCGCACCCGCTCGTCATCGAGGCCGCGATGCGGCAGGCGCTCGACGACGGCACCGTCGTCCTCGTCGAGGCCACGTCCAACCAGGTGGACCAGCTGGGTGGGTACACCGGGATGCGGCCGGAGGACTTCCGCGCGTTCTGTGCCGAGATCGCCGACCGGGTAGGGCTACCCATGGACCGGGTGGTCCTCGGCGGCGACCACCTGGGGCCCAACCGCTGGCAGGGCCTGCCCAGCGCCGAGGCGATGTCGAATGCGGAGGCGCTCGTCGCGGCCTACGTGCACGCGGGGTACGAGAAGATCCACCTCGACTGCAGCATGTCGTGCGCCGACGACCCGGTGCCGTTGGGCAACGACGAGGTCGCGGCCCGCACGACCCGCCTCCTGGGCGTCGCCGAGACGGCGGCCGCGGAGGGAGGGCAGGGGCGTCCCCTCTATGTCATCGGCACCGAGGTGCCGGTCCCGGGTGGTGCCCACGAGGAGCTCGGCGAGCTGACGCCGACGACCCCCGAGGCCGCCCTGGCGACGCTCGCCGCCCATCGGATCGCGTTCTCGCAGGCCGGTCTCGGCGAGGTCTGGCCCCGGGTGATGGCGCTCGTCGTCCAGCCCGGGGTCGAGTTCGACCACCTCAAGGTCGTCGACTACGAGCCGGGGCGCACCACAGAGCTGACCAGGGTCCTCGACGAGGAGCCCACACTCGTGTTCGAGGCGCACTCGACGGACTACCAGCGGCCGGAGGCGTTCACGAGGCTCGTGCAGGACCACTGGGCCGTCCTCAAGGTCGGGCCGGCGCTCACGTTCGCCCTGCGGGAGGCCGTGTTCGCGCTCGAGCAGCTCGAGGCCGAGCTCGTCCCGGTCGAGGAGCGCTCCGGCATCGGCGACGTCATCGACGAGCAGATGCTCGCCCACCCGGACCACTGGGCCGGCTACTACCTCGGCAGCGAGCGCGAGCAGCGCCTCGCCCGACGGTTCAGCTACAGCGACCGGATGCGCTACTACTGGCCCGACCCGCGGATCCGCGAGGCGCTGGACACCTTGGTCCGCAACCTCCGGTCGACCGTCATCCCGGTGCCGCTGCTGAGCCAGTACCTGCCGGCCCAGTACGAGCGCGCGCGAGCCGGTGTCCTCGAGGCGGACCCGCACGAGCTCGTCGTCGACCACATCCGCGATGCCCTTCGCCCGTATGCCGCGGCCTGCGGGGCAGCTCCCTCCACGACCCAGAGAAGGACCTCATGAGAACGACCGAGCCCACCGCCCCCTTCGACCTCGCGGAGTCAGGTCACACGGGTACGGAGATCCTCGGCCAGCCGGGGCTGTGGGTCGAGACGGTGCGGACCGTCGCGGACCGCAGGCCGGCGCTGGATGCGCTGACCCAGTGGTGGACCGGTGCGAGCGAAGCACGGGTGATCCTCACCGGCGCCGGCTCGTCGGCCTTCGTCGGACGGGTCGCCGCGCCCCTCCTCGCGCGCATCACCGGTCGTCGGTTCGACGCGGTCCCGACGACCGACCTCGTCGCCCAGCCCTCGGCCGTCCTCGCCGAGGACGTGCCGACCCTCGTCGTGTCGTTCGCCCGCTCGGGCAACAGTCCCGAGAGCGTCGCCGCGACCGACGTCGCCGACCGGCTGCTCACCCACGTGCGCCATCTCGTCGTCACCTGCGACGCGGGCGGGGCGCTGGCCGACCATCACGCCGGCCGGGCCGGGTCGGTCGTGCTCACTCTGCCGGCGGGGTGCAACGACAAGGGGTTCGCGATGACCGCGAGCTACACGTCGATGCTCCTGGCGGGTCTCCAGGCGTTCCTCGGCGACGAGGGGTTGCCGACGGAGGCGCTGCAGCGGGCCGCTGAGGTGGTGCTCGCGGATGCCGACGGTGTCCTGACTCGTTGTGCGGCAACGGCATACGACCGGGTCGTCTATCTCGGAAGCGGCTCTCTGGCCGGCGCCGCCCAGGAGTCGGCTCTCAAGCTGCTCGAGCTGACCGCGGGCCGGGTGAACACGTACCACGACTCGCCGCTCGGGTTCCGGCACGGACCGAAGTCGGTGGTGGACGCCGCGACGCTGGTCGTGGTGCTGCTGTCGGAGGAGGACTACACCCGTCAGTACGACCTCGACCTGCTCGCCGAGCTGGCCACCGACGGGGTGGGGGACCTCGTGGCCCTGTCGGCCCGGCCGCTGCCCACCGGGCTCGAGGTGCCGACGGTGGTGCTTCCGTCGCTGGCCGGGCTCGACGGGGGGTTCCTGGCCGTGCCCTACGTGGTGTTCGCGCAGGCCCTGGCCGTCGCGACCTCGCTCCGGCTCGGGATCACCCCTGACAACCCGTCACCGAGCGGGATGGTCAACCGCGTCGTCCAAGGCGTGACGATCCATCCCCTCGCCTGACCGCGGCTGGTGATCCACGACGTCGGTGGCCGCCACGAGAACACCGAGCACCTCACGCTGACCCCCACGACCGCGACGTAGCGTCACCACCGCTCGAGCCGGCGCCACCGGAAGGGCCGGCCGTCCGGGTCGATGACGGTTCGCACCACTGGTTCGACGGCACGGCGCACGGCAGGGTGGACCGTCGGGACGCGGTGGGCGCGCAGATGACCGGGTGGCCGCTCGCCGGTCCCGCCGTCGCGGTGCCAGGCATCGAGCCGGTCGGCGTGGGCGTGGAGGATGGCGAGCGCCGCGACCGGGTCGGCCAGGTCCTCGGTCTGGTCGGGGCGGCGTCCGAGGTGCTCGGCCCACAGCTGGACGCGCAGCCTCCTGGCGAAGACGCCGTCGTCCGACTCGGCCTGCGGCTCAGGCGTATGCGGTTCAGCGTCGTGCTCGGGGTCCGCGCCGGCGTCGGGCGGAAGGGTGAGGACCGCCGCCGTGAGCTCGCTGTCGTGGGTCCAGGAGCGCCGGTTGAGGTTCGCCGAGCCGACCGCGGCCCACGTGTCGTCGATGACGCAGACCTTCGCGTGGACGTAGATCGGCGTGCCCGCGGCATTCTCGAGGTCGAACAGGTGCACCCGGTCACCACCGGCGTCGAGCAGAAGCTGCAACGCCTCGGTGTGCGCGGCATCCTTGGCCGGCTCCTGGAGCCCGCCCTCGCTGTCGGGATAGCGGGGAAGGACCGCCACGAGGTGCAGGCCGGTCTCGCGCCGCAGCGTGTCGGCGAACACCTGGGCAACGGTCGCACTCCACAGGAACTGGTCCTCGACGTGGACGACGCGCCGGGCCCGGCGAAGGGCCTTGGCGTAGCCGCGGGCGACGGTGCGCTCGCCGTCCGGGGCGAAGGGGTAGGCGGGCGACTGGCTCGGGTAGGTCCGTAGCAGCTGGACGCAGTCGCGGCCGGCCGGCGAGGGCGCGGGCACCGGGTCGGGGAGGGTCGCCGCGCGGGACCTCAGGTCGCGCAGCCGGTCCAGCGCCCAGAGCCACGGGTGGTTGTGCTGCGGCGCCGCCGGGTCGTCCCAGCGCTCCCGGAAGCAGGTCTCGACGTCCACGACGGCCGGGCCGTGGATCTCGACCATCGCGTCGTGCCACGGCGGGGTCGGCCCGTAGGACGTCGGCATCGGCTGGGTCTGCGGGTCTCCGCCGTGGTCGCGGTCGTCGTTGCGGCTGTGCCCCAGGTCGATCCCGCCGACGAAGGCGACGTCGCGCGCCGGGTCCTGGGGGTGGCGGACCACGACGAACTTCTGGTGGTGCGAGCCGCCCCGGCGCACCCGCATGTCCAACAGCACGTTGGCGTTGAGGGCCTGGAGCGCCTCGGCCAGGGTGCGGTTCTGCTGCTCGGAGAATCGCAGCCGGTCCAGGTGGGAGCGCCACACCAGGCCGAAGACCCGCGCTCCGGCGCTCTCGGCGCGTGCCAGCTCGACCATCACGGCGCTGCCCGGCCCGTCGAGGTGCTGGTCCGGGTCGCCGCGCCAGTCGGCGAAGTACACCAGGTCGCCTGCAGCACAGCCGCGCAGCTCCTGGCAGAGCCGGGCGAAGTAGGCCGACCCGTCGACGAGGGGCGTCACCTGGTTCCCTGCCGTCCAGCACGAGCCGTCGTCGCGGCCGGCATACAGCCGCGCGTGCGGGTTCCCCCGCTCGCGGGAGTCGAGGAACCAGTGCTGCGGCGAGGGACAGGCGGGCACGGTGGGGTCCTACCCACCGTGCCCGGGCCCGACACCCCTGCTCGTCTTCCGCCGTGCCCGCACCGAGGCCCCGACCGCGACGGCCCGGTGACCCGCAAGGTCGGTAGGCCGCCGGAGCGGACCGTTCACGCCTGGAGCGCCACCGCGACCGCCGTGTCGCCGGCCGTCGAGAGGCTCACGACGATGTCGCTCGCGCCGTACGCCGCGAAGGAGCCTCGGAGGGTGACCTCAGGGGCGCCGCGGGGCCCCTGCGTCACGACGATGTCGGCGAAGGACGCATCGGGCGACCACGTGGCCCGGAGGCACTTGAAGACGGCCTCCTTGGCGGCGAACCTGCTCGCGACGTGCCGGAGCCGCAACGGCCCGTCCGGGATGGCTGCCAGCTCCTCGGGCGCGAACACCCGCCGCAGGAACGTGTCCCCCGCGTTGTCGAGCGTCGACCGCAGCTCCGTCATCGACACGACATCGACCCCGATGCCCGTCATGGCGCTGGTCGCCTTCTCGCGGGCAGACCTGCGACGAGAAGCGCGGTGCCGACGACGTCGTCGAGGCGGGCGCCGCGCGACAGGTCGCTGACCGGGCCGTCGAGGCCCAGCAGGATCGGCCCGTATGCCGTGGCCCCCGCGAAGTGCTGGAGCAGCTTGGCTCCGATGTTGGCCGCGTCGAGGTTGGGGAAGACCAGCACGTTGGCGCGGCCGGCGACCGGGCTGGAGCCGCCGAGCTTCCGCTGGGCGATCCGCTCGTCGACGGCCGCGTCGAGCTGGACCTCGCCGTCGAAGGCGAACGACACGTCCTGCTCCCGGAGCAGGTCGCAGGCCGTCCGGACGAGGTCGACAGCCGGGTCGTCGGCGCTGCCGTGGGTGGAGAACGACAGCAGCGCCACCCGCGGCTCCCAGCCCAGCATGTCGCGCACCGCGCCCGCGGCGGCCACGGCGATGCCGGCCAGCTCGGCCGGGTCGGGACGCGGGTTCATGGCCGGGTCGGCAAGGGCCAGCATGCTGCCCTCCTGGCTCACCCGGCCCGGGAGGTCGAGCAGGTAGACGCTGCACGGCACCGTGCCGTCGTCGCGCGCCCCGATAGCCAGCCGGCTGGCGGCGATGACGTCCTCGGTCGGGTTGGCGATGCCGGCGACCATCCCGTGTGCGTCCCCTGCGGCGACCATCATGGCGGCGAAGACGAGCGGCCGGCCCGTGATGAGCTCGGCAGCGCCCATGGGGAGATCCGCTCGGGCGGCATACGACGCTGCATACCGGCTGCACCGGGGATCCTCCCGGGCCGCCGCCACCACGCAGCCGTCGGGGTCGGCGACATACGGAGCCAGCCGGCCGGCGAACGTCGGCGGCGCACCGACGAGGACCGGTCGCACCAGCGCGGTCGCGGCCAGAGCGACCGCCGCGGCCTGGACGACCGGGTCCTCACCCTCCGGGAAGACGATGGTCCGTGGCGGGTCGGTGATGGTGGTCCGCGCGCGCTCCAGCAGGCTCATGGCGCCTCCTCACGTCGATGAAGGAGCCGGCCCGGCGGGCGGGGCCGGGCCGGCTCGGCGGTCACATCTTGCTCGTCACCAGGTCGACCAGCTCCTGGATGGTCTTCGGCCTACGGATCTCGAAGTTCGTCGTCGTCGTGCCGAGCGCGTCGTCGATGAGAGCCCCCAGCTCGATGCGTCCGATCGACTTGACCATGAGGTCCTCGGCGAGCCTCGTCTGGGGCCCGAGGCTCGCGGGGTCGACCTTGGCGACCTTGGCGACGATATCGATGACCGTGGCGTCGATGTCGGACATCGGCGTCAGGCCAGAGCGAACGCGAGGACGGGGAGGTCCGCCACGGTGATGATGTCGGCCTTCACCGGGACCGGGCACTTCTCGTACATCGCGGCCAGGGCCTCCGGCTCGACCCCGACGTCGGTGACGATGCCCTGGACGAAGACCCCCTCGGCCAGGCGGACGTGCCCGTAGGCGTACGGCGCGAGGTCGTTGAAGCGGGGGTTCGGGGGCGGCGCCATCCCGTGCGAGACGAAGAGGAGCTCACCCTGGCCGCTCAGCTCCACCTCGCTCTGGTCGGGGCTCCCGCACTTCTCGCACAGGGAGGTCGGAGGGAAGGTGATGGCTCCGCAGGCAGCACACGTGCGGCCGACGAGGCGGCCCTCCGCGAGGGACTCGTAGTAGGTCCGGATGATCGAGGTGGGCATCGCGTTACCGCCCTTCGTAGACCATGACCGTGCTGACCATGGCGTAACCGTGGGTGTGCACCACCGCCGTGTGCGGTGGGGTGGGGATCTGGCGGGGACCGCCGAGACCCCGGATCTGCTTGACCGCCTCGTAGGTGTCCGAGCCGGCGCTGGCCGCCCAGGCGTGACCGAAGGCGTGCCGTCCGCCGTGCGTGCTCATCGGGCGGCTGCCGTCGAAGCGCAGGGCTCCGTCTCGGGCCAGGAGCAGGCCCTTGCCCTCGGGTAGGTAGCCGGACATCTCCGCCACACAGATGCTCGACGCGTGCGAACAGTCGTGGACGTGGAGGTAGTCGATGTCGGTCGGAGCGATGCCGGACATCGCATAGGCCTTGTCGAAGGAGATCCGGTCGTAGTGGGTGTAGGTCGGGTCCTCCCCGTACCAGGGCAGGTCGCTGACCGTGACCCCCCAGCCCTTGACCTGGACCGGCATCGGGGCGTCGGCGGGTATGCCGTCCTCGCTGCTGAGGACGACGGCCGAAGCGCCGTCAGCGGCCGAGACGACGCTGCGCAGCCGGGACGGCCACGCGAGGAACGGGTTGTACGCCGAGGTCCAGAACTCGTACGGGTCGCTGAACCCGTAGCGGGTGGCCTCGTCCTCGAGGGTCTCCTGGAGGATCGCCTTGGGGTTCATCGACCCGTGCAGACGCCTGGTCCGGCAGAGCTCGAACATGCCCTTGTCGTACTCCTCGATGGAGTAGCCGTACTTCTTGCAGTACGCCTGGGCGACGAACCCGTTGTAGGTCGGGAAGATGTCGTAGCCCTGCGGTACCGAGTAGGCCTGGCCGACGCAGTAGTCCGTCCAGAGCCACATCTCCTCCGTCGGGATGCTCTCCCGCTCGTAGGGGCTGAGCCGCTTGGGCTGGCTCAGCGTGGACTCCAGGCCGACGACGAGGACCTTGCGGTAGACGCCCGAGGCGATGCCCATCGCGCCGAGCGTGACCCCGATGTTCGTCGTCGAGCATGCGCCGTCGATGTGGACGCCCGCCTTGAGCTGGGTCCCGGTCCACTTGGCGATCTGGCTGTAGGTCGCCGGAAGGTTCGACGTCTGCATCGTCACGTTGCCGACGATGACGGCGTCGACCTCGCTCGGGTCGACCTTGGCGTCGGCGAAGGCCTCGGCCACCGCCTGGCCCGCCATCTCCTGGAGGCTGAGACCCTTCAGCTCCGGGGTCTCCAGCATGTTGCCGAAGCGGGTACAGCCCACGCCGAGGATGAACACCGGCTCTTTGAGCCCGCTCACCATCACGCACCACCTTTCCTGCCGGGGGCCCGTGAGATGGGTCCCGTGTCCTGTCCGGCGGATCGCCGGAGCACTACATTCGGAGTGCCGACTCCGTTCCCTCTGGCAGCGTGGCAGCGCACTGGTTCGCAGGGCTTGTCCCTGCGCGCAGCGGAGTTGGACGACGGAGCAGTGCTTCGTCCGGGCCTCGAACGGAGGTGTCGTGAAGAAGGACTCAGAGCCCTGGCTGACGTGGGCGTCCGCGGACTTCGCCCCGGCGAGCCAGTTCGACGCCTGGGAGTCGGCGCTCAACGCGTCGCACCTCCCCTGGGCTCTCGACCGGGTGCACGCCGAGCGCTTCGGTGCCCGGATGCGGCTCAAGGACTTCGGCGGGCTGCGGGTCGTCAGCTGTGAGTGCGAGCCGTGCTCCGGGCGGCGTCGGTCCCGCCAGATCGGCCGCGGCGAGGGGGAGTACTTCGGAGCCCTGTTGCTGTTGTCCGGGGAGGAGCGGGTGCGCCAGAGCGGGCATGCGCTCGTCCTCCGCCCCCGGTCGCTCATGATCTGGGACTCGACGAAGGACATCGACTTCAAGGTCGCCGCCGACATCAAGAAGGTCACCGTCTTCATCCCCCGCGACCGGGTGGCGTCGGGGTCCGAGGCGTTCCTCCGCCACTGTGACCGCGTGATCGACTGCGGCCGAGGCGTCCCCGCTGTGCTGGCCTCGCACCTCGGCGCGCTCGCCGGAGAGCTCGGGTCCATCGACCACCGGACCGGCACGGCCGCGGTGGACCTGACCGTCGACCTCATCGCCTCGGCCCTCGAGGCCAGCGAGGCGCCTGGCCTGAGCGCGGGACAGGGCGGTCTGCTGAGCGACATCGAGGCGTACGTCCTCGACAACCTCGCGGACCCCGGACTGACCCCCGACGGGATCGCCCGGCACTTCTTCATCTCGACGCGCTACCTGCACCTCCTGTTCGCCCGCTCGGACCGGACCGTCTGCCGGTTCATCGCCGAGCACCGCCTCGACCGGGCACGGCGCGAGCTGATCCGGACCGCTCCGTCGGGCGAGCCGATCACCCGCATCGCCGCCGACGTCGGCATCGACGACCCGGCACACTTCAGCAGGCTCTTCAAGCAGCGGTTCGGCGTCTCGCCCCGACAGCTCCGCAAGGAGGCTGCCGGCACCTGACGGACGGACGCCTCAGGGGCACGACGGCCCCGGGCGCGCTGCGGCGCACGCCGGCCCGGCTTCTGGGTCAGGGGTCGGCGAGAATGCTGCGCGCCACGTCGAGCATGTCGGCGGGGTCGACGAGCCGGACGATGTCGGGAGGGCTGTTGAGGAGCTCGATCACCCTGGGCTGCAGCTCGTGGGGGATCTCGAGCAGGAGCGGGATGTCATACGTGCGGCAGATGTGGACAACGTCCTGCACGCTCGTGTCGCCCTGCTCCTTGGCCTCGCCGTCGGGGGCGACGATCTTGTGCAGGTAGGCGACGAGCAGGTCGACGCGGTTCTTGTCGTTGATGAGCCGGACGTGTCTGCCGTGGTTGTCCCGGCCGTTCGACACCGGGATGGTGTCGTAGCCGTCGCACACCAGGGCGGTGAGCAGCCTGGAGTCGGTTCCCTCGAAGTAGGCGACGATCTTGCGGGCCATGCCAACCCCTCCTCCCTAGACGACGCCCTGGGCCACCATGGCCGAGGCGACCTTCTCGAAGCCGGCGATGTTCGCTCCGGCGACATAGTTGCCGGGCTGGTCGTAGCGCTCGGCTGCCTCGACGCAGCTGTGGTGGATGTCGACCATGATGTCGAGGAGCCGGGCGTCGACCTGGTCGCGCGTCCAGGAGGAGAAGGTGGCGTTCTGCACCATCTCCAGCCCGCTGACCGCGACCCCGCCGGCGTTGGCGGCCTTGCCCGGCCCGTAGAGGATCCCGGCGTCGACGAACCGCGCCACCGCCTCGGGGTCCGAGGGCATGTTGGCGCCCTCGGCCACGACGACGACGCCGTCGTCGACGAGGGTCGCGGCGTCCTGCCCGCTGATCTCGTTCTCGGTGGCGCAGGGGAGCGCGACCTGGGCCCCCGTGACCGCCCACGGCCGGCGCCCGGCGTGGAACTCACAGCCGAACCGCTCGGCATACTCGCCGATCCGGCCCCGGCGCACCTGCTTGAGGTCGATGATCCAGGCCAGCTTCTCCTCGTCGATGCCGGCGGGGTCGTAGACGAAGCCGGTGGAGTCCGACATGGTCAGGACGGTGCCGCCGAGCCGGATGACGTTCTCGGCGGCATACTGCGCGACGTTCCCCGAGCCGGAGACCAGACAGGACTTGCGGAAGATGCTGTCGTCGCGCGTCTTGAGCATCTGCTCGGCGAAGTAGACGACGCCGTAGCCGGTGGCCTCCGGGCGGATCAGGCTGCCGCCCCAGGCCGGCCCCTTGCCGGTCAGCACCCCGGCGAACTCGTCGGCCAGCCGCTTGTACTGCCCGAAGAGGTAGCCGATCTCCCGGCCGCCCACCCCGATGTCGCCGGCCGGGATGTCGGTGTGGTCACCGATGTGCCGGAACAGCTCGCTCATGAACGACTGGCAGAACCTCATCACCTCGCCGTCGCTGCGTCCCATGGGGTCGAAGTCGGACCCGCCCTTGCCGCCGCCCATCGGGAGGGTGGTCAGCGCGTTCTTCAGGGTCTGCTCGAAGGCGAGGAACTTCAGCAGCCCCTGCGTGACGCTCGACCGGAAGCGCAGGCCCCCCTTGTAGGGACCGATCGCGCTGTTCATCTCGACGCGGTAGCCGCGGTTGACCTGGATCTCGCCGCGGTCGTCGACCCACGGGACCCGGAACGAGATCACCCGCTCGGGCTCGACCAGCCGCTGTGGGATCCGCGCCTCGACGAACTCGGGCCGGCGGTCGAGCACCGGCCACACCGATGCCATCACCTCGGCGACCGCCTGGTGGAACTGCGGCTCGCCGGGGCTGCGGGCGAGGACCCACTCCATGAACTCGGACACCGACCGGCTCACCGTGCCTCCTGCGACTCGGTCCCGGTCCGGTCGGGACGCCGACCGGGCCCGGTGAGGTGGTGAGCAGGCAGTCCTGACACCGCCATCGCCACGACCAGGTTATGCCGCGGCGCGACGGGCCGGTCTGTGAAGCACGTCGCACCCGCGCGGCTCGGCGGTGGGGCGGCATACGCCGACAACGGGGCCACCGCTCCAAACCCCCGCGACCCCGTCCCAGCGGCTAGCCTGGTCGGATGGCCCTCGGGCCAGGCACGCAGGTCACCACGGACGCGGGGACGCCGATGCGCGCATATCCGTACTCGTTCCACATCGCCCTCGACGGAAACGGGCTCAACGGCCTCGAGGGACGGGCCGGTGTGTGCCTGTTCCGCTACGACCCGGTCAGTGGTGACCACGCCTACAAGGTGACCTACTTCGGGGGTGCCTCGGGGGGCCACGCGCCGAGCGTGGACCCCAGCCGTCGGGTCGGCTTCCTCGGCAACACCGGCCAGCACCTGCTGTTCTACGACCTCGCCACGCTCGACGAGGCCGACCGGATCTCAACGCTGCGGTTCGAGGTCCCCGACGCGACCGTCAAGGGCAGCACCCACCTGGTCTGGCTCGACGAGACCGAGTTCGTCACGAGCATCGGCGAGCACCTGTGGCGCTTCGACGTCAACCGGCTGGCCAAGGGCGAGGTGATCGCCCCCCACCAGCTCAAGGTGCCGCACGCGATGAAGCGCACCGCGTCCGGGCGGTACATCGTCTACGGCGGAATGGACCACCCCACCCGGGGCGAGGCCCGCGAGGTGGGCATCCTCGACACCCACACCGGCACGGTGCGGCACGTCCCGCTGCCGACGACCTGCTGGCACGTCGTGTGCCATCCGGTGCTCGACGTCTTCTACGCCATCAGCTTCCGGGTCCACCCCGCCGACCGCACCGACTACGGCCACTGGGGCATGGCCTGGCTGCGGCAGTACGCGTTCGAGATCGACGCCGAGCACGGCCAGGTGCTGCGGCACTGGGCGGCCGACCGCGACGTGCCTGCCCACATCAACTCCGACGTGACCATCTCGGACTCCGAGCTGATCTTCTGCACCGGGGGCAGCCAGACCGTCGTGCTCGTCGATCTCGCGACGATGACGCAGCACCGGCTCGTCGACGAGAACCCCGGACCGCTCGGCTCGTGGGAGTTCCCCCGGCAGTCGCTCAACACGGTTGCCGAGAGCTTCATGCGCGGCAACGTGTTCGGCAACTCCCACCTCTACGCCGAGGCCCTGCGGGTGAGCCGGGGCTCGCTCATCGACGGCATCTATGCCTGCCAGCTCTCGGCCGACCAGAGCCTGCTCTTCACCGCCAACCGCGGGCAGAACCACATCACCGTCTACGACTACCCGTCCCTCCAGCTGCGGGACCGCGTCGTCATGCCCGACCTGCACGAGCTCGACGGCTCCCTGGCCGACTGGGTGGACCCCCGGCTGGGGTTCCACCATTCCTACCTCGTCAGCCCCGCACCCGACCCAGCGAACCCAGGAGGCCGTCATGGCTGACTTCTCCGTCGACACCTCGGTCATCGGTCCGGTCGTCAGCGACGTGACGGCCGACGTGACGAGCACGCTGGCCGGGCTCGACGACATGAACCTCACCCTCGCCGGCGGCACGACGACGACGCTCGCGGGCGGCACGACGACGACGCTGGCCGGCGAGAACACCGTGCACTCGGACGCGACGATCACCCTCGCCCCGGTGACGACGACGTCGAGCCTGGACCTCAAGCCGGTCGCCCTCGACTCCTGCATCCGGCTCGAGCTCGCCCCGGCGCCGCCGACCGAGGTGCACTCGCCCTACGAGCAGCGCTGGGCCTGGTCGGTCCTGGGGTTCGAGCTGTTCGCGCTCACCGTCCAGGGCTCGATGTCCACGCATGTCCGCCCTGAACCCCACGGCCCCCGGGTCATCGAGGTGTGACCGGCCGTGACCACCGAACCCCGCTCGCCCGGACCCGCCGCACCCGAGGGCGACGCCATCGTCCTCAGCGGTCCGCCGACGAGCCTGCGCACGACCGTTACGGTCGAGAACACCTCGGACGCGCGGCTCGCGGTCCGCGGGGCCACCCTCCATCTCGACGACGGAACAGCCGTGGTCGGGACGGCCGCCGCCCTCATCGGAGCCGGCGCCACGGCGAGCCTGCCCATCGTGGCCACCCTCGACCCGTCGACGGCACCCGGCACGTATGCCGCCGAGCTCGAGGTCGGTGGAGCGCGCCGGTCCGCGGTCATCCGGGTCCGGTCCACGCTGTCCCTGTCGGTGAGCCCGGGGGAGGTGCTCGCCGTGGCGGGTCGGAGCCCGCTCGCCCTCGACGTGACCAACGACGGCAACGTCGCCATCCCGCTGGCGTCCCGAGCGGTCGCCGCCACCGACGACGGACGCGGACAGCCCGGCCCCGAGATCACCCTCGAGATCGACAACGCGACCACTCTCGAGCCCGGCCGGTCGATGACCCTCGAGGCTCACCTGCAGGTCCCCCCGGGGCTCGACCCCGCCCGCCGGCACATCGCCCGGCTCCCGGTCGGCGTCGCCGACCTCGTCGTCATCGTGCTCCCTCACACGGATTCGGAGTCCTCGTCATGACCACCACCTCGCCCAACCTCCTCACCACGTGGACCACCGGCTGGGCCGACGCGGTCCAGCAGTGGGCCGACCAGTCCCAGGCCGTGTGGGAGCAGTGGGGGGTGGCGCCGCCCTGGATGGCCGGGGCCGACGCAGGTCCGGGCGCCCGGCGCAGGGGAGGGCCACACCCGGGTGACCGGCCGGGCCACGAGCACCACCACCCAGGACACGAGTCGCACCACCACGGCTGCGGGTGCGAGACCGACGCCTGTGCGTGCTGCGTCCCCGACGCCGATGTCGTCCTCCACGCGCGGGTGGGCGAGCGGCGCGTGGTCCCGTTCGCCCTGCACAACCGATGGCGGCGGGACCGGGAGGTCAGCGTCGAGGTCGGGCCCTGGCACCGCTGTGACGGCGCCGACCTGGCCGTCGAGGCCAGGGCCGACGCCGAGGCGTTCACCCTGGCGCCGTGCGAGGACCGGGTCGTCCGCCTCGTCGTGACCGTCGCCGGTGTGGTCGAGGACGGCATGACGACCGAGAAGGGCGCGGCCCCGCGCCGGGCCGGCGATGTCGGGCAGTGCTCGAGCGCCTACGCCGACGTGCGGTTCGAGGGGTGCGCGAGACCCCAGCGGGTCGCCGTGGTCGTCGAGCCGGCCTCGTGCGACGCGGTCGACGTGGAGTGCGACTGCGGATGCTGCTGACCGGGGGGCCCGGATGGACGCCGACGAGGACGAGTGGAGAGGACCGGCGATGAGCCAGCGCACGACGGACACCGAGGAGACCCTGGCGAGGCTGGGGGAGCTGGCGCGACGCGCGCTCCAGGCGCAGAGCGATGCGGCCAAGCAGTCCATCGAGCTCGGCCGGGCGGTGTTCTCGCCGGGGGCGGACGCCGGTGCCACGAGCCGAGCCTGGGTGGAGGCGCTGGGCCGTGAGGGGGCTCGCTACTGGCGCGAGGTGGGGGTCCTCGGGATGGATGTCGCCGGCCAGATCCTCACCATCGGCAGCCGCAGCATCGCCCGCGTGCTCGGCGACACCCAGGCGGCGGTCGACCGCAGCCGCGGGAGCCGGTCATCGGGTGCCTCGGCCCGCGGGACGGGCGGCGCCGCCCACGACGGGGACGATGCGGAGCCCGTCCGAGCCGGCACCACGACGGCCCACCCGGCGGCGCCGGCCGGCGAGAGCGGGCCCGCGGCGGTCAAGGTCGCCGTCGGCCTGCGTGGCGCACCGGGCGGGTCCGCGACGGGGACCGTCGTGCTCGCCAACCAGCACCCCCGGGCCCGGCGGGTGACCCTCACGCCGGACGACGTCCTGCGGGACCCCGCGCACGACGTCGCCCTCCCGGTGCGGGTCGACCCGGCCGCGGTGACGATCCCCGCGCACAGCGAGCAGTCCGTGGCCGTCGAGGTCGAGCTGCCCCTGGGCGTCGTCCGCTCCGGGGAGCGCTACACCGGGCAGGTCCAGGTCAGTGGGGGCGTCGAGGCGGTCGTCGACGTGGTGGTCGACGTCGACTGACCGGGTCGTCCCCCTCGAGGGCCGGTATGCCGTCGGCGCCTGGCCCCGGACCCTCCTCGCCCTCGAGCGGCCTGGGCACCAGGGGCCGGGCTGCGCGCACCTCGGGGGAGAGGCGCAGGCCCTCGCGGGCCCACCGGGGCAGTGAGTCGTCGAGGACCAGCCAGGCCAGGGCGGCAGCCACGGCGCTCCGCGCCGGCCGGGCGACATGGCCGAGGGCCTGGGCGCGGGCCGAGGAGTACCAGTAGTAGCGGCCCACGGTGCTCGCCTCGTCGGTCGTCGACAGGGGCGGGGTGCTCGTCAGGCGGCCCCAGGCCTCGGCGGCGGACGAGGCGAGCCGCGCGGCATACGGGGGTGCCTCGAGGTAGGGACCGGGGAGGCCGGCGAGGTCGGCGACGAGCGAGTGCAGCTCCCGCCAGGTGAGGTCCTCGCCGCCGAGGAGGTAGCGCTGACCGGGCTCGCCACGCTCGAGCAGGCACACGTGCCCGGCGCCGACATCGCGTGCGTCCACGACGTTGGACCCTCCGGGGAAGGTGCTGCGGGTCGGGTCGAGCAGGTAGCGCAGGACGATAGCGTTGCTCGGGCCGAGCCGTCCGAACGGGCCGCCGAGGACGACGGTCGGCAGGGCGAGGACGAGCTGGAGACCATGGCGCGCCGCCGTCTCCAGGGCGACCTCCTCCTGCCGGGCCTTGCTCGCGTAGTACGCCGGAGCGGGTTCCTCGCCCAGCCCGTCCGACTCCGTCCGGGCGGTCGGGTTCGGGCTCGACCCGCGGGTCACCGCGGAGCTGGTCACGACGACCCGGGTCAGGGCGGCCGCCGCTGCGGCCTCCAGCACGGTCCGGGTCCCGTCGACGTTGACCCGGGAGACCTCGTCGGCATGGTCTCTGCCGTAGGCGTAGACGGCTGCGCAGTGGACCAGCGCCTCGGCGCCCTCGAGGGCCCGGGCCAGGGCGTCCGGGTCGCCGAGGTCTGCCGTACGCGTCGTGAGGGGCCCGGTCGAACCGAGGGCACGGAGCGCCGGGGGCTGCCGGCTGCCGGGGCGGCATACGGCCATGACCTCGTGGCCGGCCTCCAGGGCCGCTCGGGCGACCTGGTGGCCCACCAGGCCGGTCGCGCCGGTCACGGCGACCCTCATCGCCCGCCCCGCACGTGCCGGAAGCCGTGGACGTCGACGTCGTCGGCTGGGGGGGCGTGGGAGTCGCTGGCGCCGCGTTGCGAGGCCCTCGGTTCGGTGTCGAGGCCCACCCGCTGCCCGACCCAGTCCTTGGCAGCGGTGAGGAGGAGCTCGACCGACCTGGTGAGCAGCGGCTCGTCGGGGTCGGGCGGCGGCCGGCCGACCCGGAACTCGCGCCCCTCGAAGCACGCCTCGAGGTTGTCGAAGGTCGTCGTGAAGAACCGGCGGTAGGCGTCCTCGAGGAGGGGCGAGTGCACCTCCGGGACGAGGGTGAGGTCGAGGCCCTGCCACAGCGGCGGCAGCGTGAACAGCTGTCGGCCCCGGACGGTGGCGCGGGTGCCTGTCGCGGTCCGGGTGAAGGTCAGCGACCCGTCGTCGTGGGTGGCCGACCCGTTCGGGCTGCGCACGGTGCGCCAGAGCAGCCGGTGCTCGTCAGCGCGGCGCTCGACGAGCTCGATCTTGCACACGTCGATCGGCACGCCGCCCCAGGCCGCGAGGTAGTTGGGCTGCGCGAGATAGAGGTTCCGCTCGGCCTGTCGGACCCGGGTCGCTCCCTGCTCCGGGGGGGCGGGGCCGAGCCCGACCCTGCGTCCGCCGAGGTAGTCGGCCATCAACGAGATGCCCTCGGCCACGTCGACCCGGGCGACGAACGTGTCGAAGTCGGCAGGGATCTCGCGGGCGACCTCGAAGACGGTGGCCCCGTCGGCGAGCGTCCACCTCATCCCGCCCTCCGGGGCTGCGGGGACCCCGGTGAGGGCGACGTCGATGACCGTCAGGAAGCTCGCGAGGTCGTCGTAGTCCTCGTCGGCGTAGGCCGCGGGGTCCAGGCCGAGCTGGACGACGCGCCGGTCGACCCGGGCCTTGTCGAGGTTGACCGACCAGGCCCGCTCGGCCCCGGATGCCGCAGCCACCGCGGCCAGCAGCCCCACGAGGGCGCCCTGCCCGACGGGGTCCTCGGCGGCGGCGACGGCCGGGGTGAGCACGGCCCGGACCGCCGACAGGACGGGGTCGTCCGTCGTCGCCCCGTCGTCGGGGCCGCCGATGCTCGCCCGGAGCACCCGCTCCAGGCGGGGGTCGACGGTGGCCCGGCGCGCCGCCTCGACGGCGAGCGGGTGGGGACGGGTGATGCCCGCCAGGGGGGAGCGGTCGCCGCCGACCGCCCCCCTCGGTGCTCCGAGCTCGGCGACGGCGCGGTCCACCAGCCGCGACCCGGCCCGGTCGGTGCCGAGCAGCGAAGCCAGGGTGACGTCGGCGAGGAGGGCATCGGTGGTGACGACGATGATGCCGGTATGCCGCGGCTGCGGCAGCCGCGCGCCGTCGGCGCCCTCGCTCGCGGTCGTCGCGTCGACGATGCACAGTGTCGGTGGGAGGTGGCGCAGGACGTCGACGACGACGTCGGCCGGCTCGGCGCCGGCCACCTCGGGGACCGTGCCCGCGAGGGTGTCGAGGCAGCCGGCATACGTGTCGAGGAGGTCGGTGACGGCCCGGCCGACGACGACCCTGGTGCCCGCGCCGGCCCACAGCCGCGAGACCGGGAGGCCGTCGAGAACGCTGGTGTCCGGGACCGGCGCCCGGATCGTGTCGTCGCCGAGGTCGGCGACCTCATAGGGGTGACCGTCTGCGGTGCGGCCGGTGAGCCCGGCCAGTCGGGCCAGGCCGCTCACCGACCGGTGTCCGCGGTCGCGGTCCTGGGCCGACAGCGTGGCGCCGATCGTCACGTCGCTGCAGCCGGCCTCGACGAGGGCGTCGACGACGCGATGGAGGACCTCGCTCGAGGCCGGCGTCGGGGCGTGCAGCCGGGCGCAGACGACGGCCCGGCCCGACCGGGTGCGGAGCGCGTCGGCGAGGGTCCGGGTCAGGGCCGCGCCGAGCGACGGGGCGTCGCCACGCAGGACGACCCCGGCGCCGGTCCGGTCGACCCCGGCGCCGGTCCGGTCGGGCCTCTCGTCGGTGCGACCCATCGAACCATGAAACCACCGCGTTCTCGCCGATGGTGAGGTCCGTGAGGTCCGGCCCGAGCGGGAGGCGTCGGCGGGCTCGGATGGGCTACAGGAACTCGAGCGGGTCGAACTCGTCGATCGGGATGATGCGGACCCGCGGCAGCCGCTCGTTGAACGCATTGACGTCGTACTCGAGGTCGATCGCCTCCAGGCCCTTGTCGACCAGCTCGAGGAAGGCGGTGCTGCGGTACTCGGTGAAGCCGATGACACCCACCCGACGACCGTCGAGGAGAGCCCCGACCTGCTCGACGAAGTCCCTGTCGTGGCTGACGAGGAGCACGTCGGCATCGTGGTGGGCGAGCTCGGTGAGGGTGCGCTGGATGGCGATGTCGACGACCTTCTCGTCGTCACGGCCGCTGAGGGCGACGGGCCGGAAGCCGATCGCGAGGAGGGCCTGCACGAAGGCCATCGGCAGGTCGTTGTTCGCGGCGAGGAAGAACAGCCCCTTGGCCGGCTGGCCCCAGTGGCCCTCGGCGAAGTGCAGCAGCCGCTCCCACCGCGGACGCTCCTCGGAGCGGGGACGGCGGCCGAGGATCGAGGTGCCCAAGGTGGCATCGATGTTCTCGCCGTCGACGAGGACGTAGGTGGTGCGTCGCGCGTCAGCCATGGGCCCAGACTAGGTCCGAGCCGGAACCTCGCGCGGGTGGACCGAGGCGGCTGCCCTGCGGGGTCTGTGCCCGTGCGGCATACCCCGTCGAGGCGTCCGCGTCGGGGTGACCGGTGAGCCGCGGTCAAGCCCGTCTCCGTGGGGTAGGACCAGCCGTCCCGTCGTCCGACGAACGTGGTTGTGTCCCAACGGTTTCCGTCCCCTGGAAACCCGAAGGGACGCCCGTCGGGCGCCCACCGCCGAGGACCCGTCGTCCGTGGCGCTCCTTGGTCCCCGTTGGTCCGTCGACTGTCGGTGGTGGCGTCTAGGTTGAGGAGATGGAGGGGAGTGCTGTGCAGGGGCTCGGGGTGGGCGGTGACCCGGCCGTGCCGCGCGCCCTCGCCCTGCTCCGGGCGGCGGTCGAGGAGGTCGACAAGGCGGGCCTGGAGCCCACCTGGATGCTCGGTGACGCCGACCTCGGTGAGGCGCTCTCCCTCGTGGGGCGGCTCCGGGCCACGAGCGAGCGGTTCGAGGTCGCGACGGTCACCGAGGCCCTGGCGCGGGGAGTTCCGACCGCGCAGGGCTGGGGCACGCACGACTGGGTGACCGCGCGCGAGAGCGCCGAGGCCCCAGTTCCCCCAGTGGCGCATGTCGCGAGGGTCTGTCGGGTCGCCCACGCCTCGGTCCGGGCCCGGGCGGGTTCGGCGCCGGAGGCGGACGCCGGGGCGGTCGCGGCGGCATACGCCTCGGGCTCCCTGTCACTGACCAAGGCCGACCAGCTCGTCCGGTTCAGCGACGACGTCCGCCGCGTCGCCGACCCCGACCAGCTCGAGGCCGACCTCAACCTGCTCATCTCCTCCGCCGAGGACGCGCCGGGCAGGCCCGGGCTCACCGAGCGTCAGCTCACGGTCGCCATCGAGTATGCGGGCCGCCTCCTTCGCCCCGCCCGCGACCTGGAGCGCGTCGAGGAGGTCCTGCGGCGGGGGCGGTCGCTGACGAAGCGACGGGGCCCGGCCGGGCTCGCCGAGTACATCCTTCGACTCGACCCCGAGGGGGCCGCGACCGTCGATGCCGCGGTAGCGGCGCTGTCGGCGCCCGTTCCCGGGCCGGACGGTGCGCCCGACCGACGCTGCGCCGCCCATCGCCGCGCGGACGCGCTGCTGGCCATCGTGTCCCGCGGAGTGGCCGCCCCGGAGGGTGTGACGACGAGCGAGCGGGCTCAGGTCATGGTGACCGTCCCGCTCGAGACGCTGCGCGACGCAGTGGCAGGTGGCGGCCTGACGGGTACCGGCGAGGTGCTCTCGCCCGGCGCCCTTCGGCGGATGGCCTGCGAGGCAGGCATCGTGCCGGCCGTCCTCGGCTCGCGCAGCGAGATAGTCGACCTCGGGCGGGCCGTGCGGCTCTTCACCCCGGGGCAGCGGCGCCTGCTGTGGCGCCGGGACGGCGGCTGCTCGTTCCCCGGCTGCACGATCCCCGCGACATGGACCGAGGCGCATCACGTCACGCATTGGGTCGACGGCGGGGCGACCGACGTCTCGAACGCCGCCCTGCTCTGCCAGCGGCACCACACCGAGGTCCACGCTCGCGGGCTGACCGGCACGGTCACCGCCGAGGGTGTCACCTGGCACCTCGACGGCGTCAGCTGGCACACATAGCGATCCCGCCTCGGACCCCGCCGACGACGGCGGGCCTTGAGGTATGCCGTGTGCCCCGGGCTCGGTGGCGGTGGGCCCCGTGGGGCTCGAACCCACAACCTACGGAAACCTCCCAGAGCACTCGTGGGCGATCATCAAAGGGCCTCTGACCTGCATAAACGACTGCCAATGTCTGTCGTGGCCGGTCGACGTCGTGGCCGCATGTGTGCCCATATGAGTGCTCGGGAAGACGGGCCTGGCGGCCAAGGCGCAGCGCGAGCGGTCGGCTCCTGGACACCGTGTGGGCGCTCGCAGAGGTCCGTGGCCACCGTCGTGCTCGACCGTGAGCGGCTCCTGCCACAACCATGCCAGCCGCTGAGGTGGTGGGCCACCGAACGATGGAGCAGACCTGGGCGCCGCCCTTAGGGTCTGACTGTGCCGAAGAAGAAGGATGGCCGCGGTCGGGGACGTCGACCGCAGCGACGCCACCCCACCTCGCGGCCCGTGGGCCGGCCGGAGGGAGCGCAGGAGCAGCAGCTGCTCCTGAGTCTGCGTGCGGCGTTGAGGTCGGGCGAGCCGTTGGACCTGCTGGCCATCGTCAGCGGGTTCCTCGAGGTCACCGATCCGCGGACCCGGGATCCGTTCGCACCCGACGAGCCGCGAGCCGGTCTGGCCGACCTGGTCGAGTCGTTCGTCGGGACGCCGTATGCCGAGACCACCGCCGCGCTGACCGCGATCCGGGCGCTCGTCACCGACGACGTGATGGCCGCTCGGATCGCACGCGAGCTGGAGGGGCGTCGGCACCCGATGCCGGACTGGCTGACCGGCCTGGGCCGGGCCCGAGTCGAGCCGGAGGTGTGGTTCATGACCCACGTCCTCGGCGACGGCGACGACTACCTGCTCGGCGTGACCCTCCCCTCAGGAGAGGCGCTCTCGGCGTTGGTGTACGTCGACCACAACATGGGGTCCGTGGTGAAGGACGCGTTCGTGGTCCCCGAGCCGTTGGAGGATCTGGCGATCAAGATAGGGACGCTCATCGAGGATCCGGACCAGTCGTTGACGCGCACCGACCCCGCGACGGCAAGGGCGGTGATCGAGGCCGCGATCGACTCCGGCTCCCGGCTGTACCCGCCGCTGTCCTCGGAGACCTGGCCGATGTGCCGGCCTCTGGTGGAGTGGATGCTCCGGATGCTGCCGGTCGGGGGCGTGGCCCCGGACTGGAAGGAGTGGTCGCAGGAGGAGACGGCCGCGGTGGCGGCCGAGTTCTTCGCCTCCCCGTTCGGCACGGCTCTGGACGATGACGAGCATCGCAGCCTGTTGGAGAGCGTGCTCTGGTTCAGCACCGGCTACGCGACGGGGGACCCGTGGCGGTGGAGCCCGGTGACGGTGGAGATGCTCCTGGCCGACTGGTTCCCCCGCAAGGTGATCGCCGAGCCGGCATGCCTGGCGAAGCTCCCCGACTTGGTGCGCGCCTACATCCGCTACTGCCACGACCGCAACGACATCCGCGGTGACCTGACCGAGGAGACTCTCGCGGCGGTCGACCGGCACGAGCCGGAGTACCTGCAGCTGATCCACGGCGACCGGCAGCGGGCGATGGCCGGCCTGGCCGAGGCACTGTTCGAGTCCGAGCGGGTCGATCAGCTCAGCGACGACCAGATCCACCTGGAGTACATCGCCGACGACGTCGGCGGCGTCGAGGCGCTCATGGGGCTCGATGCCGAGCCGCTCGCGGACGAGGAGTTCGACTGGAGCGGCATACCCGAGGAGATCGGGCCCACCGTGCAGGCGATCCTCGCCGAGTGCGATGCCTGCGCCGACGCGATCCTGGACGTCGAGCACCGGACCGCGATGCGTCGCTTCCTCGCCAGGGCCGCGAGGAACGACCCCGGGCTCTTCCGGCGACGGGGCTCCTCGGTCCGTGGCGCCGCGGCGGTCGCCTGGGTGGTCGCCACGGCGAACCGCACCATCGGTTCCCACCGGTCGCCGCTGAGCGGCAAGGACCTGCTCGCCCACTTCGGCGTCACCGGGTCGGTCTCGGACCGGGCCCAGTCGCTCATCCGTGCCGCCGGGATCGACCACGGGCGGACGTACGGATCGCTGCGGGTCGGTGACCCGCGGCTCCTGGTCTCCCGACGTCGCCGCGAGCTGGTCGACGAGCGGGACCGGACCCTCGCCGGCGAGTGAGCGACTGCGAACGACCGAGAAGGGCTGGCACGGCTGCGGTCGCTGGTGTTCCAACGACGACGGCCCAGGGCCGGTGCGATCTCCGCCCAACCGCCCGCGCGGCAGGCCTGCAACGGGTCCCGGCCGAAGGCCTCCCTCCTGTGCGGCGGGTGGGACTTTCGCGGCGGTGTGGGGCACCTCTCGATCGACCATCGCTCTTTGTCCCGAGAATGCCTGCATGAGTGTCAGCGCTGCCCATGCCTCGGCCTTCTACGAGGAGGTACGTTCACACGGTTTCCTCTGGGGCATCCGAGACGCCGATGGGTTCCCGGCGCCTCGAAACGGTGACGGCGAGCGGTCGATGCCGTTCTGGTCACTGCGAGGTCGTGCCGAGAAGGTCATCTCCACGGTGCCGGCATACGACGGTTTCGAGCTAGTCGAGCTGACCCTCGAGGAGTTTACATCCCGCTGGCTCCCCGGGCTGGAGCGTGACGGACTGCGAGTGGGCCTCAACTGGTCGGGTCCTCGGGCTACCGGGTACGACGTGCATCCCGCAGAAGTAGCCGCCGCACTCTCCAGCCGCTGAGGTCGGCATGTTACGCCGATAGACGCGGGTCCGCGTTGCAGGCACACGCCGACGAAGCCTTGTGGGCACCGAGGTTGTGCCACGCTCATCACGTGGATGCGGCCGCGATCATCTTGGAGTTCGCCGACCATCTGTTGGCCGGACTGTCAGCGTTGCGTGCGAACTCCATGGGTGTCGGGCGTGCAGCCATGGGCCAGCCCCTGACCTTTGAGACGGCCGACGGTGAGCGGACTCGTCTGTTGGATCTTCCCGGGGGAGGCGTGGCCGCGCTCCACGGCCGAGGTTGCAGCATTAGGTTCAGCTCTGGCGCCGAGGTCGACTTCGACTGGGACCCAGAGCACCGCGAAGTGTTCGATGCCTGGCGTGTGCTCCAATTCGCAAACTCCATTGGCCAGAGCGATGTGTCGCAGGACGACGTGGTGAACGCCATGAGGTCTGACAGCCGCTACGTGGAGACGGAGGCAGGGTGGTTTGCCCTCTCCGTTCTCTTTGGCACCGACTGAGTACCGCGCTCCCGCCGGGATGCAGCCGTCGACTCGCGCAGTGGGGCGCATTCGGCGAGCCCGGCGCAGGCCGGCCGCGGCCGTCGGTCAGGGCGGCGTGGGGTCGGAGGCGTACTCACCGATCGCGTAGCGAAGGCGCTGCCCGATGTCCTCCAAGATCCCCGCCACGGCCTCGCGATCCGACGCCCCTTCCTCCGGGAGCAGGCCGACCTGAGCGCAGCGGGCGCCGAGTGTCCTCACACCGTGCTCGTCGACGGCTCCCCCTCTCAGCTCCGCCTCGTAGCGCCCCAACACGGCAAGGAGAACCCGCACGTCGGCGGCAGGAACGGGATTGAGGGTCGCGTCGCGCATCCCTGCATTCTGCCCCGGGGTACGCTCGGGTCGACTCGGCGCTAGCGGCGGAGTGGGGCAGGTACAGTTCGCGCCAATGTCTGCGAGTGTTCCGGCCCGTGGCGGTGATCAGTCGATCGTGCGAGCATTCGCATCATGGTGCACGTTCTCAGTTTCGCGATCGAGGAGAACGAGGGTGCCGTCGAACTGGTCCCGAAGGTAGATGGCGAATCGCTTGTTCGACTCGTCGGCGCCTTTGAGGCTGCCCACGGACTAAGCCCATCCGGGGGCTACGCCGGCCTGATCCCCGCCCACTTCAACTTCGGAGACCTCCGCTCGTACTACCTCGGACTGAGCGACCGCCAGTGGCCAGGAACCGGCCGCATGTGGCTGCTCGGCTGTGATTGCGGTGAGGTCGGATGCTGGCCTTTGGAAGTTGAAGCGACGGAGCAAGACGGCACCGTTACATGGGCCAACTTCCGCCAGCCACATCGGCCCGCCTGGGACTACAGCGCCTTCGGACCCTTCGTCTTCGACGCTGACCAGTACCGGCGCGCGGTCGCGGAGGCGGCAGCTGCCAGCGCTGAGCTGTCGTCGTCTCTGGCGATCGCAAGACAGCGAGGAGCACGTTGAGGTCGAACGCACGGTAACCGCCCGGGACCCCTGGGCGCGATCTTGGCCGACGGGCCTCCGTTCCCTGTCTGTGGGATCTACAGGGTCGACTGGCGGCGGAGTGACACGGCCGCGTCAGCCGGAGGCTACACGCGGCGGAGTGACACGGCCGCGTCAGCCGGAGGCTACACGCGGCGGAGTGACACGGCCGCGTCAGCCGGAGGCTACACGCGGCG